>Ga0209048_10000748_pt1 | contig 34478 bp, 37 predicted proteins | sample FrelakmetCRP12CR_FD_187146 | JGI IMG/M metagenome (GOLD analysis project Ga0209048, IMG submission 187146) | Freshwater lake sediment microbial communities from the University of Notre Dame, USA, for methane emissions studies - CRP12 CR (SPAdes)... | ecosystem: Environmental > Aquatic >...
CACCGCTGCCATGCAGAACGGAACAGGTCTAGAGGAATTTGCAAGGCGGTTCCCTGATCGTTTTTATGACATTGGCATCGCCGAACAGCATGCGGTCACTTTTGCCGCAGGTCTTGCCCTCGAAGGGATGAAACCTGTGGTCGCCATTTACTCCACTTTTTTGCAGAGGGCTTATGACCAAATCCTTCAGGATGTTTGTCTACAAAACCTTCCAGTGATCTTTGCATTGGACCGTGGAGGCATTGTGGGAGAGGATGGTCCGACACACCACGGTCTGTTTGATTTTTCTTACCTCCGTCATATCCCAAATATGATCGTCATGGTGCCCAAAGATGAAAATGAATTTCAGGATATGATCAAGACCGCTACGGAGTGCCCCATGCCGGTAGCCTTCCGATACCCCAGAGGAAAAGGAATGGGAGTGAGGAGAGAGGTGTCCCTCCAATCGATCGACATTGGAAAAGGAGAAGTTTTGAGAGAGGGTCAGGATATTCTCATCATCGCCATTGGTTCCACAGTTTATCCCTCCCTCCGCGCAGCAGAAAGGTTGGCGGATGTTGGAATCCAAGCAGCCGTGATCAATAGCCGATTTCTAAAGCCTCTGGATGGGGCCCTGCTTTGCGATTGGGCGAAAAGGACAGGGAAGGTCCTGACCGTTGAGGAAAATGTTCTTCAGGGAGGCTTTGGAAGTGCAGTGCTCGAACTCTTTCAAGAAAGAGGCATTTTTTCAATTCAAGTGAAGCGCTTGGGAATTCCTGACACCTTTGTAGAGCATGGACCACAAACTCTTCTTCGAGAAAAATATGGAATCGATGAGAAGGGAATTTTTAAAGGGGTCATGGAGATGTTTGAAGAAGAACGATTAGAATCGTCCCATCCGAGCCAGGTTGAGACCTCTCTGAGCAGAGCCCTTCCTAACCCCAAATGAACTCGGCCATCTTCTGCCCAACTCTGTTCAAGGGATCGAGTTCTATTTTTAATGAGATGATGAGAAAGGGGCGTTTCGATAAACTTTTAGTGGAGAAAGGGATGGTGAAAAGCCGTGAGAGGGCAAGGGCCTTGATCATGGCAGGAAAAGTTACTGTCGAAGGGAAGATGATTGATAAACCTGGGACCAATGTCGATGTGGAAGCCAAACTCCAACTTCGAGAAGAAGATTCCTCTTATGTGAGTCGGGGGGGTGAAAAATTGGAAGGGGCCCTCCATGCATTTGGAATCGACCCCAAGGGAATGGTGGTGATGGACATAGGGGCTTCCACAGGAGGGTTCACCGATTGTATTCTTCAAAAAGGGGCACAGAAGGTTTATGCTGTGGATGTTGGATATGGACAGTTGGCCTGGAAACTCCAAAAAGACCCCAGGGTCGTAGGCCTGGAGAGGAGGAATATCCGGTACCTTAAAAGGGAGGAGGTTGAGGAAGAAGCAGACTTGATCCTCATCGACACCTCTTTCATATCCGTCGAAAAATTTCTTCTCCACCTCCTCGGGTTTCTTAAAAGAGGTGGTTTTATCCTCAGTCTCATCAAACCCCAATTTGAAGTTGGGAAGGGTGAGGTGGGCAAGGGAGGGGTAGTCAGAGACACAGCGTTACATCAAAAAGTGATTGATCGGATTTCAACGTTCAGCAGAGGGTTGGGGCTGAAAGTATTGGGTGTGACAGAGTCTCCACTGCTCGGCCCCAAAGGGAACAAGGAGTTTTTCATTTACCTGAAAAAAGAGAATGGGAAGGATGGGTAAACCAAAGGAACCCCAATCGGCTAAACTCTTTATGAGCTTGATTGCTTCAGAACATGATATCTTCCAGCAAGGGTTACAAGACCTCTGCTCAATCTTTGGGGAGGCTGATACTATCAGCGAAAGATTTCCCTTTGATTTCACCCAGTATTACACTCGGGAGATGGGAAAGCCTCTTTTCCGTCACTTCATTACTTTTGAACGCCTCATTCCTATCCCCACCCTCCCTAATATTAAACGGACCACTAATCACCTCGAAGAAAAATATGCGACCCTCAATGGAAACCGTCGAATCAACATCGACCCAGGATACATTCGTTTAGAACATGTGATCCTCGCCACGACCAAGGGTTATACCCATCGGCCCTATCTCAGGGATGGTATTTATGCTGATTTAACATTGATCTATCGGAATAAATCCTTTCAATCCTTGGAGTGGACCTATCCCGATTATCGACAAGAAGGTGTCATCACATTATTTAACCAATTCCGAAAAAAATATTTGGAAGATTTAGGAGGAGGATAATACCATCCATGTTGAAGTCGATGACAGGGTTTGGAAGGGCAGAAGGGGAGACAACCTTGGGAAGGGTGGTCGTGGAGTCTCGCTCCGTGAATCACAGATATTGCGACATCAACACCAAACTTCCCAAGCGTCTGAGTTTTTTCGAAAACCGTATTAAAGAGATCATCCGATCTCAAGTATCAAGAGGAAGGATCGATGTTTCACTCAGACTTGATACGGTGGGGGAGGAAAAGGTTCAGCTCAGTGTGGACCTCGAGCTTGCCCAACAGTATTACCGAGTCCTTCAGGACTTAAGGGAAAAACTTCAACTGAAAGATGAGGTCACCTTGAATTTGTTAGCTGGGACCAAAGACTTGATCACGGCAAAAGAAGAGTCAGGAGATATAGAGCCTTACTGGCAGGAAATCCTTCCAATTTTGAAACAATCTTTCAAAAATATGGATGATATGAAACGGTTAGAGGGAGAGTCCTTGACTAAAGATCTCCAACAAAGATTGGAGCATATTGCTCAACAGTTACAAATAATCAAACAGCAATTTCCCTCCCACCTTAAGGCGATTCTCAGCCGACTCCATGAGAGGCTTCGATCTCTTCTGGAGGGGATGGAGATCGATCCCTCACGTTTTCAACAGGAGGTCGCTTTCTTGGCAGAAAGAACGGACATCACCGAAGAGATTGTCCGGGCAGAAAGTCACCTGGCTCAGTTTAGTTCCCTGTTAGAGGGGAATGAACCGGTGGGCCGGAAAATGGATTTTTTACTTCAAGAAATCCATCGAGAGGTGAACACCGTCAGCGCCAAGGCCAATGATGCAGAGATCTCGCAAAGAGTGGTAGAGATGAAGTCTGAGTTGGAAAAGATTCGGGAGCAGGTACAAAATATCGAGTGACCGCCCTCATCGAGTTAAAAATAATGACTTCGTGACGATTGAGACGATTCTGGAGACGGTGTGAGATTCGAACCCCATATCACTGAAACGGGAAGAGGACTGGTCTTTGTTATTTCAGCACCTTCAGGTACGGGTAAGACCACCTTGGTAAAAGAGGTGATCCAGCAATTGCCAGGTCTTCAATTCTCTGTTTCTTTTACCACCCGTTTACCGCGGCCCAACGAGAGGGAGGGGGAAGACTATCACTTTGTTTCCCATGCCGTCTTTCAAAGGATGGTGGAGAAAAATGAATTTTTAGAGTGGGCAGAAGTATTGGGGAACCGTTATGGGACTCCTCGGCCTGATTTGAAAAAATTGGAATCAGAGGAAATCGATCTCATCCTGGACGTTGACACACAAGGAGCAAAGAAGGCGATGAAGGAGATCGACCGACCCATATTGATTTACCTCCTTCCTCCTTCTCTAAAAGTTCTCAGAGAGCGGTTGTTGAATAGGGGGGTTGACTCTCTTGAGATGGTCAAATTTCGATTGTCAAACGCCAGAAAAGACATAGAAGAAGCCTATTGGTACCATTATATCATCGTCAATGATAGAATTGGAGATGCCATTGAAAAACTAAAATCCATTATCATCTCAGAAAGGTGTCGAAGGAATAAGAATTTGATTATCGAAGAAAATAAGAGACAATGGGAGGAAAAGGATGGCTAGAATAACGGTAGAAGATTGTCTGAAAAAGGTGGAGAGCCGGTTTGAGTTGGTGATATTGGCAGCCCGAAGAGCGAAAATGATTATGAAAGGGGCCAAACCATTAGTCGAATCAGATAATCGGTCCATTGTGAATGCCCTTCGGGAGGTGGCCGCTGGAAAGGTGAAGTTTGAGCATCCAGAAAACAAAGGAAAAGGGAGCGACCCTTCTGACGATGACTCATGAAAAAAGGTTTCAGAGACATGAAAGGGGCAGAAGACATACAGGGGACGGGATTGATCGCAGACCCCATTTATCACTACATTGTGATGACCGACCGCATCGAAGGGGAGAAAACAGAAAGAGATGTGATCGACACTTCCTGGGTTCAGCGCCTTCGACGCATCTTTCAACTCCAAAGCGCTCGCTGGGTATTTCCCACAGCCGAACATACTCGTTTCCAACACTCTCTTGGAACCATGCATGTCGCGGGGACCTTCTCTGAACAGCTTTATCCCTCTCTCTTCAAGATTTTCAAAAACGAACTCCCCTCGTTTTCCTATCTGGAGGAACTCCTTCGCCTGGCCGGGCTCCTTCATGATATCGGACACGGCCCCTTCTGCCATTTTTTTGATGAACAATATCTTTCTCGATTCAACACCAATCATGAAGAAATCGGTCAACATATCATCCAGGAGAAAATCTCCCCCTTGTTAAAGGGAATTCGACGAAGTCCCCATGGTCCAATTAAAAAAGGAGAAGTCATCGATCCCCAGCAGGTGGCCTTCCTCATCAAGAGGCCTCGAAAGAAAGAGGGGCGCAAACACCCAAGGTGGTTGAACTTCCTCCAGCAACTCTTCCGAGGAATCTTTACCTTCGATAATATCGATTATGTGTTACGGGATGCCTATATGACCGGTGTCTCCATCGGTCCTGTGGATTGGAGGCGACTCCTTCACTACACTTCTTTCTGCAAGGAGGGATTGATTTTAGATAAAAGAGGAGTGGATGCATTGGCCATGTTTCTCAATGCCCGTCTCTATCTTTATTCCAATGTTTATTATCACCGCACTACTCGTTCCATTGATCTTCAGCTGCAGGAAATATTTAAAGAGACGATGGAGATTCTTTGTCCCTTTCATCCTCTGGAGGAGATCGATCAATACCTCCCCCTCACAGACTGGTTTGTGATGGAAAAGGTATTGGAGTGGGAGAGGTCTTCATCGCCCCGGGAAAGACAGTTGGGGGAAAAGTGGGCTGAAGTGCTTTCGAGAAAATTGAAATGGAGTAGTGCGTTTGAAGAGAAGCTTACCTTAAGAGAGATGGAAATGGGACGGCCCATCTTTTTGAAACCCGAAGAGGTGAAACAAAGGATTAAAACTTTTTTACCGAAACACCTAAAAGAACTAGAGTTCCATGTGGATATGGCTCACCATGACCCGAGGCCTCTCAATCCTTGGCATGAATCAGAGGAGGGAACCCTTCTCATTTTCGACCCAGGGTCCAAAAGAATATCTAGGGAACCCCTTCGAAGATTATTTCAATATATCCCAGCAAAAGTGGCCATTTGCCGGGTCTATGCCCCCACCCACCGTTTCGATCAGGAATTAGGACGGGCTGCCCGGCATGCCATTGCCTCTGAAGGATCCTTAGAGAGTTTTGTGACGAATGTTTAAAATTCGGGCGGAATGATCGAAATGAAAATTCGCTGAGGGATGGTTTTCTATCATCCCTCAAAATGTCATCGAAATAAAGACAGCCTTTGTTTTATTTTGATTGGAGCGTTAAGGTTCTTCAGCAAATAATCATTTTTACTCAAAGAGTCATCTTGTCTTAGGGCGTGGGCCATGTTAATATACAATTGGGGATTATTTATCATTCGTGGATGATTTCCGATGGTGCGATGAGATAAAATTTAGAAGAAGAGAGAAAGGAATCGTAGGCGTGGGAAAGAATGGATATCAGAAGCAAGCGATGGAGATTTACCAATTTATCAGTGAGCATCTTTACTTCAACCGGCCGGATATGGAAATTAAAGGGGAGCGTTTTAATTCAGCGATCCTGCTGAGCCTTCTCACCGGACTGGAGAAAGGAAAAGAATTGATCATCGGAGAACCGGGGTTGGGGAAGACGACCTCCGCAGAATATGTCTGTTCACTCATCTACCAATTTCCATTGGGCGTGATTTGGGGAAGTGAGGTTTCAGGACACCCAGAGCAAACAGAGGAGAAAATTATAGGTAGACCAGATTTGGGCAAATTGAATCGAGGCGAGGAGGATGTGGTATGGACCAATTTTTCCCAAATCCCGGTGAAAATTGTGGATGAGATCAACCGCCTTCCGGAAACCAAACAAAGCATGATCTTGGACGGGGTGGATCGGGGGAATTGGGAATACCTAAATGAAATGATCATCAACGATGAATACTGTCTTTTTGCCACCGCCAATTATCAAGATGGAGGGACCAATACGATCATCGCCCCCTTGGTGGATCGATTCGATGTGATGGTGGAATCGAGATATCCCGGAGCCAATCTTTCTTTTCTCATCGGAAAGGATAAACGGAAGGATCACGTCTTGAGACATCCCAAATATGAAAAGGAACTTTATACTATCCTAAAATCCAAAATTGCTTATGAGAAAAAGATTTCTAAAATAGAAGAAGTTTGTAATAGCTTTGGGGAATATCTTTATGAAGTATTGGGGGTCAGGTCCTTCCAGAGGCAAGATCGTGATCAAATTCGTGGAGAGATGGGGAGTTTAGAATTGGACCTCGATGCCAGTGCCTTTACACGAATGCTTCTCGCTGAGTTGTCTTTCTGTGAACGGTATGGGCAGAAACGGGTTGTCGAAAATTGTGAAGAGGGATGCCACTATACAGGATATCTCTGTCACCAAATTAAAAATTGTGCCTCTAATCGATTGCCCTCCTCCATTAAGCAATATGCGCAAGGACTGGCATGGATATTAGAAGATTCTGCGATCGATATCGAACATATCCAAGCGGTCGTCCCCTTTACATTGGGCCACCGGATCCAATGGAAAGATGAGATCCTTTCTCAGAAAGAAAGATCAAAAAGGGATGACCCCTTTCCCATCTTTCTTGCAAAGGAAGCGGCGAAGGCAGTTTCTCAGAGATATCGAGAACAAAGCGAGTATTTGAAAGATGCCTTGGCTGTCGGATCGAAGATTTTTCAAGGAGGAGCCTTGGAGCCATTGGAGGGAGATCACCCTCTTTATGTAGAAATCAAAAAAGACCTCGATGCCCGAAAGAGTTAAGGCCAAGACATTTCCTTCCCTTTTGTTTGCTTAAGGGTTAAATTTAAAGATGAAGCCATCTCCTTTACAAAAGAAAGGTTCAATCCTTCCCCCAGACAAAGAGAGTTGGATAATCAAGAATCCCTTTGAAGAATTTAAGACCTTTACGGCCTCCACTCCCGGCCTTCCCCTAGATCAGATCGTCCAATCCACCGAAGCGATCATGGATAGGATCCGTTGGGGATACGAGAAACTTTTAGAAGAAGAGGCTAAGGAACTTGTCTGGATGGTCCAATACAATACCATTATCAAGGCTTACGAGGTGGCGGAGAAATATGTGAAGGAGATCGATTATACGGCAGAGGATATCGAAGAGTTCTGCTTTGCTTTAGAGAACACTCAAAAGATTCCCTATCTCATCCCAGGACCAGCCGGCGTCTACATTTCTGCATTATGTAATTATGCGGGGGAAGAAGAGATCATCCTAAAACTTTCTGAACTGAAGACGGAAATTAATCTTATTGGGTTTCGACTTCCCAAAGGAAAACGATTGCTGATCGAAGGGGATACGGGTGATTTCACAGGCATCGGCATCGAGGGTGGAGAATTAGTCGTTGAGGGAAACGCAAAAAACTGGACGGGGGCTGGGATGAGAGGGGGCAAGATTTTGATTAAGAAGAACATTGGTCTCCACACCGGTGAATGGATGATGGGAGGAGAGATTTATGTGGGAGGGAGGGTAAGAGGGCTGGGAAATATTGTTGAAGGGAAGGTCTACGAAAGGGATAAACTGGTTTATCCAGGCAAAGTGCGGTATCCCAACCTCTATTATTAAAATAAAGAAAAGATTTGGATGGACTCCAGAAATTAAGGATGGAAAAGCAGAATTACCAGTCGATCGTTGAAGAGATTTGGCCCAAGTTGAAGAAAAAGCATCTCTACCCTGAGATCCCTATGCCCAAGGTCAGGGGAACCTCTGACCCCGACCAGGTTGAGGCTGAGGAGAACGAAGGCGTTGGGTTGGAGATGAAACAAAAGCAGATGACGATCAACAGTGTTTTTGTATCACAAATGAAAGACAAAATGCCAGAAAAGAGAGTGATCGAGGCGCTTCTCGATCATGGAATTACCCATTACACTTTCTGCCCATGGGATTTCCATACCCATCTCAGGCTTTATGCGGAGGCCAAGAAAGTGGTGGGCGATAAAGAATTGGCCAAACAGGTGTCCAACTACTTTATCGATGTCATTGCGGATACGCATTGTGTGAGAAAGAGGTTTACGGAGATCCCAGAATTGCATCGAAACCTAAAAAAAGGGACGGTCGAGGAAGTCATCGCCTTTCTTTACCAAAAGATTTGGGGGATCGATTTAGGAATCCAGCCTTCCAAGATGAGTGGGAAAGGACATTCGGACATTGTCAGACGGCTTGCACGAATCCCTTATTTGGATCGTTCACGGTGGGGAGAGAGTATTCAAAAGTTTGCCCGTTCTCTTAAACCCCTTCTCATTGAAGGACAGAAACAACAAGGGGCTAAGGGGGGAAAGGGGGAACCTAATCCTCAAGGGGAGCACGACCTAAATAACTATTCCTATGAAGAGATCGATCAGGGTTTGAAAGATTATGCAAAACAGACCATGACATTGTCTGAATTCAAAGATGTTGTGGAGGACTTTTCGGATGAACTGAAAGGGGCGGGTTATGGAATGGAAGGAGGGATGGGAAGAGGTCAAGGGAATCTCATCGATGGAGACGTCCTTTTTTATATGAAGTTGGCGGAAAATTATACGATCCCTCTGAAGAAAGTCTCTTTGGAGGAGAAGGGGTCTTTGCATCCCCATTCTCATTCTCCCTGGGAGATTGGGTCACCCTTTCAAGAGGTGGATATTTGGACCAGTTTTGGGAAGATCATGCCAGGCATTACTCAGGTTTGGACGAAAAGGGAGGGGAAGGGGAGAGGTAAAATTGAAGGCGCTCCAGATTGCTTAATTGCCATCGATTCTTCAGGAAGCATGATCAATCCTCGCAAGAGCCTTTCCTATGCCGTACTGGGAGCAGCCTGTGCCACCAATGCCTATCTCCAAAATGATTCAAAAGTGGCCGTTTATAATTTTAGCGATGCCCCCATGGGGGGAAAGGACATCTTGAATTATACCGATCGGCGAGAAGACATCTACCGCGTCCTTTGTAAATATTTTGGCGGTGGTACAGCCTTGGATTTAGAGGATTTGATGCCATTGATCCAAGGGAAGAAAAATTTGGATTTCTTCATCATTACCGACATGAAAATTACCAATCTGGAATCGTTGATCGGATTTTTTGGACAGATTCAAAACAGGGTAACGGCGGTTCACATTGGAGACAATCCTTACGCAGCCCGATTTGAAAAGGCTGTTGAGAAGAAGAAAAACATCAGCATCTATACCGTCAAACGAAAAGAAGATATTCCTCACATTGTTCTCGGGAGGATAAGGGATTATTTTAATCCAACTCATATAAAAAATTCTTGACTCTTCTCCTTCAAATCCTGTAATTTATTTCTAGATCATTTCCCCGTTGAGGGGGGAGAAATGGTAATTGGGCGGTTTTGCTTATTATGATGGGAGCTTTTGAATGAATCTGGAAATCTTAGAAGCCAGATATACACACCAAGAGATTATACGAAAATATAATTGGATTGCTCCCATCTATGATTTGTTTGGAATTTTGATGGAGTCAAAAGCCCGTCAACGGGCATTGGATTTTGCGGCCATTCAAAATGGGGAAAAAGTTTTGGAAGTGGCCCTTGGAACCGGACTCAATTTTGTGGAAATACTGAAGAGGAATCCGAATGGATGGGTAGATGGAATCGATGTTTCCATGAAGATGGTGGAGAAGGCAAGAAAAAGGATTTCCAAAACAAGGCAAAATAATTATACCCTCTATCTTTGCGATTGTCGGCGTCTTCCTTTCGAAGATGAAACGTTTGATGTCATCATGAACCAATATCTTCTGGACATCCTTCCGGTAGAGGATTTCATTCCCATACTTTTGGAATTTAGAAGAGTTTTAAAAGATGGAGGGAGGATTGTGTTAGCCAATATGACAAAGGGGGAGAGATGGTTGAATCAAATTTACGAAGGGATTTATAAATTAAAACTCCCTCTTTTGGCAGGATGCAGAGGTGTCATGGCCCAGCCCTTTCTCGGAGAGATTGGATTTAGAGAATTTCACAGGGAATTTATATCCCAATTTGGGTTTCCATCGGAGGTAGTACTGGGGATAAAGAGAAACGGGCTAGATTAAAATTAGCAATAACCTTAAAAAATGATTAAGATTTTTGTTGATTAAAGATTAGGCGTTTTGCTAAAAAAATGTAGAAAAGGCCATTTTTAGGTTAAAAGATCAAGGTTATCAACAGGGTATTCACAAAAAATGTGGGAAACATGCATAACTTATTAATTTTATTTAATAAATTAAAAGGGATCAGTTAGAGGAGGGCCATAACTGATCCCAACCAGTACATCCAATGGGGGTGAAACAAGGAGGTGATATGGTTTGGTGTACTGGTCAAATAAATAATAATATATAATAATAGGGAAATCAATAATTAAAAAATATTTGGCATAGGTTTTGCTGGAAGAATAATGATGAAAAAAATTATATTAATTATTTTATGCATCCTGTTCTTGTTTATGGGAGAAATCTCTTTTGCAGAGGTTTACAAGTGGGTCGATGAAAAAGGAGTGGTCTATTTCACGGATGATATTATGCAGGTCCCGGAGAAATATCGACCTAAGTCTGAAAGAATTGGATTGCCAGAAGGGAAAGAAGAGACAAAAGTGGAAGGGGAGTCCATTCCCAAGAAAAAAGAAGAGACTTATAAGGATCGATCAGGAAGGGGAGAAGACTATTGGAAGGGACGCGTGGAGGAGTGGAGAAAGAAATTAAGAGAATACCAAGAAAATTTGGAAACCTTGAGAGCTAAATATAATGAATTGACGATGAGGTACAATGATTCAAAGAGCACGGCTGAGAGGGGAAATCTCCGAATAGAAAGAGACCAGGTCAAGAGCGAAATGGACCAATATAAAATTCAAATTGACGAAGCCAAAAACATGCTAGACAAAAAGATCCCAGAAGAAGCTGAGCTTTATAAAGCAAAACCAGAATGGATAAAACAATGAAAATATTTCATAGGGTTTAAAAAAAGTATCCATCGAATAAAAATCGATTCAAAAGTTGATAACTTCCCTTTTTAAAAGAGATATTCTTTTTAACTCCATTTCTAAAATCTTTATCCTAACAATAAAATGTGACAATTTGTAAAAGGTTTTAAAAAATAATTTAATTGGTATTGTTTTTGCTTATAATTTATTGTGTAAATATTAACTTAACATGATAAATTATTATCCAAAGTTTGAACTCATATTGTAATCTATAGCGAAAATAGGAAAAATGGCATCAAAAATGCACATTTATTAAAATTTGAGGCTAACCAGAAATGAACAAAATGGATCAAAATAACCCCTCCACTTCGCAAACTAAAATGGGTGTCCTTGCTATTGAAAAGAGGAAATATCCAAGGTTTAGTGTCGAGCTGCCCCTTGATTATTCTCGTGTCAATGGAAAAGAAACCTATGGAGGAATGGTAGCAAATGCAAGCGAAGGGGGACTCCTCGTCTACCTACCTGAAAGGATAGAAATAGGGTCTTTATTAAAAATTGAAATATTTTATGTGGGGGGTCTAGAATTGAATACAATTAAAGCGGTGGGAAAAGTGGTTTGGGCTGATTTAGCTGCCAGGGAAAGTTGGGGGGAGCACCGATATGGATTACAGTTCGAAAGTATTGATGAAAAGGATTTTAATCGATTGACGACATTATTAAAAGAAGTGGGGAAATAAAATATGGATTAATATGAATAAAAGCATTTCCTATTGAAAGTCGCAGAGCGAGATAAAAAATATGTTGGACTATTTTAAAAAATTATTTAAAAATAGGGGGAAAGAAATGGATCATCCCTGTTCGGGTATGGCCGAGAGGGGGCCCTAAGTTTTCCCTTCTATATAAGGCGACTAAAGATCTCCCTTGATAGGGTTTAGGGAAAAACCGCTCGGCATCAAAGGAACATCATGTACAGATTAAATCAAGAAGAAGGGAGATATAGAGTCCTCCTTATTGGCATTGGGGGTAACACTGAAGAAGAAAAAGACTCCTTCTGTCGTAACCTTTCTAAAAATTTTAGTATTTCCCTCCCTCTTTTAGCAAAGATTGTTGACCGCTGTCCCATTATCCTTAAAAAAAATCTCTCTTTAAAAAAAGCTGAAACACTTGCTAAAACTCTTAAGTCTTACGGGGCTTCCGTCTCTGTTGAAGAAAGAAGATATTTACTCCCTATCTCTCTCGAATTTCAGGAATTGGTTCCACATCAGTTAGCCTTGGAGTCATCCTATCTCAAGAAGCCATCCAGGGGAACATGGAGTGTCATAGGAAGAACAAAAAATATATCGGATGAGACATTGAGTGATAGCTGGGCACTTATTCAACTCTTTGATGCCTTTGAAGAATTTATTACATTTGAAGAAGCTCCCCTTCCGATTAACCCTCTCCCCCCGGGAGAAGTTTCCCCCTTTAAGGTAGTATTTGAAGGAGACTTTACAATTAAAAGGATTTCCATTGCATTTAAAAATGCCTCAGGACAACCTATCCCAACAGTGGATAAAAGAAAAAAAAGTGAGTGGGTAGAAGTGGAGATAAATGATGAAGGTGTACGTTTTTATTCCCCTCCATGGATATCCAAAGAGGTTGAGGGAAGATCTCAAATCATTGAGCTGACCGAACCTGCAGAAGAAATGGTTATGGACAAGGGGAAGGAAATTCCGAAAGAGACCGTCTCCCACCTGAATCAGGAAGTGGGTTCTTTCCCTGGGGAAGAAATAAGAGAAAAACAGAGAAGAGACACGGAGGAGTTCTCCGAAGAATCCCTTTCACTGACCCTTGATGAAGATTCTTCAGAGAGGACGTTTGAGCCATCGGCAAAAGATTTTGAGATCGCCCCGAATTTGCCAGGCGGAAATGGATATCCAGCAGGGGATGAATTAAAGATCGCTTTTGAACGTGAAACCTTTCAAACACTACCCCCCCATGGTTCAGAAGAATTGGAAGAAACCACAGAAGAAGGAGAAGCTTTGGATGATTTAGAGCCTTATTCTTATGATGAAGAAGTGATTGAAGAATCGCGGGTTGACGTTTCTGTATTTGAAGAAGCCACCCAATTGTTAGAGGATATTTCTGAGGGCACCAAGGAGATCGAGGTAGAAGAGAAAATAGAGGAAACAGGGAAAAGAGGAGTAGAAGAAGAGAAAGTAGAAGAAGAGAAAGTAGAAGAAGAGGAAACTCCTGCCTTTTTATGGATAGAAAATTTTAGAGATGCGGTGGAAACCTATTATCAAAAACCTCATGATATTTTTTCGATATGGTTTGAAGAGTGTCAAAAGGAGGGTGAATTTAAGAACCCCCTTCATTCGCTTTTAACTATATTGGTTCATGCCCGCTTTGAACAGGGGGACCAGTCTATCAAAGCATTGGAGAACACACAAAGGGTATTCAGACTCATCGTTCAACCGAACCTTCTTCTTGAGGAGGTTCCGCCTCTTGAGGGGACCCCCTTTGCATCTGGAGAAATTTGGAAAGAGCTGCTTTATAGAGCGATCCCTAAGGTTCAGCAAATAGGAAATGCTATCCTTGAAAAAAATAGATGGAGAGCCTTTGATTTAGAACAGGCGATCCAAGTCATCCCTCATATGGGTCACCCAAACAGCCAAATGGCCATCCGATGGATTAACAAATTGATTCCAGATGTCGTGGAACTTAATTTTTCTGATACCTCCATCTCCATTGATGAAAATCTCTACAGGGTTGCTTCTCGATTAGGGATTGTGGATCCGCATTTTGACTATTACCAAGGTAGGAATTCGATGGGAGACATTAGAATTCAATCTTTTGCAAAATTGGCTTTCCCTCAAAATCCAGTTAAGATCGAGGAACCGATGGCTTGGATAGGGGGTGGGAAAGAACAGGGAGGGCATTGTTTCCCTACCCAACCAGGATGCGAGGAGTGCCTCTTTGAAACCTTCTGTCCAAAACTTTATATTCACTTTAACCCGTCAGAAAAAGGGATGAGAGAGTGATTTAAATTTTGTTTGTAGGATGGTGTATGGAGAAACTGACCACGCCTATTGAAAGGAGGAGATATCCACGGATGTCCTTAGATTTGCCGCTTGAATATCGGGTGATGAATGCTCCCTACGCTCATGGAGGATTGGTTGTGAATGCGAGTGAGGTGGGGCTTCTCATCAATTCCATCAAAAATATACCGACCGGTTCAAAATTAAATATTGCTGTTTTATTTCCAAAGGGGTTTGAATTGACTAACTTTGAAGTTTTAGCCGAAATCATATGGAAAGACCTTTACTGGGAGGAGAATTGGGAAGGATACAGGTATGGACTAAAATTTATTAAAATATTAGAGGAGGACCGCGGGAAACTAGAGCAAATTCTCAGCGGTCAATTTCAATTGGATGAGATTTCTTCTCATCCATAAAAAGTGAAGAGAAAAAAGATGGCAGAGAAACAGGAAAAAAAACCCCATATGGGGGTGTTCAATATAGAAAGGAGAAGACATCCCCGATTTTCCATTGATTTGCCAATAGAGTACCAACTTATCCCCTCCGACATCAACCATACAGGCAGGGCCCTCAATGCCAGCGAGGGTGGGATGTTGGTTTATCTTCCACAACAGATAGAAATTGGTCAGCATCTAAGAATAAAACTCTTTTTTGCATCGGGTTCTCATTTGAATTCCATTGAAGTGGTGGCAGAGGTGGTTTGGATGGATATCCATTTGGGGAAAGAATGGGGGGATTACCGATGTGGAGTGAAATTTGCCGATATTTCCCCAGATGACTTCAACAAGCTAAAAAATTTTTTAAGAAGCCTTTCAGAATAACTTTGCCCCCTCATTGTCTTCCCAGAGATAAAGAATTTGGCTCTCTTGCCAAGAGAATAAGGAAATTTTATAATATTGCCAAAGGAGTAGAGAGATGAGTGGGAAGAGTAGTTTTCCTTACCGTAAGTACGATCGGAAGCCACATCCTCATATTGTCAAGCAAATTTTAGAGGATAGTGAATTGATCGAGATGATGAAAGAGGTGCTTATTCAGGAGGGGAGGGCTTGTCCCTTTTGTCACAGGAAATTGAAAGGGGAGTCTAAGGTAAGGGAAATTTGGTAAGAGCTAAAAACAAAAAAAGAGATGATTTGGAAGAGAATCATCTCTTTTTTTGTTTAACATACAGGTCTAACCGAAAGGTTCGAATATAACTTCACTTGTCAGTTGGCGTGCATTAAATATCCTCATCCGGGAATTCCCGAGTAAAGGAGAATTGAAAGGGTTTAACAACAAACATATTTGCCGCATCAGACACCCCTCCGGTAGGAATGGTGAAAGGCAGCGAGACGATAAAAACGGCAGTCCCAAAAATTCCAGCAATCACCCCGATGGGTCTGGCAACAAGTAAATCTGTAGCACTCCATCCTTGTCCGACGGGGTCGTCCTTAACCCATTTATCTTTATCCTCAGCCCACCCTGTCGAATAAAGGCTGCCCGTGACCAATGAAAGGGTCAATAATAACAGAAAAACCTTTTTAAGTCCTTTCATGGAATGTCCCTCCTTGATTGTGTATTTTAAATAAAATCTATCAAAATTAAAGTGAATTGTCAAATGCTTTCAGAAAAAGTAAAGTTGGGTGATCATGGTATTAATTTTTAATGGAGTATTTTCATCATCCAGGATGAAAACTCCTTTACGATGAATAGTTTAAGGATAAGCAAATGAATCTTCATGAGATATAGATTGGCCAATAAAGTTTCTTTTGTTAACTTCATCATCGGTTCATCAGTAATGCAAAACGAAATATCGGGAATTTAATAATAAGATCATCATATTTAAAACTGTGTGTTAGGAACAAAAGAATTGTAATAAAAAGAAGGAGGAAGGACGAAAAGAAAGAATTTGTGAATAATCCAAAAAGTTGAATCATAATAATTTTAATGCAATTTTTCTGCCAATCCAACAAATAAATCATAAGATGATAACTTACTGAAATTATAAATAAATAATTTTTAGATTGAGGGGATATTTTATGGAATAATTTTTGAGAGTGACAAAGTTTGTTGTTTGGATAAAAATTGTCACTTTAGACTCCGGGTTTTCTATTAAATTCAGGACCTCCTCAAAGGGCTATCGATTTATTCATCCGCCGTATTAACTTCCAGGTGAGAAAGTGATTTCTTACAACACAAAAAGGCATTGGGTCCCTTAAAATACTTGACAATTGAATTAAAAATCGCTATATCTACTCAAAATTCAAGGGGATATTTCGGTTTCTTATTGAGCGATGGAATGGACATTACTTCTCAACTCTACTTTTGAACCATTAAAAGTGGTGACCTGGAAAAAAGCAATCATCATGGTGATGCTTGAAAAAGTAGAGGTCATTGAAGAATACGATCGTATGATTCGCGGCGTCAGTTTTTACTTACGGCTGCCCGCCGTGATTCGATTAAATCGTTTTATCAAAAGGAAAACTCCCATCGTTAAATTTTCACGCCAGAATCTCTATGTGCGAGATCGGGGAAAATGTCAGTACTGTGGCACCCCTTTTGAACACAAGGAGTTGACCTATGACCATGTCATTCCACGCTCTAAGGGTGGGCAAACAGAATGGACCAATGTCGTTACCTGCTGCACGGCCTGCAATCTCAAAAAGGGTGGGAGGACACCTGAAGAAGCAGGAATGTCGTTAATCCGGAAACCCAGGGCGCCCATCTGGATACCCCTATTACCGATGACCCTAGGGATCAAAGAAACCCCGGATCCTTGGAAGGATTATCTCTACCTTAATGTGGAGTTGACCTCTTAATCTTTCACCATGGAAACCGATATTCCTAAAATACTCTCGTCTTTATTAAAAATAGGCCTCGGAGATGAACCGTAGGAGTAGAATGGGTGAGGAGGAAAGCCCCATGAAGACTCTTTACAGAAATAAAAGATGGATAAGGTACGGGGAAGGGATGGAAAGCAATGAGATATCTTTGGGCTCCGTGGAGGATGGATTATATTTTAGGGGATAAGAAAAAAGGTTGTTTCTTTTGCGAAAAGCTTAAAGAGAAAAGGAATGTAAAGAACCTTATCCTGTATCAGGGTGAGTATGTGTTTGTGATCATGAACAAGTATCCCTATACCAACGGCCATTTGATGGTTGTTCCCAAACGCCATTGCCTCGATTTGGAACAATTAGATGCGAATGAATTAAGAGAGATTTTTGAATTATTAAAAGCCTTCACACAGGTGCTTAAAGCAAGCCTTCATCCACATGGGTTTAATATTGGGATGAACATTGGGAAGATAGGAGGGGCTGGAGAAGACCATCTCCATCTCCATATTGTCCCGAGGTGGGCAGGAGATACCAATTTTATGCCGGTGATAGGAGAAACGAAGATCATCCCTGAATTTTTAGAAAACACCTATCAGAAACTTCACTCTACCTTTAGGGATCTTTTACGAAAGAAAGAGCGTCCAAGAAGGAGGATGAAAAGGTGAGATGGATCAAGACATTGCTTTGGATGTTGATTTTTTTTGTGGCGATCCTTTTTTCCATTCAAAATCGAAGCGAGGTCACCCTTCGCTTTATTTTCCCCATAGAGAATTATCAATGGTTTGAAATCCCAAAAGTTTCTCTCCCACTTTTTTTAGTCATCCTTTGCTCCATCTTTTTGGGAGTCTTGATCGGAGGGGTGGGTGACCTTTATAGACGTTTTCGACTTAAAAAGAAACTTCGTCAAAATCTGAAAACGATCGAGAGGTTGGAGGGGGAGATTCAATCACTTCGGGGTCCGGGTTTGGATCAGCCTTCTTTTCTCAAGAAAGAAGTTTAACCTTTTAACCTGTGAGAGGGATTCTCTCATGTGATAAGTATGATTTCTTTACGACATATTAAAATTTTTCTTGCATTCCAGAGTGGGTTATAGTATAGTTTTTTTAATTTAGTTGGTCTGCTGAAAAAGCGGGCTATTTGCCCGCTTTTTTTTTAAAACCGCATACTCCATAGGCGGAACAGATGATGTCAAAGGAAATTGTGGATCAGGTACGGGCGATTGCCAATCCCATTCTTTACAATGAAGAAATGGAATTGGTGGATATTGAATTTCGGAGAGAATCAAAAGGATGGGTCCTTCGCCTCATTCTTGACAAAGAAGGGGGGGTCACCCTTGACGATTGTTCCCGAGTCAGTCATGAGGTTGGAAGGAATTTGGATGTAGAAGATTTCATACAAAACCCTTACACGTTAGAGGTTTCCTCTCCAGGTTTGACCCGTCCATTAAGAAACGAGAAAGACTTTATGAAATATCGCCACCGTTTGATCAAAGTGAAAACTCTCGATCCCATTGAGAATCGACGGCAATTTAAGGGGAGACTCCTTGGAGTTTCCGAGAAACAAATTGAAATAGAAATAGACGGAGGGGTTTTTCAGATCCCTCTTTCCAATGTGGTAAAAGCCAACTTGGAATTTGACCGGGACGTGCTCAGGAAAGGGCACCCTATAAAATAAAATTACTTTTCCAGGAAGCTCCATCCAGCCCTAGCGAAAGGAACTTCATTTTAGAAAGGGAGAGATGAATTATGCCATCCAATCTCAATTATGTCATTGATCAAGTGGGAAAGGATAAAGGGATTGATCGAAAAGTGATCATTGAGGCATTAGAGCAAGCTGTATTGACTGCTTCAAGAAAGAAATATGGACACCAGGGGGAGATAGAAGTCCATTATAATGAGGAGGTGGGCGAAGTAGAGTTATTTCAATTCAAACAGGTTGTGGTTGAAGTAACGAATCCATCGACAGAGATCTCTTTGGGGGAGGCAAGGGGGTTGGACAGCGAAGCCCAGATCGGAGATAGCCTTGGAGTGAAACTGAATACCGACTTCGGCCGCATTGGAGCCCAAACAGCGAAGCAGGTGATCATCCAGAAGGTAAGAGACGCTGAACGGGAGAATGTCTATAATGAATTTAAGGATCGAAAAGGAGATTTGGTCAGTGGGGTCGTTCAACGGATGGAAAAGGGAAACCTCTATATCAGTATTGGAAGGGCAGAAGCCGTTCTTTTCTCAAAAGAACAAATTCCTGGGGAAACCTACCGGCAAGGGGAGCGGCTCCGAGCCTATATTCTTGAGGTGCAAAAGAACTCAAAGGGGCCACAAATTTATCTTTCTAGAACTCATCCGGGATTTTTGATCAAGTTGTTTGAGATGGAAGTGCCTGAGATCTCTGAGGGGGTGATCAAGATCATCAGTGCTGCACGAGAACCGGGTGAGAGGGCCAAGATCTCTGTCTATAGTTCGAACCGGGATGTGGATCCAGTGGGGGCTTGCGTCGGGATGAAAGGTTCTCGAGTTCAGAGCGTGGTTCAAGAACTTCGGGGGGAGCGGATTGACATCATCCCTTGGGCTCAAGATCAAGCTAAATATGTCTGTAATGGTTTAGCCCCAGCCAAAATTTCCAGGGTTTATATCGATGAGGAGAATCGACATATGGAGGTGGTCGTGGCGGACGACCAACTCTCCCTAGCCATTGGGAAGAAAGGCCAGAATGTCCGGTTGGCCTCTAAATTGACCAGTTGGAAAATCGATATTAAGAGCGAGTCCAGGATGGAGAAGATTTCTAGTGAAATTTTGGAAAAGTTTCAGAACCTTCCTCATATTGGAGATGTGGCGAGCCGTATCCTTTATAATGAAGGGTTCCGTTCGATCAAAGAAGTGGCAGAGGTCGACCCAGAAGAGTTGGGAAGGGTCTTAGGGATAGGGAAAGAAAAGGCCATGGAGATCGTCGAAGGGGCGAATCGGATGTCTCAAAAAGAAGAAATCCCAGAGTTGGGACGAGACGTTCTTCCAACGACCGGAGATCCTGCCCTCGATCCGGTGGATCGGATGGAAGGGGTAGGAGAGAAGACCGCCCAAATATTAGATACCAATGGATTTAAAACCATTCACGATATTTTGGAAACGAACGTCGAGAAGCTTTCTGCCCTTCCAGGAATTGGGACCAAGAGGGCAGGAAAATTGATCCAATCTGCAAAAGATTATATCAAAGGAAAGAGGACATGAGTAAGAAGGGGCATGTCCCCATCCGTACATGTATAGGGTGTCGGAAGAAAAGGAAGAAAGAGGAAATGATTTGGTTAACCCAAAGTCCAGAAGGCGTTTTAAGAATGAACGAGAAGAAATCTCATCAAGGGCGAGGGTTTTATATCTGCCCAGATCTTGGGTGTTTGACCATGGCGAAGAAAAAGAACAGAAGGGTTGGGTTCTTGGAAACGATGGATTTCCAGGCTCCTTCGGCCAAAGGTTTTTATAAAGAATGAAAAGGTTTGGGATAGAGGAGGAAGGGAATGACAAAAAGTAAAGTCCTCGATCTTGCACGCGAAGTCGGGATGGAGGATGACAAACTGCTTCTGAAATTGAAACGGATGGGGGTAAAGGTAAAAGATAAAAAACTTGCTGAACCTGAAAAAAAGGTTTCCCCCTCTGACGAGAAGATCATCGAAAGGGATTCTGAGAAAGAGATCGTCGAGAAGCGAGTCAAACCCACTGTGATTCGGAGAAGGACAAGAACCCTTGAAGTTAAAGTTGAGACCCCATCTCCTCCATTGGCTGTTGTTGAGCCAGAGGTTGTTCCCGAGGTTATAAAAGGAAAGATTCCAAAAGCAAAAGGGGAAGAAGAAAAAGCTGAACCCGAGGTAAAGATCCCGAAGAAGGCGGTGGAGGAAAAAGAATCGAGAATGGAGGAGAGACCTCCTGCAAAACCAACGAGAGGGGGGAAGAAGAAAGAGGAACCCGCAGAATCAGCAGTCTCCGTTGAAGCAAAGGCTGAAGAAAAAGAGATCCTCCCTCCCAAAGCAGTCGAGACAGTGAAGCCAAAGGTGCCCCTTAAAGAAGCGGGAAAGATAGCAGAGGTCAAGAAGGAGGCTGAAGAACAAAAACCGAAAGAAACCCCTCTCAAAAAGATTGAGGTGAAACTACTGGAAAAAGAAGAATTATTGGAGAGAGAAAAGTTGGGTCCTTACGCAAAGAAAAAGGGGTTTATTAAGAAGAGGAAGAGAATCGAGGAAAGGCTGTTGGGAGAGGATGAGGTTGAAGGAGAAAAAGTGGGGGGTAAGGAGGTTGAACCCAGCTTCAGGCCTTTCAGACCTATGAAAAAGAAGGTCGTGTTAAAGACTTCTAAGAAGACCGAGGTGACGGTCCCCAAACCCATTAAGAGAATCATTCGAATCGCCGAAGTCATTGCTGTCGGGGATCTTGCAAAAAGAATGGGGGTCAAGGGTGGGGAATTGATTAAGAAGTTGATGGATATGGGTGTGCTAGTGAATATCAACCAACTCATTGACGCGGATGTCGCCTCTCTCGTGGCCGGTGAGTTTGGCTACGAAGTGGAGAAAATCTCCTTAGAACGTCAGGACCTGCTGGAAAGGAAAGAGGATCTTCCCGATCAGTTGAAACCCAGGCCACCCGTGGTCACGATCATGGGTCATGTGGATCATGGGAAAACCATGCTTTTGGATTCAATAAGAAAAACGAATGTGATGGGAGGAGAAGCGGGAGGAATTACCCAACACATCGGGGCCTATGATGTCAAGTTAGAGAATGGGGATGTAGTCTTTATTGACACCCCTGGTCATGAAGCATTTACTGCCATGAGGGCAAGAGGAGCTCAGGTGACCGACGTGGTGGTCTTGGTGGTCGCTGCGGATGATGGAATGATGCCGCAGACCAAGGAAGCGATCGATCATGCACGAGCGGCCAAGGTCCCCATTGTGGTCGCCATCAATAAGATTGATAAACCCACCGCGAATCCAGAAAAGGTGAAGAAGGACCTTTCGGAATATGAACTCGTCCCAGAACAATGGGGAGGAAACACTCTCTTTGCCGAGGTGTCCGCCAAACAGAAGACGGGAATTAAAGAGTTGTTGGATTTAATTCTCCTTCAGGCAGAGGTTTTAGAATTAAGGGCCAATCCAGACAAACCTGCTCGAGGGGTCATTATTGAATCCAAATTGGACAAAGGAAGGGGTCCAGTGGCCACCCTCCTCGTGCAAGAGGGAACATTAAAAACAGGAGATGCCTTTCTCGCAGGCTCCCACTACGGGAGGGTCAGGGCGATGCTGAATGATAAAGGGCAGAAGATAGGGGAAGCTCGTCCCTCTACCCCTGTTGAGGTGGTGGGGTTCACCGATGTTCCCGAGGCCGGAGGAACGTTCATCGTCGTTTCCGAAGAGAGGATGGCCAAACAGATCAGCCTCTACCGACAAGAAAAAATTCGCGAAAAAGAACTTTCAAAGTTGAGCAAGGTTTCCTTAGAAGAGCTCTACGATAAAATTAAGAAGGGAGAAGTCAAGGAGCTGAATGTCATTATTAAAGCGGATGTTCAGGGATCCATCGAGGCAGTGAAAGAGGCATTGAAAAAACTCTCTACGGATGTTGTAAAAGTCAATATTCTCCACGATGCGGTCGGCGGGATTACAGAGACCGATGTGAATTTAGCCTCGGCTTCCAATGCGATCATCATTGGGTTCAATGTGAGGCCGGGTCCGAAAGCTCAGTCCCTAGGCGTGCAGGAGCATGTCGATATCCGAATTTATTCTGTGATCTACGATGCAATCACCGACATTAAAAATGCATTAGAAGGATTATTAGAGCCCACTTACAAGGAACATGTCTTGGGGAGAGCCCAGGTGATACAGGTTTTTAATATTAAGAAAATGGGGACCGTTGCAGGCAGTCTCGTGATTGATGGGAAGGTGGTGAAAGGATCCCATGCCAGGTTATTGCGAGACAATGTGATCGTCTATGATGGCCGAATTTCCTCCCTCAGACGATTCAAGGACGATATGAAAGATTGCAATCAAGGGCTCGAATGTGGCATCGGCATTGAGAATTTTAATGACATTAAACTCGGGGATGTCATCGAATCTTATGAGATTGAAGAGGTTCAGACTCGGTTAGCCTGAGTTTCTGTCAGGTTTCTCTTAAAAAGGACTTGATCCATTCTTCAGGATGATCTCTGAGAGGCTTCTTGTAAAGAGGGGGTTTTTTTAAAGGGAAGGGGGAGGGAGATGGTGATTGGAATTTGTCAACTCGACCTTCGAATCCCGGAAAATCATTCTTTAAAAGGAAAGCGACACGTGCTCCGGAAACTGATCGATCGGGTAAGACATCGGTTCAATGTGGCTATCTCAGAGGTTGGGGATAATGACATTTGGCAACGAGCACAGATTGGTTTCTGTACGGTTGGAAATGATCGACGGCACATTAATTCGAGTGTGGATAAAGTGGTCAACTTTATAGAGCAGATGAACCTCGTCGAGATGGTTCGTACGGAAATTGAAATCCTCACAGTGTAAGTCCCCTAAAAAGATGGAAGGGAAACGTTCAGAAAAAGTAGCGGATTTGATTCAAAAAGAAATCTCCCAAATGCTGGTGAAATCGATTAAAGATCCCCGTATTGGTTTTGTCACCATCACCAAGGTGAGCGTCTCAGAGGATTGTCGGTTTGCGAAAGTCTATTTTAGTGTGGTAGGAACCCTGGCAGAGAGAGAGAGGTCCATGAAGGGTCTGGATAGTGCCAAGGGATTTGTTCGAAAAGAACTGGGGCGTCGGATCCGACTGAGATATACTCCTGAAATACTATTTCAATTTGATCCCTCCATTGAGTATGCCATTCATATGGGAGAATTAATTCAAACCATTCAACAGGGAAAGGAGCCGAATGGGGATGAAGAGGGAAATTGACGGTCTCCTCATTGTGGATAAACCTGAAGGGATCACCTCCCTCGATGTGGTTCGGGAGATTAAACATCGATTTGGTGTGAAGAAGGCAGGGCACATTGGGACCCTGGATCCCTTTGCCACAGGTGTTTTGCCTATCGTAATCAACGAGGGAACCAAATTGGTTCCATTTTTGGGAGAAGGTCCTAAAGAGTACGAAGCGACCCTCAAATTAGGGGAAGAAACCACCACAGATGATTGGACCGGGAAGGTCGTCATGAGCAAGCCATGGGAGGGAGTCCAACCAGAAAAGATGGAAGCTCTTGTCCAACCATTTTTAGGGAAAATTCGTCAGACCCCTTCCATGTTTTCAGCCATTAAAATGCAGGGGAAACCACTTTATCGATTAGCCAGAAAAGGGATTGAGATCGAGCGAAAAGAGAGAGAAATAGAAATTTACAAGATTCAGATAGAAAAAATTGTTCTACCTCTTGTTTGTCTCACAGTCTCTTGCTCAAAGGGGACTTATATTCGCACCCTGGGAAAGGATATCGGGAGGAAGATAGGATGTGGGGCCCACCTTCTCCGGCTTAGAAGGACTCGGAGCGGTCCTTTCACGCTCGAACAAGCGATCTCCTGGGAAAGGTTAAAAGATCTCACCCAACCTGACCATCTTTACCCATGGTTGATTTCTTTGGGAGCGGCCTTATCCAATTTACCCGAAGTGATCGTGGACGAACAGCTGGTAAGGAAGGTTCGTTTTGGAAAGGAGATGATGGTTCAAGATCTTTCTCCAAAGACCCTTCCATCCTTCGAAAAAGGACAATGGCTCAAAATGTCCTCCCCTGAAGAGGGGTTGGTGGCCATTTTAAAATCAGAAGTAAAGGGCGCAGATATTCCCTGGACAAATCCAGAGGTCGTTGCCCTTCGTCCGTTGAGGGTATTTCAACCCCAAAAACGATACCCTATAGAAGATCACGTTTAGTTTAAAGGAGGATTTCATGACACTCGTTCAGGAGAAGAAAAAAGAGATTATCGAACAGTATAAGAGCCACGAACGGGACACAGGTTCCCCGGAGGTGCAAATCGCTCTTCTCAGTGAAAGGATTCGATATCTGACAGAACACTTTAAAGTGCACAAACGGGACCATCTCTCTCGCAGGGGTCTTCTTAAATTAGTCGGCCAGCGGAGAAGACTCCTCAACTATCTTAAAGAAAACAAAGTGGACCGATATCGAATGATTATTGATAAATTAGGTCTACGAAAATAGGGCACACATGTTCTAAAGAAAAGGAGAAAATAAAATCTTATGGAACAGAAGTTACAGATTGACTTTGGAGGAAGGCCCTTTTCCATTGAAACAGGAAAGGTGGCAAAACAAGCGAACGGTTCAGTCATGGTTCAATATGGAGAGACAGTCGTGCTCGTCACGGCTGTGACATCTGAGAAGAAGCGCGAAGGCCTCGATTTCATCCCCCTCACCGTTAATTATTTAGAAATGACCTATGCGGCGGGGAGGATCCCAGGAGGTTTTTTCAAGAGAGAAGGGAGGCCCAGCGATCGCGAAACCCTGATCTCCCGCTTTATTGATCGACCTTTGAGACCCCTTTTCCCAAAAGGGTTTCAGAATGAGATCCAGATCATCGCCACCGTCCTTTCAGCCGACCAGGATAATGATCCCTCCATCTTAGGCATGATTGGAGCATCCAGCGCTCTTTCTCTTTCCGATATTCCCTTCGATGGCCCCATTGCAGGGACCAAAGTAGGTCGGATTGACGGAGAGTTCGTCCTCAACCCCACCCATGAAGAATCGGAACTGAGCGATATCGATCTTTTTGTAGCAGGGAGTGAGGATGCCATCATTATGGTCGAAGGAAGTGCGAAGGAGATCAAGGAGGAGGAGATCCTGGAAGCCATTCTATTTGGCCATCAATCCCTGAAACCGGTGATTGATCTTCAGAAACAAATGAAATCAGCTTTAGGAGTTACTCCTGGGGAGTTCGAACTTCAAAAACCTGAGGAGGCTATTTACGAAAAAGTGAATGCCATCGCTCAAGAAAAACTCCGGGAGATTTTTCATATCACCGAAAAGGGAAAGAGGGAAGAACGGCTGGAGGAAATCCTTCAGTTGACCTTTCAGGAGCTCGGGGCTGAGGAGGAATCCTCTCGAAAGATGGTGAAGATCGCTTTCGAAGAGATCTATCGTAAACGGGTCAGAAAATTCATTATAGAAAAGAAGCAGAGAATTGATGGAAGAAAACATTCAGAAATTCGTCCTATCTTTTGTGAAGTGGGTATCCTTCCCAGAACCCACGGGTCCGCCCTCTTCACGCGTGGAGAGACCCAAGTTCTCGCAGTGGTCACTTTTGGGACCTCTGAAGATGAGCAGAAGATTAATTCTTTGACTGGAGAGATCTATAAATCTTTCATGCTCCACTATAACTTCCCTCCTTTCTGCACGGGAGAAGTTGCCCCAATGAGGTCGCCCAGCAGAAGAGAGATTGGGCATGGGGCTTTGGCCGAAAGGGCAATCCTGCCTGTCCTTCCTTCCAGTGAGAAATTTCCCTATACCATTCGAATTGTCTCAGAGGTGTTGGAATCAAATGGGTCCTCCTCCATGGCGACGGTATGTGGATCAACCCTCTCTCTTATGGATGCGGGTGTTCCCATCAAGGCTCCTGTGGCGGGCATTGCAATGGGTTTAATCTTAGAAGACGGGGAGACAGCCATTCTCTCAGATATCTTGGGTGATGAGGATCATTTTGGAGATATGGATTTTAAGGTCGCAGGTACAGCCGAAGGGGTCACAGCCATCCAGATGGATATCAAAGTTCGGGGCATCTCCAAGGAGGTCATGAAAAAAGTTCTCGATCAGGCCAAAGAGGGCAGGTTCCATATCTTGAACAAGATGAGTGAGACGATTTCCGAACCCCGGAAAGATCTCTCACCCCATGCCCCACGGATCGTTAGCCTCCAGGTGAAACAGGAAAAGATACGGGATGTCATTGGTCCAGGGGGGAAGAATATTCGAGCCATCGTCGACCAGACAGGGGTAAAAGTCGATGTAGATGATTCAGGGCTGGTGAAGCTGGCCTCTCCGAATTATGAGGCAATCGAAAAAGCCATCTATATGATCAAGAGGCTAACCCAAGAGGTCGAAATAGGTGCTCTTTATACCGGAAAGGTTATACGGATATTAGGTTTTGGTGCCATCGTAGAACTTTTTCATGGGACGGATGGCCTCATCCATATCTCCCAATTGGCAGAAGGCCATGTCAAGGAGGTTACCGATGTTTTGAAAGAAGGGGATGAAGTGCTTGTAAAAGTGATCGATATCGATCCGCAAGGCCGCATTCGGTTGAGTCGAAAGGCAGCCTTGAGAGAGGCGAAACAGAGCGAAGAAGGAAAGGCATAGGGAAGAAAATAGAGCGGGATAGGAATAGAGAATCATGGAACCAGAGATTAAAAAAATGCATGATTCCTTGAATCAATCATGGATTGATACAGGATCTGGATATCAGAAGACCACCCTCGATAATGGCATCCGAGTCATTACAGAAGAAATCCCTTATCTCAGGTCCGTCTCTATTGGAGTGTGGGTGGTCACTGGGTCGAGAGATGAACAACCCCGTGAAAATGGGATCTCCCATTTTATTGAGCACCTCCTCTTCAAAGGGACAGAAAAGAGGACGGCTTTTGACATTGCCAAGGAGATTGATTCCGTCGGTGGAACTCTGAACGCCTTTACAGGAAGGGAGTACACCTGTTTTTATGCGAAGGTGATCGATAAGAATTTACCCCTCGCCATCGATCTTCTCTCAGATATTTTTCTCCATTCCATCATGGATGAGAAAGATGTCGAGAAGGAGAGGATGGTGATCCTCCAGGAAATCAAAATGGTAGAGGATACTCCCGATGATTATATCCATGATCTTTTCAATAGGGTCTGCTGGGGAGACCACCCATTGGGTTTTCCGATTTATGGAACTTCAGAACTTGTTCAATCCTTCCATCGAGATCAACTTCACCAATTTTTTAAAGAGAACTATCCCCCTGACCGAATCGTCGTGTGCGCTGCAGGGAATTTAAAACACCAAGAGCTGGTTGACCTGATTGATGCGACGTTTGGTCAGATTCCAAAATCAGATAAGGCGATCGCAAGGGTAAAACCCGATCCAATCTCAACCACCAATATTAGGAAACGGGATTTAGAGCAGGTACACTTTTGCCTCGGTACCAAGGGGCTCCAATACAACCATTCGCTTCGGTTTACCTCGTATGTCTTGAACACCATTCTGGGGGGTGGGATGAGTTCAAGACTTTTCCAAGAGATCCGTGAGAATCGGGGTTTGGCTTATTCCGTTTATTCCTATCTTCCGACTTATATCGATACAGGACTGGTCGTTGTTTATGCGGGGACGAATGAAGGTTCTTTTAAGGAGGTCATCGAACTGATCCTCGAAGAGTTCAATCGCATCAAGAAGGAACCTTTTAAGAACGGAGAATTGGAAACCGCGAAAGAACAGTTGAAAGGAAATCTTCTCCTCAGCCTCGAGAGTTCAGACAACCTCATGACCCGTCTGGCGAGGAATGAAATCTATTTCCAGACCTACCTTCCCGTGGGAATGATCCTTAAAGGGATTGATGAGGTCAAGGAAGAAACAGTTCAACATTTAGCTAACGATATCTTTAATGAACGTTTTTTCTGTTTGACCGTCTTGGGACCGATGGATGGGAATTATTTAGATAAAGTTACGTTGATTAGGAAATAACGAATCGATCCTGTTCTGGAGTGGGGTAAGGGTGAAAATTTATGTCAAACGCTTGAGAAAAGATCATCCCATGTCCATGCCTCAATATATGACGGAGGGTGCCTCTGGGATGGATCTCTTCGCCTCCCTGGAAAAAGAAATCACTTTGGAACCGGGAGAGAGAAAACTCATTCCTACCGGGATCGCTGTAGCAATCCCTGAGGGGTTTGAAGGCCAAGTCAGACCTCGTAGTGGGTTGGCCATTCAGAAGGGGATTGGGATTGTCAACGGACCAGGGACGATCGATTCCGACTATCGTGGGGAAGTCGGTGTCGTCCTCATCAATTTTGGGAAGGAGCCTTTTACCATCCGTCATGGAGAAAGAATTGCTCAGATGGTGATCTCCCAAGTTTTCCGAGCGACTTTGGAAGAAGTCGATGATCTCCCAGCCACCCAGAGACAAGGAGGGGGATTTGGTCACACAGGAATCTGAGAATGTCAAATGTCAAAGCTCAAAGTTCATGGTTCGACAAGCTCACCATGATTTCATCCTGAGCATGTCGAAGGATGGCATTTGCCTGCCTACCGGTAGGCAGGGATTTTGACATTTGAACTTCGGATTTTCAATAATGGATATGGTGAAATGTCTCTCACCAGGTTAATTCGGGTACATTTAAGTAAGAAATTTTACTGAAGCAGAGGGACCAATTGCCTCTGCTTTTTATTTATTAAAAGCAAATTACAAGGCGTCATTAGAAGCGGTCTGGAGCAAACCGAAGGAAGTGACTTCGAAGCTGTCATCCTGAGGGCAGGGCCCGAAGGATCTCAATGAGATTCTTCGCGGAGTTTACCCTAAGCGAAGCGAATGGGCTCAGAATGACACTCTTCACCATTGTTTTTTCTCTTTTTAGGAAATGATGATGGAACAGTTGTTGGATCAGTTTCTCCATTACCTCATCGTTGAAAAAGGCCTCTCCAAAAATACGATCGAAGCATACAGCCATGGTTTGACTCGATTCTTAAATCATCTGAGGGGAAAAGGGGTTCAGGAGATCCAAAATGTTGACAAATTCCATGTCAGAGGTTTTCTTCTGGCGCTGAAAAAGAAGAATCTTGCGACCAAGTCTATTGTGAGAAATTTAGTTGCCATTCGGACTTTTTTCCGATTTTTGATTGAAGAAGGAATTCTAAAGAAAAATCCTGTCGAGAATTTAGAATCACCCAAGGTGGCGAAAACCTTGCCAGAAATCTTGACGTTGAAGGAAATCGAACAAATATTGGAGCAACACAATCTCCAAACTCCTCTGGGGATTAGAGACAGGGCGATGTTGGAGATGCTCTATGCCACTGGGATGAGGGTTTCTGAGCTCACTCACCTTCCGACCCATCAGGTCAACTTGGAAGGGGGATACGTTCTCCTCTATGGAAAGGGTTCAAAAGAAAGGATCGTCCCGCTCGGAAGCGAAGCGATGAAGTGGGCCAATCTCTATCTAACGACAGCTCGTGGGATCCTTGCTAAAGGGCGGGAGAGCCCACTCATTTTTATTAACCGCTCGGGGAAGGGGATGAGTAGACAGGGGTTCTGGAAGAATCTTAAACGGTATGCGCGGAAGGCTGGGCTTCGCAAAAGGATTACGCCTCACCTTCTTCGTCACTCCTTTGCTAGCCATCTTTTGGAAGGAGGGGCAGATCTTCGTTCTGTTCAGATGATGCTCGGACATGTGGATATCTCCACCACTCAGATATACACCCATGTGACCGGAGAAAGATTAAAGAAGATTCATCAACGCTATCACCCGAGAGGCTAGCTGAAGAGCTTTGTGCAGAGTGCATAGCGCATAGGGTTTTCACCAACACGAATCACGCTTCACGGATAACGATATCATGGAAGTAATCACCACGCATATCAATGCAGATTTTGATTCTTTGGCCTCCATGTTGGCCGCTAAAAAACTCTATCCCAATGCGGTCTTGGTCTTTCCCGGCTCTCAAGAGAGAAGCCTTCGGGATTTCTTCATTCATTCCACCCTCTATGCCTTTGAGGTGGAGCGGATTAAAAATATTGACCTCCAGGAAGTGAAACGGCTCATTTTGGTGGATACTCGTCAGATCAGTCGTATTGGAAAGTTTTCAGAGGTCTTATCCAAACCCGATTTGGAAATTCATGTTTACGACCATCACCCTCCCTCTTCGGAAGACCTCCATGGCTCCCTGGAAGTCATCTCCGAGGTGGGAGCAACGGTGACACTCCTTCTGGAACTCCTGCAGAAAAGAGGAATTGAGATCACACCCGATGAAGCCACGGTGATGATGTTAGGGATTTATGAAGATACAGGGAACCTGACCTTTCCTTCAACCAAAGAAGAAGATTTTAAAGCCGCAGGATACCTGGTCCGAAAAGGAGCTAATCTCAGCATCCTCTCGAATGTGATCACCAAAGAACTCACGGCAGAACAAATCTTCCTGTTGAATGATCTGATCCAATCTGCTACCCGATATAGCTTCCATGGGATCGATGTAGTGATCGCCCAGGCTTCTGTGGATCGTTATATTGGGGATATGGCTGTCCTTGTCCACAAATTGAAAGATATTGAAAACCTGGATGTTTTATTCGTCCTGGTGAGAATGGAAGATCGAATCTACTTGATTGGAAGGAGTCGCCTTGAGGAGGTGAACGTCTCAGAGATTGCCAGCGAATTTGGAGGGGGAGGACATCCCACCGCAGCCTCTGCAACAGTCAAAGGGATGACCCTTTTAGAGGCTCACGATCGATTAGTCAAAACATTAAAAGAGATGGTCAGGCCCAAGAAAGTGGCAAGGGATGCGATGATCTATCCTGTTAAGGCCATTGAGCCCGAGCGAACCTTGGAAGAAGCCGGGGAGATACTCACCCGATATAACCTGAACATCCTTCTCGTCCAACAGGATGAAAAAGTGATTGGCCTGATTTCCAAACAAGTGGTGGAGAAGGGAGTGCATCATGGGCTGAGAGGATCCCTGGTGAAGGAGTACATGACCACAGAGTTTTCAGTCGTCTCTCCCGATACACCTTTCTCTCAAGTCCAGGCACTCATTATCGGACAGAACCAGAGCCTGATCCCTGTCATTGAAAAAGATCGATTAGTAGGGACCATTTCGATGGGGGATGTCATGCGAATCCTCCAAGAGGAGATGATGAAATCGGAGAAAGGGGTTTCAGTTTTTGAGAGCCAGCCCCTCTATACCCGGAGAAAGATGATCTCCAAATTCATGAAAGAGCGTTTTCCTGAGCGTATTCACAACCTGCTGATAGAATTTGGTAGGGTAGGAGATGAGTTGGGATATTCCGTCTATGCGGTTGGAGGATTTGTCAGGGATATCTTATTGAGGGTTGAAAACTTCGATGTGGATATTGTGGTAGAGGGGGATGGAATTCGGCTGGCTGAGGAATTTGAAAAGAATTTCCCTTGCAGAATTCGAACACACAAAAAGTTTGGAACAGCCATCATTCTTTTTCCCAACGGTTTGAAAATCGATGTGGCCACCGCTCGTTGGGAGGTTTATGATTCTCCGGCAGCTCTCCCCACGGTAGAAAGCGCTTCGATCAAGATGGACCTCTATCGTAGGGACTTTACCATTAACACGCTTGCGATCCAACTCAATCCAAAAGCGTTTGGAGAACTGATTGATTTTTTTGGAGGGGTGAAAGACATCAAGGAAAAGGTGATCCGGGTTCTCCATAATCTCTCTTTTGTCGAAGATCCTACTCGGGTTTTTCGGGCGATCCGTTTTGAACAACGTTTCGGATTCCAAATCGGAAAACCTACCCAGAATCTGATGAAGAATGCCGTCAAGGTAGGTTTTTTAGAACGCCTCTCCGGGGGACGAATTCTCTCCGAACTCATCCTTATCCTTCAGGAGGAATCTCCTCTTCCTGCCCTGAAACGGATGAGAGATTTCAATCTCTTTCATTTCCTCCACCCCAAACTTAAATTGGATGAGCAGTCTGAAATCCTTTTCGAACAAATTCATCATGTCATCTCTTGGTTTGACCTCCTATTTTTGGAGGAACAATATGAATGCTGGCTCATCTATTTTTATGGTTTCATCGATTTCTTAAAAGAAGGAGAAGTCGAAGAGCTCTGCCAACGATTGGCCATGAATGATAAGCTTAAAAAGAGAGTGAGGGAAGGAAAACTTCAGGCAGATCAAGCCCTCCTTCAAATCTTCTCTTGGATCAATACAGACCGGCGACCGAAGCGATCAGAAATCTATGACATTCTGGACCCTCTTTCTACTGAATCAAAACTCTTCATGATGGCCAAGACTACCCAGGTGGCGACACGTCGTTATATCTCCCTGTATTTCACGCAGTTGAAAGATACGAAACCACTATTAAGAGGAACGGATTTAATTCAAATGGGAATCAAATCTGGACCTTCAATTAAAGTGGCTTTGAACGGTTTGCTCAAAGCCAGATTGGACGAGCAGGTGATTACTCGACAGGATGAGATGGAATATATCTCAAAAGCCCAAAGGACGGAGGTATGATCGGAGACGATTCACAACCAGAAAGAGGATTAGACTATACCTTTCGATTAGAAGGATTTGAAGGGCCTCTTGATCTGTTGCTCCACCTTATTCAGAAGAACGAATTGGACATCTTCAATATCCCCATCGCTCTCGTTACAGAGCAGTATCTGGAATATCTCCAATTGATAAAGGTTCTCAACTTGGATGTCGCTGGAGAATATCTTCTGATGGCTTCTACCCTCCTTTACATCAAATCAAAGATGTTGCTCCCGAAATCTTTAGAGGGAGAAGAAGAGGAAGAAGATCCAAGGGCAGAACTGGTACGAAGGCTTTTGGAGTATCAGAGATATAAAGAGGCAGCGGGTGAGTTAGAAAAAAGGCCTATGTTGGATCGGGATGTTTTCATCCGGCTGATGGCGACAGAACTCGAGGAGGTACCAGAGGAGGAAAACATTGAGGTAAACCTTTTTGAGTTGCTCGAGGCATTCCGCCAGGTATTGGAGAGGGTCAGAACAGATACCGTTCATGAAGTCATCTTAGAACACCTCAGCGTTGAGGATAAAATTCAAGAGATCCTGACGCTGCTTGGAAGGGAGAACCGGAGTATGGCTTTTCATCGCCTCTTTCCTGAACAGGCTTCACGGAGAGTGGTCGTGATCACTTTGTTGGCCATTCTCGAGCTCGTGAAGATGAAACGCATTCGTATCTTTCAACTGGCTCTCTTTGAGACCATTCGCGTATCGCCCCTCTGATATTGCGGAATGCGGATTTCAGATTGCGGATTGTTGAAAGTCTTTGTTAGATTATTAGAGTTTCAGCGTTTATTATAAATTAAATGAATGACTATGTGACCCAATGACTACATGACTAAGTAACGGAGGATTCCATGAAACGAAAACGAATCTTTATTGGTTTAGGTGTGATTGCTGGACTTCTCATTTTCTTTTTTGCCATCCTTTTCATGATTGGACGTTATTCAGGGGGTAAATCCAGTCGCTTCACCTTTGGAGATAAAATTGCCATTGTGGAAGTGAAGGGAGTGATCACTCAGTCTTCAGGGATTATAGAAGAGCTCCAACAATACCTTGAGGATGATGGGGTTAAAGCCATCATCCTTAGAATCGATTCTCCAGGGGGAGGGGTAGGCCCGGCGCAAGAGATCTATCGGGAGATTATTAAGATCAAGTCAAAGAAAAAAGTGGTCACCTCCATGGGATCTGTAGCGGCCTCTGGAGGTTATTACATCGCCTGTGCCTCCAATCTC
>Ga0209048_10000749_pt1 | contig 34462 bp, 25 predicted proteins | sample FrelakmetCRP12CR_FD_187146 | JGI IMG/M metagenome (GOLD analysis project Ga0209048, IMG submission 187146) | Freshwater lake sediment microbial communities from the University of Notre Dame, USA, for methane emissions studies - CRP12 CR (SPAdes)... | ecosystem: Environmental > Aquatic >...
CAGGCGGTTTCCCGGCTGCTCACCGACGTTTGTCGCAGCGGTGACATCCTTGCCCGCTGGGGTGGCGAGGAATTCGTCGTTCTTCTGCCGGAAACCAGCGCAGCACAGGCGGCCCTGCTGGCCGAACGGCTGCGCACGGACATCGCCAGTTTGAGAATGGGCTCGCCGCGCAATCCCATGCGTCTGTCAGCCAGTTTCGGGATTGCCGAACGGAACGGTCACGAAACGCTAGCCGAACTGATCCACGAAGCGGACGAGTGGCTCTATCGGGCCAAACAATCCGGCCGCAACCGCGTGGCCGGGCCACTGGAACTGCAGCCTGCAGGGTAGGACCATAAAACCGGGGGCTGGCACCAGCGCCAGCCGTTGCCGGTTAGACCGAGACCAGCGTCTGCCGGCCATACCATTCTTCGCCGGCCGGCACGATCACCGGATTGCGCACCGCCGCGGCCTCGACGCACAGCATGTGCCGCCAGCCGTCGGGCGGCATGTCCTTGAGCCCGGCGCAGAGATCGACCCACGGGTTCCAGACCACCACGTCGGGAAAGCCCTGACTCTGGATGCCAAGGCTCAGGTTGCCGGCGTTGAGCAGTTGCGGACGCCTGACGTCGTAATAAACGCGGTCGACCTCGCCCTCGACCCGAATTTCCGTGCCGGATTCGCGCACGACCCGGTTGCCGTTGGCGGCATCGAGGTAATCGTGGCCACGAAGCCCTTCCAGAGCCGCATCCTCGACCTGGACGAGGCGCAGATAGGAATGCAGCGCCCCGGTAAATTCGAAGGGGTCCGAACCGGTGTTTTCGACACAGAATTCGACATCGATGCGGTCGGCCTCCAGCATTACCGTAATTTCGGCATGGAAGGCATGCGGCCACAAGGCGCGGGTTGTTTCGTCATCGGCCAGGTCAAGTGTTGCCAGCGCGTAATCGTCAGCGCAACGCTGCGCGGCAATCGACCATTCGCGGGTGCGCGCTAAACCGTGTTTCGGCAAGTCACCAAGCCCGCCGAACTGCGGAAAACAAACCGGAATGCCGCCACGGATCGGCGTGCTGCCGTCGAAAACGGCGCGCTCCGAGAGAAACAGGTGTTCGCGACCATCGGGCGTAATCCACGACAGAACCTGCCCGCCCAGTCGGGCGACGACTGCGGACGACCCCCGCGGCCCGTTCAGGCGCAGGGCTTCGACGCCCTTGAACTCAATGGTTTCAATGAATGGTTTCATGAGGTTCCGGTGCCTTGGGCACCACATAGAGTTGGGGACGGACATGCAGCAACTCGACCCGCTGCCCGAGCAGCGTCACGCTGCCGGGACGCCGGTTGTCGCCGGTATCGCTGTATTCGAAGGTATAAACGCGGCGCAGTTTCAACTGCCCTTCGTCGTCGCGCGCCGGCCGCAACGAGCGAATGAGTACGGTATCGTCGAGAAACTGCAAATCTTCCTCGGCGCAAGCCTGCTTCGCTGCCTTGATGCCGATTTCGCGGGCCTTGAGGCTGTCCAGCCAGAGCCAGATGCCTGCCGCCATCAGCCCGAGGACCAGCAATTCGAGTAATTCCATCGTTCAAGTATACGCAAACCGTGAAACATGCCACAGTCCATAGGAAAGATTTGCGTGATAATCGCTACTCATCATATTTGCGCCCAATCATGAAGTCAGCCATGAGACTGTTCCGTGACATGCTTCCTTTCAGCCAGCCGATGGCCGAAAGAAAGGCGGCCGAGGTGCGCGAACTGCTCGACACGGTTTCCGGTCTCTCCTCCTACGAGGTGGCAACCGAACTGACTTCGCAGGTCATCCCGGCAATTGTCGGCCAAAAAAACCTCCACCTGCGCTTCAAGTTTCTCGAAGATGCGCGCGATGAGGCAGAAAAAGCGCTGCCGGTCCTTGAGCGGCACATCGATTCGTCGGCCCTGCCCCTACCGCTCGCCGCCACCACCTCGGCCATGACCGCCGACAACCTGCTCAAGGGCCTGGCAGCAGGTTATTTCGACATCGCCAAGGAAGTCACGGAAGGCAGCCATCAGAAGGGCCTCACCCATCTGCTCCAGCGCACCATCCATCGTGCGATGCTCCTCATTAGCCGGCGCCAGAACTTGGCTTATCGCACCTACGCCCGCCCGTCGTCGAACTCTTGGCTGATGTTGCACGAGCTTTACCAGATGGCCCGCAACCTGCACGCCCGCACCCCCGATGCCAAGATTTCACCGATCGAACACCAGTACCTGAGCGCACTGCTCTTCGCCTACCTGGAACCCAGCAAATTGCCGCGCAACGAACTGGCGGCCGCCATCTTCTGCACACAACAACTGGCCGTGCATGCCGTGATTGCCGAAATCACGCCGGAAACAAACACGCGCAGGGCGTCAGCGCCTTACTTCCTGGTCCGCCCGGACGAAGGCAATCCCGGCACGCCGCTCCTTCGTCTGGCACAGGGAACGCCGATCTTCGACGGGTTCATTATTGACTGTAGCGGCGTCCTCGACGCGCTGAACAAATCTGCCGAACGGGCAAGCGAACACCCCAGCGAACCCGGGCTCGATATTCCGCCAGCGCTACGTCAGACGCTGCAACTAGCAATTGGCAGCCAGTCGATGCGGCGTTTCGGGCGCAAGCAATTCAAACCACATGCCGACCTCGTCGGCGGTATCTCTCAGGTCATTCCCTTCATTGAGTGCGATGCGCATTCCCGGCGTTCGCTCGACATGGCTGGCCGGAATGGCCGGAGCTTCACACCGAGTGAATGGTCGCTGATAGACCAGAGCCCGGACGGCTTTCTCGTGCGTTTCATCCAGGGCGGCAAGTGTCAGGTCAGCGTTGGCAACATCGTCGCCCTGCAGCCGCGCGAATCGAGCAAGGTGCACATCTGCATGGTGCGCCGCATCTCAAGCACCAACCAGGGTCGCCTCGAACTGGGCCTGCAGGCGCTGTCGCCGCAAGTCAGCGTGGTTCCCCTGCCCGGCCACGGTGAAACCCGGCGTGGCATCTACCTCCATAGCCTGCCGGCTTTCGGTAATCGTCCGGGGATCATCGCCCGCCCCGGCTACCTCGCCAGCGGACACAAGATCAAGCTCGAGGCGCACGGCTCAAGCCAGCTCCTGCAGATCGGCAGGCGTCTCGAAGCCTCCGAGGGGCTCGAATTCTTCGCCCTCGTTCCGCTCTAGGCCTGACAGGCGCGCATGCTCAGCTACCGTCACGGCTTTCACGCCGGCAATCATGCCGACGTCCTGAAACACATCATCCTGCTCCAGATTGCCGAATACATGGCCGAAAAGCCGGCGCCGTTCTGGATCATCGACACCCATGCCGGTGCCGGGCGTTACGCGCTGGAGTCAGCCCACGCTGCCAAGCTCGGCGAATACCGCGACGGCGTAGGCCGCCTGTGGGACAAGAAAGGGCTGCCGCCGGCTGCGGTCGACTACCTTGAATTCGTCAAAATGCTCAACCCGGATGGCGTGCTGCGCCACTACCCGGGCTCGCCCTGGCTGGCCAGCCAGTTGCTGCGCGAGGGCGACCGCCTGCGCCTGTACGAACTGCACACGACCGACGTCAAGCACCTGCAGGAATGCTTCAAGACATCCGGTCGCCAGGTCACGGTCAACACCACCGACGGCTTCGCCGGGCTGAAGGCCATCCTGCCGCCCCCGCCGCGTCGCGCGCTGGTGCTGATCGACCCTTCCTACGAAACCCGGGACGACTATGTCAACGTCGTCAAGGGACTGCAGGAGGCCATCAAACGCTTCGCCACTGGCACCTACGCGGTCTGGTATCCAATGCTGACCAAGCTGGAATCGCGCAAGCTGCCGGACAAGCTGAAGAGACTGGGTGCGGCGAACTGGCTGCACGTCACACTGGAAGTCAAGGCGCCTTCAAGCGAAGGTTTCGGCATGAACGGCAGCGGCATGTTCATCATCAACCCGCCGTGGACGCTGGAAAAGAAGCTGCACGAAACCCTGCCCAAACTGACGCAACTTCTCGCCCAGGGCGACGGCGCGAAATTCACGCTGGAAAGCCAGTCGGCCTGACCCTCAGCCGAGCTCGGTGTACTTGGCGCGTGAGCCGTAGGCCTTGTCGACCGGATACTTCCGCGCATTTTTTTCAAGCTTCTCCTGAGCCGCGGCGGCCAAGTCGATCCCCACCGCATCGGCGATCAGCAGCAGGTAGAGCAGGACATCCGCGCATTCATCGCGCAGCGCCTCGTGAATTGCCGGATCGGCCGGCATTGCTTCGACCTCGGCATCGCACTTCCACTGCGTCAGTTCCAGAAGCTCCGCGGCTTCCAGATTGAGCGAGGTAATCAGGTTACGCAGCGAATGGAACTGCCGCCAGTCGCGCGCATCGCGAAACTCCAGCAATGCTGCGGTCAACGCTTCAAAATCATTCAATTTCACTCTCCGGGCAAACACAACGAGACGCTATGCTAGCGCAAAACGCACCGTCACCCGCGCACCACCCAGCTCAGGAGAGCGGTCGATACGGGCATGGCCGCCATGCTGGCGGGCAATCTCGCACACGATAGCCAGCCCGAGGCCGCTACCGCCGCTGGCAACACCGGGCGACTGGTAGAAGCGCTCGAACACTTTTTCGCGGTCGACTTCCGGGATGCCTGCGCCGCTGTCCTCGACCGACAGCCAGGCACCGTCGTCGGCGCCACACCGGACAGTGACACTGCCGCCGCGCGGCGTGTGACGCAGCGCATTGTCGAGCAGGTTGGCGAACAGTTCCCGAAGCAGCAGGCTGTTTCCGAAAACCGCGCTCGGCGCAAGTTCGAACCCGAGATCGATACCGTTCCTGATCGCCACCGGCAGCCAGTCCTCTGCTGCCGCGTGGGCTGCCTCTTCGAGCGCCACGCGCGGCTGTTTCTGGGCAAGCGAGGGCTGCGCCCGGGCCAGCATCAGCATTTGCTCTACGAGATGCGACAGACGGTGCGCTGCCGCGAGAATTCCCTGCAATTGCTGCCGCATCAGCGGATCCGATTCCGCCAGCGTCGCCTCGACCTGCGCCTGCAGTGCGGCGATCGGCGTGCGCAACTGATGCGCGGCATCAGACACAAAATGGCGCTGGCTATCCAGCGAATGTCCCAAGCGGCTGAGCAATTCGTTGATTTCCCTTACGACCGGCTGGATTTCCTCCGGAACATCGGTGGTTACCGGACTGAGGTCAGTCTGCGAGCGTCCCGCCAGTTCCTCGCGCAACTTGGCCAGCGGTAGCAGACCGGAACGCACCCCGACCCAGACGACAGCCAGGCTGACGACGATCAGCAGCAACTCCGGCAAGAGCATGCCGAGCAGAATTTCCCGCACCAGCGCGTTGCGCTTTACCAGCGTCTCCGCCGCGAGGACGGTATATATTTTGCCGCAACGCTCGGTTGTCAATGCCGCAAGCCTGAGCTTTTTGTCATTCAGCCGACCATCGTAGTAGTAGCGCCCTTCGGTCCACCCCTCTCTCGGCAACTGCGGCGGCATCGGCAAGCCCTGGTCGCCATCGAGCAACTCGCCATTCGGGCCACGAACGGCAAAAAAAATCTGATCGAACTTGTCGACCAGCAGGACGTCGCGCGCCTGCCCGGATAACGGTACTACCGACTTTCCGTCAAGGAGCGTCAGTTGCTGGGCGATGGCCAGTGAGGTGTCCAGCAGCGCGCGGTCGTAGGCCTTTGTCGCACTGCGCAGTGCCACCCAGTAGGCAGTGGCCGCACCGGCAAGCAGGAGCAGCAGCATTGCCGGCAACAACCAGCGGAGCAACAGTGCCCGGAGGCTATTGCCAGCCCTCGGGTTTGTGGTACTAGACTGCTTCATCCACCATTTCGACGGGCTTTTCAAGGCAATAGCCTAGTCCGCGAACAGTCCTGATCACGACGCCGGCCGGTTCGAGCTTGCTGCGCAACCGGGAAATAAATTTTTCGACCGCGTTGGGCGTTATCTCTTCTTCCCAGCGGTACAGCGCCTGCATGATCTGGGCCTTGTTTACAATCCGGTTGACGCGCATTGCAAGAAATTCGAGAGCGGCCCATTCACGCGCTGTCAGTTCGAGCGCATCAGCGCCCAGCCACGCACGCTTGCCGACGGTGTCCAGCGCCAGTCGCCCGAGCTTGATAGTTGGATCCGCCGCCCCCTGCCCGCGCCTGATCAAGGCACGCACCCGCGCTTCCAGTTCGGCCAGGGCAACCGGTTTCACCAGATAGTCATCGGCCCCGAGATCGAGAAGACGAACCCTTTCCCCAAGCGCCTCGCGCGCGGAAAGGACGAGTACCGGAACCAGTTGCTTGCGGGAACGCAGGCGTTGCAGAACCTTACTGCCATCGAGTCCGGGCAGGCCGAGGTCGAGGATGGCAATGTCGAACGTTTCAGTTTCGAGCCAGCGATCCGCGGCAATACCGTCGGCCACGATATCAACCAGATAACCCGACTGACGCAGTGATCGAGCAAGACCATCGGCCAGCAAAGCATCATCTTCAACAAGAAGTATCCGCATCAGTGTCAGCAAGTGGTCAGAGATACCTTATACGATACCACTCCCTGCCTTGAACCGTGCCAATGCGACGTCTCGTAACAGCTCTCCTGCTCCTCCCCATCGCAGTCCTGGCCCAACCCGCCCAGCGGCTGTCGCTTTCTCAGGCAGAGTCAATCTGGCAGGAACACAACCGGGAACTGCAACTGGCCAGAACCGCGATTTCCGGGGCCGAGGCTGATGTCCGGACGGCCGACCAATTGCCCAATCCACAGCTTTCGCTCAACCTGGGTTCCATCAGCCCGTGGTCCGGTTATGGCGGCGGCACGTGGAAAGACAAGAAAATCGACAACCTGCTGCGCCTCGAGCAACTGGTCGAGCGCGGAAGCAAACGCGAATTGCGGGTCAAGGGCGCGGAAGCACGGCTGGATGCCAGTCGCCGCGACCTCGACGATACGGGTCGGCTGCAACTCCTCGCTTTGCAGCAGGGCTACTACGACTTGCGACTGGCCCAGGAAAAACGCCGCATCATTGGCGAAACGGCCGCTTTCTATGACAAGGGACTGGAGATCGGGCGGATCCGCCTGAAGGCTGGCGACATATCGCAGGTCGACCTTTCCCGCCTGCAGATCGACAAATCGCGTGCCGACAATGACGCCCGTCAGGCGCAGGCTGAACTGGAACAAGCCCAGGTGGCCCTGGCTTATATGACCGGTCTGGAAAGCGATGCCGCCCAATTGATCGCCGGCGATGACTGGCCAGCGCTCGAAAGTCTGCAACTCAAGCGCAGCGACCTCGACAAGCGACCGGATGTCGAGGCGGCACGCCAGCGCATGGCGGCGGCCGAAGCCGCACGTGATCTGGCGCGCGCGCAGAAGACACGCGATGTGACAGTTGGCGTTCAATATGAGCACAACATGCAGAACCCGCCGACCAACAGCTACGGATTCGGATTCAGCGTTCCCCTGTTCATCTGGCACGAGTACGAAGGCGACATTGCTCGCGCCGAGGCCGATTTCAGTGCCGCCCGCATCGTCTACGAAAGGACGCTGGCCCAAGCAATCGGCGATGTCGACCAGGCCGGTAGCGCCCTGCGCTCGGCGGAGGAACGTCGGCGACGCCTCGAAACCGGTCTCCTTGCCGATGCCGAGCGCGTTGCCAAGGCAGCCGAACTGGCCTACCACAAAGGAGCCATGAACCTGATGGATCTGCTCGACGCACGCCGGACCTTGCGCCAGATCCAGCTCGAAGCCGCCACCGCGCTCGCCGACTACGCCAAGGCGCTCGCCGCCTGGCGCCTGCAAGCTGATTACGGAAAAATGAAATGAAGAGACACCTGACCTGCCTCACCCTGATCCTTGCTTTGGCTGGTTGCAACGGTGAACCGGAAAAGGCCAAAGAAGATTTTATCAAGGTGGATGGGGAGCACGTCATCCTCAGCGAGTTGGACAAGGCAGACTTCATCAAGCTGGCCAGCGTCGAGAAGGACCAGGGTTACACGCTGCACCTGCACGGGCGACTGATCTGGAACGAGGATCGCACCGTGCGCATCGTGCCCCAGGTTGGCGGCCGTGTGCAGAAGATCGAGGTGGAAATCGGCACCAGCGTAAAGGCAGGACAGCCACTTGCCGTTCTCGCCTCCGCCGATTTTGGGCAGGCCCAGGCCGACGCGCGCAAGGCTCAGGCTGATCTGACGCTCGCCAGGCAGGCGCTTGAGCGGCAGCGCGAATTACATGCTGCCGGCGTCGTCGCTGAAAAGGACTGGCAACAGACCCAAGCCGATGCTTCCCGCGCGCAGGCCGAGGCCGATCGCGCCAGTCGGCGAATGACCAGCCTTGGCGGCGCCAGCGACGGTTCCTACACATTGCGCAGCCCGCTGTCCGGCGTCGTTGTCGAGCGCAACCTGAACCCGGGGCTGGAATTCCGTCCCGACCAAGCCGGTGACCCCTTGTTTGTCGTCACCGACCCAAGCAGCCTGTGGATTCAGATCGACGCCGGAGAAGCGGATCTGGCGGCACTGAAGGCCGGCGAACAGATTCGCCTGCACGTCAAGCAATACCCGGAGGAACACTTTGTCGGCGTGATCCGCCACGTCGGAGATTTTGTAGACCCGAGCAGTCGCACGATCAGGGTCCGTGGCGAGGTAACGAACACCGATCGCCGACTGAAGGGTGGCATGTTCATCACTGCGCTGATTGATCTGCCGCCAACGCAAGCCCTGCAAGTCCCGTCAGCAGCCGTTTTCCTGGTCGGTGACCAACGTTACGTCTTCGTCGAGGAAGGCCCTGGACGTTATATTCGCCGTGCGGTGCAGGCTGGTCGCGAACGCGATGGCCTGATTCAAATTCTTTCCGGGGTCAAGGAAGGAGAGAAGGTCATCATCGAGGGTAACCTGCATCTGCTTCAGTTCTTCAAGGTCACCCCCACCCAAGCGAAGCCGGCTGCACAATGATCAAGCGCATTGTCCATTTCGCGCTCAACGAGCCGCTTTTCATCCTCCTCGGCCTGGTGCTGTTCATCGGCATCGGCATCTCCGCTTTCCGTTCGCTACCGATCGAAGCCTTTCCGGATGTCACCGACACCCAGGTAACGATCATCACGCTCTACCCCGGTCGGGCGCCAGAGGAAGTCGAAAAACAAGTCACGATACCGCTGGAAATCGCGCTGGCCGGTGTGCCGAATTCGATCCGCATGTTTTCGCACACACAGTTCGGGCTCTCGTTCATCGTCATCACCTTCGACGAGAAGCCTAGCCTGTTCGTGGCCCGCCAACTCGTCGAGGAACGCCTGCGCGGCCTCGACCTGCCGCCCGGCGTCGAACCGGAACTCGCCCCGCCGGCCACCGCCACCGGCGAGATTTTCCGCTACCGAGTAGACGCCCCCGGCCTCAAGCCGACCGAGGTACGCGCCATTCAGGACTGGACGATTTCCCGCCAACTGAAGCAGGTGTCCGGCATCGCCGATGTCGTCTCGTTCGGCGGTCCGATCCGCCAGTACGAAGTACGGCCCGACCTGGCTCGACTACGCGATTACAAGCTGACGATCGGCCAACTTTTTTCGGCTTTGCAACGGGCCAATGCCAATGCCGGCGGCGGCTCGGTGGCGCAGGGCCGACAGCAGTTCCTGATCCGCTCGCTGGGGCTGCTGAAATCTTCGGCCGACATCGGCAACGTTGTCATTGCCGAGAACAAGGGAACGCCGATCCTCGTCCGCGATGTCGCCGAAGTCGTCGAATCGCGGGTTCCGGAACAGGGCATCGTCGGCTTTACCGACCAGAACGGCAATCAGGACGAAGTCATATCCGGTATCGTCCTGCTGCGCAAGGACGAGAACCCATCCATGGTCCTCGAAGCACTCAAGGCCAAGGTCGATACACTGAACCAGTCGGTACTGCCGCCGGGAGTGCAGATCGTTCCCTTCTACGACCGTTCCTGGCTGATCAGCAAGACCCTGAAAACGGTCTTTACCAACCTGCTTGAAGGCGCCCTGCTGGTTACCCTTGTGCTTTACCTTTTCCTCGCCGATCTGCGCGCGGCAGCCATTGTCGCCTCGATCATTCCACTCGCCATGCTGGGCACCTTCATCGCCCTCTCGCTGGTCGGCATTCCGGCCAACCTGCTGTCGCTTGGCGCAATGGACTTCGGCATTATCGTCGACGGCGCGGTCATCGTCATGGAAAATATCTTCCGGCGCCTGGGCGAGGCGCAAAAAGACAACGATCACCGACCACGCAGCCGGACCATCGAGGAGGCGGTGATCGAGATCGGCCGCCCGACGATATTTTCGATCATCATCATCATCGTCGCCCACCTGCCTATCTTCACCATGCAGCGCCATGAAGGAAAGATCTTCTCGCCGATGGCCTATTCGGTCGTCGGCGCGCTGATTACCTCGCTGATCCTGTCATTCACGCTGGTCCCCTTCCTGAGCAAGATCGCTTTCCGCAAACATGTGCCGCACGAGGAAACAAAGCTCATGCACTGGTTCACGAACCGTTATGAACCAGCGCTCAAATGGGCCCTTGCCAATGCCAAACGGGTGCTCTTTGGCGCATTACTCGCGCTCGGCATTACTGCCGCCCTGGTGCCGCAACTCGGGACCGAGTTTCTTCCAGAACTGAACGAAGGGTCGATCTGGATCAATATCAACCTGCCCACCTCGGTCTCCGTCGACGAAGCAAAAAGCGACTTGCGCAAATTGCGGGCGCTGGTTGCCAGCTTTCCGGAAGTCAATGCCGCCATCTCGAAAGCCGGCCGCCCGGAAGATGGCACCGATCCCAAGAACATCAACATGACCGAGATGCTGGTCGACCTCAAGCCGGAGTCGCAATGGCGCCCCGGCATGACCAAGGACAAGTTGATCCGCGAGATGGAAGACAAAATCAACGACATGCCTGGCATCGAGCCAACCTTCAGCCAGCCGGTGCGCGACCAAATTCTCGAATCGATTTCCCAGATCGACGGCCAGATCGTCATCAAGATTTTCGGCGACGACTTGAAGACACTCCGCGAAACCGGCCGGCAATTGCTCGACCGCATCGGCAGCATACCGGGCGTGGCGCGCGCCTTCATCGACCGCGACGGCGACCTGCCGCAGTACCGCCTGGAAATTGACCGCGCTGCCGCCGCCCGCTACGGCCTGAATGTGATGGACGTCCAGGATGTCATCGAAACCGCCCTCGCTGGCAAGGCAGCCACCGAACTCTGGGAAGGCGATCGCCATTTCAGCGTGGTGGTCAGGCTGAAAAACGAGGAACGGGCGCTCGATCGCCTGCGCGAAGTCCTGATCCCGACACCGTCCGGCGCCCAAGTGCCGCTGGCCAACCTGGTCGATTTCAAGCTCGGTAGCGGGGCGATGAACATCGCCCGCGAATCGGGACAGCGCGTCGTCGCCATCGGCGTCTTCATCCGCGACCGCGACATGGGCAGCGTCGTCGCCGACATGCAGGCGCAGGCCAGGGACATCAAGTTGCCGCAAGGCTATTCGATCGTCTGGTCCGGCGAATTCGAAAACCAGGAACGGGCGATGAAACGCCTGATGCTGGTCGTTCCGCTGTCTATCCTGTTGATTTTCGTGCTGCTCTTCGATGCCTTCAGCTCGTTCAAGGATGCGTTGATCATCATCTGCAACATTCCATTCGCGCTGATCGGCGGCATTTTTGCGCTGCTTTTGAGCGGCATACCGCTCTCGGTATCGGCGGCCATCGGCTTCATTGCCCTGTTCGGGCAGGCAGTGCTGAACGGAGTAGTGATGGTGAGTTACTTCAACCAACTGAAGCAACAGGGAATGGATACGTATCAGGTGGTCTTCAAGGGCGCCCTGTCGCGCCTGCGCACGGTGTTGATGACGGCCCTGCTCGCCATGCTCGGTCTGTTGCCGATGGCGCTGTCGCACGGGATCGGTTCGGAAACCCAGCGGCCGCTGGCGCTGGTCGTCATCGGCGGCCTGATTTCGGCAACGCTGCTGACACTTTTCGTACTGCCAGCGCTGTATTACTACGTCTCCACCCATCCGCGACTGGCCAGGGCCTTGCACTGATACTGATACTGATCAATCCCGCCCGGCCAAAAAGAAACCCGCCACGAAGGCGGGTTAAGTGTGTCCAGGAGGAATTGCATCTGTATCCTGCCCGAACTAGCTGACCATGCCCTGACCCAGATCATGCCGGCCGGATACAATGCATCTTCTGACAAGCTCTCCGGACCGGCCGCATGGCTCACAAACTGTCGCTCAATTCGCAAATCCTGATCGGCTGCGTTGTCGGTATTGCCGGCGGTCTGGCGCTTCAGGCACAGGGGCAGGCAGCGTTTGCCGAAAGCACGCTGTACGGTGCGAAGCTGGTTGGCACGCTGTTTCTTGACCTGCTGCGCATGGTCCTGGTTCCGCTGGTCTTCTCGTCCATCGTCGGCGGCGTCGCCAATCTGCGCGCCCACGACCAGATGCACCGGGTATGGACCACCACGCTGCTCTTCTTCTTCGCGACCATGGGCCTGGCCATACTGATCGGCTTTGGCGCCGCGCACATCTTTCACCCCGGTGAAGGCCTGCAACTGGAGATGTTTGCCGAGGCCACGAAGAACTATCAGGCGCGCCAGATACCGCTGCCCGACTACATCGCCCAGTTCCTGCACGGCTTGTTCCAGAACCCGTTCAAGGCGCTGGCTCAAGGTGACATCCTCGCCATTGTCATGATCGCCCTCTTCCTGGGCATCGCGCTGGTCATCGGCGGCGAGCGCTACCGCAACATTCGTGCGCTGATCCAGGAACTGCAGGAACTCTGCCTGATGATCGTCGGCTGGATCATGCGCCTCGCCCCGTTCGGCCTCGCCGCGCTGCTGCTGCAACTGGTCGCCACGCAGAATGCCGGCCTCCTCAAGAGCCTCGCCCATTTCATTGTCGTCGTCACCGGCACCACGCTGTTCCACGGACTCATCGTATTGCCGCTGATCCTCTGGCTGTTCACCAGAATGTCGCCCATCCATTTCTTCAAGGGCGCGCGCGAGGCGCTGATCACGGCCTTCGTCACCAGTTCCAGCGCCGCCACGCTACCGATCACCCTGCGCTGTACCGAGCAGCATCTGCATGTGCGCAAGGACATCGCCAACTTCGTCGTGCCGCTCGGCGCCACCGTCAACATGGACGGCACAGCGCTCTACGAAGCCGCCGCTGCCCTCTTCGTCGCCCGCCTGGCCGGGATCGAACTCGATCTTGCCAGCCAGATGATCATCTTTTTCGTCGCCATGCTCGGCGCCATCGGCGCCCCTGGCATCCCCAGCGTCGGCATGCTGAGCATGGTACTGGTCCTCGAATCGGTCGGCCTGCCGACCGCGGCCATCGCCATCCTGCTGCCGATCGACCGCATTCTCGACACGGTGCGCACCGCGGTGAATGTCGAGGGCGACATGGTTGGCAGCCTGATCGTGCAGAAACTGGCCGATCGTCCCGGTGGCATGGAATCCGCAACTGCTACCATAGCAACAACTGCTGGCACCAGTACCGTCACCGGCAGAACCGGTGATATAACGAAAAAGGCCTGATTTCTCAGGCCCTTGGCAGTCTCTGACGTGGTGGGCGGCGAGGGTTTCGAACCCCCGACCCCTACCGTGTGAAGGTAATGCTCTACCCCTGAGCTAGCCGCCCACGCTTGAGAGGCGCGCATTTAACCATAAGTCCCGGAGCGGGTCAAACGCCGGTCGGATAGAATACGGCCCTTTGCCTCCCTACGGATTCCGCACTCAATGAAGCCCGTTCGTACCCGTTTCGCTCCCAGCCCCACCGGTTACCTCCACATCGGCGGCGCCCGCACCGCCCTCTTCTCCTGGGCATTCGCCCGCCGCCACGGTGGCACCTTCATCCTGCGCGTCGAGGACACCGATGTGGCCCGTTCGACGCCGGAGGCGGTTCAGGCAATTATCGACGGCATGGCGTGGCTCGGGCTTGACCATGACGAAGGCCCGTTCTACCAGATGCAGCGCATGGAACGATACAAGGAAGTGATCCAGCAAATGCTTGCCGCCGGTACCGCCTATTACTGCTACACATCGCGTGATGAACTGGATGCACTGCGCGCCGAGCAGGAAGCGCGCAAGGAAAAGCCCCGCTACGATGGCCGCTGGCGCCCGGAAACCGGCAAGACCCTGCCCCCGCCGCCGGCCAATGTGCCGCCGGTAGTTCGCTTCAGGAACCCGCAGGGCGGCGTGGTCGCCTGGGACGATCAGGTCAAGGGCCGCATCGAATTCGCCAATGGCGAACTGGACGACCTGATCATCGCCCGCGCCGACGGCACGCCGACCTACAACTTCTGCGTCTGCGTCGACGACTGGGACATGGGCATCACCCACGTCATCCGCGGCGACGATCACGTGAACAACACGCCGCGCCAGATCAACATCCTGCAGGCACTGGGCGCCGAGATCCCGCAGTATGCCCACCTGTCGATGATCCTCGGCGATGACGGCGCCAAGCTCTCGAAGCGCCACGGCGCGGTATCGGTCATGCAGTACGACGAGGACGGCTTCCTGCCTGAGGCGGTCATCAATTACCTGGCCCGGCTCGGCTGGTCGCACGGTGACGAGGAAGTATTCTCGCGCCAGCAGTTTGTAGAATGGTTCGATCTCGACCACATCACCGCCTCGGCCGCCCAGTTCAATACCGAAAAACTGCTGTGGCTCAACCAGCACTACATGAAACAGATGCCGGTTGCCGAGCTCACTGAAAAGCTCAGGATCCGCCTCGTTGCCCGTGGCGTTGATGTCGACGCCGGGCCCGATCTGGAAAAAGCGGTCGCTCTGTACGTCGACCGCAGCAACACGCTGAACACGCTGACCGATGAAGTCGAGGTGTTTTATGTCGAGGTCTCGCCCGCGCCCGAGCTACTGGCGCAGCACCTTTCAGACGAAGCACGGCCGGCGCTCGCTGATTTTGCCGCCGGCATCGCCTCGGTCGCCTGGGAGGCTCCGGCCATCAATGCGCTGATCAAGGAGACAGTAACCAGGCATGGCCTCAAGATGCCGAAGCTGGCCATGCCCCTGCGCGTGATCCTGACCGGTCAGTCCCAGACCCCCTCGGTCGATGCGGTGATCGCGCTGATCGGCCGCTCGAAGGTGCTGGAAAAGCTGGCGGCACAAAAAACCTAGAAATTCCCCGGAAGATGTTTACAAGGACGTTTCGAGTCCATATAATGCGCGCTCTTTCACGGTGCCGGGGGTATAGCTCAGCTGGGAGAGCGCTTGCATGGCATGCAAGAGGTCAGCGGTTCGATCCCGCTTACCTCCACCAAGCAAACGTGAAGGAATCGTAGTTTTTTGTCCGGGTCCCCATCGTCTAGAGGCCTAGGACACCGCCCTTTCACGGCGGTAACCGGGGTTCGAATCCCCGTGGGGACGCCAAGCTTTCCAGCGCGGAGTGGTAGTTCAGTTGGTTAGAATACCGGCCTGTCACGCCGGGGGTCGCGGGTTCGAGTCCCGTCCACTCCGCCAACAAATACAAGAACCGGCTTCGGCCGGTTTTTTGTTTCCCTGTTCCAATCAGGGGAATTCTGGTTCAACGGGGTTATAATTCCCGCCTTGGACCACCCCCCGTTCCGAGGCAGGAGTATTTAGCCATGCATCATCGCAACGTACTGTCGCTGGTCAAAGGTTTCGCCGGTTTCGCGCTGTTCTCGCTGGCATCAGTTGCCGCCGGGCCGGCTTGCGCCGACGGCAACAACCAAGCCTTCCCGCTGATTTCAATGCTGACGCCCGCAACACCTCTGCCGTCAGCAAACGCCCTGACCGTCCTTGAAGTTCGCCACGCCCCGACCGTGGCTCGTACCGTTGACCTGACCGCCCAGCATGACGATCTCTGGATCCGTCTGCGCAACGGGTTTGCGATGACCAACCTGAACGACGACCTGACCCTGTATTACCAGCAGTGGTATCAGAACCGTCCGGATGCACTGCGCCGCATGGTCGAGCGTAGCCGCCCCTACCTGCACTACATCGTCGAGGAACTCGAAGCACGTGGCATGCCGACCGAAATCGCGCTGTTGCCGATGGTCGAAAGCTCGTTCAACCCGATGGCCTATTCGCGCTCCCACGCTTCCGGTCTCTGGCAGTTCATCCCGGCGACCGGCAAGCGCTTCAATCTGGAGCAGAGCTGGTGGCAGGATGATCGTCGCGACGTCGTCGCCTCGACCGGCGCCGCGCTGGAGTATCTGCAAGCCATTTACGAAATGCATGGCGACTGGCACCTGGCCCTGGCCTCCTACAACTGGGGTGAAGGCGCGGTAAAAAGGGCGATCGAAAAAAATGCGGCGCGCGGCCTGCCGACCGACTACGTCAGCCTGACGATGCCGAGCGAAACCCGGCACTACGTCCCGAAGCTGCAGGCGCTCAAGAACATTTTCAGCAACCCGGCCCTGATGAGCCAGCTAGGCCTGCCGGAAATCCTGAACCGCCCTTACTTCGCGACCATAGAAACGCCGCGGGCGATGGATGTCAAAACCGCTGCCCGCCTCGCCAACATGCCGGTTGACGAGTTCGTCGCACTCAACCCGTCGCATAATCGTCCGGTCATGAAGGCCGATACACCCGTCGTCATTCCGGCCGAAAAGGTCGCGACCTTCCAGAGCAACCTGGAAAAAAATGATGCGCCGCTGACCGAATGGCAGGCTTACACGCTGAAATCCGGCGAGAAGCTGGACCAGGTGGCGCCACGCTTTGGCATTACGCTTTCCGACCTGCAACGCGCCAACGGCCTCAGCGGGAAGATCAGGCTTGCCAGCGGTTCGACCTTGCTGGTGCCGGCCGGAAAGGGTGCGGACAATATCGAGTCCCTCGGTTCGGAGCCGCGCCTGCCGCAGATCATGGAACCCGAGCCGCCGACGAAGGCAACCAAGCTGGCCGTTGCCCCGGCGGCCGGCAAGCATTCGAACAAGGCGATCAAGTCCGCCAAGTCCTCCATGGCCCGAGGCCACGTCAAGGGTACGGCCAGTGAGATCCGGATTGCCGCGAAGGACACCAGGAAATCCGACAGCAAGACGGCAAAGCATGCAGCGGCGAGCGGAACGAAGAAAACCGCTGCATCCAAACCTGCACCAGCGACTACGCAGAGCACCAAGGTCGCCAAATCGGGCAACGGCCGGCGTAGCTGATTCAGCCGATCAGGTGGCAGTTGACCGTATGCGTCGCTGACACACTGCTGGTTTCCGGGTAGCGCTGCCGGCAGATCTCCATCGCTTGCGGGCAGCGCGGGGGAAAATGACAACCGGCCGGCGAATTGGCCGACGATTTAATTTGAGCCTGGCCCCTTTGGCCTACCTGTCGGCGTAGCTAATCAGCCATCTGGCGGACTTAAACTGGGGGCTCCGACTTAAACCGGTGCCCCACCCCGGTTTCCCCGACCTGTTGCGGTCGACCGCCAAAAAAGGGCAAAAATAAAATTCACAAAACCATCTCAGCCCCGGATGGTTTACCGGGCCCCTTAAGAGGCGCTGAGCAACGCAGGCGGGCCGGGGGCAGTCGGCTTGCCTTGTCTGAGCCGCAGGCGAGTTCAGGCAAGCCGCCCGGCCTGCCGAGTAGCGCAAGGAATCGGGCAACGCCCGGCGCCGACCCAGGGGTGCCTTTTTCTTTGGCTACTTTCTTTTGGGCAAGCAAAAGAAAGACACCCGCCAGCAAGGCGGAAGCCCAAGCCCATCGAAGCCGCAAGCTTCCAGCAACAGACCTTAACCGGTCAACCGAGGTCTGCCTGCGGTTCAACTCTACTTCCCGGGTAACGCTGCCGGCAGACATTGACGGCAATCGGGCAGCGCGGGTGCAAATGGCAGCCGCTGGCTGGCTGGCTGGAGATTTAATCTGAGCATGGCCCGAATGAAATAGTTCTACAATGATCGAATTACTCAAAATCTATAGCACTGGGGAGCTATAAAAAATGAAAAATAGATATATGAATCTGGTAATGGTTCTCTGTGTAGCTCTTACCCTCACCGGGTGCGCGAACGGCTACAAACAGTTCTACCAACCAGCACAAGGCGCGACACCGGAGGTAGTGGCCACACGTCGCGCGGCTCCTCCTCCAGCAGTTCCAGTTGTTGAGCGTACTAAGCCAGCCACGGCTGATGAAATTATTCCGGCTTATGCAAAGCGGGGTTATTTCCCCATTGGCTCAGCAATGTTCAATAGCACACAGCGTCAATCCGACGATGCCGCCATCCAGCAAGGCAAAGATGTTGGTGCCGAGCTTATTTTGCTATTCGATCCAAAATATGTAGGCTCACAAACCACTGTTGTTCCAATTACTACCCCGACTAGTACGACGACTTACTCATCAGGTTCTGCAACGGCTTACGGTTCGGGTGGGCAATCCGCAACGGCTTACGGGAGTGGAACGTCGACAACCACCGGCACGACCACTAATTTTGTCCCGGTAACTACAAATCGGTTTGATTATGGCGCGGTGTATTTCTACAAACCACGAATGGGCTTAGGGGTAGTGGCTCGCGACCTTAATGATTCGGAGCGGCAGGATTATCAAACGAACAAGGGCGCAATCATCCGCTCAGTTACGGACAATTCACCGGCTTTTGAGGCAGATATTCTCGTTGGCGACATGATTACTGCGATTGACGGAGTGACAGTTTCAAATACAAAAAACTTCTTCGAGTTGGTGGGTCAGCGAAAAGGAAGCCTGGTAAAAGTCTCAATTATTCGTCGTGGTCAGAAGATTGAGAAATCCGTGCAGCTAGCTCAATAAGCCGAATTGGAAATCTGACCCCAATTTTTCAATTTTAGGCGCCATGACAAACCGCTTTGGTGACAATCTCATTCACTTCGGGGCGAATGAAGAGTTGGTTCGAGCGCTCGTACGCGCAGACGTGCGGTTCGTGGTTGTCGGTGGCCTTGCCGTATCGTGGCATTGTCAGGAGCGTACGGCTGACGATATGGATCTCCTAATTGAACCTACGGCCGAGAACTCGAAGCATATCTCCCAAGCGCTTAGCGAGTTGGGGCTGAGTGGCTTCACCGCCTCCTCGTTCGAGAAACCCGGGCTTCAAGTTCCCCTGAAACAAACCTACTACGCGGAACTGCTCACGCCAGAGGCTCAAGCCACGGTCTTCTCGGAAGTAGAAGCGAAAGCAGTCAAGGGCAAGCTGTTTGGTTTTCCAGTCCGCATCGCGGCAGTCGCGGATATCGTCGTGATGAAGAAGCGTGCAGTCGACGCAGCAAAAAAACAATGTGAGAAACACATGAAGGATATTGATCTCTTGGAGCAACATGGCGCCTAACATTTGGGCGCAGAAAAATATGTCTTTGCGAATACATCAAGTCGCCGAAAGTGTGATCTGTTGGCCGCTAGTTAACTTGTTGCGTAAATAGAAGGCTAAGGGGGTCATTTCAAATTTTTCGCCATTTTCCCCCGGTCGACCGTAGCTGATTCAGCCGATCAGATGACAGTTGACCGTATGCGTCGCCGAGACGCTGGTGCTTTCCGGGTAACGCTGCCGGCAGACATCGACGGCTAGCGGGCAGCGCGGGTGAAAATGACAACCGGCCGGCGGATTGGCCGGTGACGGCGTTTCACCGGGCAGGCGGATTGCCGCCGAATGGGCATCCAGTCGTGGTACCGGCACTGCTGAAAGCAAGGCCTGCGTGTATGGATGCTTCGGCGAGCGCAGCACCTCCTGCGCAGTACCCCGCTCGACGATGCGCCCGAGGTACATCACCGCCACATCGTTGGCCAGATACTCGACCACCGCGAAGTTGTGGGTAATGAACAGGTAGGCAATGCCGAGTTCTTCCTGCAGTTTCTTCAACAGGTTGAGGATCTGGGCCTGCACCGACACATCGAGGGCCGATGTTGGTTCGTCGCAGATCAATAACTCTGGTTGCACGGCCAGCGCGCGGGCGATGGCGATGCGCTGGCGCTGACCGCCGGAAAACTCGTGCGGATAGCGCCCGGCGGCTTCGTCGGGCAGGCCGACCTGCTTCAGCAAGGCCGCGACCGCTGCCGCCTGCGCCGCCGAATCCGCTTCCAGCGCCAGCGCACCCATCCCTTCGGCGATGATTTCGCCGACCCGCATGCGCGGGTTGAGGGAAGCGAAGGGATCCTGAAAAACCATCTGCATGTGGCGGCGCGCCGCGCGCAGACGCTTAGGGCTGATGCCAACCAGTTCGTTGCCACCCAGGCGGACCTTGCCGGCAGTCGGCTTGACGAGTTGCAGCAGCGCCTTGCCCACCGTCGTCTTGCCACAGCCGGATTCCCCCACCAGCGCCAGCGTGCGGCCAGCGGAAATGGCCAGCGAAACACCGTCGACTGCAAGAACATGCCCGACCGTCCGCTGGAACACGCCACGGCGGATCGGGAAATGGACTTTCAGGTTGAGCACTTCGAGAAAGGGCGCCATTTCCGGCATCAGATCGCCAAGCCCCAGTCGTGGCGTGTCGGCGACCATAGCCGCGCTCCCCGACCAGTGGCAGCGCAGTGTATGGCTGGCGGCCACGCTGCGCCAGTCCGGCGAGATGTCCCGACAAACCGGCATCACGTGCGGACAACGGTCGGCGAAGCGGCAACCGGCCGGCATTGCCGACAGCGATGGCACCTGGCCGGGAATCGTCGTCAACACCATGCCGCGCCGGGAGACCTCGGGCAAGGCGGCGAACAGGGCCTGCGTGTAGGGATGACTCGGCTGGGTGAAGAAATTCACGCGGCTGGCCACTTCGACCAATTCGCCGGCGTACATGACGCCGATACGATGCGCCATCTTGGCGACGACGCCGAGGTCGTGGGTGATCAGCAACATGCCCATGCCACGTTCGCGCTGGAGTTGCGCCAGCAGGTCGAGAATCTGCGCCTGCACGGTGACGTCGAGCGCCGTCGTCGGCTCGTCGGCGATCAGCAGGTCGGGCTCGCCGGCCAGCGCGATGGCGATCATCACGCGCTGCTTCATACCGCCCGAAAACTGGAAGGGATATTCGTCGAGCCGCCGCTCGGGGTCGGCGATGCCGACCTGGCGCAGCAGTTCCAGCATGCGCTGGCGTGCGGGCTCGCCGCGCAACCCACAATGCAGGTCGAGCACTTCGCCGATCTGCACGCCCACCGTCAGTACCGGGTTGAGGCTGGTCGCCGGCTCCTGGAAGATCATCGCAATGCGCGCGCCGCGCACCTGGCGCATGTCCGCTTCGGATCGGGTCAGCAGTTCCTCGCCATGCAGCTTGATGCTGCCGCCGGTAATCCGCCCGGCTGCCGGGAGCAAGCGCATGATGCCTTGCGCCGTCGCCGATTTTCCGCAACCGGATTCGCCGAGCAGCGCGAAAGTTTCACCCTTGGAAATGGCAAAGGAAATGCCGTCGACCGCAACAAGGGTCTTTTTTCCGGCCATGAAGCCGAGGCGCAGGTTGGTGACTTCAAGCATCAGGCAGCCCGTGGGTCGAATGCGTCGCGCACGGCATCGGCGAACAGGTTGGCCGCCAGCACGAGGATGAACATGGCGCTGAATGCCGCCGCCAGCGACCACCAGACGACCGGTTCGCGGCCCAGTTCCATGCGCGCGCTGTTGATCATGGTGCCGAAACTGATCATCGTCGGATCGACACCGATGCCGACGTAGGACAGCACGGCCTCGGCCAGCACCAGCCCGGAGAAATCCATGACCAGCGCGATGATGACGATGTGCATCAGGTTGGGCAGGATGTGGCGGACGACGATGCGCCAGTTCGACACGCCGAAGGCCTGTGCCGCCTGGATGTATTCGAGTTCGCGCAACTTCAGCGTTTCGCCGCGCAGCAACCGGCAGAGGCCTGTCCACGACGTGATGCCGAGGATGAAGCAGAGCGCCAGCAGGCGCAGGTCGGCGCGCTCGGCGGCAGTCGAGAACCATTGCGGATTGCTGTCGATGACCACCTGCATCATCAGCACGGCGGCGGCGATCAGCAGCACGCCGGGGATCGAACTGAGCACGGTATATATGTACTGGATCACATCATCGACCCAGCCGCGAAAATAGCCGGCGACGATACCGAGCAGCACGGCCATCGGCAGCATGACCAGCGTCGTGACCAGACCGATGATCAGCCCGGTGCGCACGCTTTTCAGCACCTGGTAGAGCACGTCCTGCCCCACCTTGTCGGTGCCGAAGACGTGGTATTGCGCGGAAAGCCAGAACAACGGCACGCCGACCAGCAGCATGATGCCAAGCATGATCAGTACCGCGTTCCAGGCAAAGGCCGTCTCGCCACGCCAGATTTTTTGCCATCCAGCGGCGTCGACCCTGGGGCCAGCAATTGCTTTCATGATCGCGTCCCGCAGGAAGTCCCCTCGAGGTGGCCTTGTTGGGCCATGGGGGAGAGCATTGCCGCGCTCGACTGCCGCTGCGGCAACGACCGCCAGCGCCAGCCAGCCGAGCAAGGCCAGCACGCTGACGCGGAAGGCGGTAAAACCGGCATCGGCGACGACTTCGTCTTCGCGCTCACCGAGATGGGCGCCGCCATGTTTCAGGCGCGGAAAATCACGGACCGTCTCGCCGCCCGGCAAATCGATCGTTTCCTTGGCGTAAAGGCGGGTGGCGAAAGGCTCGGAATAGGTTTTCTCGTTGCGCGTGCGTAGCGGCGCCAGCAGTGCGTCGAGTACCGACAGAACCTCGACCGCGTAGATCGCCTTCTGCCCCGGCTTGCCTTCAAGCTGGACACGGTAATGCAGCGAATCGAGCAGACCGATCAGGATGAATGCGAGCAGCACTGTCGCCGAGGCCATGCCGACGCGGTTGGCGCCGACCCGCCGCCAGGCGGCCAGCAACGGCGGACTCTTCGCGATCAGCAGGCCAAGGCCAACGCCGGCTGCGACCAGTAACCAGATCAGCGCGTCCGACCAAAGAATGACGACCTGGAAGCCGGTCATTCGAAGCGGATCCGCGGATCGACCAGGGTATAGGAAATGTCGGTCAGGATCAGGCCGACGATGTAGAGCACCGAGCCGATGAACACCATCGAGCGCACCACCGCGAAGTCCTGGGCGTTGATCGCGTCTATCGTATAGCTGCCGAGACCGGGGATGCCGAAGAATGATTCGGTCAGCAACGAACCCATGAAGAGCAGCGGGATGACCACCACCACGCCGGTCAGGATCGGAATCAGCGCATTGCGCAGCACGTGGCGGAAGAAGACGACAGTTTCCGGCAGGCCCTTGGCGCGGGCAGTGCGCACGTAATCCTTGTTTACTTCCTCGAGAAATATCGTCCGGTACCAGCGCGTCGACGAACCGATCCCGGAAATCACGCCGATCACCACCGGCAGGATCAGGAAGCGCCAGGCTTCGAAGCCGTCGCCAAAACCGGAAATCGGCACCAGGCGCCAGACCTTGCTGATCAGGAATTGGCCGCCAATGATGTAGAACAAGCCGGAAATCGACATCATCGCTACGCACAGCACGACCCCCCAGAAATCGAAGGCGCTGGCGCGGAAAAAGGCCAGCGTGAGCGCGAAAGTCACGGTAACGAAGAGGCCAAGAATGAAGGTCGGCAGCGCGATAGCCAGCGACGGGCCCATGCGGCCGGCGATCTCGCGGGCGATGTCACGGCCGTCCTCGGCGCGGCCGAAATCCCCGACGAACATGCGCGCCGACTTCTGGAAGAAAACCGTATCGGTTACGGTCGACAGCCCGGAAGCTCCGGAATTGAACAGCAGCGGCTTGTCGTAGCCGCGCTCGACTTTCCATTTCTGGATCGCTTCCGGCGTCACCCGCTTGACCCCGAGTTGCATGCGCGCCATGTCGTCGGGCGTATTGACGACGAAGAACAGCGCGAAGGTGAGGAGATTCACCCCGATCAGGATCGGAATGGCGTACAGCAGGCGACGGACAATGTAGGCAAGCACAGGCGGATTATGCCAAGAGCCGGCGCAGGATGAGCAAAATCAGCACAACAATCGCCAATCCCCAAGCCGCTACCGCATAATCGGAGCGCAGCCACGGCTCGGCTGGCGACCGCGGATCGCGCAATTCATCGGGAAACTTGCGTGGCGGCACCGGGATGATTTTCTGATCCGCAGGGTTTTTCGGCACGCGTGCGGTGTACTCGACGCTGGTTTCCACCGGATAGTCGCCCCAGGCGCGGCTGGATGGAAACTGCGGCACGCGGACAAGCAGGATTTCCTCGATATCCCCGGCCAGAACCCGCTCGAATTCGCTCAGCTTGCGGCCAGCCTGCCCGGATGCCAGGCGCAGCAGGTCGGCGCCCATTTCCTCGAAGGCTGCCGCCGGGTAGAGCCTGGTCTGGTCCTCGGTCAGGTAGTCGAAGGTGGCCTTGCCCTTGGTCAGACTGCCTTCCTTGGCGGCGACCAGTGGCAGGCCGACGATCGCCTTCGGCCAGCCTTCGGAACCGCGCGCCGGAATCTGCCAGCCCAGCGTACGCGCGGTCGTGACGCTGATCCCGGCGCAGTTGGCGCGGGCATGCTGATAGGCGAACTGGTGGCGATAGAACTGGTTGTACACCCGCCCGAGCGCCGACTGCAGATGGGCCGCGCTCCGCGCATCCTTGAGCGTCGCCACCAGCATGTACGACGGGCGATACCATGCCTGGCCGCTATTCAGGTCACCGAGGTAATTATCGAGCGGCACCGGGGCGGCGATGATGCCTTTCTCGCTTTCCGAATCGAGCGTGTAGAAATTATTGACCAGCCATTCGTCTATCCCCCCCTGTGCGCCGATGCGGCCGGTCATCACCGCAAAATGGCCACCGTGCGCCTCGTCGTCATCGCCCTGCGCGCCGTTCAGCATCAAGCCGATCAGCGGCTGGCCGGCGCGCGGCGCACTGCTTCCCGGCCGCCGCCAGAGCGATTCCACGGCAAACGGACTCTGCGCCCCGCCCTGCGCTTGCGCCCGCACCCAGCCGCGCAAGGCTGACGGATCGGCGGCCAGCGCAACGCTGGCCGGCGCTTCCGGCAGCCGGAAATCCTGTGGCCAGAAGGTCCGCGCGACGAAACCTTCGCCCTGTTGATTTCCGCGCATTTTCAGGGGTCGACCGCGGAAGAAGGCGACGCTGTTCGCGTCGAACCACGCACTGTTCAGTGGCAGCTTGGGCGCCAGTTGCAGGGCCAGTTCGTTGCTGCCGCTGCGTATTGTCCGCCCATCGTCGGCAAGCTGCACCTCAAACAAGGTATCCGGCGCGCCCAGCCAGACCAGCGGCGGGTAGGTGGTGGCTGCGTTGATCGGAGTCACCTTCGCCCACGCAACCAGATCATCCCGAACCGGCAAAGCCGGGTCGAAACCGGCGAGCGGCGCGCCCTGCTTCGGCACCGCGATGGTTTCGTTCCGGAAGTACCACAGCGCCTGCGGTGCGGTGCAGTCCCGGCAACCACCGCTGGTCACGACGAACTGGTCGGCAGGAAACAAACCGTAGGCGGGCATGGCGTGATTTTGCCCGAATCCGGCCGCGCCGACAGTCCCTCCGTTCAGCAAGAAGCTTCCAAGATAAAACAGGCAAGCCAGCAGATGCGCACGCATCCCTCTCCCGATCCGCCATGAATTCAGAAACAATCAAAAAAGCCCGTCCGAAGACGGGCTATCCGCGCGTCCAACCGGCCTTCGCCTCAAGGAACTCGGCGACCTGCTTGTCCGCGACCTTGCTTTCGGGCAGTTGCGCTATTGCCTGGAAAATATGGGGCATTCCATCGAAGACATCGAGCTGAACATCGACCCCGGAGCCATGCGCCTTGGCCGCCGCCCGCGTTGAATCGTCGAGCAGCATCTCGTTGCTCCCCACCTGGAACAGCATTGGCGGCAGACCCGCAAAATTGCCGGTCAGCGGCGAAACGAGCGGCGTCAGCAGCAGTTCCGGCTCGGAAAGGTACATCTCCCCGAACCAGCGGAGCATGGGTACCGAGAACATCGGGTCGCTCGCCTGATTGACCGCCGCACTGCGACCACTCAGCGAGAAATCGGTCGCCGGCGACAGGAAAATGGCGGCGGCCGGCAGGGGCAGCCCCTCGTCACGGGCACGCATCAGCGTCACCAGCGCGAGGTTGCCACCGGCTGAATCGCCGCAGATCACGATATTTTGCGCTGGTACGCCGTGATTGAGCAGCCAGCGATAGGCGGCGAGGCAGTCGTCGGAAGCCGCCGGATAGGGGTGCTCGGGCGCCAGCCGATAGACTGGCATCAAGGCGCGGGCGCCGGATTGCCGACACCAGCGGGCGATCATCGCCGACTGGATACGCGGCATGCGAAAACAGAATGCACCACCGTGCAAATAAAGAAAGACGCGATCGAGGCGGCTCTGCGGAATTTCAAGCCACTCGGCCCGCACTTCGTCGCAGACCTGCCTGGATATCCGGACATCGTCCGCGAGTTTTCCGAGGTTGTGATCAACCAAGGCGATGCGTTTGCGCATGTCATGAATCGCATCGCTCGTCAAACTGAAGCGCTTGAATGAGAAACGCAGCAGGTTGTCGATGATGAACTGCGCCGACTCCCTGCCCATATGCGGAATCACGCGGTAGTAAGGCGGCGCGGCAATCCTGGCGGCAAATTCAGAATCCATGAAGTCTCCTCAATCCTGAACCAGCGCCGGGACCGTTCGCCGCGTCCGCCTGGCAGGCTTGACTTCCGCCTTCGAGGCCTTCTTGGCGACAGCAGCGGCGACCAGTTCGGCGAAACTCTCGGTCAGGCATTTCACGAACACGGCGGGGTCAGGCAGCATCTTGCGGCAGGAAACGAAGCAAACCCACAAGGTGCCGTTGTAGCTCAAGCCGGTCAGGTTGAGACCGATGCCGTCAATGATGATGGAAACCGGCGTGAACATCTGCAGCTTCGCACCCGCCATATACAGTTGCTTGTCCGGACCGCGCACGTTCGAAACCGTGACATTCACCAGAGGTACCAGTGCGGCACGGGCAATCTGCTCGACCACCACGGCCGGCAACACGTCGACCAGCCTGGCCGGCAAATCCTTGCCCAAGGCGGCAGAAACCGATTTGCTCCGGTTGGCGGCCCGATGCACGGCGACGAGCCGTTCGAGCGGATCCCCGATGTCCGTCCCCAGCGGCACGGCTGTCATCCCGACCTGGTTGCCTAGATCTCGCCCCGAATGCTCGCCCCGTGTGCTCAACGGCATCATTGCATTCAGGCTGCTTCCCGGCAATTCGCCCTTCAGCTCAAGATACTTGCGAAGAGCGCCCCCGGTTGCCGTCATGAATATGTCATTGATCGTAACTCCCTCGACGTGCTCGCGAATCTTCTTACAGTCAGCAAGGGAATAACCGACCGCATCGACCACGCGATGGGCGGAAATCTTGCCATCGAAGCGGGTATGCGGCGGCAGGTGCAGGGTTTTGTCATAAGCCCTGGCCAGCGCCGCGGCCACCTCCGACATTCCAGGGCGCCCGGTGAGAACCTTCCTGCCGGCATCCAGTGCCCTCCCGCTGGTGGCGAGGTCCACGCCGGCAAGTAGCGCACGTTTGCCCAACTCGGCAATCAGCCGCGATCCGTCAAACAGTTGCAGGGCACGGTGACCGACGGCGCGCGCGAACAACTCCACGGTCGTCGGGTCACGATCGGTGATGATGGCCATCTGCCGCTCGCCCTCCTCCTGATCCGGATCGGGCGTCGGGGAGAGTGAATGGATGGCGCGGATGATTTCGACCCCTGCCTCGCCGTCGACCGCAGCATGGTGAAACTTGATGTAAAGCGCGAAGCTGCCCGGGGCGATGCCGTGGATATTGTCTAGCCCCTCGATGATGTAGGCCTCCCACAGGGGCTTGGTCTTGTCCAGGGAGCGCGAGTGAAGCCGCGCGACCTGAATCATCAGTTGCCGCCAGTCGCCAGGCTGCGGCAACGCGATATGGCGGACGTGGTATTCGATGTCGACGTCGTTGTCGTCGACCCAGTAGGGCCGATCGAGTCCCCAGGGCGCTTCAACCAGCCGGCGCCGGAACACCTTGATCTGCTTCATCCGGGTTTCGAAGAAGTTGAGCACCGATTTGAAGCGGAGCGTGCCGCCGGGCGCGGTTGACGGGTCGTAGATGCCGAGCGCCGCCACCTGCATCAACTGGTTTCCGTGATCCATCGCCAGAAACAGGCTGTCGATACCTGAGAGGTGTTTCATCGATTTTCCCCGAGGCAAGCTTGCTTAATGCGTTTCCCGATACGGCGCTGTCTTGGTGGCCAGCCGCGCCCGAACCGGATGGTGCGGCGCCTGGCCCGGGTCCGTCTGACTCGCCGCCGGCGCAGCCATCCGCCGCTTGCTGGCGCGTGGCTGAGAGACTGCTTCCGCCGTGGCGCGCTTGCCCAGTTCTTCGCGATCAACTTCGGCCACCAAGGCTTCGAAGCTCTGTCTCAGGCAGTTCGCGAAGACATCGGGGTCCGGAATCATCTTGCGGCAAGAGACCACGGTCGCCCACAGGTTTCCGCAATAGCTGAAACCGGTGATATTGAGCCCGACACCGTTCTTGACAACACCGATCGGGTAAAACCGGTTCAACTGCGCACCAGCAAGGTACAAGGGAACGTCAGGCCCGCGCACGGTGGACACGACAATATTCAGATAATCGCCAAGCAGGCTGTCCACCACCGCCGAGGTGATGCGTGTCGGCAACTCGTCCGCCAGTTGACGGAGCAAATCGTGGCCAATCACGTCCGCGGTCTGGCGGTTGTCCCCCGCCGATTGCCGAATGGCGCGCAGACGCGCCAACCCGGATTCGATTTCGACATGCAACGGCACCCGATGCTGGTTCAGCTTGTTGCCGCGATCGCTGCCCGGCAGGATATCCTGATGCGACGCCGGCACCGCGGCCGACAGCCCGGCCTCCAGAGAATCGCCGCATTCCTGCAGGTAGCGGCGGACGGCCCCACCCACGGTGGCCATGAAAACATCGTTGGTGGTTGCGCCACTGACCCACTTGCGAACACGCTGAACCCTCGCCATATCGAAACCGACGCCTTCGACGATACGGCGCGACGACACCGATCCGGCAAAGCGCGTCTTGACCGGCTCCTTCGGCCACGCCAGTTGCTCCAGCAGGCGGTCACGCAAGCTCCCGCCCGCCACGCGCTGGTAGAGCACCTTGCCTGCAAGCGACGTCATCTTCAAGGTTGCTGCCGAAACGGTATGCCACAGGCGAACGACCCGCGGCACAGCATTGCCCACGGAACGCGCATACAATTCGACCAAAGTCGGCACGGCATCGGCAAAGATCGGCTTTCTCGGCACATAACTGTGCTCCGGCATCGAGATCAACGAGTGCAATGCGCGCAGGATTTGGGCGCTCGCTTCACCATCGACCTCGGCGCGGTGGAACTTGATGTAGATCGCAAAACTGCCCGGCTTGACGCCCTCGACGTTATCGATTCCCTCGATGACATAAGCCTGCCAAAGCGGCTTGTTCCGATCCAGAACCAGCGAATGCAAGCGCGCGACCTGAATGCAGAGGTGCCGCCAGTCACCTGGCTTGGGGAGCGCAATGTGGCGGATATGGTATTCGAGGTCGACTTCCGCTTCGTCGATCCAGTAGGCACGGTCAAGATCGAATGGCACGCGCACCAAGCGGCGACGCAACACCGGCGAGACATCCAGCCGTTCGCGAATGTGCGCCATGATGTCGCGCAACCTGACCTTGCCGCCCGGCGAAGTACTCGGATCATAGATCCCCAGTACTGCCACATGCATGCACTGATTGGGGCGCTCCATGGCAAAGAAGAGTTCGTCCAAACCACCAAGTTGTTTCATGGTTAGCTCAAAAATTGGATGAATTTCCCATTGATCATTTGTCGGCCTCCGCCGACCTCCCTGAAACCCTAGTCATTCTTCCTGTCCAGCGCATGAGAAGCTTGACCCACGCTGTCAGTGTGGCCTGACCGGCTATTTGAAGCTTACTACACCGGACTCGCCGACAATAGAACAAAACCCCTATAGATGAAAGGGAAAACGGGACATTTACCTTCGAGGCTCAGCAACTGGTAACCAGCCCTCGTTTTGATGATTTGATTGATGAGTACAACAAAAAAGCGCCCCGAAAGGCGCTTTTTTGTGATGTTCATGGCGGAGAGACCGACCGCCTTTCAACGATCCAGCCCAGTCCAACCCAGTCCGACAAGTGTTTATAACACACTGATAATTATAAATATCGGTCCATAGCAGTCCGATCAAACCCAACCGCAGCCGACGCTTTATGGCATACTGGATGGCATACTTGACGGAGTCGGTATGGCCATACTCACAGATACCAGAGCACGCAACATCAAGCCCGATGGTCCGCAAATTGCCCATGGTGGCGTAACGGGACTGGTACTCATCCCCGCCAAGACAAAAGGTCACGGGAAATGGGTCTTGCGGTTCGTCAGTCCGGTCACTGGCAAACGGCGCAATGCCGGACTTGGCAGTTATCCGGAAATTGGCATCGCGGAGGTCGGCAAACTGGCGACCACCATGCGGGACATGATCGCCGCCGGCGCTGATCCACTCGAAACCAAGAAGATCGAAACGAGTGCACCGGGCGTCCCGACTTTCAAGGCAGCCGCAACGACCCTGCATGGCGACTTACTGCCGGGCTGGAAAAACTTCAAGCATGGCCAGCAATGGATCAACACCCTGGAGGAATACGCTTTTCCTGAGATCGGTGCTTTGCCATTGAATGAAATACAGCCGCGTCACATCGCCGATGTGCTGCGTCCGATCTGGCTATCGAAAGCTGAAACATCAATGCGTGTCAAACAACGCATCCACGCCGTCATGTCCTGGGGGTGGGCGCATGGCCATTGTGTGGCCAATCCGGTCGATGTCGTACACCACCTACTGCCACAACAACCTGGCAAAGCCCTTCGCACCGAGCACCAACCCGCCATGCCGTGGCGCGACATACCCAAATTTATCAAAGACAATTTGCAGACATCCAGCCGCCACGACCTGACACGCCCGATGTTGGAATTGCTGATTCTCACTGCGGCGCGTTCAGGAGAATTACGCGGGATGTGCTGGCGAGAGGTCGATCTTAAGGCAAAGATCTGGACCATTCCTGCTGAACGGATGAAAGCGAAGCAAGCGCACCGCATCCCGCTGTCGGATCGTGCCGTCGAGCTACTGAAACAGCAGGTGGGCATGCATGATCATCTTGTCTTTCCGTCCCCCAGAGCCCAGGCAGAACTCTCAGACATGGTCCTCACCGCATTTCTGCGTCGCGTGAAAGCTGTCAGCGACTCCCCCGGTCGAGTAGCAACCGCCCATGGTTTCCGCAGTTCGTTTCGTGACTGGTGCAGTGAACAAGGGCATTCTCGCGATATTGCTGAGAGAGCGCTGGCGCATTCCGTTGCCAGCAAAGTCGAGGCCGCCTACCACCGGACAGATCTACTTGAGCAACGCCGTCCTGTAATGCAAGCGTGGGCGGATTTTTGTACGGGCAGCAGCAATAAGCAGTCGACACCATAATGAGTACCATAGCGCTCTGCCGGTGCGCGAATATTTGCGAAAACTTCAGTCAGCACTCATAGTGCGAATTCCGGCACAAGCTGGACAGCGATTCCAGCCGAAGCTGGACAGTGATTCCAAGGCAAGCTGGACACTGATTCCAGCGCAACCTGGACAGCCCAAAGTCATAACGCAGCACGCGGGATAACCGTGGCACCCTCGGCAAATTTGCTGAGGACCACATGGCCTATAGCAGGTTATCCATGCGCAAGATTTTTGAAGTTTTACGGCTGTCCGTTGCGGACGGTCGCAGTCACCGCGAGATTGCCCGGGCAATCATCGCCTCGCCGACGACGGTAGGGGAGATTCTCCGTCGGGCGAAGCTGGCCGGATTGACCTATCCGCTGCCGACCGGCCTGTCTGAAGCCGAGGTCGAAGTGCTGCTCTACCCACCGTCGGCGCCATCGAAGACGCTGCGACCAGAGCCTGACTGGGCCGACGTGCATCGGGAACTGCGCCGGAAAGGCGTGACGCTCGACCTGCTCTGGCAGGAGTACAAGGGCGAACACCCGGACGGCTATCAATACAGCAGCTTCTGCGACCATTACCGGGCTTGGGCTGGCCGCCTGTCGCTCAGCCTGCGCCAGACTCACACGCCCGGCGAGAAACTGTTTGTCGATTACGCCGGCCCGACCGTGCCGGTCACCGACCCGCTGACGGGCGAAATCCGCCAGGCCGCCATCTTCGTCGCCGTTCTCGGCGCCTCAAACTACACCTACTGCGATGCCACCTGGAGTCAGACCCTGCCGGACTGGACGGCCAGCCATGTCCGCGCCCTGGAATTCCTCGGCGGCGTACCGGCCATGCTGGTTCCCGACAATCTGAAGAGTGGCGTCAACAAAGCCTGCTTTTACGACCCCGAACTCAATCCCAGCTATCGTGACCTGGCCGTCCATTACGCTACCGCCGTCGTGCCGGCCCGGCCGTATCGCCCGAAAGACAAGGCCAAGGCGGAGGCTGGTGTCCTGCTCGTCGAGCGCTGGGTCCTGGCTCGACTACGCAACCAGCGCTTCTTCTGTCTCAGTGAGCTCAATCGGCACATTACCGAACTGATGCTGGCCCTGAACCACCGGCCATTCAAGAAACTGCCGGGCTCCCGCGAAAGTGCCTTTGCCGAGTTGGACCGCCCGGCCTTACGCCCGTTGCCGGCAACCCGTTACGAATTTGCTGAATGGAAGGTGGCGACGGTCGGCATCGATTACCACGTCGAGTTCGACCACCATTACTACTCCGTGCCCTACCGCTTCGCCCGGCAGAAAGTGGATGTCCGCGCCACCCAGACGACGGTCGAACTATTTCATCGCGGGAGTCGCATCGCCAGCCATGCTCGCAGCACTCTTCGTGGCCGGCACACGACGGTGGATGCCCACATGACCCCGGCCCACCAAGCCGTTCAGGGCTGGAACGTACCTCGGCTGATTGAGTGGGCCGGGCGTATCGGGCCGCACACCAAGGCCGTCATCGAACACATCCTGCATCAACGCCGGCATCCACAGCAGGGCTACCGCAGTTGCCTGGGCATTCTGCGCCTCTCCAGGACTTACGGTGAAAGCCGTCTGGAGGCGGCCTGCGAGCGGGCCATCGACATCAACGCGCTGTCCTACGGCAGCCTGAAATCCATCTTGAAGCATGGCTTGGACATCAAGCGCCTGACGGCACCGGCCCAGACCTGTCTTCCCCTGGAACACGCCAATGTGCGTGGTCCGCATTACTACCACTGACCTGAAAGGAAATACCCGTGCTCCATCACCCGACCGTGGACCAATTGCATCAGCTGCGCCTGACCGGCATGGCCAAGGCTTTGGCCAGCCAGACCCAGCAGGCCGAGATCAGCCAACTGTCGTTCGAGGAACGCCTTGGCCTGCTCATTGACAGCGAGATGGCCGAGCGCGAATCCCGCCAGAACACCGCTCGCCTGAAACGAGCCCGGTTGAAACAGGCGGCAACACCGGAGGATGTCGATTTCCGCCATCCGCGTGGCCTTGACCGGGCCTTGTTCGCGCGCCTGATGACCGGGCGCTGGGTCGGCGACCACCAGAACGTGCTGATTTGCGGACCGACCGGCGTCGGAAAGACCTTTATTGCCTGTGCCCTGGCCAATCAGGCATGCCGACAAGGGCATTCCGCCCTCTATGTGCGTTTGCCCCGTTTGCTGCCGGCGCTCGCTATCGGTCGTGGGGATGGCAGCTACGCCAAGACGCTGGCGCAGTTGGCCAAGACCGACGTGCTGCTGATTGATGATTGGGGGCTGGCGCCCCTGACCGATGAAAGCCGGCGTGACCTGCTCGAAATCTTCGATGACCGGCACGGCACCCACGCCACCATCATCACCAGCCAGTTGCCCGTCAAACATTGGCATGAGGCCATCGGCGACCCGACACTAGCTGATGCGATTCTCGACCGCCTGGTGCATCAGGCGCATAGCCTCAACCTAGACGGCGAATCACTGCGCAAAAAGGGCAAACCGGAATGACCCGGGGCCACCCCCAAGAACCGCAGCACGTGCTCACCGAGTTACCCACCGCCGGCCGTCAGCCAGCCTGCTATAGAAGGAGCACAGTCTGCCGGCCGACCGTGGATAACCCTACGCGGCGCGACAAAAACTTGACCCCCATGACATCAACAGAGTAAAACCCAAAAACCCCGCGTCGCTACGCTCCGACTGTCCAGCTTGCTCTGGAATGCGCGTCCAGCTTGGCGTGGAATCGCTGTCCAGCTTCACCGGAATACGCACATAGTGCATAGCTGTATCGGCATCGCATGAAAATCTGATCGCGAACCGCGAAATCATTGCTGCCACTGCAAAGCAATTCGTGACCAATAAGCACATCATTCAAATACATGCTTCCAGACAAAACCCACTATTCGCTGGCAGAAGCTGCGGAACGTATCAACTGCAAGCCAACCGATCTGCTGCATTATGGCGCGCATAAATTGATCACCCTGTACGTGGGGGTACCTGACCGGGTCATTTTGCGAATTCATGACGAATGTGTGAATGCCGGAGTAAAAGGGAGCCACTTGGCGGCGTAGTGGAAGCCAGTCCTGACGCCTAATCTTTGATCTGTGATGGATCGAGGAGGAAGGCAGG
>Ga0209048_10000750_pt1 | contig 34411 bp, 28 predicted proteins | sample FrelakmetCRP12CR_FD_187146 | JGI IMG/M metagenome (GOLD analysis project Ga0209048, IMG submission 187146) | Freshwater lake sediment microbial communities from the University of Notre Dame, USA, for methane emissions studies - CRP12 CR (SPAdes)... | ecosystem: Environmental > Aquatic >...
TGCTCACGCCCGGGAGAGATGGCTACGAGGGAATCAGCAGATTAGCGCTGAATGCTCCGCACTGACTCTTTTCCGAGCGACGACCGGGCCAAGGGCTTGGCAGTTCAGCCTCGGCGGGAGGCGACAGTCTTTGCCGATGGTCGAGGTGCTGGGTTGGGAATGCATAGGGTCTGTCGGTACTCCGTCTGTTTGAAAACCACTGCCGTCGACCTGCGCTCATGAAGGATCGGCAGGGCGGCAAGATACCCTACCCCGGTATGGTAATGCAAGTTGGAATTATGGGTCAGCTGGTGCAGGAAAGGGGCAAACTGCTCAATCGCCTCAAACGCCTGGGCGGTCAGATGGAGGGTATCGAACGCGCCGTCGAGGCCGGCGATGAGTGTATCGTCTTGATGACGGCAACTTGGCAGAACGTTATTTCCCGAGTCCATCGCGAATCGGCGGCAAGAGACTGGGTCGCTACATTTCGATGCGCGCTCCCATTTCGACGATCTGATTTGGCGGGATGCGAAAGAATTCGGTAGCGTCGGCCGCATTGCGGTGCATCCAGGAAAACAGGCTGCGCACGATGGGTTGTAACCGGCGATTGTCCGCGCCGGCCTTCACGATCGACACACGCGAAAGAAAAAAACTCATCCGCTTCCTGTCGAATCCCTGCCCGCCGATCGTGCAGGATTCGAGCGCAGCCGGGATGTCGGGGTGCTGCATGAATCCGTAGTGCAACAAGACTCGATAAAAGCCGTTGCCGAGATCTGTCACATTGGCACGCTGCGATGCGGGCACGCGGGGCACCTGCTCCGTTTCGACATGAAGTATCACATTGCGCTCGTGCAGAACGTGGTAATGCTCTACGTTGTGCAACATCGCAAGCGGAACGGCATCGTCCCGCCGCGACAGGTACACAGCCGTGCCTTTGACCTTGGTCTCGCTGGCGATTGACTGAATGAACTGCCGGAGCGGAAGGCTCTCGCGCTCGAGCTCGGACAGCATCGCGGCGCGCCCGGTGCGCCAGGATTCCATCAGCAGGAACACGATCGCCGCCGCGACCAGGGGCACCCAGCCGCCATCGGCCACCTTGGTCAGGTTTGCGGATACGAACGAAAGATCGACCAGTGCCAGTGAACCAGCGACCGCGATCGCGACCGCCGGCGTCCACTGCCATTGTTCGCGCATCATTTTGTACATCAGCAGCGTGGTTAGCAGCATCGTCAGCGATACCGCGACTCCGAACGCTGCCGCGAGCCTGTCGGACGAGCCGAAAGCGACAGTCAATCCGATCGTGAAAATCATCAGCAACCAGTTGATTGACGGGACATAGATCTGTCCGTAGCCGATCGCCGAGGTCTGGGTGACGTTCAGGCGCGGACTCAGACCCAGCTGGATCGCCTGCCGTGTCATGGAAAAGACGCCACTGATGATCGCCTGACTGGCGATGATTGTGGCAACGGTCGCCAGCGCGACCAGCGGCAGTTGCAACCAGTCCGGCCCGAGCAGGAAGAACGGATTGCCGCCCTCCGGAATGCCGGTGACCACCAGCGCCGCCTGACCCGCATAGTTGAGCACCAACATGGGCAGCACGATGCTGTACCAGCCGAAACGGATCGGTCTGGCCCCGAAATGCCCCATGTCGGCGTAGAGCGCCTCGGCTCCGGTCGCGCTCAGGAACACGGCGCCGAGTACCGTGAAGCCGGCAAAGCCGTGGGTGGAAAGGTAATGCGCGCCGTAGCGCGGATCGAGCGCCAGCAGGATTTTCGGATGCGCCAGGACGCTGATCGCGCCGAGGACTCCAATGGTCGCAAACCACACGAACATGACCGGTCCGAACAGGCGTCCGATCACCGCCGTTCCCTTGCGCTGCAAGCAAAACAGTGCGATCAGCACGGTCACCGCAAGCGGGAGAATATATGGTGCCACCGCAGGCAATGGCAGCTTGAGACCTTCGAGCGCGCTCAGCACCGAAATCGCCGGCGTGATGGCACCGTCGCCATACAACAGCGCCGCGCCCAGAATACCCATGGCAACCAGGCCGGGCCGTTCCCGGCCTTTCAATGCGAGCCGGGCCATCAAGGCGAGGATGCCGCCCTCTCCATCATTGTCGGCCCTCATCACGAGCGCAACGTACTTGATGGACGTCGTGATGAGCATGGTCCAAACGATCAGCGATAGCGACCCATACGCGACGTCCGGCGCCGAGCTGCCGGCCCACTCGAGCACCGTCTTCAGCGTATAGAGCGGGCTGGTGCCGATATCGCCGTAGACCACGCCGAGCGCGCCGAGCATTAACGCCCCAAGCGGTCCGGAAACCTGGTGCGGCGATGATTCCGAATGGATATGCGTGGATGATGTCATCAGAAAGGAGTTGTAGTTTCGTGCCGTCACGGCATGGCGCGGGACCCGTCATTATCGCCTCAACGCGCAGGCTTGGCGAACGGCTTTTCAATAAGATACCGTCATTGATAGGAAGACCTCTTGGCGTGCTTAGACATTTTCATGAGATGGGACGTTCTCGCTATAGTGCTGTCAGCCTGGCTCTGGACGAACGCGCAGAAGTGGGGCATCCTAAGTGCATTGCTAATAATTAGGGCGGCCGCTGGATTGCCCGCAGTCACAGCAACTAGCGCGTTTGCAGTAGCCGAGGAGCTGCCGTCCGTGACGGTCCAAGCGTCGCGAATGGTGAATTCAAAAACCGTAGGGAAGACGGCTAGCGGGATACCGATTGTGGACGTCTCTATGAGTTATGTTGTAAATACGGCGGGTCTTGACGTCGTTTCGCATGCGGGTGTTATGGAGTTGCAAGAGGGCGTCAATGACGCGGCCCTTTCAGCGTGCAAAGAACTCGGCCGCCAGTATCCGGAATCAACGCCGAATGATGATGCATGCGTCAAGGCGGCGGCGGATAAGGCGATGGTCAAGGTGAACGAACTGGTTGCTGCGGCGGCCAAGAAGCCCGCCCGCTAGTCGGCGACAGTTGTTCGTTTTGTAGTGAAGTCGATATAGGACTCCGGTCGCGTGCCGGGGTTCTTGTTTTTGGCGCTGGTTACGCAGGAGACCTGATTAGGCGGCGCCAAGGCCGGCACTGGCGACGATCGGCTTGGGACATAGCGCAAGCATGTTGGGCTTCCACGATATTCCCCATACTCGATGAGAATACAAGTGAGGGTGGGTCTTCTTCAAATGAATGGCTAGAATGCTCGCCGAATAGAAGACATTGCCAACTGTTGCGACGCCTCGCCATGACCAAGGCCATTCAGCCGCCCCGCAAAGCCGCCCTCGCGTTCATCTTCGTCACCGTGCTCATTGACATGCTGGCTTTCGGCATGATCATTCCCGTGCTGCCCATGCTGGTGCAGAACTTCGTGGGCGGTGACGCTGCGCGCGGCGCGGAATTCTATGGCCTCTTCGGCACCGCCTGGGCATTGATGCAGTTCGTCTTCTCGCCCGTGCAGGGTTCACTGTCGGATCGTTTTGGCCGCCGCAGCGTGATACTGATCTCCTGCACCGGTTTGGGTTTGGATTTCATCCTCATGGCGCTGGCGCCGAATCTTTGGTGGCTGCTGCTCGGACGGGTGATTTCCGGTATTGCCGCGGCGAGCTTCAGCACTGCGGGTGCCTATATCTCGGATGTGACGCCGCCGGAGAGACGAGCCGCAAGCTTCGGTATTATCGGCGCCGCTTTTGGCGTCGGGTTCGTGCTGGGACCTGCCGTGGGCGGTATGCTCGGAGCTATCTCGCCGCGTCTTCCGTTTTGGGCGGCGGCCTTCATGGCTTTGGTCAATGTCGGCTGGGGCCTGTTCGTGCTGCCGGAGTCGTTGCCGAAGGATAAGCGCGTACCGTTCTCCTGGAAGAATGCCAACCCGCTCGGTTCGCTCAAGCTGCTCCGTTCTCATCCGCTGCTCACGGGTCTCGCGGGTAGCTATTTACTCATAAGTCTCGCGCATGCGGTTCTGCCCAGCATAACGGTGCTGTATATGAATTTCCGCTTTGGTTGGGACTCCCGTGCGGTCGGTATGGTACTCGCCGGCGTAGGCATCAGTTCGCTCGTCGTACAGGGCTTTCTGGTGAAGCCGGCCGTGAGGCTCCTCAAGGAAAGGCGCGCGATGGCGGTGGGTTTGATTTTTGGCACCACGGGATTCGCCATCTATGGCCTCGCACCTACCGGAGCGATATTCTGTATCGGTGTGCCGGTAATGGCGTTGTGGGCCATCGCCACGCCCTCGCTGCAGGCCATCATGACGAGATTGGTGGACGCGACCGAGCAGGGGCGCTTGCAGGGTGCGCTCGCGAGCCTCATGGGCTTGGCGAGTCTTATCGGTCCCACGATGTTCACCCAGATATTCGCCGCGTTCATCAGCACGCGCGCAGAGTCAAGGTTACCGGGCGCACCCTTCCTGCTGGCGGCGCTGCTGCTCTTTACGGCAATGCTGCTGGCATGGCGTACCACCCGACCGACGACGATCGTGGCCGCAACCAAGCCGGCGTAGCGCTGCCCCTTGGAGAACTCAAGCCGTCGGCGCTTTCTGAAAACCTCCGCGTGGGCGGGTGGAGCCGCCATTTTGGGCTCCGCCGGCCTCGATCGGCTCTCGCCGTGGATTTGGCGAGATCCTCTGCCGCTGGAGCCTAACGGTAGTTATTGGGCCCGCAGTCAGCCGGCGCAGAATCCGAAGTTGACCGAGGATCTCAACGTCGATGTCGCCGTGCTCGGCGGCGGCTTCACGGGGTTATCTTCGGCCTATTTCCTGCGCAGCGTCTCACCGCACAAGAGTGTCGCCGTCTTGGAGGCCAGGGGCTGCGGGAACGGCGCCTCGGGAAGAAACGGCGCGATGGTGCTGACCATGACCGCAGACCGGTTCATGAGTTTCAGCTCCGATCCGTCCATGGACAAGCGGATCTACGATTTGACCGCCGAGAACATTCGGTTCTTGTCGAAGCTCAGCGCCGCGACAGGCATCGACTGTGAATTGGACACCCAAGGCGCGCTGCAGGTATTCGACAGCCATGTGGATCTGAAAGCGGCGAAGGATTACGTCGACAAGGCGCGATCCTTGGGAATGCCTGTTGAAATATGGGATGCGCCGCGTATCGCCGGCGCAGTCGGTACCGACGCCTATTTGGGCGGATTTTTCGATCCCAACGGCGGACAGGTTCATCCCATGAAACTCGTGCACGCGTTCAAGGCCGCGGCGCAAGGCGCGGGCGCGAAGATTTACGAGAACACCATGGTGGTGAGCATCGAGGAGGGCCGCGAACATGTGCTGCGCACGGGCGAGGGCCGCACGGTGCGGGCCAAGTCGCTGGTATTGGCGACCAATGCGTTTACTCCGGGATTGGGATTCCTGCGAAACTCGATACTGCCTCTCAAAGAGTACGTCGCCGTGACGCGGCCCTTAAGCGAGCAAGAGTTGCGGGAGATTGGCTGGCGCCTGCGGATTCCCTTCAATGACAGCCGCATGGAGGTGTATTACCTCGGATTGACGCAAGACCGGCGCATACACATCGGCGGAGGAGCTCCCCGCTACTCGTTCAATAACCGCACGAGCAGCAACGGCGAAAGTTCCCCGCACCTGTTACAGCTCGGACGCGAACTCGCGCGCATCTACCCCAAGTTGTCGGGCGTCGAATTTGCACAGAGTTGGGATGGCGTGATCGATTGGTCGCTCGACGCCGCGCCGTCCGTGGGCTGCACCGGGCGCTACAGGAACGTATTTTATGGAATCGGCTACAGCGGGCACGGTGTGAATCTGACGTCCGTTTTCGGGCGGATCATTGCCGAACTCGAGGCGGGGCGAGACGAGCCGTGGAAACCGTATCCGTTCGTCAATAATCGTCTTTACTACGTGCCGAACGAGCCGTTCCGCTGGTTGGCGGCCGAGGCCGGAATTTCCTACTATGCGCTGAGCGAATCCTAATCGACCGGTTGAGTACGCAGGCCACTCGCGCCATAATGAATAAGCTCATGCCGATTTCTAATTAGGCACCGCGCCGGGACATCTTTTACTCTCGGGCACCTCTAAACTATCGGGACGACTCGAATGGCTCAATCTGACGGCCGCGAAAGCTGGCACTTCGACACCATCGCGGTTCACGGCGGTTATACACCGGATCCAACCACCAAATCAGTGGCGGTGCCGATTTATCAAACCGTCGCCTACGCATTCGACAACGCGCAGCACGGAGCCGATCTTTTTGACCTCAAGGTGCCGGGCAACATCTACACCCGCATCATGAACCCGACACAGGACGTCTTGGAGCAGCGTCTGGCGGCGCTCGAAGGCGGGGTGGCGGCGTTGGCGCTGGCGTCGGGACAGGCAGCCGCGACCTACTCGATTCTCACGATTTCGGAGGCAGGAGACAATATCGTCGCCTCGAGCGCGCTGTACGGCGGCACGTACAATTTGTTCGCACACACGCTTCCGCAGTACGGGATCCTGTCACGCTTCGCCGACTATCGCAGGCCGGAGACGTTCGAGGCGCTGATAGATGCGAAAACAAAGGCAATCTTCGTCGAGTCGCTCGGCAACCCCCAGGGCAACATCACGGATATCGCGCGAATCGCCGAGATCGCTCATCGCCACGGGGTACCGTTGATCGTCGATAATACGGTCCCCACACCGTATTTGAGCCGGCCCTTCGATCACGGTGCCGACATCGTGGTGCACTCCCTTACCAAGTATCTCGGCGGCCACGGCACCAGCATCGGCGGCGCCATCGTGGACTCGGGGAAATTCCCGTGGGCCAAACACAAACAGCGCTTCCGGCGCCTCAACGAGCCCGACGTGAGTTATCACGGCGTGGTCTACACCGAGGCATTGGGACCCGCAGCCTATATAGGACGCGCACGTGTGGTGCCGTTGCGCAATATGGGTGCGGCGATCTCGCCGTTCAACGCGTTCCTGATTTTGCAGGGCATCGAGACCCTGTCGCTTCGAATGGATCGAATCAGCGACAGTGCGCTCAAGGTCGCACGGCATCTGAAGGCGCACGGCAAGGTGGCCTGGGTCAACTACGCGGGGCTCGAAGACCATCCCGATCACGCATTGGCTCGCAAATACCTGTCCGGTAAGGCGTCCGGGCTGCTGACATTCGGGCTCAAAGGCTCAGCCGGCCAAGGGCGCGAGCGCGGCGCGCGGTTTCTGGATGCACTGCGGTTGTTCACTCGGCTGGTCAACATCGGCGACGTGCGCTCGCTCGCGACCCATCCCGCATCGACGACGCATCGGCAGCTATCGCCGGAGGAGTTGGTGCAGGCGGGCGTACCCGAGGACGCGGTGCGGCTCTCCATCGGCATCGAGGATATCAAGGATCTTGTTGCCGATTTGGATCGCGCGCTCGCCGCGGTGTGACCGCCGGCGCGGTGGCCTCACCTGGCCGCCAGGGAGGTTTGCTGCCAGCCGCCGCCGAGAGCCCGGTACACGCGCACCAGATCGGTGCTGACGGCGCTGATGCTGTCGGCGAGCGCGAGCTCATTTTGTTGCAGGGTTCGCTCGGCATCCAGCACCTCGATGAAAGTGGCGAGCCCGCTCTCATACCGCTGCCGCGACAACGTCAAGGCATCTCGATTCTGCGCAACCGTGGCATCGAGCCATGCGCGCCGTTGCTGGTCGGCACCATAGGCCGCCAGGGCGTTCTCCACTTCGTGCAACGCGTTGAGCACGGTGCGTTGATACGCCAGCGCGGCCTCCTGCGCGCGCACGTCGTATAGGCGCACCGTTTTCCAGCGGCCCCGATCGAAGACAGGCAGGTCGAGGCTGGGTCCGACTGATGCAAAGCGGCTGGCCCACTCGAGCAAGTTGCCGGCGCCCGCGGACTGGAAGCCCCCATTCGCGGCGAGCGTCAGACGGGGAAAAAGATTGGCGACCGCGACGCCGATCTGTGCGGTGGCGGCATGCAGATTGGCTTCGGCTTCGCGGATGTCCGGTCGACGCCGCGCCAGCTCCGCCGGAAGGCCGATCGACACGTCCGTGGGTACGGAGGGTACCGGAGCTGCGCTGCCCAATTCGTCGCGCAGCGCTTCGGGTTCGAGGGCCAGCAGTTGGCTGAGCTGGTTGATGCTCTGGGTGATCTCGAATTCGAAGGCCGGCACTTCGGCGCGGGTAACCAGGGACTGCGCCGTCGCATTGCTGACATCGATTTCGGTGGTCAGGCCGGCTGCGCGGCGCTGGCGGGTCAATTCCAGCAGTTCATCGATGGTTATGAGATTCTCCCTGGCAATTGCCAGGCGTGCCTGCGCGCCGCGGAGTTCGATATAGCTCTGCGACACATCGGCGAGCACGGATACCATCACCGCGCGATGATCCTCGACGGAGACCTGCAGGCTCGCGTCCGCGGCTTCCACCGATCGGCGTACGCGTCCGAACAGGTCGATCTCCCACGAGGCGCCGGCGCTCAACTGAAACTGGTTATAGGGATTCGGTAAACTGGCGTTCGCGCCCCCCGGCAAATGAGCGCTGCCGACCGCATTGAACAGCGCGCCGGTGGGTGTCGTCACGCTGAAGCGCTGCCGCTCGTACGAGGCGTCAAGGGACAGCGTGGGCCAGTAGGCCGCAGCGAATATCGCGCGCTGCGCGCGCGCTTCATCGATCCGCAGCACCGCGGCGCGTAGGTCCAGATTTGAGACAAGCGCGCGGTCTATCAGCGAGTCGAGTTTGAGATCGTCGAAACCGCTCCACCAGGTACGCAGGTCCGCGGATTGCTCCGAAACGCGGCTGCGCTGCGGCGGTTCCGCGCTCGAGGCGGCCGCCTGCCCAGACCAGTGAGCCGGCGTCTGCGGCGTCGGGCGCACGAAATCCGGTCCCACGGTGCAGGCGGCGAGCAGCGCCGCGAGCAGGGGAGCGCACACGGCTGCTCTTCGATTGATGGGATGGCTGCGTTTCATGAGAATCATTGCATGCGGTGGCTGAACATCCAGGCGGCTGCCCACAGGGTGAGCGTGCCGAGCACCGCCAAGGGCCACAGATCGGAAATCAGCAAATCCAATCCCGCTCCCTCGAGATACACGCGTCTCGTGATATCGATCGCGTAGCGCAACGGATTGATCGCAGTCAGATATTGCAGGGCGATCGGCATACTGCTGATCGGCGTCGTCAGTCCCGACAGCAGCGAAAAAGGCATGATCAGCAGCATCGAGTAAAGCAGCGCCTGCTGCATGGTTGCGGCCACGGCCGAAATCAACAAACCGATGCCGACGGCCGCCAACAGGAACAGCAGCAGGCCGGCGCACAGCGTCAGATACGAACCGGCAAAGGGAATGCGGAACCACAGCTGAGCGACCAGCAGCACGCCGCCTGCTTGAATCGTACCGACCAATATCGACGGCAGGGCCTTGCCGGCCATGATCTCGAAGGGACGGTACGGCGTGACCAACAGCTGATCGAAAGTGCCTTGCTCACGTTCGCGCGCGACCGACATCGCCGTGAGCATCATGGTCTGCAGCAGCGTCAAGGTGCCGATCATGCCGGGAATCATGAACCAACGCGTCTCGAGATTCGGGTTGTACCAGGCGCGAGCCACCAGCCGCACCGGCGGCGGAGCGGCGCCATGGTCGCGACTCCAGTTTAAGTTGAATTGCTCGACGACGCTGGTGACGTAGCCAATCGCGGTGCCGGCGGTGTTGGAATTGCGGCCGTCGGCGATGAGCTGAACGTCGGCGCTTTGCCCCGACAATAGGTGTCGCTCGAACTGCTGGTCAATCTGTACGATCAACAGCGCACGGCGCGCGTCGATCAAGGACTTGATGTCGCCGGCACGCTGCACGTTCGCGACTCGCTCGAATATTCCGGAGCCGTCCAGGCCCGCCAACAGCTGGCGCGAGGCGGCACTGTGGTCCTGGTCCAGCGCGGCGTAGGGTACGTGGTTGAGGTCGTAGGTGGCGGCGTAACCGAATACCAGCGCCTGTACCATCGGTGGAATGAGCAGGCTATTGCGGCTGCGCGGATCCTTCAATACCGCGAGCAGCTCCTTGCGCGTCAGCGCCAGAATTCGCAGGAGCGAGCCGATGATGCTGTTCATTCCAGCTTCTTGCGCATCACGGCGCGGCTGGCGAGCGCCAAAGCGGCTGCCATCGCTGCGAGCGCCAGCGTGTTCGGTATGATCACCGACCAGACGTCCCCGGCGAGAAACACGCTCTGCAGCAGCGCCACATAATAGCGCGCCGGCAGAGCATAGGTGATCATGCGCACCGGAGTCGGCACGCTGCGCAAATCGAACAGAAATCCCGACAGCATGAATGCGGGCAGGAACGTGGCGAGCATCGTGAGCTGACTGGCGACCAGCTGGTTCTTGACCCAGGATGAAATCAGCAGTCCGATACCCAGTGCGATCAGCACGTACAGCATCGAGGCGCCGAGCAGCACCCACACCGAACCGCGCAGCGGCACGTGAAATAGAAACTTCGCGGACAGCACGCAGAGCATGAAGCCGAACAGAGCGAGCACGAAATACGGCAAGGTCTTGCCGAGCAGGATTTCCTCAGTGCGTACCGGCGTGACCAGGAGCGACTCGAGAGTACCGCGCTCCCATTCGCGCGCCATGACCATGGCCGTCAACAAGCCGCCGATCAGGGTCATCACCAGCACTATCAGGCCAGGCACCAAAAAATAGCGGCTGTCATTGGCCTCGTTGAACCACAAGCGCGTTTGCAGGTTGACCGGTCCGCTGCGGCTCGCCCGGCCCTGTGCTTCCAGCCGCGCCGCCCAAACCCCGACGGCGCCTTGAACGTAACCCTCGATGATTCGCGCTCGATTCGCATCGCCGCCATGCACGATCAGCTGCACTTCGGCGTCGCCTGCGCCGATATGGCGGGAAAAGTCGGCGGGAATGCGCACGATGCCGTCCACCCGATGCTCGAGCAGCGCCTGCTGCGCGGGCGGCATCGAGCGCGTCATCCAGGGATGAAAATAAGGCGAGAGTTGAAAGGCGGCCGCCAGCTCGACCGCCTCGGGCGTGGGGTATTCGATCACGACCGCCAGCGGTACGTTCTTGACGTCGAGGGAAAGGCCATAGCCGAACAGCAGGATCAGGATCAACGGCAGCACGACACCGATCGCGATGCTCGAGGGGTCGCGCACGATCTGGCGCCCCTCCTTCGACACCAGTGCGCGAATGCGCCGCAGCTTCGACGGCCAGGCGTTGGTGGCATTGGAGGGGGCGGCTTTCGTGCTCATCGCCGGGCGTGTCGCGTCATGGTGCCTAGGCCTCGGCTGCGGCCTCGGCGGCGGCCGCAGCCGTCGCGCCGTTGCGCCGCCCGCGGGCCAGCTCGACCACGGCGACGAAGGCGTCGTCCATGCTGGGCACGGGTCTGTTTTCGCTTCGCGCGAGCTCGCGCACTTGCGCGGGCGAACCCTGCGCCAGGATTTGGCCGGAATCCATGATCGCGATGCGGTCGCAGTACTCCGCCTCCTGCATGAAATGCGTGGTTACGATGACCGTCACCCCCTGTTCCGCCAGCGCGGTGATGCGGTGCCAGAATGCGCGGCGAGCCTGGGGGTCGGCACCGCTGGTCGGCTCATCGAGGAATAGAATTTCCGGCTCATGCAGCAATGCGGCGGCCATGGCGAGGCGCTGCTTATATCCGCCAGGCAACTGCGCGCTGGTGGCGTGCGCATGCGTGCCGAGCTCGAATTGTTCCATCGCCCACCCGATGCGCTCGCGCTTGCGTTCACCGCGCAAGCCGTACGCACTGGCGAAGAATTCCAGGTTCTCGGTCACGCTCAAGGGCCCGTAGAGCGAAAATTTCTGTGCCACGTACCCGAGCCGGGCGCGGGCCGAAGCCGGCGCGCCGCGCACGTCGGCGCCCGCCACGTGTAATTCGCCGCCGCTCGGCGCAAGCAAGCCGCACAGCATGCGAAACGTGGTGGTCTTGCCGGCGCCATTGGGGCCGAGCAGGCCGAAGATCTCGCCGCGGCGTACGTCGAAGTTGATTCGATCGACTGCGGTGAAAGCGCCGAATTTCTTCACCAGCTGCTGCACCCGCACCGCCGCCTCACCCTGGCGTTGCGCGAGCGGGTGTGTCATCGCTATGATTCCAGTTCGCTCGAGGTCGGCGCGGGCCTGCAGCAGCAGCATGAAACCATCCTCGAACCGGGGCGGCACCGGTTCGACCTCGAGGTCCTGCAGCACATCGAGATTCGGCGCGCCCGGCGAGCCTTGATCTGTTGCGGCGGATGCATCGCGGACGAAGCGGACTTTCCCGCCGTCCGGCACGGCATCGACGATGCCCGGCTGCTCGAGCAGCCGCGCCTGCAGGGTTCGCGCCGATTGCCCGGGCGACGGGGTGGCCACAAAGCTGCGCCCGCTTGCCAGGGCGGCCACCCGCGGCGGGGCGTCCTGCGACAGCACGCCGCCGCGATGCAATATGATCACTCGACTGCAGCGCTCGGCCTCATCCAAATAGGCGGTGCTGAGCAGCACCGTGAGGCCCTGTTCGGCCACCAGGCGCGTCACGATTCCCCACAGCTCGCGTCGCGACAAGGGATCCACGCCGACGGTGGGCTCATCGAGCAGCAGCAGCTCCGGGGAGCGCACCAGCGTGCATGCCAGCCCGAGCTTTTGCTTCATACCGCCCGACAACTGGCCTGCAAGCCGTGTCCTGAAGGGCCCCAGCGCGGTCATGTCCATGAGCTGCGGGTAGCGTTGCGCCCGCTGCGCCGCGCTCACGCCATGCAGATCGGCGTACAGATCCAGATTTTCCGCGACGGTGAGATCCTCATAAAGGCCGAAGCGCTGCGGCATGTAGCTGATGCGATCCTGAACTTGCTGCGGATCCGCCGCCACATCGACGCCGAGCACCGTCAAGGACCCCGAATCCGCGCGCAGCAGGCCCGCAGCCAAGCGCATCAGCGTGGTCTTGCCGGCTCCGTCCGGACCCACGAGCGCCGTGAGCTCGCCATGGTTGGCTTCGAGGGATACGGAATCGAGCGCGCAAACCGGCGCTTCACGCTCGCGCGCGAACGACTTGCGCAGCGAGCGCGCCACCACCGCCGGCGCAGGCTGCGCTGCGCCGCTCATTTGCCGCCGTGCTCAAGCGGCAGATGCACGGTTGCGGGCATTCCCAAGCGCAGCTCATCGCCCGGATCGCTGACGAACACTCGTATCTCGTAAACCAGGCTGGAGCGCAAGTCGGTGGTTTCCACGGACTTCGGCGTGAACTCCGCAACCGGAGAAATAAAGCCGACCCAGCCCGGAAAGCTGCGGCCGTGGAATGCATCGACCGTCACAGCGGCGCGCATGCCTTCGTGCACCGAGCCCAGATCCGGTCCGGCTACGTACGCGCGGACCCATTTCGGGTCGACGATGGCGAGCGTAAAGGCGGATTTTTGCGGCGAGGACATTTCGCCGGGCTCGACGATGCGCGACCGCACCACCGCATCGAGGGGTGCCCGCAGGTCGGCGTCCTTGAGCTGTTGCTGCAGCAGCGCCAGCTGCGCCTGATCGGCACGCAACTGCGCCTCGCCCTGTGCGACGTCTTCCTTGCGCGGCCCCGCCAGTTCGAGCGCCAGCGCTTTCTGGTTGACCGCGAGGCGCGCCTCGGCGGTATCGAGCGCGGCCTTCGCCGCATCCATGTCCTGGCGACTGACCGCGCGCCCGGACGAGCTCTCGGACAAGGAGGTCAGCCGAGCGTATTGCGCCCGCGCATTTCGCGCATCGGCCGTCGCCGCATCGACGTTGGCGCGCGCCTGTGCGATCTCTTCCGGCCGGTTGCCGTGGTGCAGCCGGTCCACCGCCTGCTGCTGCGCGGCCACATCGGCCTCCTCCTTGGCCACCTGCGGGATCAATCGAGCGGTATCCAGTCGCGCCAGCAGCTGGCCGCGCGTGACGTGATCGCCCTCCTGCGCGAGGACTGCGGCGACGCGCTCGGTGCCGTTGAACGGCAGCTCAACCTGCCGAAGGTCGACGTTCCCGTATAGAACCAGCTCGGCTGGCTTGTGGTCGCGCATGAATGACCACCACAACAGCGCCGCAATGACCATGACGCCGGCGAACAGAACAGCGACTCGAATCAATCTTGGCATCGGATCACCTGCTTTCGGCGCCGCAGCTCACACGACACATGGTGGATTTCGGGATCGCGGGAATCGGTGCGATCGACTCGCGGCGGGCGGCGATTTAGTTTCGCTGCGACTCGAGGCCGAAATGCGCGCGCACCTTGGCCGCAATTTGCGGATCGGTCATTTTGTCGGCGGTCTCCACCGCATCGACCCGTGCGTTGAGCTTCGATTTCACCAGCCGCTTGTGCAGCTCGCCCTTGGCCTCGCCTGGGCCGAGCAGCAGCAAGCTATCGTAATTGCGGATGGCCTTTATGACTAAATCATAATAGTCGTTGAGTTCGCCCGTGAGGGCCCGCTGGCGTTTGTCGTCCGACGGGACTTGGAGGGGTTCGTAGGTGCCTTTTAAGGGCGAGTCTCCTCCGCGCGCCAAGTGTTTCTCGACCTTCGACGCGATATGTGTGAGGTGCTCACCGTTTTCGGCGAGCGCCACAATCACTGCGCCGCGATGATCAATCCATACACCGGCTTTTCCGCTCATGATATTGCTCCGTTGGTATGCACGGTCGCCAAGGGGGCGATCCTATTTTTTTAATTGTATCGCTCCCGCCGGCCATTGACATGCGCAATATCGAGGGCGGGCGCTAAGTACATTTGCGGATCGCAAATTCCCGCCGGCCGGCTCAATATGGCGAGTAGTCGGCCTAAGCTGGAAGTTGGGTATATGAGCATCCCATCGGAACGGTCGATCCAATTTGAACTCAACGGGCAGCGAGTCAGTCTTCACACTGACGAGCAGCGCAGGCTTTTGTGGGTTTTGCGCACCGATTTTGCGCTGACCGGCACCAAGTACGGGTGCGGCCAGGGCTCCTGCGGCGCCTGCACCGTAATCATCAATGGCGAAGCGGTACGCTCCTGCCTCACGCCGCTTAAGGACATCGCAGGCAAACAAGTGCTCACGATCGAGGGGCTTGCGCGCAACGGCAAATTGCACCCCTTGCAGCAGGCATTTATCGATCATGGCGCATTTCAGTGCGGTTTCTGCACCTCCGGCATGATCTTGAGTGCTGAGGCGCTTCTGCACGCAACGCCTCGCCCCTCGCGTGATGCGATCGTGGCGCACCTGGAGCGCAATCTGTGCCGCTGCGGAGCGCATCAAAGGATCCTCGCGGCCGTGCAATCGGCAAGTGACCAGTCGGGCGGGCGATCGTGAACGCCTCGCCGGGACTGACCCGCCGCCGATTCCTTCAATGGGCCGGCGGCGGCGTCGTCATATTGGTGAGCTGCGGGCCATTGCGGGTTTTCGCGCAAAATGCCGATCACATCGTCCCCGAAGACTTCAATGCCTATCTGGTGATCGGTCACGATGGACGCATCACGGTCTTTTCCGGAAAAATAGAAATGGGTCAAGGCGCATTGACCTCGCAGGCGCAGCTGGTCGCCGAAGAGTTGGGCGTTGCGCTTTCATCGATCGACATGGTGCTGGGCGACACCGACCGATGTCCCGTGGATAGGGGAACCTTCGGTTCGCTGACGACGCGCATGTTCGGACCGGTGCTGCGCGCCGCCGCCGCCCGGGCGCGCGCCGAACTATTGGCGCTTGCAGCCAAAAAGCTGCGAGCGGCGCCGGAGCTGCTATCGGTAAATGCCGGCGTCGTGTCGGTCGCCGGCCAACCCGGCCGACGCGTGACCTATGGAGAGCTTTCCAGAGGTGCGAAAATCGCGCGGACCATCGACGGCAAAGCGGTATTGCGCAGCGCTTCGGAATTCCAGGTGATGGGTCGTTCGCCGACGCGGCTCGACGGGCCCGAGCAAGTCACCGGACGGGCGAAGTACGCTGCCGATATCCGGATTCCCGGCATGCTCTATGCGCGTATTCTGCGTCCGCCCTCGCATGGCGCCAAATTGCTGCATCTCGACAGCTCTGCGGCTGAGCATCTTCCCGGCGTCACGCTCGTCAATCGCGACGGTTTGATTGCAGTGTTGCACGCCGACCCCGAGGCCGTAGGGGAGGCCTTGGGAGGCATCAAGACTGAGTGGGAAGTGCCCGACCCGCAGGTGGACTCGCAGAGCATTTATGATCATTTGATCGCCGTGTCTGCTCCGCTGAAAACGATCGAGGAGCGCGGCGATGTCGCGGCGGCGCGGCGTGGCGCGGCGCATGTATTCGAAGCGATCTATCAAAAAGGGTACGTTGCACACGCGGCCCTCGAGACGCACGCCGCCGTGGCTGAGATCAAAGAGGGAAAAGCAACGATCTGGGCGTCGACGCAGACTCCGTTTCCGACTCGGGACCGCGTGGCCAAGGCCCTCGGGCTGGATCCAATGCACGTCCGCGTGATCACTCCGTTTCTCGGCGGCGGATTCGGCGGCAAGAGTGCCGATGCTCAAGCGGTCGAAGCCGCGCGCCTTGCGCAAATCAGCGGAAAGGCCGTGCACGTGGCCTGGACCCGAGAGGAGGAGTTCTTCAACGATACCTTCGATCCTGCCTCTGTCGTTAAGCTCGTTTCCGGTATGCAGCCGAACGGGCAGATCTCGCTTTGGGACTATGCGGTGTACTGCGCGGGCGATCGCGGCGCAGTATCCTGCTACGACATTCCGAACGCTCGCTTCAGGTCGACCGGCGGGGTCTCCTACGGCGTCGGCGATTCGCCGGCCCCTCTTCATCCGTTTGCGGTGGGGCCGTGGAGAGCTCCGGGCGGGAACATGAACGCATTTGCCACCGAATCGCAAATCGACATGATGGCTGCGGCGGCTGGAGAGGATCCCCTAGCATTCCGGCTGCGCAATTTGACCGATCCGCGGATGCGCCGCGTCCTGCAAGCGGCCGCCGATGTCTTCGGTTGGCAGCCTGCCGCTCGACCAAGCCGACAGGGCTGCGGGCTGGCGTGCCATATCGACGCAGGGACCTATGTTGCGACCATGGCCGAGGTCAAAGTGGATTCCTCCACTGGACACATCAACGTCACGAGAGTGGTCTGCGCGCAAGACATGGGAATCGTGGTCAATCCCGAGGGCGCGAAGATGCAAGTTGAAGGCGGGGTTACCATGGGTCTCGGCTATGCGCTGTCCGAGGAACTGCGATTTCGCGGCGGCGACATACTGGACCGAAATTTCGGCACTTATGAGATCCCGCGCTTCTCTTGGGTTCCGAGAATCGAGGCCGTACTGGTCAAGAACGACGATCTTGCGCCGCAGGGTGGGGGAGAGCCGTCCATCACGACGACCGGGGCGGTGATTGCCAATGCCGTCTTCGATGCGACCGGCGCGCGTCTATTCAGGTTGCCGATGACCGCCGATAGGGTACGCCGGGCGATCGCGAACGCGAACGCCACATAGTGGAGAAGCAGCCCATCGAGGCTAAGCCTCGTCCGTCATGGTCAAATGCATTTTCACGAGGTGTGCCACCGAACGCGCGCCCATCTTTTCCATGACTTTGGCGCGATGAATCTCCACGGTGCGTTCGCTCAAACCCAGGTCGATTGCGATCACCTTATTCGCGCTGCCTTCGACGATCATGTCCATCACCTGCCGCTCGCGCGGCGTCAGCGATTCGAGCCGGTGCATCACTTCGGAGCGACGCGCCGCCGTGCTGCGGTATTCGGCGTCTTGCTTCAGCGCGTGATTGATGCGATCGAGCAATTCCTGATCGCGAAACGGCTTTTGAATGAACTCGAAGGCGCCTTCCTTCATCGCCTGCACCGCCATCGGCACATCGCCATGACCGGTGATGAAGATAACGGGCAGCATCGATCCCATGCGATTGAGCCGCTGCTGCACCTCTAGGCCGCTCATTTCCGGCATGCGTATATCCAGAACCAGGCAGCCCGGCGCATCGGCGCTGAACTGCGCCAGGAATTCGGCAGGGCGGGAAAAGACCGCGGTTTTATAACCGACGGTGCTCAACAAAATATCCAAGGCGCGGCGCATACCGTCATCGTCGTCGACCACGTATATCGTGGGCGCGGCGACTTTCTCACTAGGTTTGGTCATGTATGCTCCGATCAATCATCAACGACCGGTAATTGCACAAAACGCAGTAAATATCCGTCACACCGCAATGGTCGCAAAACTGCCACAGGATATCAGAAATCAGTTTGCCGGATAGGCCAAGAGCGTTCAGATGGGGCCTTCATAAGCTCCTCACGCCGGTTCCTTTAGGCTGGCATTGCCGCTCAGTGCCGCTATAGGTCGGCATTCGCCGAATACGCGTAATCCCTGATGCGTCTCCAGGGTATATTAGCCGATGTTGGGTTCCGAAAATCGGCCCGTTGTCGAGGTGGTCAGGGTAATGGCAGGGATGAGCGGTCGGCGCATCGTGATTTTCTGTGCGCTTTTCGCGCTCGAGACTTCTATCGCATTCGCATCGGAAGAGGCGGTTGACCGAAGAACGCAAGAAGCGCTCGAACTGGATGCGCATCCGAAACACGGCGCCTTGGTATTCCGAGAGTCCTGTGCTCGCTGCCACGGCGTCGAAGCGCAAGGCGACGCCGCTCGCGCGATTCCGGCGTTGGCGGGCCAACGATTCAAATACATCGTGCGGCAATTGGCCAACTTCGCCGGCGCCGAGCGCGACAGTGCCACCATGCATCACGTCATCACCCGGAACGAGCTGCGGGAACCGCAGACCTGGGTCGATATTGCCGCCTATTTAAACAACCTGCCGGTGATCCGGCCTGCGCAAACAGGCGACGGCGCACACATCGGGCTGGGTCGCGGTATTTTCCATGAGCAATGCGCCTCCTGCCATCGTGCCGATGCACATGGCGATGCCGAAGGCTTCATCCCGTCGCTCCGACATCAGCATTTCTCGTATCTGGTCGCTCAGCTTCAGAAACTCAGCGAGGGTTATCGGCACAATGTCGATGAGGATCTGGTGCGTTTCTTGCGTAGTTTCGACGATGAGGAGATTCGCGCGACCGCCGATTACTTGTCGAGATTGCCGGCATTGACCAACGTTCATAAAACCATGCGCCATGACGGCACCGTGGTCGACTGATCGAAAGAGCGGCCGGCGGAGGCGCATACCGTGGATCGAATAGCCGATATCCTGGTGATCGTGGACCCGACGATCGTGGCTGCGGAGCAGCCGGCCATTGTCAAGGCGCGCGCTTTGGCAAAGCGGCTCGGTGCCGGCATTGAGCTTCTGGCGTGCGATACCGAATATTCCCGCGAAACGCGAATGGCGGCGCAGTGGCCTCGGATGGGCAATGCGCCCCTCGGCGATACCTTGCCGGCGATGCTCACTCGGTGGGCGGAGCCTTTGCGCGCCGACGGCATCCATGTCGAGACGCACGCCATCACGGGAGATTCCCTGCATGAAAGCATCCTCTCGTGGATGCGCAATTCCCCCGCGGACTTGGTCGTTAAGGACACGCATCATCACTCCGTATCCAAGCGTACCTTCATGACCAATACGGACTGGAACCTGATCCGCGCCTGTCCGCTTCCGCTCCTGCTGACCAAACCGGCGCATTGGGGCTCCCCGCCGGTGTTCGCAGCCGCCGTCGATCCCGGACATGCGAACGATGCGCTTGCCGCACTCGATCACCGCATCTTGGACGTTACGGTGACCCTGGCAAAGCGATTCGATGCGCAGGTGCATGCCGTACACGCCTATTTTCCATCCACGATTGCCTTGGCCGGGCCGGGCGGCATGCCGCCCATGGTGGACGTCTCGGCGCAGGCGCTCGCAGCCGAACAGGAACGCAGTCGTTCTCGAATAAAGCAGTTGACCGACGAGTACGGTATCGCCGCAGCCGACCTGCACGTCGGCCTGGGTGTGGCCGCGCACTATATTCCACACGTGGCGGCCGAATGCCATGCGGACCTCGTCGTGATGGGCGCCATCGCGCGCAGTGGATTGAAGCGCATATTCATCGGCAGCACGGCGGAGCGGGTGCTGGAAGCGCTCCCGTGCGACATCCTGGTGGTCAAGCCGACGGATTTCGCCAAAAGCCTGCCATTTTGATCGCGGATCGCCGAAGGCGGGGGCGCGCACTTTCGCTGCGCCGCAAAGTTAATTCGATCCCGCTACCAAATAAGTACATTCGCGGATCAAATTTCTCGGCCAATAGGTTCACAATTCCTCCGCGTGGTACGGACCACCCTTGTATTTAAGGAGAAATGTATGAGCCTGATACGTTGGGATCCATTCGGGGACGTCGACACCTTATTCAATCGCATGGTGCCGGCTAATTTCGCGAACTGGCCGCGTTTTTCAATGGAGGGTAATGGCAAGAAGATCGCATGGGCCCCTTCGGCCGACATCAGCGAGACGGACAAGGAGTACCTCATTCGGACCGAACTGCCCGCCGTCAAGAAAGAGGATGTCCAAGTCACGTACGATGACGGAATGATCACGATCAAGGGTGAGCGAAAACAGCAAAAAGAGGAAAAAAACGAGAAATATCATCGCACGGAGAGTTTCTATGGCAGCTTCGAGCGATCCTTCTCGCTGCCGGACAACGTGGACGCGGATACGATCCGCTGTGAGAGCAAGGATGGAATTCTCACCGTGCACATTCCGAAGACTGAGGTTTCGAAGCCGAAGGCGAAGCAGATTACCGTCCAGTGATCCTTGGGCTTAAAGCGATTTTTGACCCCGGCGGTAGCGGCCTTGGCCCTACCGCCGCTTTTTTGGACGGGCGTTAGGCCGCCGGCTGGGGCGAATTCAAAGGCGACACCGCAGACGTGGCGGCATCCATGGCGGCTATCCATCGGGCGTGCTGTCGGTCAAGATTCAAGAACCCCGCCGTGGGAATCGCCGAGTCGCCCAATGTTTCGACCGCGTAGGCCGCTGCCGGGCGCTTGCGCATCGGCAAGCCCTCCAAGGTTTTTGCAAGGCGCTGCGGTGTCCCCAAATCGCTCCATCCGCAGCGTCCAACCTGCAAAACGCACAGGTCGGATTCCTGACCCGCCAATAGGTCCCGAGAGAAATCCACATTGATCAATGTCTGATAGAGGACCTCGGTGGCATCCGGCTTGTCGGGCGTCTGGATGTCTTGTGCCACCGCTTTTTTCATGTTCGCCACGGTCTGTGGAAATTTTTTGGCGAAGACCTCGAGAAGCTTGGGTGCGCGCGCGACCACGATGAAGGCATTCCAAAGTGCCCCGGCTTTGATGAGGCTGCGCGCGCGGTCCGCATCCGGCTTTTCGACAAACCCGCACACCGGCGCGAGACCGCCGGCCCGAGCGGTTCCGGGGACGATGTATCCAAGATCAGGGTCCGCATCGTCGGGCGTGATGCCGAGCAGCAGAACCTGCTCGCAGCCGCAACCAAGCTCCCATATGCCGCGCTGAAGCGACGCGGTGAGGACGTCTTCATCGTCCACATGATGATCGGATGGCAGCACCACAATTCGCGCGTACGGATCGCGATGGATGACGTGCAGCAAGGGCAGCAACACCCCATTGGCGGTACCGCGATTGTCGGGCTGGACGATGATGTTGGCCCTGACCATGCCGGCCAGGGCGGGAAGCCACCACCGCCGGTGCTGCTCCGTCACCACAACGCAAATGCGTTCGGGCGCCGCAACGGCGCGTGCCCGCGCCAGCGCTTCGTGTAGGAGTGAGCGATCGCCCTGCAAGGAACAGAACTGCTTCGGTACCGTGACGCCGGATTCGTCGGTCGTCAAGCTGCGCAAGCGGGTGCCGTTGCCTCCCGCGAGTACGATGGCCCAAGTATTGCCTGCAATACCCATCATCACCCCTCGCGCGTCCTGCAGCCGCTTAAGAAAATCGTGCCCCCATCCGGGTAGTTTAATTATCCGCCGACCGGGTCCTCTTTCACAGTGGGGAATCTACGTAGGCGTCGGCACGACGCGATTGTTTTCGCAGACTCAGGGACGGTCCACAAAGTTCAATATATCAACTCAAAAGGGCACGGACATGCCGGCGCTTCGATCGGGCCGCGCAAGCCGGGAAGTTAGGGGGTAGCCGCAGTGCCCGGAGGTCATTCCAAACAGCCGAAGAGGGATACAAGGAGTAATAATCACGGTGCTCCCGGGTTTCAAAATTATTTCAAGGAGGACAAGATGGTCGCCCGAAGCGTGGTTCCGCGGGATGGCTGAGGCGCCGGTGGCCGGCCGCCATCGCATACCATTTCGGGTTCGCCCCATGCTGGCGACGCTCGTGGCGGAGGCGTTCGACAAGCCTGGCTGGGTCTTTGAGGAAAAATACGACGGCGACAGGATTCTCGCCTACAAGGAGGGCAATCGGGTGCGCCTGTTGTCCCGCAACGGAACGGACCGGACGGATCGCTTCCCAGGGATCGCGGCGGCTATCGCATCCCTTCCTCCTCCAAGCTTGCTGCTCGACGGCGAGGTGGTGGTTTTCGACAAAAAGGGTGTTTCCCGATTTCAGCTCCTTCAGCAACGCCACGGCGATCCGGTGTATGCGGTCTTCGATTGTCTTTTCCACCACGGCAAGGATCTGCGCCGGGAACCGCTCTCGCTGCGGCGCGCCGTGATGGAGGGTTGCATCGGTTCGGGCCGTACGCTGATCCCGTCGCAACGACTCGCGGACTCGGGCCTCGCGGCATTCCGCAAGGCGCAGAGCCGGGGATACGAGGGCATGGTCGCTAAAGATTCCGAAAGCCCCTATGTCGAAGCGCGCTCCATGAAGTGGCTGAAGGTCAAGGTCCACCAAGAGGACGAGTTCGTGATCTGCGGATACACGAAGCCCGCCGGCTCGCGGCGGTATTTCGGCGCACTGTTGCTCGGCGCCTACGACAAGGGCCAATTGCGCTACGTCGGCAAGGTCGGAACCGGCTTCGATCAGGCAGCCCTCGCTTCGCTGTACCGACGCTTGCAGCCATTGGTGCGATCACTACCCGCCCTGGCCGATGCGCCGCGCGAGAAGGGCGTGTCTTTCGTTGCGCCAATGCTCGTGGCCCAGATTTCGTTCCAGGAGTGGACTCGGGACAGGAAACTGCGCCAGCCGGTGTACCTCGGCCTGCGTGACGATAAAACTGCCGCAGACGTGCTTTTGCCGGAGCCTGCCGCATGACAAAAGCCAAGGCCGACGAAATATCCCATCCCGACAAGGTATTCTGGCCCGAGCAGGGCTATACGAAGCAGGATCTGGCCGATTATTACAGCGCCATCTTCCCCAAGCTCTTGCCCTACGTGCAGGATCGCATGCTGACCCTCGAGCGCTGTCCCGATGGGATGCTCGGCGAGTGCTTTTTCCAAAAGCAGAAGCCGAAGGGCATGCCTCGCGGAACGCCGAGCAAGCGGCTCGAGCACATCGGCGGCGCCGGCAAGTTCACGGATTACGTGGTTGCCGGGTCCCTGGCGACGCAACTCGCTTTGGTAAATTTGGGCTGCATCGCGGTGCATGTCATGGCCAGCCGCGCGAGTTCGCCCCGGCAGCCGGATTGGATATGCATCGATATTGATCCCGAGTCGGGGCTTTTCGCGGACGCCGCTCGTGCGGCACTGCACGTCAAATCGGCCTTGGACGTCTTGAAGCTGCTGTCCTTCCCGAAGACCTCCGGAAGCCGCGGTTTGCATGTGTTCGTTCCGATCCGAGTCGGACCGGACGCGGACGAGGTTCTCGCCTTCGCCGAGACGTTCGTGGCGCGGGTCGCGTCTGCGCACCCGAATGCATTGACCGTCGAGCATTCGCGCGCGGCGCGACGCGGCCGTGTCTACCTCGATCCCTTTCGCAACGGCTTTGGCCAGACCGTGGTGGCTCCTTATTCCGTGCGGCGGCGCGAGAGGGCGCCCATTTCCACTCCCCTCGATTGGTCGGAGGTGACGCCGGCGCTGGTGCCTGCGGATTTCAATTTGGGCAATTGCGCGCCGCGATTTGCCCGTTCCGATCCATGGAGCGGTTTCTTCGAGAATCGCCAGGCATTGAATGAGGCCGCCCAATTGCTGAATAGGCTATGAGTTCGCGACGAGCGCGAATCGCATAAGAGAATCAAGCAATTCGTAACGGGTTTCACGAATGGCGGGCGCATCGTCATGAGGCCAATATTGCATTTCAAAGGTGCCGGGAGAGGCGGCGCTGATACAGAACCGGAGCAACGTAAGGAGATATACATGAAAACCGATGCGCAGATTCGCGACGACGTGGAGACGGAATTGCGGTGGGACCCGAGCGTCGACGGAACCATAGGCGTTATCGTGCATGACGGCGTGGTGACGCTCACGGGCGAGGCAAAGCATTACGCGGGTCGTTGGGCCGCCGAGGACGCGACCAAGCGGGTCAAGGGCGTGCGAGCCATCGCCAATGAAATCCTAGTGAAAATGCCCGTGGCCGGAATGCGCAGCGACACCGATATCGCCGAAGCGGCGGCCAACGCGTTGCGCTGGAACGTGACCACCGAGAGTGCGAACATCAAGCCGGTCGTGAAGGATGGATACATCACGCTCAGCGGACAGGTGCAATGGGGCTTTCAAAGGACCGCCGCTGAAAATGCCGTGCGACACTTAATGGGCGTCAAAGGGGTATTGAACAGCATTACGGTAGCGACGCCGGTCAAGGCAACGGACGTAAAGCAAAAGATAGAGGATGCCTTCAAGCGTCATGCGATCTTGGATGCCAAGGATATTCAAGTGAACGTGAATAACTCGACCGTGACCTTGAAGGGCCACGTACGTACTTGGCAGGAACGGGAAGACGCCGCTATGGCCGCTTGGGCCGCGCCCGGGGTGGGCCTGGTGGAGAACCAGCTTTATTTGCAATAAGTGCAATTGATGCGCCGGACACGATTTGCGGCAACGGTGTGACGGACCGTCGCGCAAATCGTGTTCGGCAAATCGCTGTCCCTGAGCTACGGGGAGTTATGGAGCGCCGATGCGCAGCATCGGCCGTGTGTCTACGTACATATCCGAATCCTCCCCGCCTTCGGCGCATGAAATAATTTGCCGCAATTCCAGCTGCGAGACCGCCATGCCAGCACATAGCCGGACACATGCGTCGAGGGGAACCGTGGATTCACAGAAACCGGCGCCGGATGAGTCGATCCTGTGGTTCGATCAGCCGGAATCGAGCGACGTCAGCCGCGTGGGAGGCAAGAACGCCGGGCTGGCGGAGGTTACCCGCACCTTGGCGGGCGCCGGCATTCGCGTGCCGCCGGGCTTCGCCACCACAGCGGCGATGTATCGTCACTACATCGATGCCAATGGACTTGCGCCCAAGCTTCGGCAGCAGTTCGATGAGTACCATGCGGGCAAGAGGTCGCTCGCCGAGACCGGAGCCGCAATTCGCCGGATGATCGTCGAAGCGGAGTTTCCGGCGACAATCGATCAATCGATTCGCGCCGCCTACGAGGAACTCGGCAGGCGATGCGGCACGGCGGACCTCGCAGTGGCGGTCCGCAGCAGCGCCACGGCCGAGGATTTGCCGCAGGCGAGCTTTGCAGGTCAGCAGGAAAGCTTCCTGAACGTGCGCGGTGCCTCCGAGCTGCTGCGCGCATGCCGAAAGTGTTATGCCTCGTTGTTCACCGACCGCGCCATAGTCTACCGGGAGACCAACGGCTTCGATCATCTGCAGGTGGCGCTCGCCATCGGTGTGCAGAAAATGGTCTGCGCGGACCGCGCCGGGTCGGGCGTGATGTTTACGCTCGATACGGAGACGGGTTTCCCGGGCGCGGTGGTCATCAGCGCGGCGTGGGGGCTCGGCGAAAACGTCGTGCAGGGAACGGTCAATCCGGACAAGTATGTCGTCTTCAAGCGGCTGCTCGACGATGAGCATCGGTGCCCGATCATCGAAAAGTCTCTCGGCACCAAAAACAAGAAACTCGTCTATGGTGCCGGCAACAGCGCCCGCACCCGAAATATCAGCACGACGCCTCATGAGCGGGAAACGCTGGTGTTGAAAGACGATGAAATTCTGCAGCTTGCTCGCTGGGGGGTCGCCGTGGAGCGGCATTACGGAAGGCCCATGGACATGGAGTGGGCGAAGGACGGCGACAGTGACGAGATTTACCTGGTGCAGGCGCGCCCGGAGACGGTGCAGTCGGTGAAATCCGCGACGATGCTGAAAACCTACAGCCTCGTTAAGAAAGGAACACGAATCGTCACCGGCGCCGCCATCGGCGAATCGATCGCCACCGGCAACGCCTGCATGATCCATAGCGCCAAGGATATCGATCGGTTCCGAGACGGCTCCATCCTGATAACCGAGTCCACCGATCCGGATTGGGTGCCCATCATGAAAAAGGCGGCCGGACTCGTCACCAATTACGGGGGTGCCACCAGCCACGCAGCCATTGTCAGCCGTGAATTGGGTCTCCCAGCGGTCGTCGGCACCCTACACGGAACCGATCTGATCAAGGACGGTCAGGCGATCACGATTTGCTGCGCCGAAGGCGAGCAGGGCTGCGTGTACGACGGCATACTGGAATTCAAGGAGACCGAGGTCAACCTCGCCGACGTGCCGTCGACCCGTACGGCGATGATGGTGAATATTGCGAGTCCAGCGGCGGCATTTCGCTGGTGGCGCTTGCCCGCCAAGGGCATCGGCCTTGCGCGGATGGAATTCATCATCAACAACATCATCAAAATTCACCCGATGGCGCTGGTGCACTTCGACGAATTGACCGATCAGCGGGACCGGCGCCTGATCGAATCGCTGACTCGCGGTTATGCCACCAAGCAGGCCTATTTCGTCGACGCCCTGGCCTGCGGCATCGCCAAGATCGCCGCGCCGCACTACCCGAATCCGGTGATTGTCCGGTTGAGCGATTTCAAAAGCAATGAGTACGCTCACTTGATCGGCGGCGCTCGCTTTGAAATCGCCGAGGAAAATCCCATGCTCGGCTTGCGCGGCGCGTCTCGCTACTACAGCGATCGCTATAAGGAGGGGTTCGCGCTCGAATGTCAGGCGATTCGCAAGGCTCGAGAGGAGATAGGTTTCGGCAATCTGATCGTGATGGTGCCCTTTTGCCGAACGCCGCAGGAAGCGGACCGCGTGTTGTCGGTCATGGCGGACCATGGTCTGCGGCGCGGCCAAGACGGCTTGGAGGTGTACGTGATGTGCGAGATTCCCTCCAACGTCATTCTTGCCGAAGAGTTTGCGCGGCGCTTCGACGGGTTCTCCATCGGCAGCAATGATCTGACACAATTGATACTCGGGGTGGACCGGGATTCGGCGGAACTGGCCGGTTTATTCGATGAGCGCGATCCGGCCGTCAAGCGCATGATCGCGGATGTCATCGCACGTGCGCATCGCTGCGGCATCAAGGTCGGAATCTGCGGGCAAGCGCCCAGCAACTATCCCGAGTTCGCGGCATTCCTGGTCGAAGCGGGCATCGATTCCATCTCGTTGAATCCGGACAGCTTCGTGGCGACCAGCCGGGTTGTGGCGGAATCGGAGCGAAAGTTGGCGCGGTCCGCCAAGTAGGCTCGCGTCCTTCATTGTTGGCGGGAGGGTCGGTGCAACGATTGGCGGTATTGACCAGCGGGGGCGATGCGCCGGGGATGAACGCGGCGATACGGGCCGTCGTTCGCTCGGCGCTCGCGCGTGGATATGAAGCAGTGGGCGTGCGCGACGGCTACACCGGATTGATCCACGGCGATGTGCGTCCTTTGGGCGCACGAGACGTGGGCGGCATCATTCAGCTGGGCGGCACCAAACTCGGCACGACGCGCTGCGAGGCGCTGCGAACCGAGCCGGGGCGTGACCAAGCCCTTGATACAATCCAGGCGAACTCGATAGCGGGACTCGTGATCATCGGAGGCAACGGCTCCCAAGCCGGCGCATGGGCGCTGTGTCAATGCGGCGTGCCGGTCATCGGCATCGCATCGACGATAGACAATGATCTGTACGGCACGGATATCACCATCGGCGCGACAACCGCGGTCGATGTTGCATTGCAGGCAATCGATAGTCTTCGCGTCACCGCCTCGGCGATGCGCCGGGCGTTTTTGCTGGAAGTGATGGGCCGCAACTGCGGGTATCTCGCGCTGATGGCGGGCATCGCCGGCGGCGCCGAAGCCATCGTCTTGCCGGAGATGAATGCCGAGCCGGAGGCCATCGCCGAGGAACTGCGGGCCGCGCAAGCGCGCGGCAAAAGCCATGCGATCGCGGTCGTGGCCGAGGGCGCTCGATACAATGCGGATGCGCTGATGCGGTATTTTCGGGAACATCACGACCGGCTTGGATACGAGCTGCGCGCGACCAAACTCGGGCATATTCAGCGCGGCGGCGCGCCGGGGATGTTCGATCGGATGCTGGGCACGCTGCTCGGGGCCGCGGCGGTGGATGCGGCGGCCGAGGGCCGTTACGGAGTTCTGGTCGGCATGCGCGACGGCAAGCCGGCCACCACGCCGCTGCGTGAGGCTGCCGAAAAGCCCAAGTTCGCCGACACGCGATTGCTCGAACTCGCACGCGTCTTGGCGATGTGAGGCACGAAACTAACGGTTAACCCGGAGGAATTTGATCATGTTACTGAAAGAGATATGCACCGCAAATGTGGTCTGCTGCGGCGCTCAAACGAGTGTTCTGGAGGCGGCGCGTCTCATGCGGCAGAAGCACGTCGGGGATGTGGTCGTGGTTGACGACCCTCACGATGAAGGCATACCGCTCGGAATCGTCACCGACCGGGACCTGGTGCTCGAAGTATTGGGCAATGGACTCGATCCGGCAACGACCACGTTGGGCAGCTTGATGCGCACCCCCGTGGTCATCGCGCACGAGTCCGAGGATACCTCGCAGGTGATCGAACGCATGCGTACGCACGGCGTTCGTCGGGTGCCGGTGGTCGGGCACGAGGGTCAAACCGTCGGTATCATCTCGCTCGATGATCTGCTGCGATTGCTGGTCGCCGATGCGAGCGCCTTGCTCGGCATCCTGAATACGGCCCAGAGTCATGAGCAGCACTCGCGCCGCTGAGGGATCTCAGTAATGCACCGGACTCGCCCCGCGGGCGAATGCCCAATCCATCGATTTGCTGATCAATCCGCCGCCGAGGCTGGCGCCGGCGATGCCGTCGAGCGTGTACGCGGTACCGCTCACGATGGCCTCGGCGGCACGCTGGCCGCTGCGGATGGCCGGTCCGATTCCCTCACATAAATCCCGGGTCGCAAGACCGGCGGAGTCACCGCTCAGAAAAGCGTTCCCGGCTCGTAGCGTATCCATCCCGCCAAGCAAGTAATAGCTGTAGCCGCTCGGCTCGCTCGGCGTTCGGATCCCGAATTGCCGGTCGAGCTTGGACATCAAATGATCCCAATGCTCCCTGATGTTTGCGCCGCGCCGCTTCATGCGGGCCGCCATGGCTCCCACCCCGACGTTCAGCCAGCCCGAGGCTTTCGGCACGTACCAGGCGTATCCGGGCAGTCCATGCTCGAAGAACCACAAGTGACAGTCCGGATCTTGCCAGTCATGGGGAAACTCGAGTTCGAGCGTCACCGTTTGCAGGTCGCGATTTCGCTGCAACACATGACCGAACAACGACCGGCGCACCGGGCACGCTGTTCCGGCGGCGCCGATCAGGTAGCGGCAACGGTAGGCTTCGTCGATCACATAACCGTCGCCGTCGGGGCGAATCTCTTTGACGGCGTGCTGCACGAAGTCCGCGCCGGAGTGTTGCAGCAGCCAAGCATCGAACTCGAAGCGCCGGATGGAATGCTGAACGCACGGCAGAGGCATGTTCAGCCCCAGCATGTGCCAATGAATGCGCCTGAAGTTCAGGAACCCGTATGGGTAGGCTTGGATCTCGAGCCGCAGATCACTGACGACTTGCGGCGTTATCCAGCCCGCACAGAGTTTGTGGCGCGGGAAGTGCTCCTTGTCGAGAACCAAAACGTCCGCGCCCGCGGCTTTCAAGCGTTGGGCGGCTGCGGAACCGGCGGGACCACCTCCGACGACTATGACCTCGGCGTTTCGCACGGAACGGTGGCTTATCTGGGGTACATGAATTCGCGGGTGAGCGGAATGGAGTTATTTTCCTGTTTGGTGAACAGCACCTGAAAAAGCTGCAGCGCGCCCGTTTCAAATGCGGCGATCGAGCCGGCAAGATACAGGCGCCACATACGCACGAACGGCTCGTCGTAACGCAGCGCGCGCACCGATTCCAAAGCGGCCTCATAGCGCGCGAGCCAATCGCGCAGCGTGAGTGCATAGTGCAGACGTATGTTCTCGACGTCGAGAACCGACAAGCTCGAGGGTTCGAAGATCTGCATCATTTCGCCGAGCGAGGGCGCGTAAGCGCCGGGAAAAATGCGCTGTTCGATCCAGGCATGGAACGGTTCCGGCCGGTTGCGCCCGATCGAATGAATCAGGCCGCGGCCTTCGGCGCTCAGTGCGCGCTTGGCCACGCGACCCAGCTCCGGATAATTTTCCCGGCCGACGTGTTCGAGCATGCCGACCGATACAAACGCGTCGTAGGATCCGCTGATGTTCCGGTAATCGTCTTCGATGAACTCGACCCGGCTTTCCATGCCCTGCTCGCGGGCGCGCCGGCGGGCGAACTCGAGCTGCTCCTTGGAAATGTTGAAAGCCCGCACTTTGGCGCCGTAGCGGCCGGCCATGTGCAGCGCCAGGCTGCCCCAGCCGCATCCGGCCTCCACCACGGAATCCGCGGCGGTGAGCCGTAGCTTTCGGCAGACGTGGTCCATTTTGGCGACCTGGGCCTGTTCGAGGGTGGTCCGCGCGGTCGGATAATAGGCGCAGGTGTATGCCATCGTCTCGCCGAGCCAAAGCGCGTAAAAATCGTTGCCGAGATCGTAGTGCCGGCGAATATTCTGTCGCGAACCCGTCAAAGTGTTGCGTCGCGGTTGGTGCAAATAACCGGCAAGCCGGCTTATGATCGACGTGCCGGGGTCCAAAGCGCCACATACCTTGAACAGCGTGGTTGTGAATTTGACCAGATCCCCGTCCACATCTATTTGACCGGTGCAGTAGGCGTCCCCGAAGCGAATTTGCGGATCGAGAAGCAGCCCGAACAGGGTCCGGCGATCCGCGATCCGCACGTGTTCCACGGGCGATGTCCCAATCGGCGCCACACGCTCGCCGCTCCAGCGGAGGTTGAATTCGACGGGCGGATTGCCGAGTTGGCTCAGCAGGCGGCGCAGCAGGCGCGCCTCGAGCGAGGGGTGGTTGGAATCGATCCGATGCGCGATCGTCGGCGCGCGCGAATCTGTAGATTCCATGTTCATTCCGGCAGATTCCATATTATTGTTCATGCTCTACTCCGACGGTCGACCGTGCTCACTCAGGTTAAACCTGCGAACCGGCAACGCAATGGTGGACGGTACGTAGCATCAACGTGGATGGTCCGCGTCCAAGACGCAATGCATCAATTCCGATGTTCGCCAGGCCGTGCCTATGCATAAACGCTTAGTACCCTGCGCCAAGCCCCTATTGCTTTCCGTTGGCCAGAATAATAATTGGCAGCCGTTGCCGCAAGACAGCCGGTTTTGAATTGGCGCCCCTTGTATTTGCCCACGAGGACCTCCATTAATGGCATTGAGATTATTGCATATAATTTGTGCATTATGCTGCAATGCGTTGCTTGCCCGGGAAGCAAAAATATTGCGATAATCAAATGCTTAGTGGAGATCCAGGAGCGAAATGCGAATTAAGACCCCCACTCTCATTGCAGCCACCACGACGGTTTTCGCCCTCTGGGCCGGCGGGCTTTCGGCCGCACCGCGAAATCCATGTGCGCAATCGCTGACGCAGGACATCCCGCAGCGAGCGGCGAATGCGCCGGGTGGACAGGCTTTCGCACGACAAATCAGTTCCGTGTCCGACGATGAGCGTGAGTCTCTGATTCGAGAGCAATTGACGGCGGGCAACATCCCACAGTTCCTGCGCCATTTGGTTCCCGTTCGCCTGCGGTCGCAGCTCCCCGATCAATCGCTTGAACTCGTCGTGTGCGCCGCGCCCGATTATCTCGCGGTCGGATCCGACGATGACTTTGTGCTGATGCCGATGCGCTTGTCGACCGCGTTGTCGACGGCGTCGCTCTACGGATTCACGCTGCCGACGACGCGCATCGTCGATGCGATCAATGCCCAGGCGGCAGTGCATTTGGCTCCTCACCCGCTGCCCGCGGGACCGCAAATGCGCTCGACCGCCTATTCCCTGCTTCACAACGAACTGGTCGGCGAACAGCGTACCTCGCTCGGCGCTTCCCTCGGGGATTTGATCGCCGGCGACAAAAAAGACTTGGTTCTAACCAATCGCTTACGAAGCCATCTGGATCGGGTGGCGATTTACGGGTGGCATTTGGACAACGGCAAGCCGATTCAGTCGTTGAGCACGGTTCACGGTTGGCGCTACGCCGATTATAGCCACGGGGCGCGACTGATCAGTACGCAGGTCTTCGTCAACGGCATTTCGCGATCCATATTCGACGTCATGCAGGACCATCGACTCGCGTCGATCCTCAGCGACGAGGGTGTGATCGGGGACGCGATCGGCCTGATCGAGACTCTGAATGCGCGGGCGGGGGCGGCGATGGCCGCGGTGGTGCAGGACCTGATTCCGCGGTTGGCTGGTTCGGCCGAAAACCACTAGAAACGTCCCGAAACGGCACGCGGAAGCGAATCGTTGCGCCCATCGGCGCGGCGCTTGCGGATTCCTGTCCCTCCCTCATATAGGGATAATATGCAGCTATCCCGGGTTCATTCCTTATACCGGAACCGCCGGAGGCTGCGCACACTGTCCTGCGCTCGATCATCGGATATCGATTATGACGTCCAAACAGCTCCTGTTTCGTTCAGCCGCGCGCGAAAAGCTTCTGCGCGGCGCCACTCAACTCTCTGACGCCGTTCGCATCACCCTGGGGCCGAAATCCAAGTCCGTTTTGATTCAAAAGCAGTGGGGGACCCCGGTAGTCTGCAACGACGGAGTCGCGATCGCGAAGGAATTGAGCTTGGACGATCCCGAGGAGAACCTCGGCGCACAAATGCTGCGGCAGGCCGCGGAAAAGACCGGCGATGCCGTTGGCGACGGAACGAGTACGGCGACCATCCTGGCGCACGCCATACTTCTAGACGGCATTCGCAACGTCACCGCGGGCGCCAGCGCGATAGACATCAAGCGCGGTCTGGAACGCGCGCTCCGCGCCGTCGTCGATGAGCTCAAGACGTTTTCGAAGCCGGTGATGACGCGCAAGGAAAAAGTGCAGGTCGCGACCATCTCCGCGCACAACGACGAAAGCATAGGCGAGTTGGTGGCCGAGGCGATGGAGAAGGTGGGCGCCGAGGGCGTCATAACGGCGGAGGAATCAAAGACCACCGAAACCGCATTGGACGTGGTCGAAGGCATGCAATTCGATCGCGGCTATATATCTCCGTACTTCGTAACCGACAACGAAAAGATGCAGGCGATTCTCGAGGATGCCTCTGTGCTGGTCACCGACCGGAAAATAAACATTCTCAAGGATCTGGTTCCGCTGTTGGAGCAGGCCGCAAAAGCCGGCCGGCCGATTCTGTTCGTTGCGGACGACATGGAGGGCGAGGCGCTGGCAACCCTCATCGTCAATCAGCTTCGAGGCGTGCTCAAGAGCGTGGCGGTGAAGGCGCCCGGATTCGGCGATCGGCGAAAATCGATTCTGCAGGACATCGCGGTTCTGACGGACGGACTGGTTGTGTCCGATGAGCTCGGCATCAAATTGCAGGACATCAAGCTGGAACAATTGGGGCGCGCCAAGCGCGTGGTGGTGGACCGCGACAATACGACGATCATCGGCGGAGCGGGCCGGCGCAAAGCCATCGATGACCGGATGCAGCAAATCCGGCGCGAGATCGAGAAGTCCTCGAGCGACTATGACCGGGAAAAGCTGCGTGAGCGGCTCGCCAAGCTTTCCGGCGGAGTTGCGGTCATACGGGTGGGAGCGCCTTCAGAATCGGAGATGAAGGTAAAAAAAGATTCGCTCGATGACGCAATCAATGCCACCAAAGCAGCGGTGGCGGAGGGCATTGTTCCCGGCGGCGGTTTGGCCTTGCTCCGGGCGGGCCGCGTACTGTCGGCGGTCGAAACTCAATGCGACGGCGACGAGCGGACCGGTGTGCAAATTCTCAAGAGAGCGCTCGAGGCGCCGGCGCGCCAAATTGCGGACAATTCAGCGGTGGACGGCGGGGTCGTGGTCAGCAAGATGCTGGAGTCCGACTGCAAAACGGGATTCGATGCATCACGCAACCAGTATGTCGATTTGATCGAGGCCGGGATCGTCGATCCGGCGAAAGTCGTGAGAATCGCGCTGCAGAATGCCGTGTCGGTGGCCAGCGTCCTTCTTCTGACGGAAGCGACGATGACCGAAAAGCCGGAACGGAAGAAAGACGGATCGCCGCCGTTGGATTCGGAGGCGTAAGGCCTCACGGCACCGCCATGGCGCAGCCAAGAGTTCTAGTCACCGGCGGAGCCGGGTTTCTCGGGATCAACTTGTGCCGTCTGTTGTTGGCGCGCGGCTACCTCGTGAGGTCGATGGACATCGCGCCGTTCGCCTATCCCGAGCGGGATGTGGTGGA
>Ga0209048_10000751_pt1 | contig 34380 bp, 27 predicted proteins | sample FrelakmetCRP12CR_FD_187146 | JGI IMG/M metagenome (GOLD analysis project Ga0209048, IMG submission 187146) | Freshwater lake sediment microbial communities from the University of Notre Dame, USA, for methane emissions studies - CRP12 CR (SPAdes)... | ecosystem: Environmental > Aquatic >...
TTCCGAGTAAATCCTTGCTATCATGGTGTGGGAGGGCATACTGCCCTCCCATTTGTGCTTAGAAAGAAAGTGATTGTTCTGCAACACAGCGAGACAGAAATCAGCGAACGGGCTTTGAGCCTGTTCGCCGGCAAAGCCCAGCGAGCGATCGGTCTCGAGGGCGAGGTCAACGTCCGCATCACCTCCAGCCGCGAACTGCAGGAACTGAACCGCCGCTTCCGCAAGAAGGACAAGCCGACAGACGTGCTGTCTTTCCCATCCGCCATGCCGAAAGTGGCCGGCGACATCGCTATCTCAGGGGAGATCGCTGCCGCCAACGCGGCGGAGATCGGGCATCCCACAGAAACCGAGCTGAAGGTCCTCATCCTGCACGGTCTGCTGCATCTGGCGGGCTACGATCACGAGGCCGACAGCGGCGAGATGCTGTCACGCGAGACATCTCTGCGCCGCAAACTGGGCTTGCCGGTGGGATTGATCGAGCGGGCGCACAAAGGACACACGGCCCGAAAGGCCGCTAATAAGCGGTCCGCACCGCGCTCATCGCGAGGTGGCCGGAGATGAACCTCCCGTTATCTCTCCTTCTGCTGGTGCTGATGGGCCTGCTGACGCTGGTCTCCTACGTGGACCGGCTGTACGCGGAGATGGGCAGATTCCTGTCGCGCGAGTTCCAGGAGAACATCGAGGCCTACGAGCAACGCGTGGAACCGCGGCTGCATGTGAGCCGGGAGCGCGCTGCGCTCTCCATGGCGATGCTGGAGCAAATCTGCATGGCCAGTATCGGCGTGATTATCGGCTACGCGCTGTTCATGGAGAAGCGCTGGGTGGGACTCGACCTGCTGCAGGGCGCGGTCAGCCTGGTGTTCATCATCGTGATCTTCAACCGCCTTCTGCCCTATGTGTTCTTCGTGCGCACCCGGGGAGAGTGGCTGGCGCATTGGGTGCCGGTATTGCGCGGCCTGATCTATCTTTCGCTGCCGGCAACACTCATCCTGGGATTTGCGCTCTCAGTGGCGAAGCTCTCCAAGGAGCACAGCGAACGGACGCCGGAGCATCCATCGGAGGCGGTGGATGCGCTGATCGAGGCGGGCCAGGAAGAAGGCATTCTGGAGGAGGGTGACCGCGACCTCATCCAGTCGGTGGTCGAATTCGGCGACAAGCGCGTCCGCGAAGTGATGACGCCGCGGCCGGAGATTGTTGCCGTCCCAATCACGACAACGATTGAAGAGCTGACCGGGATCTTGAAGAAATATCCCTACTCGCGCATTCCGGTTTACGACGGCGACCTCGACCACATCAAGGGGATTGTGCATGCCAAGGACCTGTTACAGGTGTTGGACACCGACGCGCATTCCAAGACTGTTCGAGACCTAATGAAGCCGGACCTGTACTTCGTGCCCGAAACCAAGCTGATCAGCGAGCTGCTCCGCGAGATGCAGCGCGACAACATCCGCATGGCCATCGTGATCGATGAGTACGGCGGTGTCGGCGGCGTGGTCACGATCGAGGACCTGGTGGAGGAGATCGTCGGCGAAATCCGCGACGAGCACGAGAAGGCTGAAATCGTGAAGGAGAGCGACACGTCTTACATTTTCAATGGCAACACCGATGTCGATCTGCTGGAGAAGCTGTTGGGTGTTCGCTTGGAAGAAAAGGAAGCGACCACAATCGCGGGCATGGTCAGCGAACTGGCGGGACACATTCCCAAGGCGGGCGAAATTTTCCACGAGAACGGGCTGCGACTTGAAGTGCTGGAATCGACGGAGCGCCGCGTAGATCGCGTGCGCGTCAGCCTGGTGCCGAAGCAGGTCCAGGCCTGATATGGCATTCCGCTCAGGATTCGTCTCCATCATCGGCCGTCCCAACGCAGGGAAATCCACACTGTTGAACGCGCTGGTCGGCGAGAAGCTGGCCATCGTGACCCGCAAGCCGCAAACCACACGCAATCGCATTCAGGGAATCGTCAACGTCGAGCACAAGGGTAAGCTGCCGTCCGGGCAGATTGTGCTGGTGGACACGCCCGGCGTGCACAAGCCCATCAACTCGCTGAACCGCCGCATGATGAAGGAAGTGTACGACGCGGTGGAAGGCTGCGACCTGCTGCTGCTCATCGTGGACGCGAGCGACAAGTTCAGCGCGGGCGACAAGTGGGTCCTCGACATCGTGAAGAAGACCGGCCAGAAATGTTTTCTGCTGTTGAACAAGATTGACAGGCTGGACAAACAGCGACTTCTGCCGCTGATCGCCGAATATAAGGAGCGGCACGACTTTGCAGAAGTGCTTCCCATCTCGGCCATGAAAGGCCAGGGGCTGGATACGTTGCGCGATGCCGTCGTCAAAGCGCTGCCGGAAGGGCCGCGCTATTTTCCCAAGGACCAGGTGACGGACCAGCCCGAACGCTTCCTGGTGGCTGAACTCATCCGCGAGCAAGTGCTGCTCGCAACCGGCCAGGAAGTACCTTACGCGACGACGGTGCTGATTGAGCAATACGAGGAGCGGGGCAAGCTGACGCGCATCGCGGCCGCTATCTTCTGCGAACGCGAGGGGCAGAAGGCCATCCTCATCGGAAAACAGGGAAGTAACCTCAAGAAGATGGGCACAGCAGCGCGGCTGCAGATCGAGCGATTGCTCAACACCAAGGTTTTTCTGGAACTATTCGTGAAAGTAAAGCCGGGCTGGCGGGATTCACGCCAGTTCGTCGAGGAAACCGACTGGCGGACGCAATTGGAGCGGATGTCACACGCCGCGCCGGCCGATGAGCCCGAGACAGACTCGTAGATTCCACCTGGATGTTACTGGGGTGGCGGGGCGGCCTCTGGCGCAGCCGCCGGTTTTTCCGTAACCACCTTCTTCGCCGCCACAGCTTTGTCCACCCACTCGTCCGCGGTCTTCAGGTCCGCCTTGCGCGCGTCGGCGTCGTCGCATTCGTACTCAGCCCGTTCGCGGTACAGCAAGTTCAGGTAGGCCAGGGCGTCGCCGTCGGTGGGTTGCAACTCGAGCGCCTTCTGCATACGCTGAATCCCGTCTTCCACGTCCTTCTGGTTCGCCTCCCGCAGCGCGGCACAGGCCGCCGGGTCGCTGAGCATCTCGCTCTCGCCTAACTTCATCTCCGAGCGCGTTTTGGTTCGCACCCGGGAAGCCTCCATCCAATCCATCAATCCCAGCATGAAATAGTTGTGGGCGTCGTCCGGCTTCAGTGCGATGGCCTGACCGTAGTATTCACGGGACAGGCCGAAGTGTTTCAGGTTGAAGTTCAGTGAAGCCAGCGGCACGATGCACCTGTATCGTTCGGCTTCGGTAGGGTCGCCGTTCAACACCTTCTTGAACTCGGCCAGAGCCTGCTCGGCCATGGCGACGTTCGACGGCGTGTCATCCCCCGCGATGTACTGCTGGGCCAAGGCAGTCGCCAGAAAGAGGCGCGCCTGCGGCAGATTGGGATTGAGTTCGAGTGCCGCGCGAAAATGCTCGGCAGCACCCGGGTAATCGGAGAACTTGTACGCCAGAACCCCGGCGTGCATTTCGTCAGCGGCGGTGGGCTGCTGCGCAACCAGTAAAGCGGCATTCATGAACCCGCACACCAAGAGCAGCAAAGTGGCGAGAGGAAATCGGTGCCTTTGGAATTGCGGGCCGGCATCATGCGGTCGCAAATCCCTGCCGAACGGACGGGCAATTTCTTTGTTCATGGTCTCCTAAGCGTGGCTTGGGTCATTCCCGGTGATCATTCCTTGCCCGCGATCCCCAGTGCTTTCATCTTGCGGTACATGTGGCTGCGTTCCAGGCCCAGGACTTCGGCGGTGCGGCTGACATTCCCCTGGTTTTCGTCCAACTTCTTGAGGATGTAGTCGCGCTCATACGCCGCGCGGGCCTGGTGAAGACTGGTAAAGTCGCCGATCGTGCGTCGGCCGCCTTCGCGATACACCAGCGTCGGCAGGTGCTTACGCTCCAGCTTGCTGACCGCAGGATTCATGATCACGATGCGCTCGATCAGGTTGCGCAGCTCCCGCACATTGCCCGGCCAGGAGTAGCGCACCAGCGCATCCAGGGCATCATCGGCAATCTCCTTCGGGCGGCGGTTATAGGTCTGGGAAAACTCTCGCAGAAAATATCGCGCTATCAGCGGAATATCTTCCTTACGCTCCCGCAAGGGCGGCACGTAGAAGGGGATGACGTTCAGCCGGTAGAAGAGGTCCTCGCGAAAATTGCCCCGAGAGATCTCCTCTTCCAGGTCTTTATTGGTGGCGGCGATGACCCGCGCGTCTACCGTGATGGGCTCTTCCTGGCCGACCGGGGCGAAGCGGCCCTCGTCGAGCGTGCGCAGCACCTTGGACTGGGTCTTCAGGCTCATGTCGCCGACTTCGTCCAGAAACAGGGTGCCGCCATCTGCCTTTTGAAACTTGCCTTCCTTGTCGGCGGCAGCGCCGGAAAACGCCCCCTTGCGGTGGCCGAACAGCTCGCTTTCGATCAGTTCTTCCGGAATGGCGGCGCAATTGACTTCCACGAACATGGCGTCCTTGCGCAGGCTCTGGGAATGGATGGCGCGGGCCGCCAATTCCTTGCCCGTGCCCGACTCGCCGTAAATCAGGACGCGGCCGTTCGTCGGCGCCATCAAAGCAATCTGTTGTCGCAGGGCCTTCATGGGGACACTGTCGCCCACAATGACGCTGCGCGCCTGGAATTGCTTCTTGTACTCAAGGTTCTCGCTGCGCAGCCGCTTCGCCTCAATGGCGTTCTTCAGGACGATCAGCGTGCGCTCGATGGAGAGCGGCTTCTCGAGGAAATCGAAAGCGCCCAGCTTGGTGGCGCGAACGGCGGTTTCGATGTTGCCGTGCCCCGAGATCATGATGACCTCGGGATGGTCCTCGCTTTCGACCAGCTTCTCCAGCGTCTCCAGTCCGTCAATCCCCGGCAGCCAGATGTCGAGCAGGACGACATCCACCGACTTACGGCGCAAGGTCTCGAGACATTCCTCGCCGCTGGCAGCGGAAAGCGTTTTGTAGCCCTCATCCTCCAGCACGCCTTGCAGCGAGCTGCGGATCTGGGACTCGTCATCCACGATCAGTATGGTTTGCATTTTCCGGGACAGTCGCTTCCACCACTTCCTGGGTCACAGGCAACTCTACGATAAACCGGGTACCGACGGGCGCGTTTTCCTCCACGCGAATCGATCCATGATGGTCTTCCACGATGCGGCTCACGATGGCGAGTCCCAGCCCGGTCCCGCGCCTCTTGGTGGAAAAATAGGGCAGGAAGAGTTTTTCCTTCACGTCGGGCGTTACGCCATGGCCGGAGTCGGAGACCACGATTTCGACGGTGTCGCGCTCACCCAGCAGCGCGGTGGAAATATGGATTTCCTTCAGCATCGAGCCATGCAAGGCCTCGGCGGCGTTGTCCACCAGGTTGACCAGCGCGCGCTTCATGGCGTCAGGGTCAGCCTGCACCCGGGGCAGGTCAGGCGCCAGGAACCTCTGCACCTGTATGCCGTCGAGCCGGCCGTCAAACATGAGCAGCGCCTGGTCGACAATGCTGTTGATGTCCGAGGGCTGCGGCTGGGAAGCCGGGAAGCGCGCCAAGGCGGAGAACTCATCGACCAGGGTGCGGACCGTCTCCACTGACGAACCGATGGTCTGGGCACAGTGGCGAATTACATTCAGGGAAGCGGCGTCGGGAGGAGTACCCCGTTCCAAATGGCGGCGAATTCGTTCTGCCGACAAGGCAATGGGAGTGAGCGGATTCTTGATCTCGTGCGCGATGCGGCGCGCGACCTCGCGCCACGCCGTCTGCTTCTGCGCGCGCAACAAGTCGGTCAGGTCCTCGAGGACAATGACATAACCCATGCGCTGCGCGCCATTGAGCGCCGAACGCGACGGCGGGTCGAGCGAGGCGATGGTCACGGCGACGTTCAGATTGGCACGGGCAGTCACAATCTCCATCTGGCTGGTGGTGGTGCCCATGCGCTCCGCTTTGCGAAGCAGGTGCTCAAGATCGGCAACCACGTCGGGCGGAAACAGGTCGGACAGGGTCTGTTGCGCATCGGATGGCCCTTCTCCCAGTCGCAGCAGGCGGCGTGCCGCCTGGTTGGCATGTATGACCCGGCGAGAGGCGTCGAGCGACAGCACGCCCGATGGAACGCTCTCCAGGATGGTCTCGATGTGCCGGGTGCGCTGTTCCAGCTGGACATTCACATCGGCGATATCGTGGCGAGAGGCCTCGATACTGGCGCGGCTGGCTTCCAAGTCGCCGGCCATGCGGTTGAAAGATTCCACCAGTTGGCCGATTTCGCTGCCCGCTTGTATGTCGACGCGGTAATCGAGCCGGCCGCGCGAAATCTCCTGCGTCGCCTCCGCCAGCGCCACCAGCGGGCGAGTGACCATCTTGGAAAGATAAAGCGCCAGCCAGGTTGAGGCGAACAGTACGGCGACCGTCAGCAACAGCAGGAATCCCATGTAAGTGCGGCGGACCCGCCGCCTTTGCAGGCGAAGGTCCTCGTACTGCCGCTGGCTGGCTTCCAGGTCGCCAAGCAAGGCCGAATAATTCGCTGGTAACGGCATGGCGACGAGAATGGTTGCGCTATTGCCGATCGGGGCCTGCCCCACCACGTACGTCTGGCCCAGGATGTCCAACGCCGCTGGCTGGTTCCGGTCCGTCTTCACAGCCAGTTTGGACTTAAGCAGCGGCCAGGCCTCGGGTGCATGAAAGCTGGCCTCGGCCCGGTCGTCGACGATGGCGAAAGCGAACCCTCCCTGGAGGGTGACCTCACTGTGTCGAAACTCGTCCATCATGCCGCTGAAGTTGCCGGTGCGAGAGGCCTTCTGCGCCTCCGGCGAAGCCGCGATGCGTACCGCCTCATCGTGAGCGTTGGTAGCGGCATACTCAGTCAGCAGCGAGACGATGGTGTTGGTGCGGTACTGCACGTCTTCCACCGGCCGTGAGAACCACTTCTCGATGGACCGGTTCATCAGCCCATAAGAGAAAAGGAACAGGAAGATGACCGGTCCCAGCGACAGCAGCAAAGCTCCCAAAACCATGCGGCTGCGGAACTTGGAGCCGAGCACTCCGGTCTTCCGCTCGGCGTAAAGGCGCAGTAACGTACGCAGCAGCACGAAGGTCAAAGCCACGAAGAGCAGGAAGATCAGCGCCGAGACCGCGGAAAAGATCAGGGTCTCTTCGCTGGTGTCCGGTTGCAGAAACGTCAGGTTAAAGGTGGCTTGGGCGAAGATGACGGCGAACAGAAAGAAGATGCAGATGGAGAGCGCAACGATTGCTGGGGTGCGATTTCGCTTGGGTTGCGGTCGAGTTGGGGGCGTGGACAATGGCATCCTTGGCCCAAAAGTGCAGGTTTTCAGCAGTGCCCGATCAGGCAGGTCGGGACGCGCCTGAAATCTTGCGCTCCATTATAGCTTCGATCGAAGAGGCGTATTGATAAAAGGAAGTTTGTGCGGGCATGAAAAAAGGGCACTCTTGCGAGTGCCCTGTAAAGTCGCCATGACGAAGTGGCGAAAGTTAGAAGCTGAACCGGAGGCCGAACTGGCTGCTGAGTGACGGGGTCGCCGCCGCTCCGTAGCCCGAAACACCACCGAAGTTGGCGTTGCTCGGACCGTTGCAGTACGACTGTGGCGTGTTGAAGTTACTGGCTCCCGCACTCTCCTCGTAACTGTTGCAGAAGTTCGACCGGTTAAACAGGTTGTAGAACTCCCAGTACAGGGAGAGTTGCATGCTTTCGCCAAAGTTGAAGTTCTTCGTAGTGCGCAGGTTCATCTGGATGAACCCCTTGCCCCTCAGGGTGTTGGGTTGAACCATGGTGCACCCGGGGGTGGTAATGGGGTTGGCCAGCGTGCTTCCCAGGCAAACCCGGTCAATGACACGCCGGCCATCGCCGTTGACGTCGGTGCCCGCGATGAAGCTATAGGGACGGGCTGAGGCGGCGGTGAAGATCGGCGCCAGGGAGAATCCCCAGGGCAGATTGAAGATGCCGCTGGCCACGAAACGGTTGCGCTCATCAAAGTTGGTGTAACCGAACTCGCTGGGCAGGAACTGCGCGGCCGGAGTGATGGCCAGGCCGCTGCCGCCGTAGGAAGCCACCGGGAAGCCGCCCCAGGACCGGGACCAGGAGATCACGTTGGAGATCTGGAACATGAAGTTCTTGCTCATGCGCTTGCGAATTTGCAGGTTAATGCCGTCATAGAACGAGCGATTGTTGGTGGAGTAGTCGTAAATCTTGTTGAAGCGACCTACTTGGTCCGCACCACCGGTAGCGTAGAAGGCATAGTCCATCAGCCGGGTGGCTGTGCCGTTCACGCACTGCGGATTGTCCGGGTTGCCACCGTAGTCCGGGTTGCAGACGTTGCTGATGAGCGGGTTCTGGTTGACTACACGCTCTTCGTGGGTGCCGAGGATGTGAACATAGTCGGCGGAAAAAGCGTAGTCGTTGTTAATTTGCCACGCATACCCCAAGCCGAACTGCTGCGACCATGGGTCGGTGATGGTGGGACTGGTTAGGCGCGGCGTGGCTCCGAAGGCCAGATCAGTGGTCGGCGGAGGAGGCACCGGCAAGGCAGTCTTGCCAAATTGGAAGCTGCAAACATCAACCGGGCCAGTGCCCAAGTTCTGGCAGGGCGATCCCTCGATTCCCGGGCCGGCAGAGCCGGTTTGCTCGAACACAGCCTGGTAGATGGTCGGTTGGGACTGCTGAATCGACCACAAGGTTATGTTCTGGAAGATCTGGTCGCGAGCGATGCCGTAACCGCCGCGCAGCAGGTGCTTGCCGTTGCCAAGGATGTCCCAGGCGAACCCAATGCGCGGCTGGAATTCCTTCCAGGAGGAAGTCCGCCGTTGCAGGTTGCTGGTATTGCCGGCAAGTAGCAGCATGGTCTGCGCGCCCGGGTCGTTCACCGGGAAGTTGGGACTGGCGATAACCTGCCGCATGTCCCAGATACCCTTGTTGCTGTTGGTCAGGCTGTTGCCAAGCTGGGATTGCAGGAAGCGGATGTTCGCATCCCAGCGCAGACCCAGGTTCAGGGTGAGGCCCGGCCTTACCTTCCAGTCATCCTGGGCATACAGGCCCAGCGAGCTCCAGGAGGGCTGAGCGGTGGAACCGCTGCCGCCGTTCAGCAGAATGTCCTGGACCGCTCCCGGGGTGGAGATACCTTGCGGATAGATGCCGCCACTTCCATTCGGACAGGTGCCGGCAGCGATGCAAACCGGGTCGTCCCAGAAGGTGATCGAGTAGCCGTTTTGGGAGTAAAAGTAGCCTCCCATCTTGGCGAAGTAGAGCCAGTTGCCGCCGAACTTCAAGTTGTGCGTGCCATGGCTCCAGGTGAAGTCATCCCGGAACTGATATTTCCGGATCAGGGTTTCCTGCGGCACGTTGGGATTCAAGCCTACGCTGTTGCCGTCGTTGAACAGGATGTAGGGGTTGGTAACCGTGCCACCACCTTCCACCGGATAGGTGAACGTGTGGGTCGGCAACGGCGGGATCTTGTTCACCATGTCCTGGAAGTGGACGTTGAACGAGTTCACTTTGGTGGGCGACACGGTGAAGTTGTACTGGATGGCGAGATCGTGGAAGTTGTTGATGTCGTTATTGCCTTGGGTCCCGTCGGTGGTGAAAATCGCTCCCACCTGATCGTTGGTGGTCGTCCACTTCTGGCCACCATAGCGGAGGAAGGCGTTTTGCCTGGCGTTAATCGTCCAATCCAGTTTGACGGTCCCCAGAGTGTCAATGTAGGGCGACGGCAAGGTGTTTACTGGGAAGGCATAGGGACCACCCGGAAGGCCCTGGGTCTGCGCCGCAAAGGCGGTCAGATCGGGCGGTGTGCTGGGATTAACCACCAGGGTGCCAGGTTCGCGCTTCTGCTCGAAGGCTCCGAAGAAGAAGAGCTTGTCCTTCAGGATGGGACCGCCGAATGATCCACCATAGTGATAGCGATGCAGCAGGGGCTTGGGACAGTTGCCGGAGCTGATTCCCTGGTTCTGGCAATTTTGCAGGGTGAAGTAGTCGTTCTTGTCCAGCGTGCTGAGCTGGAACAGCGAAAATACCGAGCCATGAAAGTTGTTGGAGCCCGACTTGCTGATCACGTTGACCACGGCGGCTACCGAGTGGCCGGCCTCAGAAGTGTAGCGGTTGGTTGAGACGTTGAACTCCTGGATGCCTTCCATGGTGAAGTTCTGTACCAGTCCGCCCACCACCAGGTCCTTGTTGTCGCCGCCATCCACGGAGGTGTCAACCTGACGGCCATCGCCTCCGTTGACGCTGATGTTGCCCACGCGCGTCTTGGTGGGGTCAAATCCCTCCGCGTTACGCACGCCGGGAATCAGGGTCGACAGTCCGGAGAAGTTGCGGTCCAGGATGGGGAGGTTGGAAACTTCGCTGGGCGAAACCGTACCGACGACGTTGGAGACGGTGGTCTCAATCATGGGGGGCTCGGCGGTGACTTCCACCAGTTCATTGGCGCCCCCAGGCTTCAGAGTCTGATTCAGAGTGATGGCCCGACCCACCAGAAGGGTGATGTTTTTCTGGCTCACCGTGGCAAACCCTGGTGCCTGCACTTTCATTTCGTACGTGCCGGGAGGCAGCAGCGCCAGGTTGTAATCGCCGGCTGCCCCTGAAACTGTTTCGCGCGAGAAGCCGGTGGACGGCTGGGTAACCGTGATCTTGGCCTTGGACACTACCGCGCCGGTGGCATCGGTGATTGTCCCGTTGATGCTTGCAGTCGTCTCCTGCGCCACCAGAGAGGTTGCCAACATCAAAAGAAAGAGCGACAGCAGAACCAGTTTCTTCATATACGGCTCCTTGTGCTAGTTCTTACGGTTTGCGAATGGAAGCGTCTGGATGGAAGCGTTCGCATACAACCATCGCTGACCCATTGACTCTCAACTCTTTCTGCGCCGCCCCAAGAATTAGTGGTCTCCCTCGCTCTGAGAGTCGTTCTCTGGGCCGAACGGAAGACCCCGAACTGACGTCTTGAACAGAAACGTTGGTAAGGCGCAAAAGTCCGCGTGCAAAAAATAAAGCCAGGAATAATTGGGCTGCGTAGATGCACCCGCTTTGCCAAATTGTTAAGTGCTTGTAAATATTGTGGGGAGCCGTTGTTTCCTAGCGAAAATCCATACCAATTACAGAATATTCACTCAGACAACATTCTGTTTCTCATAGCACTGCCGCAGCCACGAGCGGACCGTTGCTTGCAAAGTCAGCGGGTGGGGAACAGGACGGATCGACGGCCGGCGCGGCCCGATCCCCGCTCGGCTAACCCGCGATTTCATGCAAGGCGGTTACAATTCAGCTGATGGCCGATATTGTCCGTCAAGCCGCGTACGCTTTTGACCTGAGTGGTGGAGGTCCATGTCTGGATTTCGCCAATACCGTCAGCCGTCGCCAGAATCCCGAAGGGGCCACCGACCACATCAACAGCTACGACGACCTGGTTAGCTTTGCCGAGCAGTGCAAGCTGATTTCCGTGGAGCAAGGAGGCGAATTGCGCTCGCGCGCACTGCGTAATGCCGGCGAAGCGAATCGGTCGCTGCGGAAATCCATCGCCTTGCGCGAAAGCGTATTTCGCGCGTTCTCTGCAATCGCAACAGGAAAGGCGGTACAAGCGCCCGACCTTCGGAGGATTGAGGGCGCTGCCCTTGACGCGCTAAGACATCGGATGCTGAGTCGGCGCGGGGACAATTACCAGTGGGAGTGGAAAGCGGAGGCGGGTGCGAAAGACCACTTTGACCGCATTCTGTGGCCCATTGCGCAATCGGCCGCGGAACTGCTGACCTCAGGAAAACTTGATTCCGTGCGGCAGTGTGAAGCTGCCACCTGCGCCTGGCTGTTCCTGGATGAGAGCCGAAACCATAGCCGCCGCTGGTGCGACATGAGCGTTTGCGGCAACCGCGAGAAAGCCCGCCGCCACTACCAGCGCAAGCATAACTGAGCGCCCTGCGGCCCGAGATGTCCTGCTGCTCTACTGCGCTTTTTTCTGCAACTCCATGCACTGGTCGTGCAGCTTGGCATCGTGGGTCAGGCCGTCGGCAACCATGCACTCGCCGAACGCCGACTTGGGGTCGGAATCTTTCAGCAGCTTGGTGAGCATGATATGCGGGGTCGGCCAGTCAGGCGATAACTTGGCTGCTTCCTTCAATTCCGCAATCGCCGACGGCATGTCTTTCTTCTTCTGATACACGATCGACAGGTTGTAGTGGATGCTGGCGTTCCTGGGGTCGAGCTTCAGCGCTTCTTTATATTCTGCGATCGCGTCGTCATGCTTGCCGGCGTCGTCGAGTGCGCTGCCCAGGTTCATGTGGGTCTGTGCGCTCTTGGGGTTGAGTTCCAACGCCGCGCGATAGTGCTTGATGGCTCCGGTCAAGTCTCTCCGGGCGTAGAGCATGTTGGCGAGGTTGTTCTGGGCACTTGCCATTTTGGGATCCAGCACCACGGCCTCGCGGTATTGGGCGATGGCACCTGCAAAGTCGCCGTTGTGCTTTAGTGCCAGGCCCAGATTATTGTGCGCATTGGCGTCGTCCGGGCGCAGGCGGATCGCCTCATTAAGCTCCGTAATCGCACTGGCGTAGCCGCGCCGGTCGAGATACAGCTGTCCCAGGTTGTAGTGCGCCGCCGCATAATCCGGAAACTCCTTGATCGCGTCGCGGTACTCCGAAATTGCGCCGTCAACGTCTCCCTCTTTTTCATACTGGATCGCCTGATGAAAGTGGCGCTCGGCGCTGGCGGGGATGATTACCTTCTCCTTGGCCGGTGGCGGTTGCTGCTCGGGGGACGCCGCGGCAGGCGGCGGCGCGGGTTGCGCAGCAGATGGGCCCGGCGCCGCAGACGGGCTCGGCGGAGTACGGGGCGTTGGCTTGTCTCCGGAAGTTTGAGGCGTCGGACTGTTTGGAAGTTCCTGCTGCTGCGCGACGCAGAAGCTACAGGTCATGGCAAGTGCCCATGCTGCACAGACGACGACACTGGGACGAAACAATCGCATCATGCCTCTCGACTATGTTACTTCAGCCAGTCGGGCACCGGCTTGGGATGCCTTGGCAATTCAGCGTTCATCGAGGCCAGCGCGTAAGTCAGTACGGCGACCACGGCCGCATTCTCGCGCAACTCTTGCGGATCAATTTTGTCCAGCGTGTCGGCGGCGGTGTGGTGGTAGTCGAAATACTTGCGAACGTCCTGGATGGGGCTGAAGTTCGGGACGCCGACGACGGTCAGTGGAATGATGTCCGCGCCAGTTTCCTCGGACTCCCGCAAAATTCCTGCGCCCGAGCTTTGCAGAACGTCGCTCACCGGCTGGAGCTGCTTGAGCATGGACTCGTCGCAGCAGGCGTTAATACCGACCGGATGGCCTGCGCCCAGATCGGTCTCGATGGCCGCAAAATGATTGGCGACATCGGCGGCGTGCTGTTTCGCATAGGCCCTTCCGCCGAAGATGCCGACTTCCTCTGCCATCCAGGCCACCACGCGGATGGTGCGCCTGGGCTGGAGATGCAGCTGTTTCAGGATCTGCGCGGCCTCCATGGCTACCGCAACTCCAGCGGCATCATCGAGCGCACCAGTTCCTAAATCCCAGGAGTCCAGGTGCCCAGAGACGATCACTACCTGCTCAGGGTGTTCGCTGCCCTTCAGGTCGGCAATCACGTTGTACGACTCGACGTCGGGTAGCATCTTTGAAGTGAGCACCAGATGCAGCCGCACCGGTCCCTGTGCCGAGAGGCGCGCCAGCAGTTCGGCGTCTTCCGCGGTGATGGCGCCAGCGGGAATACTTGGCAACTTCGGGTCGTAGCCGGTCTCGCCGGTGTGAGGCAGCCGGAATGCCGCGCCGCCGGCGGAGCGCACCAGCGCAGCGGCCGCGCCTTGACGGGCAGCAGCTTCGCGTCCGCCTTCCCGGTAAGCGACAGCCTCGCCGTAGGCTGCGAGTGCAAAGCCGGCATCGGCCATGCGGTGGTGAAACTTCTGGTTGAAGATGACGATCTTGCCGGCGACCTTCTCGCGCGGCAAGGCCGCGAGTTCGTCGAAACTGTTGACCACAACCACATCAGCCGTTATGCCCTCCGGCGAAGTTGAGTTGTTGAGCGAAGCCAGCCCGGTCACCACGATCTTCTGTTGCGTGCCGGGGACCTGGCCGGGATAGCCGACCAGCTCCGCGTGCTCCTCGCCCCGCACCCAGTGCGGCACCATGACCTTTTCCAAGGTCACTTCCAACCCCAGTTTGCGCAGTTCGTCAGCGACATACTGCACTGCGCCCGCGGCCTGGGCTGAGCCAGCGGGGCGCGGCCCAATGTTGTCCGTCAGGTGAGCCGTCTGCTCATAGACATAGTTATCTTGCAGCGCCGCCTGCTGAATCTGCTTCATCTGCTGTAGCACCTCAGGTGTCCAGGCAGGAGCGGCGGCCGTCTGTGCTGCCGCAGCCGGTGATAGAAGCATCGTGCTAATGACGGCAGACGCAAGAGCTAGATGGCGCGTGCGGGGCATAGGCATCACGAGGTGAGGATAGCAAATAGAAGCGGCTGCGGGTGTGAACCACGTTTGATAGCCCTCCGAAAGCAAAGCGCCGTCCGGGGTCGACCTACTCAGTGCTTTTGAGTCAGCAACGCAAAAAGTGGACCTGAAAGCCGGAATTTAATGATGAGCGGGTGGGTGTTCCGCGGCCTCAACCTCGCGTTCGGCGGGAGCAAATAACACGTGGAGGACCTTTATGAGGACCGCAGCCGCACCGACGGGAACGGGATTCACGTACCAGCCCGGCAGCTTGATGAAAAGGTACAGGACAAATGCCGCCGCCAGCATCAACAACCCGATGAGTCCAGCCATGACCAGCCAGCGGTCGCGATAGGCGATCAAAATCAGCTCCAGCGCCGCCAGGATGAGAAAGCCGAAAGCGTAGTCGAGGACGGGAACCGGACGGTAGTAGCGATCGTCCATCAGCGCCTCGATGTAGTTGGCTTGCAGGTACACTCCCGACATGCGGCCCACCACGGTCGGATGTTCGTCCAGGTCGGGATTGATCTCCCCGATCAAAACGATTTTGCCGCTCAGCTTGCGCAGCTGCGGTGAAAGCTTCGGCAGAGCAGGGCCGCCGCTAGCCGGTTCCGTTACTGTGTCCGGCTTAAGGAGGTCGCCAACCGGAATGGGATGGAAGTCGTCGGCCTTCAGGAAGCTGATGTAGGGACGCACTTCGGCCTTAATGAAGCGAGCCAGGCGCTGGTGATCGGCCAGCAGTTGGTCGTCGTAGGCGCGAGCCGCGCTAAGGGAAAGGGTGTCACGGTCAGCGCCGCCCTTGCCTTGCTTGGCAGCATCCTCACTGGGGAAAACCCACCATTGCAAAGGTAGCCTGCGGGTGTCGGGATCAATGTTCACAACTCCTTCCTGCAATTTGGACGGCTCGTCGACGTTGAGGCATGGCTGCTGGCAAGCTTCGCCAAATGCCAGGCCAGGCAAAAGGTAGTGATTCACGTCGGAACCGACGGTGATGCCTTGATCAGCGATCCGGCGGCCCACCACGACCGGAATGGTGTTCCGTCGCAGGTCCTGAACGGTCTGGATGAATTCGGCATCGCCGGGACAGGACTTGGAGAAATACTTGTCAAACACGATGACGTCAGGCAGCGCCTTCGCCATGTTGCGCAGCAGAAGCGTCATCTTCTGGCGTTGCTCGCAGACCTCGGTCAGGCCGGGCACGGACGAGTCCTTCTCGGGATCGATAATCACCACCTGGGTGTAGCGCACGATGGGGTCGCGCGGCGAGGCGACGATCCGCTGGTAGAGTCCGCTGATGTTGAAGACCGACTGGGTTATCCCGGGAAAGTCCTCGTTCTCCACCACATGTTCGAACACCGCTTCCAGCGCCAGCACGACCACGCAGGCCAGAAGAAAGCGATACCAGAAGCGGCGGGGCAGGCGGCGCAACAGCCCGGGCGGAGCTTCGACAGGCGGGTTCACGCGATTGCTGTTCCTTTGCGCGATGGCGTTGCCTCAGTGCTTTGGAGCACGAAAGCACCGGGCGACGATAACTTATTCCGCAGCACTCGATTTTCGATCATTGCGGTTTCTTGTCATCAGCCCCGGGCGCCTCCCCGGGGGTGCCGGCGGGAGGCCCGGGTTTCTTGCCCTTCAGCCCGCGGTGGGAAAGACTGTCTGAGGTTGCGGTGGTGGAGTTTTTCTTGTCACTCGCGCTGTCCTTGGCGGTGTCCTTCTTGGAGTCGTCCTGCTTGGCGGTTTTGTCCTGCTGCTTGGCCGATTTGTCCGTGTCCTTCTTCTGTCGCGCGTCGGTCTGGCTCTGGTCCTGCGTTTCCGGTATGGCACAGGCGCTCGGCACGGCAACACAGAAGCCGGCGAAGGTGACTCCAAGAACGGCAAGTTTTCTCAGCTGCTGAAACATGACAAATCCCTCACACCGCGGGCAGGCTCGTGCTGGCTCCGAAAGTATGCACTGTTCAATCCGGAATGCAATGTAAATCTTCGCGCCAGGTGCTCGTCTGACTTGGCTATCTCCCGGTGGTCGCCGTACCGCCCGCGGCTGCCCCGATGACGATCTGGTCTCCCTGGTCACTCTCGCTCATGACGGGCGTCTGGGTGCCACGAGCGCGGGCTTCCACCTGCTGGCGGACATAGGGGAACATCTTGCCGACGGTGTCGAGTCCCTTGCTCTGTTTCATGGCCTGCATCAGGTAATAGGTAAATACGCCGTGACCACCGGCAAGAGTGGCATCCCCCAGCGCTTCCTGGTCGCCGGTGCTGGCAGCGAGCACTACGCGCCCTGCACCCTGTTTCATCAGATTGAGCGTATCGCTGGAAACCGCCGACCCGGGCGTCAGCAGCCCCTTTCCGCCGGCCGATGCCGCCCCGCTGTAACAGGTGTCCAGCACAATGACGGCGCGCTGTGCACGCACGCGGCTGGCCACCGTGCTGGCGACTTCCGCCATGCCGAGCCCGGTGGCAAAGAGCGCGTCCTGGTTGTCCAGATTGCGCCCGACATTGGTGTCGTAGGTAACGATGTAGCTGGCGTTGGCGGTATCCAGGTCGCGCGCTGAGCCGTGGGTGGCGAAATACACCAGCACCAGGTCGTCCGGGCCAGCCATGCGCGCCAGCCAATTCAGCTTCTCTTTGATGCCGACGGTGGTCGCTTGCTGGTTCTTCAGCAAAACGACGTGATCGCTTTTGAAGCGGCCGACGCCGGGGTTCTTCAGCAGGTCGGCAAACTCGGTGGCGTCAGTGGTGGTGAACTTGATTCCCAGCTTCTCGATCTCCGGCTGCTTGAAGGTGCTGATGCCGACGATGAGTGCCCACTTGTCGTGAACTGTGGGCGACGGCGGCGTACTGGGTTGGGTCGAAAGCGTGAAGGGATCGAGCCGTTGCCGGTAGGCCTCGGAGTCGTTGTCCTGGGCCTTGGTGAGGGAATAGTCCGCCAGGCGTGCGTTGCCCAACCTTCGCTCCAGCAATGAGCGGTAGTACCAGGCATCGCCCAAGCTGGGGCACGTGGAGGTGGCATGCTTGAGCAGCTCGACCCCGTCCTGCAGGGTGGAGGCGCTGCTGCCGGGATGCACCCGCTCCAGCATCTGCAGGATGAGGTCCTTGCCGACAGCGCAGCGGTCCTGTGCACCAGCGGCGGCGACCAGGACGCAAGCCGCCAATAACGCGAGGCTCAGGCGCTTAAGATTCATGGCTCAAGGGTGGGACTGACGGGCGCGTGCTTTCATGGCAGTCAGGATTTTGCCTTTCACGCCGTTGTTCGCGAGGTTGACGACGCCGTCCACGCTCAAATCGAAATTGACCGCCGACGCGTGGCGAATGGTGTCAATGATGTTGTCCTCGTCCACATTGGCCTTTACCAGCTTGATGACCTGGTCGTTGGTAAGTGGCGGGCCGGACGACTTGGCCGGAGAGGAGGACGCCAGCGATTTGGCCGGGGCAGGCTGTGTCGAACCTGACGTACTGCTATGTACGCCGCGCGTGCTGACCTTGGCCGTGGAAGAACTGCCGGCGCTGGCCGAGACTGTGCCCGACTTCTGGTCCTGTAGCTGTTTGTAGTGGACTAGCGCGGTTTCAATGCGGTTCTGTGGCTGCAGAAAATATTTCTCGCTGGGCTTGCCGTCCACCGCCTTACCGTAATTGATGGCGGCGTCCTGAAGGTTCTTCTTGGCGGCCTTCTGATCTTCCGCGGCGTAGCCCATCGCTTCATAGCCCACGCCGATGTTGTACAGTCGATAGGCGTCATCTTCTTTGCCGGGAAGCGGCGTCATGGTTTCCAGCTTCTCGACGTAGTCGCTCCAGCGGCCGTTCTCCGCATACTTGTTCCAGTCATCAAGCTTGCCCCGGGCCAGCAGCACCTCGACGCCCTCGTCGGTGTTGACCAGGCGCGCCGCAATCTGATGGACAACGTCACTCAGCATCTTGTTCTTCAGCTCAGCCGGGGAGGGCGCGGTATCGGCCTCTCCCTTGCCGTGTATGGTCGAGCTCACGTGCCCAGTGATGGTGTGCATCAGGCCGTGGCTGGTGGAGCCGCCCTGGTCGAATTCGTCGTCGTACTTCGAGGTGAGGTTGGCCGAGTCCACGGTGCGACCGCTGCGGCGGTCCTTGGCCTGGTATGAAACGCTCAGCAGCCCGGTGTAGCGCGTGACGGTCACGTTCTGCGGCTTCTTGGAGCCCAACTGATACTGCTGGCTGGTGGTCGATTGCGGCGTCGGCTGGGAATATTGCGTTACCGTGCAAACAATCACCGTGTCGGGATTGCGGTCGTCCTGCCGCAGCCGGGCGTCGTCTTTCATCAGCTCGGTCTCCAGCATGCTCTTCAGGTCCTCCGGCACATCCTGCTGGATGCCGTGGGCGCTGACCTCGACCTTGAAGGTCGAGCCCGACAGGTGGGCCGCCGGCGGCAGCTTGCGATGGAGCACGACTTTCTTCTTGGTTGTGCCGAAGCCTTGCGCGTAGCCGGAGACTGGCGCGAGCAAAATCAGCAGCGCGCTGATGCGAATCAGCCAGAGCAGGGACATACGAGAAATCCGCAGGGAGCCGGACATGTGCCTCGCCTTCCTTCTAACAGGTGTGTGGAAGCCGCAGGAATGGCAGCCAGATTTTGCCGTCACTATAGCAAGATTTCCAGCGGAAAGTCATTTAATTCTGCTGCTTCCCCAAGGTCATCGGCTATTGACTCGGGGGACTGCTGACGCCGGGGAAGCAACTCTGGTACTCTCGGCCAACGGGGAGTCCACGACGATGCCTTCCAAGAAGCGCGGACGGGCGGCCAGCGCAAGACCAAGCAAGGGCAAGTCCATTTCTCCGCCGGCCAGTCGAGATCAGCATGAACTGGTACTCATCTCCGGCATGAGCGGCGCAGGCAAGGCCTCCGCCCTCAAGACCTTCGAGGACCTTGGCTACTACTGCGTGGACAACCTGCCGGTGGGGTTGATCTCGAATTTCGCCGAACTCGTGCTGGACTCGCTGGAAATCCAGCGCGCGGCGCTGGTCGTGGACATCCGCGAAGGCGCCCGCCTCGACAAGCTGCCGCAGATAGTGGGCTCGCTGCGCCGGACGCTGAAGACCAAATTGCTGTTTCTGGAGGCTGACGAAGAGGCGCTGGTGCGCCGCTACAGCGAAACGCGCCGGCCGCATCCTCTGGGACAGCAGAATACCGTGAAGGCTTCGCTGACGGCAGAACGCCGTCGCCTGAAACCATTGCGTGCCTTGGCCGACCTGGTGGTGGACACCACGAAGTTCAACGTGCACGAGTTGCGGGCGCTGCTGACGGAGCGCTTCCACGCCGGTAACCGCGACAAGAACATCCTCATCTCCTGCGTGAGCTTTGGCTATCGCGAAGGCGTGCCGGAAGACGCCGACCTGGTCTTTGATGTGCGCTTTCTGCCCAACCCCCACTTCATCCCCAAGTTTCGTCCCCATACCGGCCAGCATCCCGAGGTGGCCAAGTACATCCGCTCGTTTCCCCAGACGAAGGAATTTATCCGTCGTATCTCGGAGCTGCTCGTCTACCTGATACCGCACTACATCGAAGAAGGGAAGAGCTACCTGACCATCGCCTTCGGATGCACCGGCGGCAAGCACCGCTCGGTCATGATCGCCGAGGATGTGCAGAAGCGACTGGCCAAGGCGGGATACAACGTTAAGGTGGTACATCGGGACTCGCCGGTGGCGACGTAGCTTCCCGCGCGAGCCGCCCGCTTCGTCCCCGCCGTAAAATCCAGTAGAATCAGTGATTGCACGCCAACTGCTCCATAGTGTTCCGCCCTGCCATGCAGCGCGGGAACCCTCGGGGACTATGCGCCAACTGAACCGGCTCCTGCGATACGTCCGGCCTTACTGGTTTTACCTGCTGGTGTCCGTGATCTCCATGGCGCTGGTCGGGCTGTTTGACGCCTTCCGTCTGCTGCTGATTGGTCCCATCTTCGACCGCGTGCTGAACCCCTCATCGCAGTCGCGCGACTTGCCGCTGTTCCGCATGCCGTTCACCCAACAAACGATCGACCTGAGCTGGTTCGTCCCCGAGCATTTCCATAACGTGTGGACGATGGTGGCATTTGCCCTGGTCGTCTCAACGGTACTGAAGGGGATATTCGACTACCTGGGCACGTACCTGGTGAACTATGCCGGCTTCGGCATGATCACCGACCTGCGCAATGAGCTGTACACCGCGACCCTGCGGCGCTCCATCGCGTTTTTCCAGAAGTACACCACCGGCACTTTGCTCTCGACGATCGTGAACGACATTGAGCGCGTGCAGTACGCGCTCTCGACGGTGCTTGCTGAGTTCCTGCAGCAGTTCTTCACCCTCATCTTCACGGCGGTGGTGGTCATCTTCCTCGGCGGAAAACTGACCTGGGTGCTCGCCATCTTCGTTCCCTTCGTGGTGATGGCGGCGCGGCGCATCGGGCAGCGGGTGCGTTCCACCACCCGCAAGGGACAGGACAAGCTGGCGGAAATCCAGAACATCCTGCATGAGACCATCACCGGTGTGCGGGTGGTCAAGGCGTTTTGCATGGAAGCCTGGGAGACAGGGCGGTTTCGTGAAGCTGCTCGCCGTCTTTTCAAAGCCAACCTGCGCTCGGTCAGTGCCGCTGCCATCAGTTCGCCCATGATGGATATTTTTGGCGCCATCGCCATCGCGGCCCTCATCCTTATTGGCCGCGAGTACATCAAGCGGCACGTCTTCACCGAAGGCATTTTCCTGGCGTTCATCATCGCCGTGTTCAAGCTGTATGAGCCGGTGCGCAAGTTCGGTCAGTTCAACAACAATTTTCAGCAGGCCCTGGGCGCCTCGTCGGAGATCTTCAAGTTTCTCGACGCCCAGGACGATGTGCGTGAGCGTCCCGGCGCAGTCAAGTTGCCGCCGTTTCACCATGAAATCCGCTTTGAGAACGTGTATTTCAGCTACCGCAATGGCGAGGATTACCGCGAGGTGTTGAGTGACATCAACCTGGAAGTCCGGCCCGGAGAAGTGGTGGCCATCGTCGGCTCCAGTGGTTCGGGCAAGACCACGCTGGTGCATCTGCTGCCACGGTTCTTCGACCCGACGCGGGGCCGGTTGCTGATCGACGGCCACGATGTGCGCGACTTGACCGTGGCGTCGGTGCGCTCACAGATCGCCATCGTCACCCAGGACACCATCCTGTTTAACGATACGGTGCGCAACAATATTGCCTACGGGCAGCCGAACGTCGCGCAGGGGACGGTGGAAGACGCCGCCCGCGCCGCACTGGCGCATGACTTCATCATGATGCTGCCGGAGGGCTACGACACGAAGATCGGCGAGCGCGGCCTCCGCCTGAGCGGCGGCGAACGCCAGCGCCTGGCGATTGCCCGCGCCATCCTGAAGGACGCGCCCATCCTGATTCTCGACGAAGCCACCTCCGCGCTCGATACCGAGAGCGAGTCGCTGGTGCAATCGGCATTGCAGAACTTGATGACAGGCCGTACTGTGTTGGTCATCGCGCATCGGCTGTCCACGGTGCGCCGCGCCGACAGAATTCTGGTGCTGGAAAATGGCATGATCGCCGACGAAGGTTCGCACGAGTGCCTGATGACGCATACAGGGACCTATCGCCGGTTGTATGATTTGCAGTTCATCGATATCGAGGCCGTTCCCGGAAGCGAGTAATTGCGCCATGAACATTCGCTCCATGACTGGCTATGCGCAGGTCAAAGCACAGGTGGATGACCAACTGGCGTTGACCTTGAGCCTGAAGTCCGTCAATCACCGTTTTCTCGATTTGCACCTGCGCCTGCCGGTGGAACTTGATCCCGTGGAGATCAAGGTCCGCCGCATTCTCAAGGAGCGCCTGCACCGCGGTCACATCGAAGTGACGCTGGTGCTGGAGCGTGTCGGCGGCGCAGCCTTTGCCGTCAATCGTGAACTGGTGGGTGGATACCTCGCCACGTTCCGCCAGGTCGCCGAGGAATTCGGCGTGAGTGCCGAGCCCGACCTCAATGCGGTGCTGAAGTTGCCCGGCGCTCTGAATGCTGCCGGTGATGAGGACGTTCTTGCCAACTTGGAGAAGGCAGTCACCACCGCACTGGAGCATTGCATCGAGCGGCTCAACCACATGCGCGAAGAGGAAGGCCGCGGCGCGGTCGCCGAGTTACGCAACCGTATGACGCATCTGTCCTCGGCCACCCATGAACTCGATGCGCTGCGCGGCAGGGTGCTTAGGGCCTACCATGAGAAGGTGCAGGGCCGGATGCAGGAACTTCTGGACACCCACGTGGACTCCGACCGCATTCTCCAGGAGGCGGCCATGCTGGCCGAGCGCAGCGACATCCAGGAAGAGATTGTGCGCATGAAGAACCACATCCAGCACTTCAACGGACTGCTGGATGGGGGAGGCGAAGTCGGCAAGAAGCTCGACTTCCTGCTGCAGGAGATGAACCGCGAAGCCAACACCTTGATGTCCAAGACCTCGGGTGTGGCCGGCGAAGCATTGCGCATTACCGGACTGGGACTCGCGATGAAGTCGGAGATCGAGAAAGCCCGCGAGCAGGTGCAAAACCTCGAATGAGCGGCATCATCTTCATCATCTCGGCGCCGTCGGGTTCGGGGAAATCAACCTTGACCAACGAGCTGCGCCGCATCGTGCCCAACCTGGAATTCTCCATCAGCTATACCACCCGGCCTCCGCGCGGCAGTGAGCAGTCGGGGCGCGAATACTTCTTTATCAGCCGTGAAGAGTTTGAGCGCATGATTGCGGAAGACGACTTCCTGGAATACGCCGAGGTGTTCGGCAACTATTACGGGACAGCCAGGCGGTTCCTGCGCGAAGCTGCCGCGCGTGGCCATGATTTGTTGCTCGATATTGACGTGCAGGGTGCGGCACAGGTGAAGCAGAAAGCGCCCGACGCGGTGAGCATTTTTATCCTGCCGCCCTCACGCGAAGAACTGGAGCGGCGATTGCGCCGCCGCAGCGAGGCGGATGACGAGGAGCAGCGTAAATTGCTGGGCAACGGGGCCCGGCTCTTCAATACGGAAGAAATCATTCAGCGCCGGCTGCGGACCGCGGCGCAGGAAATTGAGAATTTCTCGCGGTACGACTATATTTTGGTCAACGATCGGCTGGAGCAGTCCATCGACACCCTGAGGTCCATCGTGGAAGCGGAACGGATCAAACGATCGACGACGGGAAACAAGACCAGGGATGAAAATGTGATGGCTGCCGCTGATCGTGCCTTGCGCTTGCAGATGATGCCGCAAGTGCAGACAATTCTGGCGACGTTTGCCCTTTCCCGATCTCCCACTGTCACGGAGTGACCTATGAAACTGGTTGAAGGGTTCGACAGCAATTATCGCTACGTCCTGGTCGCGGCGCGCCGCGCCCGTCAACTGCAGAATGGCGCCCGCCCGGTCGTTGATACCCACTCGCGGAAACCTTGCCGCATCGCGGAAGAAGAGATCCAGGCGGGCCGGGTGAAATGGGAAATCCCCCCTGCTACCAAGAGCCCCGCGGAATTGGCCAGCGAAGTACTGGAGCCGGTCAGCCACGACGGCGACGACTAGGCGGGCCCCGAATCGCCGCATGGCCGTGCAGCATCTGACTGGCAGGTGTGGACCGGCATCTTGCAGTTGCTGGCGGCGGAGGGCCAAGGCGCAAACATGAAAATCGCATTGGGCGTAAGTGGCGGCATCGCCGCCTACAAGGCAGCGGAAATTGTCCGCCAGCTGCAAGAGCGCGGCGTGCACGTGCAGGTCATCATGACCGCCGCCGCGCAGGAGTTTGTCCGCCCGCTAACGTTCGCGGCACTGTCTGGCGAGAAGGTCATCACTAGCATGTTCGGCGCCGGCACCGAGCAGGCCAACCTGGACTCCGCGGTGGAACACATTTCCGTTGCGCAATCGCTGGACGCGCTACTGGTAGCTCCAGCCACCGCCGATACCATCGCGAAGTTTGCCCAAGGCATTGCCAACGATTTTCTCAGCACCCTTTATCTCGCCACCAAAGCTCCCGTCATCGTCGCTCCCGCCATGAATGTCAACATGTGGGAGCATCCAGCCACGCAGGCAAACCTCGAGGTCCTGCGCCGCCGTGGCGTGCACATTGTCGAGCCGGGCAGCGGATACCTGGCCTGCGGCATGGTCGGCGCCGGGCGACTGGCAGAGCCGGAACAGATTGTCGCCGCCACGCTCGAGCGCCTGGGAATCACACAGGACCTTGCTGGTGAGACCTTGCTGGTTACCGCCGGTCCCACTCATGAGCCCATCGACCCGGTGCGCTACCTGGGCAATCGCTCCAGCGGCAAGATGGGTTACGCTCTGGCGGAAGCGGCGCTGCGTCGCGGCGCGAAGGTCATTCTGGTGAGTGGCCCAACTGCTTTGCAGCCTCCCTCGGCGGCCGAAACCATCTTTGTTGAAACGGCGCAGCAGATGCGCACGGCGGTGCTCGACCGCTGGGAGCGGTGTGACCTCATCATCATGGCGGCGGCCGTGGCCGACTTCCACGTCAAGAGCGTTTCGCCGGAGAAGATCAAGCGTAAGGGGCCGCTGGCGCTGCAACTTGAGCCGAACGCCGATATCCTTGCCGATCTGGGGAGCCTGCGCCAGGCGAGCGGGGGCCGTCGGCCGGTGCTCATCGGCTTTGCCGCCGAAACTGAAAACCTGCTGGAGAATGCCCGCGACAAGCTGAGACGAAAGCTGGTAGACGCAATCGTGGTCAACGACGTTTCGCGCCCGGGCATCGGTTTCAATTCGGAACGGAATGAGGTAACTATCGTAACCGCCGACGATGCGATTCTGGTGCCGGAGGCCGGCAAGTTGGACGTCGCGCAGAAGGTCCTCGATGCCGCTTTGCGCATCCGGCAGCCCCAAACCAGAACGGCAACCGCTGCGGTTCGCAGTTCATGACTCTCGATCCCCACACCAAAGCCGCACTCCGGGAGCGCCTCCAGTTCTATCGTGAATTGGGCGTTGGCCCGTTGTACCGCCGCAATGTTTCCCAGCGTGATGCGGAGGGCGTTGTCCCAGCGAGTCCACTCCAGAAGCTGGTGGAGGTCAGCGCCGAAGAAGAGGCGCGACTGGAAGCCGGCGTGGAGGCGGTTGAAGAGTCCGCTTTCGTTTCCACGGCCGCTGGCGCCGGGGCGTCGGAGGTTGACCGCGGGCAAGCTCTGCGGGTGATCCTGGACGACATCGGCCCCTACTGCCAGCGCTGCAAGCTGGCGAAGCAGGGGCGGAAACAGATTGTCTTCGGGACAGGCGATCCCAACGCCGAGCTGATGTTCATTGGCGAAGGTCCGGGGGCGGATGAAGACGCGCAGGGCCTGCCCTTCGTCGGCCGCGCGGGACAGTTGCTGAACAACATGATTGCCGCGATGGGACTGAAGCGCGAACAGGTGTACATTGCCAACATCGTGAAGTGCCGTCCACCCGGTAATCGCACGCCGGAGCGGGACGAGTGCGAAACCTGCTCGCCCTTCCTCATGCGGCAGGTCAGCGTGATCCGGCCCAAGGTCATCGTTGCTTTGGGCGCAACCGCGGCCAAACACCTGCTTGGCCTGAACGATTCCATGGCCTCACTTCGGGGACGTTTCTATGATTTCTCGCCGCCCGGCACGCTCACCGTCGGCGAACCCCTGGAGTGCAGGTTGGCCGTTACCTATCATCCAGCTTTCCTGTTGCGGGATCCGCGGCAGAAGAAAGAGGCGTGGAAGGACCTCCAAATGGTCATGCAGTATCTTGGCCTGAGCGCTCCAAAACGGGAACCGGACCACGAAACCCCCTGAAATCGTTTGACAGCCGGCCGCCAACCGAGCCATCGTTCTAAGTAACAGCGCCATGAATTTTAATGTCATCCCGAGCCTCCTTGCCCTGACCATCCTGGTGGCAGTCTTCCGTGCCATCCTGCGGCAAAGTTCCACCGAGCGCCTGGAGCTTTGGCTGACGGGCTGGTTCCTGGTATTGGTTCACTTTGTTGCCCAATTCGTCCAGGTTGGGGATGGGGCTTGGGCCCGCTGGATGGCGGTCTGCAACCTCAGCTTCCTGGCATTGGCGACCATCGTTTTCCTGATCTCTTTTTCCCCCATGGCCGAAGACCGGGGGCACCAGTACATGATGGCTGCCGGATTGGGCATTCCTGCGCTCCTCTATATCAATGCCCCGATCTGGAATATTACGTCGCACGCTTTCTACTACGCCGTGACCGTGCTGGCCTTTGGCAGTACGGTGCTGCTGACCTGGCAGTATTACCGCAAGCTGACCCCTTACGTGGCCGGTCTGGGGACCGGATGCGTGGTGGTTTCGGTAGTCATGGCTTATTGCGTTGCGCGCGACCGTACTGATATCGGCGTGACGGTGCTTCTGTTCTCCCTCAACCTCGCTGCCGCGATTTTGTATTGGCGCCGCTTCCACCGGCTCACTGCCGGGGTGCTCACGACAGCGGGCGGCTTTGTTGCGTGGGGGGCCGCGTTTCCCGGCTTCTACCTCTTGATGACCTACTTTCCGACGGCTCGTGTGGACTCAGAGGTATGGAACCTTCCCAAGTACTTCGTGGCGGTCGGCATGATTCTCACGCTGCTGGAAGACCAGATCCAGCGCAGCGAATACCTCGCTCATCACGACGAACTCACCGGCCTGCCTAACCTGCGCCTGCTGCTGGATCGTATGGACCAGGCCCTGGCTCACGCCAAACGGTCGGGCAACAAGCTGGCTGTCCTGCTGCTCGACTTGGATAACTTTAAGGAAGTGAACGATACCTACGGGCATAGGATTGGTGACCTGCTGCTGCAGCACACCGTATTGCGGCTAACCACCCGCATGCGCGTGTCGGACACGCTGTCGCGCAGCGGAGGTGACGAGTTCACGGTGATCAGTGAGATCGCCAGCCCGCAGGGCGCGGAGGTACTGGTCTCGGCGCTGAAGTCGGCGCTCAGCATTCCGTTCAAACTGGAAGGGAATGTGATTAACGCCAGCGTCAGTATCGGCTTTGCGCTGTATCCGGATGACGGTAACGATACCGACTCGCTCCGCGCCGCCGCCGACAATGCGATGTACGCTGCCAAGCGTGCCAGCCGCTTGCAGAGTGCCAGTAACGAACTCTTCCAGTCTGCGAAGTCGGAACCGCACGCCATTTCGTAAAGACTGATCCCGCAAAATCGGATATCCTCGGGACTGCGCTTTTGTCCTCTATTGCTTCGAGGTAAGTCTGTTGACGTTCAGGAAATCGCAGTTTCTATCAGTCACAACCGCCCTATTGCTCACCGCCGCGGCCTCCGTGTTGTTGCATTCGCAACAATCGAGTCCGCCGGTGCTGTTACCACTGCTGGTCCCCGGGGAAGAGAAGCACCTGCGTAACGTCCGCCAACTCACTGCGGGCGGCCAGAACGCCGAAGCGTATTTCTCCGCTGACGACAAAATGTTGAGTTTTCAGCACCAGGGAGACGGCGTGCCCTGCGACCAGATTTACACCATCCCGGTGGATACGCCTGACGGCAAACCTGCAGCGCCAAAGCTGGTCAGCACCGGCAAGGGCCGCACCACCTGCAGCTACATCTTCCCGTCGGGCGATCGCATGCTGTTTTCCTCAACCCATGCCGCCAGTCCGGAGTGTCCGCCCAAGCCCGATTACTCGCACGGGTACGTCTGGCCCATCTACAGCACCTACAAGATCTATACCTCCAAGCTCGATGGCAGCGATCTCCGCCTGCTGACCGATGCTCCCGGTTACAACGCCGAAGCCACCATCACCCGTGACGGAAAGAGGATTGTCTTCACATCAACCCGCAACGGTGACCTCGACATCTACACCATGAACGCCGATGGCAGCCACGTGAAGCAGCTTACGCACGAACTCGGCTACGACGGCGGGCCGTTCTGGTCGTACGACGGCAAAAAGATCGTCTATCGTGCCGAACATCCCAAGACACCGCAGGAGATTGCCGACTACAAAGCGCTTTACGCGCAGGGACTGATTCGTCCGGGCAACCTGGAAATCTGGGTGATGGACGCCGACGGCAGCAACAAGCGCCAGGTTACGCACAACGGCGCCGCCAACTTCGCCCCGTTCTTCCTGCCCGACGGCAAGCGCATCATTTTTGCGTCGAACATGAACGACCCCAAGAACGGTCGCGACTTCGATTTGTACGTGATCAATCTGGACGGAACCGGGCAGGAGCGCATCACCTTCTATCCCGATTTCGACTCGTTCCCCATGTTCACCTCGGACGGCAAGCGGCTGGTATGGGCCTCCAACCGCAACGGCAAGCAGCCGCACGAAACCAATGTCTTTATCGCGGATTGGGTGGAATAGAAGCCGCGCCTCAAATCTGGTAGTCGATCTCGATGATCTGCTGCAGCCTGTCGGTGCCGTTGGTGGGCGACGGCTCGCGGCCCTGTAGCTGGCGAACGTCTTCCTTCAGCTTCTTGACCTCGTTCGCGACGGCGGCCAGCGCCTCGGAAAGCGGGTCGTTGATCTGCTTGGGATCGGTGATGACCACCCGTTTGCCTTCGCGAAAGACGATGTGCGCGGGCACGCCGACCACGGTGGAATTGTCGGGCACATCGCGCAGCACGACCGAGCCGGCGCCGACCCGGCAGTTCTCGCCGACGGTGATGTTGCCCAGCACCTTGGCGCCCGCGCCAATCACGACGTTGTTGCCGATGGTGGGATGCCGCTTGCCGGTTTCTTTGCCGGTGCCGCCTAGCGTCACGCCCTGATAGAGGGTCACATCGTCGCCGATGATGGTGGTTTCCCCGATGACCACTCCCATGCCGTGGTCGACAAACAAGCGCCGGCCGATTTCCGCTCCCGGATGGATTTCTATTCCGGTGATGACCTTGGCCCACTGCGACAGCGCGCGCGACGCGAACCGCCAGCCGCGGACCCACAGCCAATGGTGGAAGCGGTAACCCCACAAGGCGTGCAGCCCGGAATACAGCAGGACAACTTCGAGGGAATACCGCGCCGCCGGGTCGCGTTCTTTCACGGCGGCGATGTCTTCCCGCATGGAGGAGAACATAGGGTTTCTTGAAAGGGCACGGCTTCAGCCGTGCCGTCAGTCTGTATATGAATCCGGGCTTTAGCCCCTGAGGGAACCAGTCTTCCCGCAACCAGTCCCTCGGCGGCTAAAGCCGTCCAGGTTAGTGCGCATACGGCACGCCTAAAGGCGTGCCCTTTCAAAGCGAGCTACTTATGGCGACCTGCAAACCGTTTTTTCTATACGCCTTCCGCCACCATGGCCAGCGATTCGGCGCGCAGATGCTCGAACAGCAGGCTGCTCAGGTAGCGCTCACCGAACGATGGGATGATGACCACCATCAACTTGCCCGCGTTCTCTTCGCGCGCTGCTGCCCGCAACGCCGCTACCACCGCCGCGCCCGACGAAATGCCCACCAGCAGGCCTTCTTCTTTGGCCAGGCGGCGCGCCATCGTCAGCGCTTCATCACTGGATACTTGGATGACCTCGTCGATATAGTCGGTGCGTAGAATGCTGGGCACGAAGCCCGCGCCAATGCCCTGGATTTTGTGCGGGCCAGGCGAGCCTCCGGAGAGCACGGGGCTTTCCACCGGTTCGACGGCAATCGCCTTGAACGAAGGCTTCTTCGGCTTGATGAACTGGCAAATGCCGGTCAGCGTTCCGCCGGTTCCGATGCCCGAGATCAGGATGTCCACCTTGCCGTCGGTGTCGTCCCAGATTTCCGGGCCGGTGGTCTCGAAGTGGATCTTGGGGTTGGCGGGATTGTCGAACTGTTGCAGCATGTAGCCGTCCGGAGTCTTGGACAGCAGCTCTTCCGCTTTGGCGATCGCGGCCTTCATGCCCTTGAGCCCCGGAGTCAGGACGATCTCTGCGCCAAAGGCCTTCAGCAGGACGCGGCGCTCCGTGCTCATGGTGTCGGGCATGGTAAGGATGATTTTGTAGCCCTTCACCGCCGCTACAAAAGCCAGCGCAATGCCGGTATTGCCGCTGGTGGGCTCGATCAGCGTGGTGCGGCCGGGATGGATTTTCCCCGCGTGCTCCGCCTCATTGATCATGCTGACGCCGATGCGGTCCTTCACGCTGCTGCAGGGGTTCTGGCTCTCCAGCTTGGCGACCACGGCCGCCTTGGCCCCGGCTGTGACTTTGTTCAGCCGCACCAGGGGTGTGTGGCCAATTAATTCCGTGACGTCGTTAGCAATCTTCATAACCGTCTCCGAAAACTCTGGTTTCTTCGCCAGAGGGTGATCATTGGGCTTGGTTTAGAGGCAATCAGCGAAAACGCTAGACACAACAACCGCGACAACAGCACGGACATGCGGATTGGCGAGCGCCAACCGCAAATGAACAATACGGGAATTCATGAATGCTCGACATCGCCGCCCCATCCCAAGGAATGCTGATAGAGTACCACTCTTCTAAGGGGTTCCAGCAGGGTGGAATAGCCGTTTGTCCCATCGCCCTTGCCGATCGTCCCCTGGCGTGCCACAATCGCCGATTCAACTCCCCGAGGACATACACCATGATGAACCGCTCCAGATGTGCGTTGCTGTTTATGTCGGTTGTACTTTTTTCGATTCCGATTTTCTCAACTCAAAGTCTGGCACAGGCGAAGCCTGCCAGCCTGAATGCCACTGAGACGCTCGCGCCTGTGGCGTGGCTGGCCGGCGGAACCTGGGTGACCGACGTTAAAGATCCTTCCGACGGGACCACGACCCACGTGGAGAACCACATTCACTGGGCGCCCAACCGCCAGGCCATCGAGTTCATTGCCAACTTCGACGGCAAGCCGCACTACAACGGCTTTTACGCTTACAATCCCGCCACCAAAACCATCGGCTTCTACTACACGAACCCCGAGGGCCAGTTTTCCGCCGGCACCGCCACGGCGGATGCCGACGGGAAGACTATCCACCAGGATCTAGAAATCAATGAGCCCAACGGCAAGACTAATCACGTCCGCTCCACGCTGGTGCGCGACGGCGACAACGCCTACTGGTTCTCGGTTTTCGTGCAGAAGGACGGCGAGTGGGCGCAGTTGTTCAAGCTCCACTACGAGCGGAAGTAGGCACTGCCGCGGAGCATGACCTTCCCGGAGGAATGGGTATAATCGAGGTTTGCGCACCTCATCCCCATCACTACAGGAACATAAGTGAGTCATCAACATTCGCACATGCCCGGCGAGGCGCCGGCCGGACCGCAGCCGCTGCCCGGCGTGGACAGCATCATTGCCGTCGGTTCCGGCAAAGGCGGCGTCGGCAAAACCACGCTCGCCGTCAACCTGGCCATCGCCCTGGCTCGCCTGGGTTACAAAGTCGGGCTGCTCGACGCCGACGTCTACGGCCCCAACGTACCGCTGATGCTCGGCGCCACCATGCCGCCCAGCGTGATCGGCGAACGCCGCATTCTGCCGCCCGAACGCTACGGGCTGAAGGTCATCTCCGTGGGTTTCCTGAGCCCGGGCGACAAGCCGCTGGTGTGGCGCGGGCCCATGCTGCATTCCATCGTGAAACAGTTTCTCAGCGAGGTGGAGTGGGGCCAGCTCGACTACCTCATCATCGATCTGCCGCCCGGCACCGGCGATGTCGTCATCTCGCTGGTGCAGACCGTGCCCGTCACCGGCGCGGTCATCGTCACCACCCCCAGCGACGTTTCGCTGCAAGATGCGCGCAAGGCCATCGAGATGTTCCGCCAGGTGAAGGTGGACATTCTCGGCATCGTCGAGAACATGAGCTTTTTCGTGTGCCCGCACTGCCAGCACGAGATCGACGTCTTCTCCAAGGGTGGCGGCGAGCGCACCGCCAAGCAGTTTGACGTGCCTTTTCTCGGCAGCATCGAACTCGATCCCGACATCCGCAAAGGCGGCGACACCGGCCAGCCTGTGGTGCTCGACGGCGACCAGTCCCCGCACGCCAAGTCGCTGTTCGCGTTTACCCACCGTGTCATCGAGCGGACTAAGGAAGTGCAAGAATCGACTGGCGGCAGCGTAATCGAGATTCAGTAGGGTTGTTGTAGTTGTGCGAAGCTCCGGAGCGCAGTTAAGGTACGTGGCTGAAGCACGTGCGGCGTAACCGAAGGGTGACAAGTCGCCATTTGACGGGTGATCGACGCCAAGACCCGCCGGATTGGTTGTGAAACCACCTTTTTACAACACCTATTCTGGGCGTAGCATTCTCATTTTGGCCAAGTTTATGAAAACAGTCGTCTTGATTCTGGTTTGCTGCGTTGCCGCGACCGCGCAGCCGACTGCTGACGACATTCGCAAAGTGCTCCAGCCTTCCAATGACGTCCCCATCCCGGCGGCAATACGAGACAAACTGCCGGGAGCCGCTGACATCCGAGCTTTTCTCGTTTTGCCGAACGGCGACAGCGTGGTGGTTTACGACACCGTTCGCGACAAGGCTGACACAGCGGATTTCATGGACAACCAACCGCACATCGTCTTCATTCGTGCGGGTGAAGTCATTTTCGATACGGGCTCTACGGCTAATTCCGGCCCGGTTAGATTTCATGGTATGGCCACCATACCTGAATCATCTACGAGCGTTGTAATAGGGTTTGCGTTCACGTTGGGAGTGAACGGGGCGGAGACCATCTTTGTCTTTGTGGGGCAGGAGGGTCAGAACTACAAAGTGATAGGGACGCTGAAAGGCGCACAGGCTCAACTTCGATTTAGCTACAACCAGCCGGGCCACTTTGAAATCTGGACGGCAGATGGTCAGTACAACCACGACCCCGAAAAACAATGCGTCTGGTGCCCCAAGTACTACAAGATAACGAGCTATTCACTGCAAGCAGGAAGCCTCCAGCAGCTTCGAGTGTTGAGAAGCAGTCGGGCCTATCAGCCGGACACGTTCTCCGCGTCACCCTTCGTGGTGGTGAAATCCACACATCCGACAATCGGTGCTGCTAGTCAGGACTTGGTGTTAAAGCCACCGCCGCAATGCATCACATGCACGAACATCATCGTGCGAGGCCGATTGGCCCAGGTGCTGAAGATTTCTGAGTGTAACGGCGCGTCTGGCATGACCTGCCAAATCCAGTTCACAGATGGAGCGCACCTGCCGAGCCGGATTCAAGTGCAGCAGTTGGATACAAACGGTCGAGTAATTGGAAGCAAATTCTTGCCTTACCCTGACTTGAAGCCCGGTGAAAAGGGTCACGCAACGTTTCCCACAGGCTCAGCCGCTACCATCGCCTTAGTGGCCGAATGGAAAGGACATTGGCGAAGCTCATACTGACCGTGCATCAAGCCGGACTAGCAACAACCGGGCGGATTGCTTACGATAAATCCCCATCTCGCAAGTGAGTCCACGCTGATCGATTCGACACCGAGTCTGCAAAGGGCGGCTGGGTAGCACTGCCTCGTCCGGGGCTTTTGCTATCGCGGCTAGCCGTGTTTCAACGTCGGCGTAGACCTGACTGGGTAGAGCGGCGCTTCAGCGCCGCGTCCCGGTTGGCCCCTTTCATCGAGAGCCGGGCTTCAGCCCGGCGGCACTTTCACAGCGATGAACGTTCCCGGGGCTGAAGCCCCCCCAATATTCTCAAGGGTGTTCGCCGACGCGGGCCTGAAGGCCCGCTCTACCCGAGCAGGGGATTTCTTGCAGCAGTTGGTTTAGCTGCTGCGGCGAGGCTGCCGAAGTTCAGATTGACTCTGAAGCCGCTCTGACCTTTTCAGCTCCCTTAGCACTCCGTTGACGAGAGTGCCAACCTTGACAGCGGCCTACTCAGGTTCCTAAAATAGATAAGAAACACAGTCTCCTGCAACGTGCTAAATTGTTGCGCATCAAAAGGTTAGACGAGTATCCATGGGCGACACCCCGAACATCGGACGCCGCGAACGCGAAATCCTGACCGCCATCGTCGAGACCTACATCTCGACTGGCGAGCCGGTGGGATCGCGCACGCTGGCGCGCGGGAACCGCGAGAACCTGAGCCCCGCCTCGATCCGCAACGTTATGTCGGACCTCGCCGAGGCCGGATTTCTGGAGCAGCCGCAC
>Ga0209048_10000752_pt1 | contig 34375 bp, 31 predicted proteins | sample FrelakmetCRP12CR_FD_187146 | JGI IMG/M metagenome (GOLD analysis project Ga0209048, IMG submission 187146) | Freshwater lake sediment microbial communities from the University of Notre Dame, USA, for methane emissions studies - CRP12 CR (SPAdes)... | ecosystem: Environmental > Aquatic >...
GTAGGTGACGGTCCACTGCCCCTTGGCATCGGCCGACTCCCAGAACTGACGGACGCTGCCATCCGGATTGGGTGTCCACGTGATGCGGTGCCTGGTCAGTTGCCCGTCGGCGCCGGTGGTCTGTCCTTCGAGCACCATCTTGCCGTCGCGAATGCCTCCTTCCAGAACGAGCAACGTGTTGGAGGTGTCGACCCAGGTCTGATGCCAGACCCTGCGCGCGGGGTCGTAGGTATTGAGGCTCTCGCCGCTGTAGGCGCGGCCGGTGGTGTACCGCTCGTGCAGCACGCAACCGTCGTACTCGCGCTCGATGCGGTTGGTCCCCGCGAGCTTTGCGTCGGGCGTTCGCACCTGCCACTCGCCAAGCCAGAAGTCGAAGGCCCGATGCGGCGGGGAATCGCAAGGCGCGGCGCATGCGGCAAAAGACGCGCACAGGGCCACGCCGGCGACAAGCGCACGGTGGGCGGTGTCTCCAGAAGGCTTCATCGCCGGTCGTCACCGTCGCGGCCACATCAGCCGCAGAGTGTTGTCTCGCTTCACGTAGTGATGCCAAAGGCCGGCAAGGACGTGCAGCCCGATCAGGAAATACCCGACCGTCGCCAGCGACTCGTGAACCTGCTTGAAGGCTTGCGCCAGGTTTTCGTTCTTTGCCGTCAGCGCCGGCAATTCGAAGCCGAAGAATGGAATGGCCTCACCCTTTGCGCTGAGCGTCAGCCAGCCAAGCACCGGCATGCCGAGCATCATCGCGTACAACGCGAAATGCGCTGCACCTGCCAATCGAGCGTCCCACGGCGCCACAGGCGGCTCGATTCGCGGCGCGGTTCCGGTCGCGCGTACCAGCAGGCGCAGCCAGACCAATGTGAACACCGACAGTCCGAGCATGTAGTGCCAGCTGGCCATGCTCGTGCGCAGCGCGCTGCCTCGCGGCGACAGCGACTTGAAATCCATCGCGGCGTAGACGCCTACGATGAGGATGAGCATGAGCCAATGCAGGCAAATCGCCGGCCATCCGTAGCCGGTCGTCGTGTTCTTCCACTCCATCGACGGCTCAACCCTGCGCGATCGCTTCCCACGCATTGCTCTTCTCGGAACGGAACAAGGCGTCGATCACGCGCATGTTGCGGATCGCGTCGTCGACGCCGTAGGGCAGCTCGATTGCGCCGCGAATCGCGCGGGAGAACGCTTCGCCCTGCAGCATGTACTGGTCGCTCGCAGGCAACGTCTCGGTCTGGACGCCGGCGCCCTCCAGCGACGAGCCGTCATCGATGGCGATGGTGGTTGTCGCCCCCTGGCGCGAATTGACGGGAATGCGGATCTCGATCCTGCCTTTGGAACCGCAGATCTGCAGCCGCTGGAACGGGGCACACTGAGTGGACACCGTGAAGTCGAGGTGGCGTCCGGCTCCGAAGTCCACCAGCGCGCTGGTCAGGCGGTCGACTCCAGACATGGGATCGCGGTCGATCAGCGCGATACCGCGCGTCGGTTCCGCCGCGAAGAAGAAACGTCCCGCGACGATGGCATAGCAGCCGATGTCGTACAGGCCGCCACCGCCGATCGCGGCAATGTTGCGGATGTTCGCGGGGTCCAGGTTGGAGTAGGCGAAGAACATCTGCACCGCACGCACGGTGCCGATCCTGCCTTCGCGCAGCAGCTCGCGCACGCGCAGCCACTGCGGATGAAAGCGCACCATGAACGCTTCCATGATCAGCACCTTGCCGGCGGTCGAGCGCAGCTCTTCGGCCTGCACTGCATTCAACGCGATCGGTTTCTCGCACAGCACGTGCTTGCCTGCCGCCGCCGCTTGCAACGTGATGGGCACGTGCAGGTGATTGGGCAGCGGGTTGTAGATAGCCTCGATCTCCGGATCGGCGAGCAATGCCTCGTAGGAACCGTAGGCCACGGGAATGCCGAGCGCGTCCGCGGCGCTGCGCGCCGATGCCTCGCTGCGCGACGCGATGGCGCGGATTTCGCACCACGCGCTTTGCTTCATGCCCGGCAGCGCCCGCTGCAGACCGATCTTGGCGGTGCTGATCACGCCCCAGGCAACTTTTTTCATGTCGGCCCCGCGAGCACGTGTCGACGACGGGATCAGCGCTTGGGCGCGCTGTACGAAGCCAGGTACCAGCACTTGCTGCGCAGCTCGAACACATAGAGGTGGCGCGTGGCGCTCGCTTCCGCGCCAAACTGCGTCACCTCGATCTTCTTCGAATCGAGCACGCGCGCGCTCTGCTTGAGACCATGCGCGCCCAGTTCGCTGCGCGGCAGGAGCAGCGGCGCTTTGAGTGCGCCGACACGCTGGCGGTCCCACTTTTCGCTCACCGATGACTTGGCCATGGCGTCGCCGAGCAGGACGTGCAGCGGATAGACGATGCGCTCGAGTTGAAACGCCCTGTCGCTCGCAAATTTGGTCAGGAAGGCGTCGAACGCCGTGTCCGGGCGCGGGCACGCCGCGGCGGCCCAGCTCGCACCGGGAGCGACGAGCAACAATGCGGCGATGATCCAATTGCGCATGGGCGAAGGCGATGACAAGCGGGGCGAGACGCCATTATCCCATGGTTGACAACGTCGATCGCGCTGCACCACCATGCGGGTCGCCAGGCTCGGCAGACCCCGCGTGGTCCGGACATGCTGTACGACCAAGACCTGCAGCAACTGCTCAAGGTGATCCTGATCGTGGTGGGTGCGATCCTGCCCATCGTCAATCCCATCGGCAGCGCGCCGATGTTCCTGGCGATGACCCGCGGCGCGGACAGCGCGACCCGCAGGACCTTGGCGCGCCACATCGCCGTCAACTCATTCCTGCTGCTGATGGGCTCGCTGATTCTCGGCAACTTCGTCTTGCGCCTGTTCGGCCTGTCGATTCCGGTCGTGCAGCTCGCGGGCGGCCTCGTCCTATGCGGCCTGGGCTGGAAGCTGCTGTCCGACGACGCTCCGGCGGCGCCGGTGGCAACCGGCCCCCCGGACATGCAGGCGATCACGCGCGCCTTCTATCCGCTGACCCTGCCGCTGACCGTCGATCCCGGCGCGATCTCGGTCGCCATCACCATCGGCGCCAACCACGCCCACAGCATCGAGACGCTGCTCGTCGCCATCGTCGGCGGGACCATCGGCGTCGTCATCATCGCGTTGACGGTGTGGCTCGCGTATCGCTACGCAGAACGCGTGTCGATGTGGCTCGGTCACACCAAGATGATGGCGGTGCTGCGCCTGTCGGCGTTCATCGTGCTGTGCATCGGAGTGCAGATCGCGTGGAACGGCGTCAAGGCGTTGCTCGAGGAGTTGCAGGCGCCGGCGCCGGCCGCGACCAATCGCGGCAAATGACCCGCCGCGTCGCTCACTTGGGTGGTATCGGGGCGGGGACCTGATTCTGGATGGGCTTGAGCGACCGAAGGTAGGCGAAAATTGCCTTGAGGTCGGCATCGCTCAGAGCTGCCAGGGACTGCACCGGCATCGGCGGGAGTATTGGCCGCCCGACCCCCAAATGCTTGCCGGTGCGCATCGTCTTGACGAACTGGTCGGCGGTCCACGGCCGCAGTCCGGTCGCCGCGTCGGGCGTCAGATTGGCGGCGAAGCTGATGCCCCACGGCCCGACCCAGGCAGTGAGGTCGTCGTTGGTCATCGCGCTCCATTTGCCTTGCGCAAGGACGCCGGGCGGAACCGGCGGTACCGGTTGACTCGCCTGATACCCGGACAGCAACCGCGTCTTGTCGGGAACGGGCCCCTGCGGCGTCATCGTCTTGGGGCTGTGGCAATCGTTGCAGCCGCCGTAATTGACGAGGAATTCGCCGCGCTTGACTTGATCGGGCGCAGCAGCCTGCGCCAGCACCGGCGAGGACACCGTCACGCCAAGGGCAAGCAACGTCGCGTATCCCAGCGCGAAACCGGCGCCGGCGCCGACCCTGCCGGAAAGAACTGTGCGTTGCATTCTCCCGTGATTTGGCGACGCGTGGTCTAGCGACCCGCGCAACTCGATGGCAAGTGCCGACTCGCGGGCGCTGCGCGCTGGCGACGCGACCGCGTCCGGGTCGATGCGATTGTGCTCGGCGGGCCGGCACAGGCGAATCGTCGCCATCGCGCCGGATATTTCCAGCGCGGGCGGCGAATCGATGGCACGCGTGCGCCCGGCGCCAGGTCGGGCCGATCTCACGATGGCTGCTGCTCCATTGGCGCGGGACGACGCTGCGCCCACGGGCACAGCGCCTCGTACGCGGCGGCGACGGCGAACAGGTCGGCCTCGCCATAGGCGCGCGCGACGATCTGCAGCCCGACGGGTAATCCGGCGCGCGTGAAGCCGGCGGGAATCGACGCGGCGGGCTGTCCGGTCAGATTGAAGGGATAGGTGTACGTTACCCAGCTCACCAGATTGCGGCCGGCGAGCCCGGGCGGCACGCTGACGCCGGCGGCAACGCCAGCAACCGGCAGCGTCGGCGACAGCAACAGGTCGAAGCGTTCGAAGAACCGGCGCGCCCGCTCGCGAAATTCATAGCGGCGCGCAACCGCCTGATGGTATTGCTCGGCCGGCAGCGCCAGCGCGCGCTCGACGATCGCCGCCACTTCCGGGTCGAGCAGGTCGCGCGCTTCGCGCAGCGTCGTTGCCAGGCGCGTGCCGACGCCGGCGTAGAACTCCGCGCTCCAGATGTCCGCGGGATCGTCGCCGAAGGGCGCGGCGACTTCCTCGACTGCGCAGCCCATCGCCGCAAACGCCTGCACCGCGGTTGCCACGATGGCACGCACTTCGGGCGCCGGCGTCGCGTAGCCGAAGGTCGGCGACCAGGCGATCTTCAGGTTGCGCGGATCGCGCTCGCACGCCGCGAGATAATCCGGCGCGCGCTCGCGGACCGAATGCGGATCGCGCGCATCGAAGCCCGACAGCACGCGAAGCAGCAGCGCGACATCGCGCACGTCGCGGCCGATGGGGCAGACGTGCGCCAGCGTCGGCGTCGCGGCCACGGGAAACACCGGCACGCGGCCCAGTTGCGCCTTCACGCCGAACAGCCCGCACAGCGCGGCGGGAATGCGGATCGAGCCGCCTCCGTCGGTGCCCACCGCGATGGCCGTCACGCCCGCGGCCACGCTGGCGGCGGCGCCCGCGCTCGACCCGCCCGCGGTCATGGAGGTGTCCCAGGGATTGCGCGTACTGCCGGTCAGCGGCGAATCGCCGACCGCCTTGCAGCCGAACTCGCTGGTCGTGGTCTTGCCGACGATGATGGCGCCCGCCGCGCGAAGGCGCTCGACGGCGGCAGCGTCCGCGGTGGCGACATTGCCGGCCATTGCGCGCGAGCCGAAGGTGAAGGGCGCGCCGCCGACCGCGATGAGATCCTTGACGGAGACAGTGACGCCGTGCAACGCACCGAGCGGTGCGCCCGCCGCCTGCTGCTGGGCCAGCCGCGCGGCGTCGCGTTGCGCCGCGTCTTCGAGCACGGTCACGAACGATTTCAGGCGCGGCTCAGTGGTGCGCAAACGCGCGAGCGTGGCGGCCAGCGCCTCCTCGGGCGAGAGTTCGCACGCGGCGATCAGGCGGGCGGTTTCCCGAGCGCTGCGCCAACACGGACTCGTCACCGAAGGATCGCGCTGGTTCATTGCCGGCAGTCTAGCGCATCGAAGACGGTGGCCGGAATTGCGCAGGCCTGAACGCTGTTGGCAGCTAACTTGTACCCAGCCCGCAACGGACGGTCGCGAGGTGGGCAGCGGTGCCTGTCGCGCCGACATTACCTCGGCGGCGTATGATGCTTGGGACCAGTCTGGCCCCTGCGCGCATCGACGCAGCGTACATCCGCCCACCGCGGCCAGCGTTGCATGCGTGGCGCGAGAGTCGCAGGATTTGCCCCATGCGCATTGATTTTCGAACATTCAAGGAGGTCGGCATGAGAATTCGCCCATGGCTCGCCTGTGGCGCCGCGCTGTTCGCGGCGGCCACCATCGCCGCCGGCCAGACTGGCGGCAGCGCCGTTGCAACCGACTGGGAGGGTTTGGTCAAGGTCAAGTCGAAGCGCTTCGATAGCGTCTACCTGCTTCCCGGCGCTGATTTTCGCGGTTACACGAGGGTCATGCTGGATCCGACGCAGGTTGCGTTCGCCAAGAACTGGATGAAGGACATCAACGACCAGCGGATCGCGTTGCTGCGCAGAATTAGCGTCGAGGACGCCGAGCACATCGCCGAACAGGCGCGCACGGGCTTCGGCGACATTTTCACCAATGCGCTCAAGGCCGCGGGGTACGAGATCGTCACGGCGCCAGGAGCCGACGTCCTGAGGTTGTCGCCGCGAGTCATCAACATGTACATCAACGCCCCGCAACCGGTGACGACTGCGCCGCTCACCCGCGTCTACACGGTCGATGCCGGGGAGGCGACGCTGGCGCTCGAGGCCCGCGATTCCACGACCGGCGCGTTGCTCGGGCGTGTCGTCGATCGCCGCACCGCCGGCGCTCGGGGCGCCTCTCCTTCGAGCTTGAGGATCACGACGCCGGCTTCGAACCGCTTTGATTTCGGGAACGTGTTCGATGTCTGGGCGCGGAGCTACGTCAAGGGCCTCGACGAGCTGAAGGCGCAGTCGCCGGTGGCGACGACCGCGCCGGCGCATTAGTCACAGCGCGCTGCCGCGTAGCGCTGGGTTGTCGAGTCGGTCCGTCTCCGGCGACGCGTCCGGTCACCACGACCATGCTCCGACCCGCGGTGAGTAACGCCCGGCCCCAATGCAACGGGCGCCATCAGGCGCCCGTTTGCGGTCCGGCGAGTGCACTGCGTCAGACGCGGCGGCGATACTCTCCGGTGCGCGTATCGATTTCGATCCTGTCGCCGGTGGCCACGAACAATGGCACGCTGACTTCGAGGCCGCTCGCGAGCTTGGCGGGCTTGAGCACCTTGCCGGAGGTGTCGCCACGGATCGCCGGCTCGGTGTAGGTGATTTCGCGCACGACCGAGGTCGGCAGCTCGACTGAAATCGGCTTGCCGTCGTAGAGCGTCAGCTCGCACTCCAGGCCGTCTTCCAGGTAGTGCACCGAATCGCCGATGTTGTCGCGCTCGACGTCGATCTGGTTGTATTCGCTGTCCATGAACACGTACATCGGGTCCTGGAAATACGAATACGTCACTTCCTTGCGTTCGAGCTGGACGACGTCGAACTTTTCGTCGGCACGGTACACCGTCTCCGTCCCCGTTCCGGACAGGAGGTTCTTGAGCTTCATCTTGACGACCGACGCGTTGCGGCCGGACTTGTTGAATTCGGCCTTCTGCACGACCATCGGATCCTTGCCGATCATGATGACGTTGCCGGCGCGGACTTCTTGAGCGGTTTTCATGGCTTAGCCTGGTCAGTTGCCTGAATTTGGGAAACCGGAAATTATACCCGATCTGAGGCAAATTCGGCTAGCCGCGTCGCCAGGTCGTCCTGCGCCGCCAGTCCGGCGGCCCACGCGCGGGCGTGCGCCGTCAGGGTGGGACACGCAGCGAGCAGCGTGCCCCATGCGGCCGCGTCCACGCGGTCCGTGCTCCAGCCTCGCGTGAACGTCGAGAGCGCCGCCGCGGCGTTCGGCGCCAAGCCGGCGCAGTAGCGGGTGAGGAAGGCGTCGAGCTTGGCCAGGTGCGCGCCCTCGGCCTGCGGATACGGCTGCCAGACCATCGGGCAGGCGGCCCACTGGGCGCGCACGAACGAGTCCTCGCCGCGCACGAAATTGAGGTCGCAGCTCCACAGCAGACGATCGTAGCCGTCCTGCGCGACGAAGGGCACGCACTGGAGCATGAGCGCGCCGCGGCGCTGCGCGTCGCCCTGCCGCATCGCGCGCCCCGCCCAGCGGTCGATGGCCGCGCCGGCGGCGCCTTCCGGGACGATGCAGACGATCGCGCGATCGCCGGCGGACCACGTATCGAGCAGCGGCGCGACGGGCGCGTCGGCGTAGCAAAACAACGAGACGGCCAGCGCTGCGGCCGGAGGAGTCGCGACGCGCAGCGAGTGCCAGAGCGACGCCGCTGCGGCAGGGTCGGCGCGAAAGGCATCGCGGCGATCGAGAAGTCCGTGCTCGCGGAGCAGGCCGCCGCTGCCCGCGGTGAAGCCGGGGAAGTAGAAGTGGCGAGTCAGCGGCCGCTGTGGCTGCGGCGACGCAAGTCCGTGGCAGCCCTCGATCCAGGCTTCCGCCGTCAGATATTCGAGGTTGATCCACACCGACGCGGGCGAGCGCGCGCACATTGCGTCCAGATGCCCGGACGGCAAGCCGCAACCGAAGGCTTCGATCACGACCTCGCCGACGCCCTCGCCGGGCACTGACGACTTCGCGTCCTGCGACCGGTCCCACGCGCGTACCTCGACGCCGCGCACCGACTGCCGGCCGGCGCGCGCATCGACTTCCGGGGCGATCCGCGCCAGCGCCGCGGGATCGTCGATGTACAGGCGCGCCGCGATACCGCGCTCCGCAGCGAGCTGCCGCCCGAGCCTCCAGGCGACGCCGATGTCGCCGTAGTTGTCGACCACGGAGCAGAAGATATCCCAGCGTGCGGGGACGGCGGCGGCGGTCACGGAATGGCGCTGGGGACGGTACCTCGAAACGCATTATCGCGCGCCGACGCGCGGGCATGGCAGGTTGACCGTGCGATTCAAGGACTGCAGACTGGCGCCACCATGAGCGATCAACCCGCTGCCAGCACCGCCTCGGGCGAGCTCGTCATCGACATCGTGTCCGACGTCGTCTGTCCCTGGTGTTACATCGGCAAGCGCAAGCTCGAGGCGGCAATCGCCGCTCTGCGCGCGCGCGCGCCCGGTCTTACGGTAAGCCAGCGCTGGCATGCGTTCCAGCTCAATCCTCACCTGCCGGCGCAGGGCATCGCGCGCTCCGCATATCTCGCAGCCAAGTTTGGCGGCAAAGCCCGCGCCGCGGAGATTTACGCGCGGGTCACGAGCGCCGGCGCCCAGGTCGGCATCGCCTTCGACTTCGATCGCATCCAGCGCCAGCCGAACACGCTCGACGCGCATCGCCTGATCGCGTGGGCGCAGCAGCGTGGCGAGGCGCAGGCGCTGGACGCGCTGGTCGAAGCCTTGTTCCGCGCCTACTTCGTCGACGGCCGCAGGATCGGCGATCGGCAAGAGCTGGCGCGCATCGCCGGCGAGGCGGGCTTTCCGGAAGACGAGGCGCGCGCACTGCTTGCATCGGAGGCGGCCCGCGCCGACGTCGAAGCCGAAGATCGCGAAGCACGCGCGGTGGGCATCGGCGGCGTCCCGTTTTTCATCTTCAACGGCAGAACCGCCGTTTCGGGGGCGCACGACCCGCCGGCATTGCTCGAAGCGATAGGTGCGGCGGGTATTGCGGCATGAACGGATGCCGCCGGCGGCGCGACGTGCGGCTTGAGGCACAGCAGCGCCTGAGTGCCGTTGCTTTCCCGCAATCGCCTGTGCATGGGGCGACATGGTGACAACGCGCAACGTCCGCGGCATCATGGCAGCGATTGTCCATTTCCGATAACGCCGATGGTTTCAGGATTACGCTCCGAGTCTGCCCCCACAGAGCGGCAAGGGACCCGCTGGCGGCGCGTCGCGCTGTGGCTGTTCGCAACGTTTGCGCTGGTAATCGCGGCAGGGTTCCTGGCGGTGCCGCCGCTGCTCAAGGCCAAGCTCGAGACGACGCTCTCGGCGGCGCTGCAGCGCGATGTGCGCGTCGGCGGTGTTGCGTTCAATCCGTTCACGCTTACGGCGACCCTATCGCAAATAGCCGTCGCGGATCGCGGTGCCGGCACCAAGCTGCTGACGGTCGAGCAGCTTGAGCTTGACGGGGATATCTCCTCGCTGTTCCGGCTCGCGCCGGTGGTGAGGGCGGTGCGGGTGGTCCGCCCGGAGCTGCGATTGATCCGGCAACCGGACAGGCGCTACAACATTTCCGACCTCAGCGACGCGTGGCTCGCCGCTCCGCCGGGACCGCCGCCACGGTTTTCGATCAGCAATATCGAGCTCACCGACGGCCGCGTCGACTTCGACGATCAGCCGGAGCGGCGCCAGCACGCGGTCACCGACATCCGCCTCGGCATTCCGTTCTTGTCGAGCCTGCCGAGCAATGTCGAGATCAATGTGCAGCCTGCGTTCTCGGCTCGCGTCAACGGCCGCCCGGTGGCGATCGCCGGGGAGACGCGGCCGTTCGAGGACACGCATGCGACAACGCTGCGCGTCGATCTCGACGCGCTCGCGTTGCCGGAATACGCGCAATACTCGCCCACGCCGCTGCCCTTCGTGGTCAGTTCCGGTCGTCTCGACGCGAAGTTCGTCATGGCCTTCGCGACGCCGGCCGGCAAACCGCCGGTGGTCGAGGCGTCCGGCAGCCTCGGCATCCACGACCTGGCGTTGACCGAGCGCGGCGGCGGGGCCCTTGTTTCCGTATCATCGTTGCGCGTGGCACTGGACAAATTCGACATGAACGGCAACAGCCTGGAGCTGGGGTCGATCGCGCTCGACGGACCCGATGTGACCCTGCGGCGGTCGCGCGATGGCGCGCTGAACCTGGCGACACTGTCGCCGGGGCCGTCTGCGCCTTCCGCCGCCGCCCGGGCAGCAACGCCCCCGTTCCGGTTTCATGTCGGCGAAGTCACACTTGGCAAGGGAACGCTGCGGTTCACCGATGACGCCGTCGCGCCGGCGTATCGCAGCAAACTGGTCGATGTCGCGTTGACCATCAGCAACCTGGGCAACGCGCCGAACTCGAAGGCCCGTGTCGACCTGGCGTTTGCGACCGATGCCGGCGAAAAGGTCACGCACCGCGGGTCGATCCAGCTGGCGCCGCTGACCGCCGATGGGCACCTGCAAGTCCAGGGACTCGATCTGAAGCGCCTCTATCCCTACTATCAAAGCGCGTTGAATCTGGAGGTCGACGCCGGGACGCTCGACCTCGCCACCGAAGTGCGCGTCGCCGCCGCCGATCCTGCCGGCCCGCTGACGCTGTCCGGGCTGGACGGAACGCTCAGCGCGCTCAAGCTGCGCCTGCCCGACGAGCGCGAGGCACTCTGGCGCGTGCCCACGCTGGCGGTGCGCGGCGGCGCGGTCGACGTCGCGAAACGCAAGGTATCGCTGGGCGCGGTGACCGGCAAGGGCGCGGTGGCGATCGTCCGCCGCGATCCCGACGGGTCATTCAATTTCGCGCGCCTGATCAGGACGCAGGAGGCCGGCACACCCGCGCCTAATGTCGACGATACCTGGCGTGTCGATGCGCACGCGGTCGCGCTCGAGGACTTCGCGGTTGCCTACACCGACAACATGGTCTCGCCGGCCGCGCGCATTGCGCTCAACCGCATTTCCGTGAAGGGTGAAGACATCAGCAACATCGCCGGTCAGAAAGGCCGTATCAACATCCGTGCGGCGGTCAATCAGCGCGGCACGCTCGCGCTTTCGGGCCCGCTCGGGACCGCCCCGCTCGCCGGAACGCTCAGCATCACGGCGAAGAACGTCGACCTCGTGCCGCTGCAGCCGTATCTCACCAAGGCGGCGCAGCTCATCGTCACTGCCGGCCTGGCATCCGCGCAGGGCACGCTCGACTTCACGACCGCCGATCGTGGCCGCGCCGCATTCAAGGGCGAACTGGGGATCGCCGACCTGGCGCTGCTCGACGAGGCAAACTCCAGCGACCTGGTGCGGTGGAAGATGCTGCAGCTCGGCGGCATCGACGCGCGCACGGAGCCGCTGGCAGTGTCGATCAACGAGATCGCGATCGACGGTTTCTACGCCCGAGTGCTGCTCAACGAGAACGGCGAGCTGAATCTGCAACGGCTGGCTCAGGTGGAAGCACCCGCGAAACCCGACGCCGCGAAACCCGACGCAGCGAAATCTGCGGCGACGACCAAGCGCGGCCCCGCGACCGTGACCGACAACGCTGCGGGAACGACTGCGGTGAACCTGCCGCCGGCGCGCGGCGGCGCGTTGCCCTGGCTGAAGCTCGGCAAAGTGACGTTGTCGGGCGGCAACATCGACTTCACCGACCATTTCATCCGGCCCAATTACTCGGCCCACCTGACCGGCCTTGCCGGCGGCCTGTCGACATTGGCCCTCGACACGCCTGCGGACGTCGAATTGCGCGGAAGCGTGGACAATACGGCGCCGCTGGAGATCGTCGGGCGCGTCAATCCATTGGCGCAGGACCTCTACCTCGACCTCAAGGCGAACGCCCGTGACATCGAGCTTTCGCCACTGTCGCCGTACTCGGGAAAATACGCCGGTTACGGAATCCAGAGAGGCAAGCTGTCGATGGAGGTGCGCTATCTCGTGGAAAACCGCAAGCTGAGCGCGGAGAATCACCTCGTGCTCGATCAGCTCACTTTCGGCGACAAGGTCGACAGCCCCGACGCGATCAAGGTGCCACTGCTGCTCGCGGTCGCGCTTCTCAAGGATCGCAATGGCGTCATCGACATCCGCTTGCCGATATCCGGCTCGCTCGACGATCCGCATTTCAGCGTCGGAGGCATAGTCATCCAGGCGATCATCGGCTTGCTGACGAAAATCATCACGGCGCCGTTTGCGGTGCTGGCATCGCTGGGCGGCGGCAAGCAGGAACTCGCTTACGTGGAATTCGCTCCGGGCAGCGCGGCGCTCGATGCCGCTGGCGAGGCCAAGCTGAGGACGCTGGGCAAGGCGCTCATCGATCGCCCGGCGCTCAAGCTCGACGTCGTCGGTCGCGACGACCCGGTTGCGGACCGGGCGGGCTTGCAGCGGGGCATGCTCGACCGCAAGATCCGTCAGCAGAAATTCAACGACCTCGTCAAACAGGGTCAACCTCCGGCATCGGTCGACGACATTCAGGTCGTCGCCACGGAGTACCCGGCGTTATTGGCGAGGGTTTACCGGGCCGAGGATGTGCCGACGAAGCCGCGCAATGCGATCGGCTTGGCCAAGGATGTTCCGTCGGACGAAATGGAAAAACTGCTGCTCGCGCATTTCACCGCCGACGACGAGGCACTGCGGCAACTTGCGGGTGCTCGCGCGCAGCGTGCCAAGAGCTACCTGGTCGACGTCGTCCAGGTGCCTGCGGAGCGCGTGTTTCTGGCGACGCCGAAATTGGGCGCCAATGAGACCAAGGACGCGGCGCCTCCGACGCGGGTGGACTTCGCCTTGCATTGACCGCGTCGCGCATGCGCAAGGTATCTCTTCCGCGACACGCGTGCCGCTGCCGTCCGCGCGCACCGGCGCGGACCCGGTCGCTACACTGTGCTCCTTCGTCCACGGCGACTTCGCCCGATCGGCCATGAGCAACCGCTGGTCCGACCTTCTCGTACTGGTCGTCGTCGCCATCCTTGCCGGCTGCGCGACGCGACCGATCAACAACCCGCTGACGCAGGTCGAGCGCAAGGTGGGGTATCGCTATGAAACGCGTCCGCAGGTGCTCGACGACAGCGACACCCTCGTCATCCTCGCGTTCTCGGGCGGCGGAACGCGCGCTGCGGCTTTCTCCTTCGGTGTGCTCGAGGAATTGCGGCGCACGCCGGTGACGGTCAACGGTCGCAAGACGTCGCTGCTCGAGGAAATCGACATCGTGACCGGAGTATCCGGCGGCAGCTTCACCGCGCTCGCCTACGGCCAGTACGGCGACAAGCTGTTCGACAGCTACGAGCAGCAGTTCCTGAAACGCGATGTACAGGGCGAATTGATCCGGCGATTCCTGAACCCGTTCAACTGGCCGAAGCTCTGGTCGGAGGGCTGGGGCCGCTCGGAACTGGCCGAGGAATACTACGACGAGATCCTCTTCCACGGCGCGACCTTCGGCGACCTGGACAAGAAACCGGGACCGTGGGTGATGGCGACCGCGACCGACATTTCGACCGGATCGCGGCTGGGATTCACCCAGACCGACTTCGATCTCATCTGCTCGGATCTCGGCTCGGTGCCGCTCTCGCGCGCCGCCGCGGCATCCTCCGCGGTGCCCGCGGCGCTCTCGCCGGTCACGCTGAACAATTACGGCGGCACGTGCCAATACCGGGAGCCCGAATGGGCTCGCCTGATCAGCGATCCGAACGCGCGCTCGCGACCCGCCGGCCGGGCGCTGCAGCGGCTCAAGGAAATGCGCGCGTTCCAGGATGGCGCCAACCGCCCCTACCTGCACCTGGTCGACGGCGGCGTGTCGGACAACCTCGGTATGCGCGCGATACTCGAAGGCTTCGAGGAACTCGAGGCGAGCCCCGGCTTTCGCCGCGCGATGCGCGCGGACTCGCTGCGCCGGATCGCGGTGATCGTCGTCAACTCGCTGTCCAATCCGTCGACTGGCTGGGACAAGAGCGAGCGGCCGCCCAACGATCTGGTCCTCACGCTCAAGGCCGTCGGCGTGCCGATCGATCGCTATTCGTATGAGGCGGTAGAGCTGCTCAAGGACATGGTCTACCGCTGGCAGGTCACGCGCGATTTGCGGGCCTCGGGTGCCTTTGCCAACGCCGGCAATCCCAAACTTGCGCGCGCCGCGGCCGACGTGCCCAACATCGACGTCTACGCCATCGACGTTTCCTTCGAGGCGCTGTCCGACGCCCAGGAGCGCGCCTACCTCATGGACCTGCCGACCTCGTTCGTGCTGCCACCCGAATCGGTCGATCGCCTGCGTGCGGCCGCCGGGAAGATCCTGCGCGAATCGCCGGATTTCCAGCGGCTCCTTAAGGAAATGAACACGCCACGGCCGCCCGCCAAGGTGTCGCCGCCGATCGAGATTCGCTGATGCGGCCGCGGTCCGCAGCGAGCGCAACGATGGCAAATGCGAGCGACGACAGACAACTAGAAGAGGTGACCGCGCTCGAGTCGCTGGCGCGCATTTTCGCCGCGCAGCAGGCCGCGTTTGCCGCCGAGCGCGAGCCGTCGCTCGCCGTGCGCCGGGACCGGCTGCACCGTCTCGGCTTGCTGACCGGTGGGCACGAGGGCGAGATCGTGGCGGCCATCGCCGATGATTTCGGAACGCGGCCCGCGCAGGAGACGCGGCTCGCCGAGATGTTCATGGTCAGCGTCGGCATCCGCCACGCGCAGCGCCATCTGGCACGCTGGACGGCGCCGCGCCGCGTGCATACGCCGCTGTTCCTGCAGCCGGGCGCGAGCCGCGTCGTGCGCCAGCCGCTGGGCATGGTCGGCATCATCAGTCCGTGGAACTACCCGTTTCAGCTCGCGATCCTGCCGGCCGTCGCGGCGCTGGCCGCGGGCAATCGCGTCATGCTCAAGCCGAGCGAGCTCACGCCGCGCACGTCGGCGCTGCTGGAACGCCTCGTGGCGCAACACTTCGCGCCCGACGAGTTCGCGGTCGTCAACGGCGGCCCGGAAATCGGGCAAGCGTTTTCCGCGCTGGCCTTCGATCATCTGTTCTTCACCGGGTCGACCGCCGTGGGGCGCAGGATCGCGTTGGCCGCCGCGGCGAACCTGACGCCGGTGACGCTGGAACTCGGCGGCAAGTCGCCGGCGCTGGTGCACGCCGGCGCCGACCTCGCCATGATCGCGCCGCGGCTGGCCGCGGGCAAGTTGCTCAACGCGGGGCAAACCTGCATCGCACCCGATTACGTGCTCGCACCCTCTGCCAGCGTCGACGCGCTCGCGCAACGCATCGCAGCGAGCGTGCGCACGATGTATCCGACGCTTGGCCAGAACCCCGACTACACCAGCATCGTCAGCGACCGGCACTACGCGCGGCTCACCGCGTTGATCGACGACGCGCGGCGCAAGGGTGCGCGCGTCATCGCCATCAATCCCGCGAACGAGGCGCTGGACAGCAAGCAGCGCAAGCTCTCGCCGACGATCCTGCTGGGTGTCACCCCTGACATGGCGGTCATGCAGGAAGAGATTTTCGGGCCGGTCCTGCCTATCGAAGCGTATGCCACGCTCGACGACGCGCTGGCCCGGATCAACGAACGGCCACGGCCGCTGGCGCTGTACATGTTCGGCGGCGACAGTGTTGCGCGCAAGCGCGTGCTCGCGCAAACGATCGCCGGCGGCGTGACTATCGACGATACGCTGTGGCATTTCTGCAACGAGGAGCTGCCCTTCGGCGGCGTCGGTGCGTCGGGCATCGGCGCGTACCACGGCGAGCGCGGCTTCCTCGCCTTCACCCACGAGAAGCCGGTGTTCACGCAGCCGCGCATCGCGCTGACGTGGTTGCTGCAGCCGCCCTACGGCAAGCGCTTCGAGGCGATGCTCAGGTTGCTGAAAAGAATTGCGTGAGGCGGTCTGCCACAGACGCTCGCACCCCATGATCGTCGTCCCCGCGCAAAGCCTGCCCTCGAATGGTTTGATCGGGGCGGGGCGCGGTGACGCTTGTCCAACGACACTGGATTCCCGCTGGCCCGGCAATGACGAATGCGTGCCGGCTCGCCGCCACCGTGATCAGCCGCGCGCGCGGTCGAGTATCGACCGCGCCTTGAGCACGACGGGGCGGTCGACCATCTTGCCGTCGACCTGCACCGCGCCCTTGCCCGACTCCACCGCGGCGACAACGCGCCGCGCCCACGCGATCTCCGCCTCGGTGGGCAGGAAGGCCTGATGCGTGACCGCCAGCTGCTGCGGGTGGATGCAGAGCTTGGCGCCGAAACCGCAGGCGCGCGCGAACGCCAGGTCGGACGCGAGCTTGTCGGTGTTGCCGATGTCCGGCGTGACCCCCGCCACCGGCGTGCCGATTCCGGCGACTTTCGACGCGAGCGCCATGCGGCACGCCGGATAGACGAGTCCGCGCTCGTCGCCGGAGAGGTCGAGTTCGACGGCGTAATCGAGCGTGCCGAAGACGAGCCGCTGCACGCCGGCGGTGCCTGCCACCTCGTCGACGTTCACCACACCGCGCGCCGTTTCGATGATCGGGAGCACGAACCCGCCAGTCGGCAGCGCCGCGACGCAGCGGGCGATGTCGGCAGAGCGTTCGGCCTTCGGCAGCATGATGCCGCCGATACCCGCTGCGCGCACGAGCGCCAGGTCGGCCTCGAACCACGGCGTTGCGGCGTCGTTGACGCGTACGAGGACGCCGCCCGTCGGCATTGACCGCGCCATCGTCCACGCGCGGATGTGCTCGCGCGCCGCGCCTTTCGCGTTGGGCGCGACCGCGTCTTCCAGGTCGACGATGACCGCGCCGGCGCCCGCGGCCAGCGCCTTGCCGAATCGGTCGGGCCGGTCGCCGGGAACGAACAGGTAAGTGAGCGGCAGCGTCAAGCGCAGGCTCCTTAGATTGCCTTTTCGGCGCGCAACCTGGCGATGGCGTCGGCGGAATACCCCAGCGCGCCGAGTATCGATTCGGTGTGCTGTCCCAGCGCGGGTACGCCGCCGCGCCGTGTCACCGTGTCTGGGTCGGTTCCGGAAGGCAGCAACGCGGGAATGCGACCGGCAGGTGAATCGACTTCGATCCAACGCCGGCGCGCTCGCAATTGCGGATGTTCCCAGACCGCCTTCATGTCGTTGACCTGCGCATTGGCGATCTGCGCATCGTCGAGACGACGCACGACTTCGTCCGCGGTGAGCGCGGAAAACTCCGCGACGATGAGCGCACGCAAGGCATCGCGCGCGGCGCTGCGCTTGGAGTTGTTGGCGAAGCGCGCATCGGTGGCGAGTTCAGGGCGCCGCAGCACCCTGGCGCAGAAGGCCGCCCACTCGCGTTCATTCTGCAGGCCCAGCATGACGATCTTGCCGTCGCCCGCCGGGAACGGGCCGTAGGGATAGATCGTGGCGTGGCTGGCCCCGGTGCGCGACGGCGGCGGCGCGCCCTGGTACGCGTAGTAGAGCGGATAGCTCATCCACTCGACCAGCGATTCGAGCATGGAAATGTCGAGATGCGCGCCGCGGCCGGTGCGTCCGCGTTCGAGCAGTGCGGCGAGGATGTTGGTGTAGGCGTACATGCCCGCCGCGATGTCGGCAACCGACAGGCCCGCCTTGGCCGGCTCGTCCTCCGACCCCGTCACCGACAGGAACCCCGCCTCGCTCTGGATCATCAGGTCGTACGCTTTCTTGTCGCGATACGGCCCGTCTTCGCCGTAGCCGGAAATGTCGCAGACGATCAGCGCCGGCTTCTCCTTGGACAGCGCCGCATACGACAGCCCGAGTCGCGCCGCCGCACCGGGCGCGAGGTTCTGCACGACCACGTCGGCGTGGTCGACAATCAGGCGGCGCAGGATCGCCTGTGCCTCGGGGTGCTTGACGTCGAGCGTCAGGCTTTCCTTGCCGCGGTTGGTCCATACGAAATGCGACGCCAGCCCGCCGACGCGCTCATCGTAGGCACGGGCGAAATCGCCCACGCCCGGGCGCTCGATCTTGATCACGCGCGCGCCCAGGTCGGCGAGTTGCCGCGTCGCGAACGGTGCGGCGATCGCGTGCTCGAGCGTGACGACGGTCGTGCCCTGGAGCGGAGTCAAGCCGATCTCCCCCGATCGACGCGCATGGCGAAGGTCACGCCGCCTGCGTGGGTTGCTGCGCGCGTGGCCGCCTGTGCTGAGTCGTGCGCGCGCCGCTATTTCGGCAGCTTGCCCTGCACGCCTTCGACGTAGTAGTCCATCTTCGACAGGTCGGCGTCGGTGATCACCTTGCCCGCGGCAAGGCGCTCCTTGCCTTCGTTGTCCTTGATCGGTCCGGTGAAGGGATGGAACTTCCCGGCGCCGATGTCCGCGGCGGTCGCGTTGACCAGATCCTGCGTGTCTTTCGGCACGACCTTGTTGAACGGCGCCATCTTGATCATGCCCTCCTTGATGCCGCCCCACACGCTGCCGGGCTTCCAGGTGCCGCTCATCGCGTCCTGCACGGCTTTGGTGTAGTACGCACCCCATTGATGCGTGACCGCGGTCAGATGCGCATTCGGGCCGTACTTCGACATGTCGGAGTGGTAGGCGATCGCGTAGACCCTCTTCGCCTCGGCCGCCTGCACCGTCGCGGTGGAATCGGTGTGGTGCGTGAGCACGTCGGCGCCCTGCGACATCAGCGTGTCGGCGGCTTCGCGCTCGCGGCCCGGATCGAACCACGAATTCGTCCAGATGACCTTCACCTCGGCCTTGGGATTGACGCTCCTCATGCCGCGAGTGAACGCATTGATGCCCATGACGACCTCGGGAATCGGGAATGCGGCGACGTAGCCGGCGACGTTGCTCTTGGTCATCTTGCCGGCGACCTGGCCCGCCAGGTAGCGGCCCTCGTAGAAGCGCGCGTTGTAGATGCCGACGTTGACGTCGGTCTTGTAGCCGGTCGCGTGCTCGAAATCGGTCTTGGGAAAGGCCTTGGCGACCTTGAGCGTCGGATTCATGTAGCCGAACGAAGTGGTGAAGACGATCTTGTTGCCCGACTGCGCCAGCTCGCGGATCACGCGCTCGGCGTCGGCGCCCTCGGGCACGTTCTCGACGTACTTGCTGACGACCTTGGCGCCTAGCGCCTTTTCCATTTCCTTGCGGCCTTGGTCGTGCTGAAAGGTCCAGCCGGCGTCGCCGATGGGGCTCACGTAGACATAGCCGACCTTGAAGGGTTCGTCGGCGGCAACGGCGGGCGCGGCAACCTGCACGCTCGCCGCCGCAAGCAGCGCCAGCAGCATGGATGGTATCGACAACTTCGGCATTTCCACTCTCCCCGGTCGAATCGATGACTGGCACGCAGGGCGGTCCTGGATGCGCCGCCGCCTCGCCGCGATTCTACCCGTTCAGGAGTCGGGATGGTACGGCTTGCCCAGCGACGCCGGCGCGTTCAGGCGGATCGCCGCCGCGTCGCGCGATATCAGGGTGAGGACGACGATGGTCGCGAGGTAGGGAAGCATCGACAGCAGTTGCGACGGGATGGTTGCGCCCAACGCCTGCGCCTGGAACTGCGCCAGCGTGACGCCGCCGAAGAGGTACGCGCCCGCGACCACCCGCCACGGTTTCCACGTCGCGAACACCACCAGCGCCAGCGCGATCCAGCCGCGGCCCGCCGTCATGCCCTCGGTCCACAAGGGCGTGTACGCTACCGCCATGTAGGCGCCGCCCAGCCCGGCGCACGCGCCGCCAAACATGACGCACAGGTACCTGATCGCGATCACCGGGTAGCCGATGGCGTGCGCCGAATCCGGTGATTCGCCAACCGCACGCACGGTCAGTCCGCTGCGGGTGCGGAACAGGAAGAATTGCACCAGTGCATAGAGCGCCAGCGACAGGTACACGAAGGGACTGTGCGCGAAGAGCAGCTTGCCGACGAAGGGCAGATCCGAAACGCCGGGGATCGCCAGCGGCGCGATGCCGTCGATGACGACGCTTACGTACGGCAGGCCGATGAACGCCGACAATCCGACGCCGAACAGCGACAGCGCGAGGCCCGCGGCCACCTGGTTGGCCATCAGCGACAGCGCGAGCACCGCGAACACCAGCGACAGCGCGGCGCCGGCCGCAACGCCGGCGAGCGCACCCAGCCACGGATTCTTCGTCGTCGCGGCGACCATGAACGCGACCACGGCGCCGGTCAGCATCATGCCTTCGACGCCGAGATTGAGCACGCCCGATTTTTCGGCGACGAGTTCGCCCAGCGCCGCGAACACCAGCGGCGTGCCGGCGGCCAGCGTGAGTGCGACAAGCGTGGCGACGTGGTCCATCGGGTGCACGGCTAGGCCGCGGCCGCAACGCTCGCCGGGCGGTGCACGATCCGCAGCTGGTAGTTGATGAACACGTCGGCGGCGAGGAGGAAGAACAGCAGCGTTCCCTGAAACAGGCCCGTCACTGCCGACGGCAGCGCCAGCGCCATCTGCGCCGACTCGCCGCCGAGATACAGCAGCGACATCAGCAGGCTCGCGAGGAAGATGCCCAGCGGATGCAGCCGCCCGACGAAGGCCACGATGATCGCAGCGAAGCCGTAACCCGGTGACACCGACGGCAGCAACTGGCCGATCGGCCCCGCGACTTCACCGACGCCGGCGATGCCCGCGGTCGCGCCACCGATGAGCATGCCGATCCAGACGGTACGGCGCGCCGAAATGCCCGCGTAATTCGCCGCCGCGGGCGCCAGGCCCGCGACGCGCATCTGGAACCCGGCGAGGCTGCGCGCCATGAACAGCCAGCCGCTGGCAACGACTGCCAGCGCCAACAGGAAGCCGACATTGAGCCGAGTTTCCGGCAGCAGGTTGGGCAGCAGCGCGACGTCGTTGAACATTTTCGATTGCGGGAAATTGAATCCCTCCGGGTCGCGCCAGGCGCCGTGCACCAGCATCGACAGGAACAGCACGGCGACGTAGACCAGCATCAGGCTGACCAGGATTTCGTTGGCGTTGCAGCGGGTCCTGAGCCACGCCGGAATCGCCGCCCAGGCCATGCCGCCCGCGGCGCCGGCGACGATCATCAGCGGCAGCACCCAGGCACCGGTGGCGTCGTGGAAAGCCAGCGCGATGCCGCCGCCGCAAATCGCGCCCAGCGTGAGCTGGCCCTCGGCGCCGATGTTCCAGACATTGGCGCGGTAGCCCGCGGCGAGCCCGACGGCGCACAGCATCAGCGGCGACGCCTTGAGGAGCAGTTCGCCGATGCCGTAGCGATTCTCGACCGGCTTGACGAAGAACACGTAGAACGCTTCCAGCGGGTTCTTGCCCAGGCCGGAAAAGAGCACGAAACCGACGATCAGCGTCGCGGCGACGGCGAGCAGCGGCGAGGCCCAGCTCATCAGCCGCGACGGCTCCGGGCGCGACTCGAACCTAATGCGCACCGAGCCGCTCCAGGCGCGCCGCGTGCGCGCCGCCGTCGTCGCCGACGATGAACGAACCGCTCATCAGCAAGCCGATTGCTTCGGCGTTGGTCATGCGCGTGGGCGTGGGCGCCGACAACCGGCCGCGCGCGATCACCGCGAGCCGGTCGCAGATCTCGAAGAGCTCGTCGAGCTCCTCGGACACCACGAGCACGGCGACGCCTTCGTCGCGCAGGTCGATCAGCGCCTGGCGGATCTGCGCCGCGGCGCCGACGTCGACGCCCCACGTCGGCTGCGCCGCGATCATCACGCGCGGCCCCTGCAGGATTTCACGGCCGACGATGAACTTCTGCAGGTTGCCGCCGGACAGGCTGCGCGCCACGGCGGCGGGACCGGGTGCCTTGACCTTGAAGCGCGCGATCGTCGCCTGCGCGTACGCGCGCACGGCCTCGAAGCGGATGAAGCCGCGTCGCGTCATTGCCTGGCGGTGCGCGGTGAGCAGCGCGTTGTCGGCAAGCGACATTTCCGGCACCGCGCCGCGGCCCAGCCGCTCCTCGGGAACGAAGGCCAGCCCCAGCGTCCGGCGCCGCGCCGCGTCGAGCCTGCCGACCGGCTCGCCGTTGAGCACGATCGTATCGGCGACGTCGAGCGTGCGCTCGCCGGACAGCGCGGCCATGAGTTCGTTCTGGCCATTGCCCGAGATTCCGGCGATGCCGACGATCTCGCCGCCGCGCACGTCGAGTTCGATATCGAGCAGGTCGGTGCCGAAAGGATCGTCGGCAGGCAGCGACAGGTTGCGCACGACCAGCGCGCCGTCGCCGCGCGTACGCGCCTCGCGGTGCCGCGGATGCGGCAGGTCGCCGCCGATCATCATCCGCGCAAGTCCCGACGAACTTTCCTGTCGCGGATCGCAGGTGCCGGTCACGCGGCCGGAGCGCAGCACGGTCGCCTTCTGGCACAGCGCGCGGATTTCGTCGAGCTTGTGGCTGATGTACAGGATCGAGCAGCCTTCCGCGGCGAGCCGGCGCAGCGTCTCGAACAATCTGCCGACCGCCTGCGGCGTGAGCACCGAAGTCGGCTCGTCCATGATCAGCAGGCGCGGCTCCTGCAGCAGGCAGCGCGCGATTTCGACCCGCTGGCGCTCGCCCACCGACATCGAGTAGATGTGACGACGCGGATCGAGCGGCAATCCGTAGCGCTCGGACACCTCGCGGATGCGCGCATCGAGCCGGGCGTCGACCGCGCCGGCATCGAGCGCGAGTTCGATGTTTTCGGCGACGGTCAGAGTCTCGAACAGCGAGAAGTGCTGGAACACCATGCCGATGCCCAGCGCGCGCGCCTTCGCCGGATTGTCGATGGTCACGGCATCGCCGTTCCAGCGGATGGTGCCGGCGTCGGGCTCGACAACGCCGTAGATGATCTTCATCAGCGTCGATTTGCCGGCGCCGTTTTCACCGAGCACGGCGTGGATCTCGCCGGGCAGCACCGTCAGGTCGACGTCGGCGTTGGCGACCACCGAAGGGTAGGTCTTGGAAATGCCCGTGAGCTGCAGGCGGGGCGCGGGCGTGTCCATGGCGGGAATTATGCCGCAAACGAACCGGCGGGCGCGGCGCCGCGCGTCGCCGGGCCGGAAAAGAAAACGGCCGCGTCGCCATGCGACACGGCCGTTGCTGCGAGTGCGCTGCCCTTATTTCTTGGTGGCGCGGGTTACATTGGCGACAAGCTTGTCGGCGCCCTTGTTGCGCGTCGTCATCCGCACCAGGATGTCCGGCGGCAGGATGCCCTTCTTCTGGTAGTAGAGCTCGTTCCAGTCGTTCTTGATGCCGATGACCGTGCCGTCGAGGTTCAGGCCGCCGTAGACGCCCTTGGCGCGGCTGAAGGTGATGAAATCGGCGACGACGTCGGATTTTGCACCGGCGCCGACCGGTCCCGCGGCGACGCTGGCGTCACCGCCGAGCTTGACCGACGTCGACAGCAGCGAGTTCAGTCCCTTCTCGGTCATGACCAGCGTGACGTTCTCGGAAACCGAGACACCCGCCTGGAAGCCGACGCTCGCCGTGCCCATCGTATAGAAGGCCGGGCCGGCCCACTTGCCGGAAGCGGCGTCGCGCGCCAGCACCACCGCATGGCCGCCGGATCCGCCGAAGATGAAGCCGGCCTTGACCAGTTCCGGTGCGATCATGATCGCCTTGGCACGGCTCAGGTTCTGCTGCAGCCACTTCATGTCCGGGTCGCGCAGAAAGTTCGACAGCGTCGTGTCGGCCTTGTTGACCAGGTTCTGCTGCTCGCTCTGCGCCACCGCCGCGCCGCTCGTGGCGACGAGCATGGAAACCAGTAACCACCGTGTGACTTGCGTGAAACTCTTCTTGAACATTGCGTTCTCCGTTGTGGGTATGTGCACTGCGGGCTGGACGCCGCTACTGCTGGCTTTGCCTACCGAGTATTATAGACCGTGCGGCCGCGCTAATACAGGGGCCGGGTTTGCTATGCTATAGTCATTTTCGATAGGTAATGAGAGGGGTCGATGTCGCTCGACGCGGTCTTTCTGTCGCGGCTGCAGTTCTTCTGGGTAGTCGCGCTGCATATCCTGCTGCCGGCGTTCACCGTCGGTCTCGCGTCCTACATCGCGGTGCTCGAAGGGCTGCATTTCACGACCGGCCGCGCGGTATACCTGCGGCTGTCCAAGTTCTGGCTCAAGGTATTCGCGGTCTCGTTCGGCATGGGCGTCGTGTCGGGCATCGTCATGCCGTTCCAGTTCGGCACCAACTGGAGCCGCTTCTCCGACGCCACGGCCGACATCGTCGGCCCGCTCATGGCCTACGAGGGCCTGACCGCCTTCTTTCTCGAGGCGGGATTCCTCGGCGTGCTGCTGTTCGGCCGCGCGCGCGTGCCGCCGTGGATGCACTTCGCCGCTGCGGTCATGGTTGCGTCGGGAACGCTGTTTTCGACCTTCTGGATTCTCGTCGTCAACAGCTGGATGCAGACGCCCATGGGCCACTCCATCGTCGACGGCCGTTTCTTTCCCGACGACTGGTTCGCGGTGATCTTCAATCCGTCGTTTCCGTACCGCTTCGCGCACACCGTGACGGGTTTCTACATCACCACCGCGCTGGTCGTCGCCGGTGTGGCCGCATACCACCTGCGCGCCGGGCGTTTCCGCGAGGAAGGCGCGACGATGCTGAAGATGGCGTTCGGATTGCTGACGATCCTGGTGCCGCTGCAGATGGGACTAGGCGACCTGCACGGGCTCAACACGCGCGAGCATCAACCGGCCAAGATCGCCGCGATCGAAGCCAACTGGGACACGCAGGGCCGGATGCCGCTGCTGCTGTTCGCGCTGCCCGACGAGCACGCCCAGCGCAACAGCTTCGAAATCGGGATTCCCGTCCTGGGCTCGATCATCCTCACGCACGATGCCGACGGCGTGGTGCAGGGTCTCAAGGAGTGGAAGGCGCAGGACCGGCCGCCGGTGGCGATCCCGTTCTTCGCCTTTCGTGTCATGGTCGGCGCCGGCGCGACGATGCTGGCGCTGGTGTTCTGCAGCTGGTGGGTGTGGTGGCGCGGCGAGCTCGCCGCCGCGCGCTGGTTCCTCAAGTTGTGCGAAGTCGCCGCTCCGCTCGGCTTCGTCGCCGTGGTCGCCGGCTGGATCACCACCGAAGTCGGTCGCCAGCCATGGGTCGTATACGGGATGCTGCGCACCCGCGACGCGGTCACCCCGTCGCTCGACGGCGGCGACGTGGTCGTGTCGCTGGTCGTCTACGTCGTCGCGTACCTGGCGATCTTCGGCTCGGGAGGCTATTTCCTCGGGCGCCTGTTTGGCGCGGGGCCGCTTGACAAGCCTGCGGTTTCGGGACCGCAGCCCAAGGGGACGGCGGCGCGTCCTCTGTCGGGAGCAGCCGCCGATGCGAATTAGCGGCATGGAACGGGATCGATGACGCTCGACCTCGTACCGCTGTGGGCCGGCATCCTGGCGCTCGCGGTGTTCATGTACGTCCTGCTCGATGGATTCGACCTCGGCGTCGGCATCCTCTTTCCGTTCGCGCCCGACGACGCCTGCCGCGACCTGATGATGAACTCGGTCGCGCCGATCTGGGACGGCAACGAGACCTGGCTGGTCCTCGGCGGCATAGCGCTGCTGGCGGCGTTTCCGCTCGCCTTCGCGGTCATTCTCCCGGCGGTGTACTTTCCGATCCTGTTCATGCTGGTGGGACTGACCTTTCGCGGCGTCGCGTTCGAATTCCGCCACCTCACCCACCAGCGCCACTGGGATCACGCCTTTCACTGGGGGTCCGTGGTGGCGACTTTGGCGCAGGGCGTGGTGCTCGGAACCTACGTGCAGGGCATCCCGGTGACCGGACGCGTCTACGCGGGCGGCAGTTTCGACTGGGTGACGCCGTTCGCGCTGCTGACGGGAGTCGGCCTCATCGCCGGCTACGCGCTGATCGGCGCGTGCTGGCTGGTGATGAAGACCGAGGGCGAGCTGCAGGCGTGGGCCCGCGGCAGGGCGAGAACGTTCACCTTCGGGGTCGCTGCATTCATCGCCCTGGTGAGCATCTGGACTCCGCTCGTCGAGCCGCAGATCCATGCGCGCTGGTTCACGTGGCCGAACCTGCTGTGGCTCTCACCGGTGCCGATCATCACGCTGGCGTTGTTCGCCTGGTTGCTGCGCGCGCTCAAGTCCGGAAACGACGCCGCGCCGTTCCTGGCGGCGCTTGGGTTGTTCGCAATGTGCTATCTGGGGCTGGGCATCAGCATCATCCCTATGATCGTGCCGTACTCGATCAACTTCTGGGCTGCCGCGTCGTCGGGCAAGTCCCAGACCTTCCTCATGGTCGGCACGCTGTTCCTGCTGCCGATCATCGTCATGTACACGGGGTGGTCGTACTGGGTATTCCGCGGCAAGGTCAAGGCCGGCGCGGGCTACCACTAGGCGCAGGGCGCCGATCCGCGGAGCGGTTCCGGCGCAGGACGCTCAGCGCAGCAATTCCAGCCCGCGCTCGGTCACCAGCCCGCGCTCGCCGATGCGAAGCGGCGGCGACGACGTTTGCCGCACCGTTCCCCAGGTGCCGTTGTGGACTAGCGTCCAAGCAACTGGATGGCGCCGTCGGTGACGACGACGCGGTCACCGAGGCGCAGGCCAGTCGGCGCAGCCTGGCGCATCGTCGCCCACGTGCCGTCGTCGTATTTGACGCTGATCTCGTAGACGACCTGCGTCTGACCTTTCTCCACCTGATTGCCCACATAGCCGCCGCCGAGCGCGCCTACCACCGTCGCGACCGTCCGGCCGGTGCCGCCGCCGACGAGGCTGCCGAGCCCGCCGCCGATCAGGCCGCCGGCGATCATGCCCACGCCGCTGGGGCTTTTCTGCTCGACGCTCTCGCGCACGGATTCGACGGTGCCGGTGCGGGCGACCGGCGCGTTGACGACCTGGTACGTCGGCTGCTGGGCGCAGCCCGCGAGCACGACCAGCGCCAGCGCCGCCGCAGCGCGACGCAGCTTCGCGAAACGGTGCATGGGCTGCCGCATTTTGGCGTCCCGTCGGCAATTACTCCGGAATTGAATTGAGCACGTACATGGCGGCGAGCAGGCCGCTGGGGCGGCCGAGCTTGCCCAGCCATTTCAGGAAGATCTGGTCGATGTCGCCGGAAAGATAGATCTGGGTGAGCGCCTTGTTGACTTCGAGGCGAAACGCCGAATCGTTGCGCGGCACCATGAACGCGTACGGCTCGAAGGACAGGTCCTCGGCAAGCAGCGCGAAGACCTTGGGATCCTTGGCCTGCGCGGCGAGGCCGATAAGCTTGATCTTGTCGCTGGCGAAACCCTGCACCGCCCCGGATTCCAGCATCGCGACGCCTTCGACCCCGTCCTTGACCGCCACGACCTTGGCGTTGATCAGGCGGTCTTTGAGCATGCCGTTAAGGCGGCGCTCGGTCGTCGTTCCCGAGGTCACCGCAATCGACTTGCCCGCGAAGTCGGCGAAGCCGTTGACCGTCGAGTCGGCGCGAACGAGGAAGCCGCCGCCGTCGACGAAAATGAGGCTGCTGAAATCGACCTCCTTCATCCGCGTCTGCGACGCGGTCGTGTTCGCGCATTCGAGATCGGCCTTGCCTCCGGCCACCATCGCGATGCGATTGGGCACCGTGTCGACCACCCAGTTGACCTTCAGGTCGGCGACGCCGACCGCGCGGCCGATCGCCGCGATGATGCGCTTGCACAGGTCGATCGAATACCCGGCCGGCTGATTGTCGGTTTCGACGTACGAAAACGGCAGCGAGTCGCCGGAAAAGGCGACGGTGATCGACCCGGCGGCCTTGATCTTGGCGAGGGTGTTCGGTGCGCTTTGCGCGAACGCCGCAGGAGCGCAGACGCTCGCGGCGACCAACAGGACTGACAGGAGACGCTTCATGGATAATCCCGGGTGGACTGGAAAACGGGGGGTTGGCAGGCGTGCTGGCGCCGTCGAAACCGGAGCCGAAATTATAGCGCAAGCGTCGCACCGGAGCGGTTCGCGTTGCCACGGCGCGCTTGGCGCGGTGCGGCCGCGTGCTACACTTTGACGCACCCCTTCGCAACGCATGGGCGCTTTCCAAACGGCGGGTTGTCATGGTCAGGAAACAATGATGTCGAGCCAGCGCTGCGTCGACGCGCTGCGAATGTGCGCCGCGGTTTGCCTGATGACCGCCGCTGCCGTCGCGGGCGCGGGTGCGTCGCAGACGCTCGACAGAATCCGCGCCGAAGGCGTGATTCACTTGGGCTATCGCGCCGGCGCGGCGCCGTTTTCTTTCCGGGAACGCGACGGCCGGATTCGCGGTTACAGCGCCGAGCTTTGCAGCCGCGTTGCGACGGCGATCCAGAAGCAGCTCGGGCTGCCGGCGCTCAAGGTCGAGTGGACGCCGCTCGACGCCGCGGACCGCCTCGACGCCGTTGCCAAAGGCAAGGTCGACATCGAATGCGGCACGACCACGGCGACGCTGTCGCGCTACGAGCGCGTCGACTTCAGCCTGCCGATCTTCGTCGATGGCGGCAGCATTCTCACCCGGACCGAGGCCAAACTGACGCGGCTGGCCGACTTTGCCGACAAGCGCGTGGCGGTCATTCCGAAGACGACGACCGAGGCGGCGCTCAGGCGCGAGCTCGCCGCGCTCGACGCGAAAACCGAACTCGTTGCGGTGAACGATTTCGCCGCCGGGTTGGCGTTGCTCATCGCGGGCAAGGTCGACGGCTGCGCCGGCGACCGGATCGTGCTGGTGTCGGCGCGCGCCGGCAGTGCCGATCCGGCCAAGCTCGCGTTGCTCGATGCGGATTTTTCCTTCGAACCCTACGCGCTGGTCGTGCGCCGCGACGACCCGGACTTTCGTTTGGCGGTGAATCGGGCGCTGGTCGGGATCTATCGCAGCGGCGACATCGACGAAATCTACTTTCGCTGGCTCGGTGCCCTCGGCCGTCCGGGGCCGCTGCTGCATTCGATGTTCTACCTCAACACACTGCCAGAATGATGCACTGCGTCCTGCAGCCGATCGTATTCCTGTTGTTCGCAGCGGTGCTTGCATGGCTTGGCTCGCTGAGCGCCGCCGCGCAGCAACCACAACCGGCGGGCGCAGGCTCGGCATCGGCATCGCCGGCAACGAAGCAACCGGCACTGACCGCGGCCGAGTGCGATCGCTGCGGCAAGGTGGAATCCATCCGGCAGGTGAGCTCGAAGGATCAGTGGACGCCCCTCGGGACGGTTACGCCACCGTCCGACCTGGGCCCCTCGGGAATCGCGGTCTACCAGATCGGGCCCGGATTCAGCAATCAGGGGCAAGCCTTCGTCGGCGCCGCGGGCGGCGGTGCCTACCAGACGCGCGCCAACAAGCGCGATGTCACCCGCTGGGAGGTCGTCGTCAAGATGGACGACGGAAGTGGCCGGTCGGTGATCCAGAACTACGAACCGCTGTTCGTCGTCGGTGACCGCGTCCACGTCTTCGGAACCCAGGTTGAGCTGTTGCAGTGACCGCGCTCGCCAGCGCGCTGGGTGCATCGGCATCCGCGGCAACGCTCGCGGTCGCGGACGGCGCTGACGGCAGTCGCGAGCTCCGGCTCGCGGGCCGGCTGGACGCGTTTTCGATTGCCGCCGTCTGGGCACAGGCGCGCAGCGCGGTGGCGCAGGTTCCGGAGCGGCGTGTCGTCGTCGACGCGGCGATGGTCGATTACTGCGACGGCGGCGGCGTCGCCATGCTCGTCGATTTGCTGCGGCAGGAGCGATCGGCGCAGGCGCCGGTGACGGTGCGCGGGCTGCGGCCGGAATTCCAGACACTGCTCGACCAGTTCGACCCGGCGGCGCTGCGCGCACCCGCTGCAGCGCATGCCCAACGGTTGAACGCGGTCGAGGAAATCGGCCGCGCGGCGCTGATCACCGGCCGCGACATCGCCACGCAGGTTGCCTTCGTCGGCGAGACCAGCTCGGCGTTGTGGTACGCGATCCGCCATCCGGCCAGCGTGCGCTGGAAGGACGTCGGATACCTGTGCGAGCAGGTCGGCGTCAACGCGCTGCCGATCGTGGCGCTGATCTCTTTCCTGCTCGGCCTCATCCTGGCGTTCCAGTCCGCGGTGCCGATGCGGCAGTTCGGCGCCGAATTGTTCGTTGCCGACCTCGTCGGGTTGTCGATCCTGCGCGAACTCGGTCCGTTGATGACGGCGATCTTGTTCGCCGGGCGCTCGGGCGCCGCATTCGCCGCCGAAATCGGCACGATGAAGGTCAACGAGGAACTGAACGCGCTGACGACGATGGGGCTCGATCCGGTGCGCTTCCTGGTCGTCACCCGCGTCCTGGCGGCGCTGGTGATGATGCCGCTGCTGACGCTGTTCGCCGACATGATCGGCATCCTCGGCGGGGCGCTGACGATGATCAGCTTCAACATTCCGATCCTGACTTTCCTGCGCGAAGTCGACAGCCTGGTGAACCTCAAGGACCTGTGGGCGGGTCTGGCCAAGACGCCCGTCTTCGCCATTCTCATCGCCGGCATCGGCTGCCTGCGCGGGCTGCAGACGCAGACCGGCGCCAGTGCCGTGGGCATTTCCGCGACGCGCGCCGTGGTCTCCGGCATCATCCTGCTGGTCGTCGTCGACGGCATCTATGCCTTCATCTACTATCTGATGGACATCTGAACGGGCCTGCGCATGACTGCCGCTCCGATCATCCGTGTCGAGGAGTTCACCGCCGGCTACGACGGCAACGTGCTCCTGCGCGACATCAACTTCAGCGTCAGTCGCGGCGAGGTGTTTGTCATCCTCGGCGGGTCGGGCTGCGGCAAGAGCACGCTGCTCAAGCACATGGTGAGCCTTTACCAGCCGATGACCGGCAGGATCTTCATCGACGGCGATGACATCGTCGTTGCCGAAGGCGAGCAGCGCAGGGCGATACTGAAGAAGATCGGCGTCATGTACCAGAGCGGCGCGCTGTTCGGCTCGATGACGCTGCTCGAGAACGTCCGCCTGCCGCTCGAGGAATACACGGCGCTCGACCTCGAGGCCATGGACCTCGTCGCGCGCATGAAGCTCAAGCTGGTCGGGCTCGAGCCGTTCTCGGCGCACATGCCCTCGGAGATCAGCGGCGGCATGCAGAAGCGCGCGGCGATCGCGCGCGCGATGGCGCTCGATCCGACGATCCTGTTCCTCGACGAGCCCTCCGCCGGTCTCGACCCGATCACGTCCGCCGAGCTCGACCAGTTGATCCTGCGGCTCGCCGGCAGCCTGCACATCACCTTCGTCATCGTGACCCACGAGCTGGCGAGCATCTATGCCGTGGCGGACCGGGTGATCATGCTCGACAAGCGCACCAGGGGTATCATCGCCGAGGGCGACCCCAAGGTGCTGCGCGATACCAGCGACAATCCCTGGGTACGCCAATTCTTCCGACGCGAAGCGGTTGCCGAAGCCGTTGCCGAAACGGCGTAGACGATCACCATGAGCGCGCAGGTCAATTTCTTCAAGATCGGATTGTTTGTCATCGGGGCGGCCGTTGCGCTGGTCTTCCTCCTGGTGTTGCTCGGCGCGGGCAGGCTGTTCCAGTCGAAGATCATCATGGAGACGTACTTCAACGAGTCCGTCCAGGGGCTGGAGCTGGGCTCGAAGGTCAAGTACCGGGGCGTGATCGTGGGCGAGGTGAAGAGTATCGGCTTCACCTACAATCGCTACCAGCAGGACATCCCCATGGCGGAGCGGCTGCGTTACGTAATGGTCGAGGCGACCATCATTCCCCGTCAGATCGGCGGGCGCACCGGTGCCGGCGACCTGACGCAGGCGGAGACGTTGAAGGCGGAAATCGACAAGGGCCTGCGCGTGCGCCTCGCTCCGCAGGGCATCACCGGCACCAGCTACCTCGAAATCGATTACGTCGACCCCAAGACCAATCCGCTGCTGCCGATCTCCTGGGAGCCGGCCAACTTGTACATTCCCAGCGCGCAGTCGACGGTCACGCAGTTCGTCGCCGCGGCTTCCGACATCGTCGAGCGGCTGCGCAATATCGACATCGACGGCACGCTCGCCAACCTCAACAGGTTGCTCGTCAACACCAACAAGCGGGTCGAGGCGATCGATGCCCAGCAACTGTCGCAGCGCAGCGCCAGCGTGTTGCAGAAGCTCGAGACCAAGCTCGACCAGCTGCCGATGGATCAGCTGGGCAAGGAAGGCAGCGCGCTGCTCACCGAGTTGCGGGCGAGCAATGCCAAGCTCGCGGCGATTCTCGACGATCCCGCGCTCAAGCGGCTGCCCGGCACCGCCGACGCCACGCTCGTGGCCGCGAAGAAACTCGTCGAGGATCCCAACCTCACGAGCACCATCGCGCACATGCAGCGCACGCTGGCGCGCCTGGACCGGATCGTCGGCGGCGGCGAAGCGGATCTGTCGACGACTCTTGAGAACATGCGCCAGATTTCGGACAACCTGCGCGACCTTACCGAAAACGCCAAGCGTTACCCATCGAGCGTGATTTTCGGCGGGCCGCCGCCGCCGGCCAAGGGTGCCCAATGAAACCGCCTCGCTGCACAGGTCCTGGTGTATTCCGTCACGCGCTGCTGCTGGCGCTGGTCGCGTCGTTTGCGGGGTGCGGCCTTGGAACGCGCCCGGCGTCCGTGAAACAGACGTACTTGCTGCAGCCGCCGCCGCCGGCAAGGGCCGCGGCGCCGGTGCATGCGGGCACGCTCAAGGTGGGCATGGTCGCCGTGGCGGCGCCGTTTCGCGGCCGGTCGTTCGTCTATCGCGAGGAGGAGCTCAAGTACGAGTCGGACTTCTACAACGAGTTCTTCGTCGCTCCTGCGGCAATGCTGACCGCCGACGTCGGCGCATGGCTGTCTGCCGCGGGCATCTTTCGCGAAGTGCTGCCGGCATCGGCCAATGCCGACGGGGACTTCGTTCTCGAAGGGCTGGTGAGCGAGATCTACGGCGACTACCGCGATGCCGCGAAGCCGGCGGCGGTGCTGTCGGCGAAATTCTTTCTCATCGACAACCGCGGCCTCGGCGGCGTCCCCGTCTGGCAGACCGAACTCAGGCAACGCGTGGCGCTGCCGGCGCGTTCGCCCGACGCGCTTGCCGCGGCTTACAACTCCGCGTGGTCCGCGATGCTCGCCGACCTGAGTCGGGACCTGGCGGCAGCGAAGCTCGCTCGCTGACGCACGTGCACATGCGGGCCGGCTCGCAGTTCGACCGGTTTGCGCGCGGCCGCGAATGCACCGTGCGTCACCGCAAAACTCAGAACAGCGGCGGCAGGGGGTTCTTGTCGGTCAACGCCGGCACCTCCGGACCGCCGGCCGGCGACGTTCCCCGGTCGGCGAGGTCGACCCACCCGCCGCCCATCGCCTTGTAGATGTTGACGCTCGACGCGAACACCTGTGCGCGCACCGCCGCGAGCGTGAGCTCCGCCGGGAACAGCGACTGCTCGGCCTGCAGCACCGTCGAGTAGGGCGCATAGCCGCCGTTGAACTGCAGCCGCGCGAGCCGCGAATAATCGCGCAGCGCGTCGACCAGGCGCGCTTGCGCCGCCAGCTGCTCCTGCAGCTTCTGGTTCGCGACCAGCGCGTTGTCGACATCGGCGAACGCGTTCTGGATCGACAGCCGGTAGTTGTACAGCGCCGCCTGCGCTCCGGCCTCGGCCTGCGCGGCCTGGCCGCTGACAGCGCCGACGGTGAAGATCGGCCCGATGATCTGGCCGGCGTAGCTCCACGTCCGCGCGGGCCCGGTGAACCGCTTGGACGGGTCCGAGCTCGCGGCGCCGAAGGCATCTACCTGGGCCTGGAACGGCTTCTGGTCCATCCGCAACATCACCTGGCCGGCCTTGACTACCGCGCCCTCGACGTGGACGCGCTTGTCGAGAAATCCGGAGACGCGGGCGTGGATATTGACCGCCTGCGAGCTCTGCGTTTGGGCGACGTAGGTGGCCGATACCGGCACGTCGCGCGGCGTGACGGTGAGGGTCGTGACTTCGATCGGCGGTCGTGCGGCTTCCTTCTTTGCCTCTTGCCGCAGCCGGATGCGAGAAGAAGCACCGCGACCAGGGCGCTCGCAGCGGTTGCGTGCGCGCAGGGGCGCAAGAAGTGACCGGGGAGGAGTTTCATCGGCAGTCCTTCTGGAAGGGGGCACGGGAGCGGCGCATCGAGCTGCAACGGCGTCGCGAAAGCGATCGTTTTAACAGCAGCCGGCGCCGTTTGTCGAGAAGGCATTGCCCGGGACACGCTCGCCGGGGCAGGGATCCGCGGCCGAGGTTACAGGCAGGTTGCAATCGGCGAAGTGGCGATGCCGCCGAGTCGCTCCCTGAAGGTCAGTTCGTAGTTGAG
>Ga0209048_10000753_pt1 | contig 34373 bp, 31 predicted proteins | sample FrelakmetCRP12CR_FD_187146 | JGI IMG/M metagenome (GOLD analysis project Ga0209048, IMG submission 187146) | Freshwater lake sediment microbial communities from the University of Notre Dame, USA, for methane emissions studies - CRP12 CR (SPAdes)... | ecosystem: Environmental > Aquatic >...
TGCGAATGAGTCAAGTTTCCATGTAGTCCGTCTGGCCGTTCAAGACGTCTACGCCCCGCGCACGCGCGGGGCCAGCCAGCAGCGTTTCTGGTTCTAGCGGGGCGGGCGTCGTCGCCGGACATGCTTGGCGGTCCGAGGCCCGCCTCGCTAGAACTTGTCGGCGTACTCGCTGACGACCGGAATGATCAGGCGCTTGCCGCCGAACGCCTTCACGACGGCGACGATGTGCATCACCAGGAAGACGAGGAACGGGATCGGCACCAGCGCGAGCAGCGCGCAGCCAATCCCGGCGGTCATCAGGCCGAAGACGAGCGCGACGACGACCAGCGCGAGCAGCAGCAGCATCTCGGCCGTCATCAGCACGATGCCGTGCTTGGCGTGCCACTGAAGGTCCGCGTCGTCCTTCTCGACCAGCAGGGGGATGACGGCAAACGGGGGCAGGTAGGCGAGGACGATCATGATCGAGCGGCTGCTCGGTTGACCGTGAAAGCCGCCCGGCGTGTCTGGTGCCATCATCTCGTTCTCGGCCGGCCCTTCCGGGGAGCGACGAGGGCCCGAGGGGAGGGCGGCCGCGGCCGCCCCCCTGTGGATCTTCCAGGTCCTAGAAACGGTCGGCGTACTCGCTGACGAAGGGCAGCGTGAACCGCTGTCCGTTGACGCCCTTCACGATGCACAGGATGTGCACCACGACGACGCCCAGCCAGAGGACCACCGAGATCAGGAACCCGACGATCGCGAACAGGCACCCGAGGCCCGGGATGTGACTGAGGATCATCTGCACGATGATCAACGCGATCCAGAGGACGATCTCGGCCACGAGCAGCACGATGCCGTGCTTGGCGTGCCACTGGACTTCCTTGTCGTTCTTCTCGACCAGCAGCGGGACGAGCGCGAGGATCCACAGGTACGACAGGACGATCATGATCGTCCTGTTGCTCGCAGGTGCGCTAGATGGGGTGGGATCGGTCATGGTGCTTCTCCTTTGACGAGAAGGTGATGGAGTGGGTGAAGTGTACCGAACGCCGGTCCCGAGGTCCAGCGCAAAGAAGGGCGGGCGGCGCGCGGGTCAGCCGGCGTGCAGGTTCGCGTGCACGGCGGCGCCCAGCAGGCCCGCGCGCTCGTTGAGGATGACCGCCACCGGGATGAGCGACGCGAATTCGGCCATCGGGGCCTTCGCGCAGAACGCCTCGATGAATCGCCCCCCCCGCAGCGCGGGCAGGATCTTCGGGGCCATGCCGCCGCCGAGGAACAAACCGGCGGTCGCCACCGATCGAAGGGCCAGGTTGCCCGCCTCCGCGCCGTAGACCGAGACGAAGATCTCCAGCGCACGGACGCAATCGGGACACCGGCGTTCGAGCGCCGACTCGGAGATGAGCCGGGGCCCCTGCGCCGGATCGGCGTCCACGTCGCAGGCGGCGCACCCGCGAGGGTGCGTGAACCGGTGGATGTTCACGAGTCCGGGACCCGAGATGACGCGCTCGTAGTCTGCGCGGCCGTAGCGGGACACGAGGTGGCGCAGCAACGCGATCTCGTCCGCGGTTCGCGGCGCGAAGTCGGCGTGGCCGCCCTCGGTCGGCGACGGGACGAATCTCCCGTCCACGTAGTGCAGCAGGGCCTCGCCAAGCCCGGTCCCCGCGGCGATGAGCGCCGCGTTCCCCGTGGGCACGAGGCGGCCGGCCTGGAGGACAGCCAGCTCGTCCGGGTGCAGCACCGGGACCGAGTACGCCATCGCCTGGAGGTCGTTGAGCAGCGTGACCCGCGGAAAGCCGAACCGCACCGCGACGGCCGCCGCGTCCACGAACCACGGGACGTTGGTGAGGTGGGCGACCTGCGCCACGATGGGCCCCGCCACGCCAAAGCTGGCGGCGCGCACCATCGGTGACTGCCGCCCCTGGCCGCCGAGGAACTCCGCGAGGATGGCTTCGAGGCTCGGATAGTCGCACGTCGCGAAACTGCGCACGTCCACCAGTTCCGGCCGCTGAGACGCCGGCGAGAACAGGCCGACGAGCGTCTTGGTCCCCCCGATATCTCCCGCAAGCAGCATCGACCGCCCCTACACCACTTCGAACACGATCCTGTCCGGCCCCGCCCCGCTCGCTGCCGCAAGCCGCCTCGCGAAGTACGTTTCGACCTTGACGTTCGGGAACGCCTCCCTCATCCAGGCGGACGCGCGGCGAAGGTCGCGGAGTTGCCGTTCCTGGAGGTCGACCGTGAACGGTCCGATTTTCCGTTCGAGGTACCACGCGCAGTCCTGGTGGGCGATGGAGACGATGCGGCGCGTGCCGTGGGCGGACACGAGAGACTCGATCCGCCGGCGGAAGAAATTGAAGTCCTTCGGAATCAGGTCGACGAGCGTGAGCGGCTCGATGCCGCCGGGGACCGCCATGAAGTCCGTGTGCGGCGACGTTCGCAGGTAGTCGGTGACGAACTCCTGGATGTACGGCCGCCAGCGTCCGTCCACGCACGAGATGATGAGCGTGTCGGGGCGCTCGGCATCCCAGGCGTGGCTGCTCTCGAAAACGACGTTATCGGGCATTGGGCTTCGAGGGAGCCCGGCCGGGCTCCCCCGCCTCCGCCCGGGCCGTCGCCGTCTCGGTCTTCGCCGCGACGAGCCGGGCGACGTCGATGCCGAACTGGTCCTTGAGCATCGCGAGCATCGCGGTCATGCCGCCCCCGACGGTGCCCATGATCCGGCCGACTCCTCCCCCTCCGTCGCCGCCGCTGGCCATGTCGATGATGTTGATCTTGTCGATCCCGGCGAGCTGTGTCGCGAACGCCTGCGCGAGCTCGGGCATCTTCTCGACGATCATGTTCAGGACCGCCGCCTCGTTGAAGTTCTTCCACGCCTCGGCCTTCTTCTGCAGGCCCTCCGCTTCGGCGAGGAGCTTCTTCTTCACCACTTCCGCCTGGGCCTCACCGATCGCGAGCACCTTCGCCGCCTCGGCGAGTCCGACCTTCTCGATCTTCGCCGCCTCGCCCGCGCCCTCGTATTCGAGCTCCTTCTGCGTCGCCTCGGCCTTGATGACCGTCGCCTGCTTCGCCCCCTCGGCCTTGATCACGGTCGCCTGCTTCTCGCCCTCGGCCTGGACGATCGACGCCTGCCGCTGCGCCTCGGCGGGGCGGATCACCGTCGCGAGGAGTTCCTTCTCCTTCCTCGCCGCCTCCTGCTCCTGCACGAGCACTTCCTGCTGCTTGCGCACCTGTTCGATGCGCGTCTCCTGCTCGGTCACGCGCTGGCGGGCGGTCGCGGTGGCGAGCGGCCCGGCCTGCGCGGCCTCGGCGGTCTTCGCCTGGACGGCGGCGTTGAACTCCGCCTGCTTCATCTCCTTGTCGCGCAGCGACTGTGCGATGGTGACGTCGGCCTCGTAGCGCTTGGTCTTGCCTTCCTGGTCGGCGTTCGCCGACTGGATCATCGCATCGCGTTGCGCGAGCGCCTCGCCGATGACCGCGTCGCGCTTCACCTCCGCGGTGCGTCTCTTCCCGAGGGCGTCCAGGTATCCCTGCTCGTCCGAGATCTGCTGGATCGTGAGGATGTCGATGTTCACGCCCATCTTCTTCAGGTCGACCGCGGCCTCGTCGGTCATCTTCTGCGCGAACGCCGAGCGGTCGGCGTTGATCTCCTCGACGGTCAGCGTGCCGAGGATCGCGCGCAGGTGGCCCTCGAGCGTCTGGAAGATCACGCTCTTGATCTGCTCGGTCGTCATCCCGAGGAACCGCTCGGCCGCGGCCCGCAGCGACACGTCGTCGCCCGCGATCTTCACGTTCGCGACCGCCTCGACGGTGACCGGCACCCCTTCTTTCGTGTAGGCCCGCTGGATCTTGAGGGGGATCGAGATGATGTTCAGCGAGAGGTACGCGACCTTCTCGACGATCGGGATGAGCAGCGCCGCGCCGCCCCGGACGACGCGGAACCCGACGATCGACTTGACGCCCTTCTCGTCGATGAGCGTGTGTTTGCGCCCGTAGAAGATCGCCACCTCTGACGGCGGAACCTTGATGTAGTTCCGCGCGTACAGCGCCATCGCGGCGAAGATCACGACCAGGAGGAGCATCAGGGCCATCGCCACGATGAACGCTCCCGCGCTGGCTTGTATGAGGCTCATGAGACCCGACATGGTGGACTCCTCCTACTCTCGTTCGACCACGACGTAGTCACCGCGGATTTCGCGGATGATGACTGGCGTGCCTTCCGGCATGGCCTTGCCGTCCTTCGACCGGGCGATGTGCATCGAACGCTCCCCGGCGGCAGAAATGGAGACCTGGCCGAGATGGCCGTCGGGGATCGCGATCGCGACCTCGGCGGACATGCCGACGAGGCTCGTCATCTTCACCTCGCTCGAGGCCTGCTGCGAGTAGAGGATCTCGGCGAACTTGAAGACGACCGACGCGAGCACGATGCCGGACACGATTCCGAACGCGGACGACGACGGATACCCGAACTCGAGGTACCGCCCGATCGTCCCGCCGAATCCGAACGCGGCGATGAACGACGCGATGATTCGCGAGCTGAAGATCGACGGCCCCCCCTCGCCGTCCGCGGCGTGGGAGACGTCGTGGCCGCCGCCCATGTCTCCGACATGAAGATCGTGGCCGCCTCCGAAGAACAGCATGACGAGGAGGAAGAGCAGTCCGAAGGCCCCGATTGCGGCGAAGATCAGCATGATCGCTTGCCCTCAGGAAACCCGCGAGATCGACAGGGCTGATTATGGCCGGGGCGGCGGCGGAGTCAAGCGAATTGCCCCAACGCGGCCGTTGACTTTCGCCCGCCTCTCCTGCATCGTTACCCGCGTGAACCACGACCCGTCCGCCGCCGTCCTGCCGGCGCTGGCCAGCGAATGCGTGGCCTTCAGCGGCCGGCTGGCGTCGATCAGCCGGAAGGAAGCGCGGTCGCTGGTCGCGCGGCTCGGCGGCAGCGTCGTGGACGATGTCGGCGCGCGGACGACGATGCTGGTGGTCGGGGCAGGGGCGGCACCGGGCGACCGCAGCGCGCCGCCGGACGGCGACGAGAAGAACCAGAAGGTCCGCCGCGCGAGGGCGATCAACGCGCGCGAGCCGGGGCGCATCAGGATTCTCGCCGAGGAGGACTTCTGCGCGCTCGCGGGCGTGCCGTCGCCCGCCGCGCTGCGGCAGCAGTGGTTCGCGGTGCACGACATCCTCGCGATGTACCCGCTCCTGCGCGAGGACCACCTGCACTACCTGCAGAAGTGGAACCTGATCAGTCCCGCGCTGCGCACGAACGCCGAGACGTACTTCGCGTTCACCGACCTGACCGTCCTCCGGCAGGCGCACGCGGAGCTGGAGCGGGGCGCGCCGTTCCGGGCGGTGCTGCGCTCGCTGCAGGCGTTGCGCGAAGGGCAACTGAGCCTCGACTTCTCCCTGGAGGCCGAGCCCGCCAAGGTCATCCTGCTCACCCGGTCGCCCTCGCGCGCCGCGGGCCGGCCCGACATCGACACGGCCGCGGCCGAAGAGTGCTTCAGGTCGGCCTCCGCGCTCGACGACGGGGACCCGCGCATGCAGGCGGCGGCCTGCCGCGGCTATCGCCGGGCCCTCGAGATCGATCCCTGCCTCGTGCCGGCGATCATCAACCTCGCCAACGTCCACTACGCGCAGGAGCACCTGCCCGAAGCCGAGGCGCTCTACGAGCGGGCCATCGACCTCGAGCCGGATGTGTTCGAGGCGCACTTCAACCTGGGCAACGTCTACCACGACCTCGGGCGGCTCGAAGAGGCGCGCGCCGCGTACGAGGCGGCGCTCCGGCTCAACCCCGACTACGCCGAGACGCATTTCTACCTGGCGGTGACCCTCGAGAAACTCGGGCGGTCGCAGCAGGCACGGGCGCACTGGAGACGCTATCGGGATCTCGCGCCGGACGGGGAATGGGTGCAGTTGGCGAGCGAGTTCGGAGAGTAGCGGCTAGTAGCGTTCCCCGTAGTAGTCCCGCTTCTTCGGGGTCCGGCGGAGCTTGTAGAACGCGCACTCCGGGCACCAGGCTTCGGCGTCGAACCCGTTCGCGCCCGTTAGTGGCAGAACGTCGCGGTGGCCGCAGCATTCCGGCGTGCCTTCCTCGGCCGCCTTGCGCCAGCGGCACGAGCGGAACCGCTCCGCCGCGGTGGACACGGGGGCAGGCGCCTCGACGAGACCCGGGGCGGGTGCCTCCGAGGGGACGAACGAATCGTCAACGAACGGCTTTTCGTATACCGACAACCTGATCCTCTTGCTGCTGAGACGCGCGGGCCGCATTCGAGCGACGCCGGCTATCAAACATTGTGCCACATCGGTGTCGCCGGGGCAAACATCCCGCGCCCGGCGTCACAAACCGCGCACCGCCGATTCGACTCGGCTGGCGAGCTTTGCATAATCTTCGCCTGCCAGTTCGATCGGATGCCCGAACGCCACGCGGACCCGGCCGCGACGCGCCATCTTCTGCGACTTGTGCAGCACCTTGTCCACCCCTTCCAGCCGGACGGGAACAACTGGAACCGACAGCCGCGCGCCGATCATCCCGACCCCCGGTCGAAAGACGCCAATCTCGCCGGCCTCGGTCCGCGCTCCCTCCGGGTAGATCAACACCGACCAGCCGTCACTGACCAGGTCTCCGATGTAGCGCAGCGTCTGGCGGGCCCCGGCTTCGCGCTGCGGCAGCGGGAACGCATTGAAGAAGAGCGCGGCGAGGTAGTAGCAGCTCCCGCTCACGCAGCGCTCGCGCAACGAATGGCCCGCGGGATGGAAATGCGGGTCGAAGAACTCCTTGGACATGGCGACCGCCACGCGCTGGCGGTGCCGACCCGGAAGCGCCGCGAGAATCACCGGCGTGTCGAGGTGGCTCTGGTGATTCGACGCGAACACCACCGGGCCGTCGAGAGCCGCCAGGTGTTCGAGACCCTCCACGCGGATCCGCGCGAACAGCCTCGCGAGCGGCAGCAGCCAGGCGGCGAGGCTCGCCCTCCGAATCGCCGCGACCAGGCCGCGGCGATTCCATGCGGGCATGGCCCAGGCCTGCACCGCCTGCCGGTCGGGATTCGCCGGCGTCGGCGCGCCGACGAGGAGCGCCCGGATCTCGCCGACGTTCCGCGCGTCCGCGAAGCGCCGCTCGTCGATGCTCGACTCGAATCGCTCCTCGATGGCGACCATCAGCTCGACCCGCTCGAGCGAACTGAGGCCCAGTTCTTCGATCGTCGTCTCCGGCCGCAGCTCGCGGCCGCCGGCGAATCGGGACAGCAGCGCGTCGAGCGACTGGCCGGGCGGCGGCGCAGGCCGTGACGTGGCGCCCGTCTCGGCCCACCGCCTGACCTCGCGCCGTTTGAGCTTCCCGGTTCCCTCGGTGCGCGGCAGTTCCGCGGCCGGCCAGATCGAAATGCCGCGGATGCGCTGGTGCTCGGCCAGCCGCGCGTTGGCCTGGCGCACGACGTCCCCGGTGTCGGTGCCGGGTTCCACGACCACCACGGCCTGCACCCGTTCTTCGCCGCCCTGCGCGAGGCCGACGACGGCGCATTCGACCACGCCGGGCTGCTCGTTGACGACGCGCTCCACGTCCTCGGGGAAGACGTTCAGCCCCTCGGGCGTGACGATCATCTCCTTCTTTCGGCCCTTCACGAACAGCCGGCCCTGCTCGTCGAGCACGCCGATGTCGCCCGTGTGGAGCCAGCCGCTCTCGAAGGCCTCGGTCGTCTCGCGCTCGGCGCCGAAGTACCCGTGCGTCACGTTGTCGCCCCGCACGAGGATCTCGCCGTCGGGCGCGATCTTCACCTCGACGCCCCCGATGGCCTTGCCCACCGATCCCTTTCGCGCGGCGAACGGGTGGTTCAGGCTGACGATTGGAGCGGTTTCGGTGAGGCCGTAGCCCTGGATGACCAGGAAGCCGAGGCGCGACCAGAACTCCTCGAGGGCCGGTTCGAGCGGGGCCGCGCCGACGACGACGCTCCAGAACTTGAGGCCGAACGCGCGGTGCACGGCGCGGTAGCGCCACCAGCGGCGCGCAACGTGCACGGCCTCGGGCGGCGGGTCTGCCGCCCGGTCGAGCGTCCGCCGCACGTACGAGGCCAGCACGTCGAGGATCTTCGGCACCGACACCAGGACCGACACGCGGCGCTTCTTCACCTGCGCGACGATGTCCGCCGGGTTGAATCCGCGCATGAAGACGACCGTGCCCGGCAGCATCGGCGGGATGAACGTGGCCATCGCCTGGCCGAACATGTGGCTCAGCGGCAGCAGGTTCAGGAACCGCAATGGGAAGAAGGGGCGGCCCCACCACCGGTATTTCAGGACCTCGCCCTCGATGGGGACGATGTTCGCCAGCACGTTGCGATGGGTGATCAGAACGCCCTTGGGCTCGGCCGTCGCCCCGGACGTGAAGACGATCTCCGCGACGTCGTCGCGCGTCAGCGGGACGGGCGGCGCGGCGCGCCTGTCCCGCCAGTCGAGACGCGACAGGGGCCACGCCTCGATTCCATCGGCCAGCGCGGCCCGATCGGCATCTCCGCCGGCCAGAGCCGGCACGTCGTCGCCGACGAGCGCGATGCGCGCGCGCACGATGCCGCCGATGCGCCTCGCGAACTCGAGTGACGAACGGTAGTCGATCGGGACGACGACGATGCCCGCCGTCACGCAGCCCCAGAACGCCGCGATCCACTCGGGCCGGTTCTCGGACCAGAACAGGACGGCGTCGCCCTTCCGGAGGCCGGCCGCGTGCAGGCGTCCCGCAAACCCCCGCGCGGCCGCAGTCACGTCCCGGTAGCGATACCGGCGCGTCCTGAAGCCGTCGTCGTAAACCAGGAACTCGCCGGCCTTCGAGTCCAGGTCCTCGAAGAACCCGACGAGCGTGTCGCGGCGCATGAGGTGATTGTAAGCCGTCGTGACATCCACCCGGCTGGGCTACAATAGTCGCACTCACCACTCGTCAAACGCAGTCGAACCGCCCGGGCGGGCGCCCGGCGTCGAGGTCATCCATGCGCGTCTTTCTCACCGGTGCCAGCGGGTATGTCGGAACGGCCGTCCTCGACGCGTTCGCTCGAGCCGGTCACCAGGTGACAGGCCTCGTCCGCAATTCCGAGAAAGCCTCGCAGGTGGCCTCCCGGGGCGGAACGCCCCTGATTGGCGATCTGTGCGTTCCGGCCTCCTACCGTCAGGCCGCCGAGGGGCACGACGCGTTCATCCACGCCGGTTTCGACAGCGCACGCGCCGTCGAGTGCGATCGCCTGGCGATCGAGACACTGCTGGCCGCCGCTCGCGCGGGGGCTCCCGGGCGAGCCGGCGTGCTGATCTACACGTCGGGGATCTGGGTGCTCGGGCACACGCCGCAACCCGCCGCCGAAGACGCGCCGTTGAACTCGGCCGCGATCGTGTCGTTCCGTCCGGCCCACGAGCAGATGGTCCTGTCCGCATCCGGCAACGGCCTCCGCACCATCGTCGTGCGCCCGGGCATCGTGTACGGCGGGTCGCGGGGAATTGTCGGCGACATGTTCCGCAACGCGGTCAACGGCCTGATCCGCATCATCGGAACGGGCGACAACCACTGGCCCACGGTCTACGACCGCGACCTGGCCGCCCTGTACCTGCGCCTGGCCCTGCACGCCGACGCGTCGGGCGTCTTCCACGCGAACGACGAAGGCGACGAGCGCGTCAACGACATCGCGGCCGCGATCGTCGGCCAGGCGCCGCCGACGCCGGACGTCCGGCGAGTGGGGCTCGACGAAGCCCAGGCGCAGCTGGGCGCCTACGCGCTCGCCCTCGCGCTCGACCAGGTGGTGCGCAGCCCGCGAGCCCGCGCACTGGGGTGGGCGCCCACGCTGAGCTCGATCGGGAGCAACGCCGCCCGCCTGTTCGAAGAGTGGCGGTCCGATTCGGCCGGTCGATAGCTCGTGTCCGGCCGCGAGCCGCGAGCCGCGAGCCGCCAGCCGCGAGCCGCCAGCCGGCGCAGTCTCAGCGCCCCGCGGCCGGCATGAGGTAGAACGCGGCCGCGACGATGAGATACACGGCAAGGAGTTGAAGGCCTTCCACCCAGTTGCTCTCGCCATCCAGCGCAACGATGGCCGTCGCGCCCACCGAGAGGCCGATCGCGGCGATCTCGAACGGGTGGAACAACAGCGTCATCGGGTGACCCATCGCAAACGACGCGAGGACGAGGACGGGCGCGACCAGCAGAGCAATCTGCGCGCTGCTGCCGATGGCAATCTCGACCGCCAGCGTCATCTGGTCCCGGCGCGCGGCGGCGACCGCGCTGTAGTGCTCGGCGGCGTTGCCGACCAGCGCGATGATGATCACGCCCGTGAACAGCTCGCTCATTCCGGACTTCGCCAGCATCGCCGACATTCCGCCCACCATCACCTCCGCCTGCACCGCGGTGAGCACCGTCGCGAGGCCGAGCAGCACGATCGGCGGCAGGAAGCCGGCCCGGCCGGCGGCGGGCCCGGGCGTCTGCGGCGCGATCAGGCTCCGGCCGGTGGTGAAGCTGTACACGAGGCTCCCGGCATACGCGACGATCAGCAGGACGGACGTCCACAGGCTCAAGTGGTAGATCGCGGGAGGCAGGGGGCCGACGCGGCCGTAGAGCGTCAGGTCGAACACGGCCGGCATCGTCAAGGCGACGGTGGCGAGGAACAGCATGATCGTGGCGTTGCTCGCCGCCGTTCGGTTGAAGCGCTGCGATACGCGGCCGAACCCGCCGACCAGCGTCGAGGCGCCGAAGACGAGGAGCAGGTTGCCGACGATGCTCCCCGTGATCGACGCCTGCACGACGGCGATCTGATTCGCCTGGAGCGCGACCAGGCCGATGATCACCTCGGCGGCGTTGCCGAACGTGGCGTTGAGGAAGCCGCCGAGCGTCGGGCCGGCGTTGGTCGCGAGTTCGTTGGTCGCGTGGCCGATCAGCCCGGCGAGCGGGACGATCGAGATCGCGCCCAGGATGAACGGCCAGAGCGTGTCCGGCGCCTTCCAGGCGGCGACCCAGGCGAGGGGCGCGAAGACGAGGAGGAGGCTCAGGCGGCCGAGCACCGCCTTGCGGATGAAGGGGAGCAGGGTCGGCATCGCCGCCCATGCTAGCATTCCTGCGTGCCCGAACTCCTCACTCTCGACCAGATTCGCGAGGCGGCGGCCAGGATCGGCGGCGTCGCCCGTGTCACCCCGCTGCTCGAGGCCCGCGAGCTGAGGGCCTGGGGCGGGTCCGACGCCGTTCCGCTGCTGCTCAAGTGCGAGAACCTCCAGGTGGGCGGCGCGTTCAAGATCCGGGGCGCCTACAACATGGCGGCCGGACTCCCCGCAGCGACGCGTCGCGCCGGGCTGCTCACGTATTCGTCGGGCAACCACGGCCTGGCCATTGCGCTCACCGCACGAAGGCTCGGCATTCCTGCCGTCATCGTGATGCCGACGACGGCGCCGCCGGTGAAGGTCGAGGGGGCGCGGGCGCTGGGCGCCGAAGTCCTGTTCGAGGGCACGACGACGATCGAGCGGAAGGCGAGGGCGGAGGCCGAGGCATCGCGCAGGGGACTCACGATCGTGCCGCCGTTCGACCACCTGCAGATCGCCGCGGGGCAGGGCACGATCGGCCTCGAGATCCTGGAGCAGTGCCCGACGGTGGCCACGGTGTACGTCCAGATGAGCGGCGGCGGCCTGATTTCCGGCGTGGCCACCGCGCTGAAGCGAAGCCGTCCGTCGGTTCACGTGGTCGGCGTCGAGCCGGCGGGCGTCGCGCGGATGACCGCGTCGCTCGCGGCCGGCCACCCGGTTACGATTCCCATCACGCCCGGCATCGCCGACGGCCTGCTGGCGGTCCGCCCGGGCGACGTCACGTTCCCTCACGTCCAGGCCTTCGTCGACCGCGTCGTCACGATCGACGATCGGGCGATCGTCGGCGCGCTGCAGTGGCTGTTCCGCGAAGCGAAGGTGGTGGCCGAGCCGAGCGGCGCCATCACGGTGGCCGCCGCGCTCGCGGACGGGGCCGGCGGCCGCCTGGACCCGCGGGGGCCGGCCGTGGCGGTCATCAGCGGGGGGAACGTCGAGGCGGACGCATTCGCGAAATACCTGTCTGGCGATCTTGCGATCTAGGAATCTTGCGATCTAGGAATCTCGCGATTCAGCCCTCCGGATCGCCCGATCGCAAGATCGCCCGATCGCCCGATCGCAAGATGTCTTTAGCAGCCTCCAGGCCTTGGTCGGCCGTCGTGATCTCGCCATCGAGCTGGCGCTCGTAGACCTGGCGGAGGATGGCGCCGATCTGCGGCCCGGGCATCAGGCCGAGCGCCAGCAGGTGGCGGCCGAGCAGGACCGGCTTCGGCGCCTCGTGTTGGACGCCGAGCACGCGCGCCCGCTCGAGAAACCAGGACATCGCGGAGCAGTCGAACTCGCCGGTGCGGCCCACGCAGTCGGCCGCGGCCAGCCGCGCCAGCAGCTCGAGGTCCACCTTCCCCGCCAGCCGCCGGAACGCGCCGTCGCCCACCTCGCCGCGCACCTTGTGCCACGACCCCGGCTTCAGGTGATGCGCGGTGAGGCCGAAGACCTGCGTGCGCACGTCCACGCCGTCGATCGAGTGGACGTTCAGGCGGTCGAGCAGCGCGCGAGCGGGGGCGACGCCGGCCTCCTCGTGGTTGTGCGACCGGATCCGGCCGTCGAAGAACGCCGTCGTCGAAGGCTTGCCGAAGTCGTGGCAGACCGCGCCCAGCATGACGACGATCTTCGCCCAACGCGGGAGATCGTCGATCCGGCTCCGCGCCTGGTCGATGACCATCAGCGTGTGATCCCACACGTCGCCCTCCGGGTGCCACTCCGGCTCCTGCGCGCACCCGATCAGCGACTCCATCTCGGGCAACAGGCGTGAGACGACGCCGGCATCGCGCGCGAAGCGGAAGCCGAGCGAGGGGCGTTCGGGCAGCAGCAGCAGCTTCTCGAACTCGGCCCAGATGCGCTCCGGCGGCAGGTCGTCGAGCGGTATCGCCCGGCAGATCTCCAGCGTCGCCGGCGCGACGGCCAGCTCGAACCGGGCGACGAACTGCATCGCCCGGAGGACGCGCAGGCTGTCGTCGGCGAAGGTGAGGGGATCGACGACGCGGAGGATGCGGGCGTCGAGATCCGCCCGGCCGCCGCGAGGATCCAGGTAATCGCCCGACAACGGATCCCACGCGATGGCATTGATGGTGAAGTCGCGGCGGCGCGAGGCGTCGTCCACCGACATCGCCGGGTCGCCCTCGACGAGGAACCCGCGATGGCCCCTGCCGATCTTCGACTCGCGGCGGGGGAGCGCCACGTCGATCGCGCCCACCTTGTAGACGGTGAAGGCCTGGCCGATCGTCTCGACACGTCCGACTTGCTCCAGCAGCGGACGCAACCCGGCCGCCGGGATGCCGTAGACCTCGAGGTCGATGTCCTTCGAGGGCAGGCCGAGCAGGCGGTCGCGCACCCAGCCGCCGACGATCAGCGCGCGGCCGCCCGCCAGGCGGACAGCCGCAGCGATCTCCTGCGCCCGGGCCAGGCTCGTGTCGGGAGACGACATCGGGCCGATCGTATCACCGCCGGGCGCTACGCCACCTTTCGAGCGACCGTGAGGGAGCCGGCCGAACGGGCCGCCGGCCTGGTCCCGGCCTGGCGACGGTAGGCTGCTGGATCGGGCGCCACGTCCCAGCCGGGCGATTCGGACCCGCACGACGTGCAGAGCAGGAACATCCGCGTGCCTTCGTACTGCAGGACCGAGTCGTGCCCGTGCAGGCCGCACAACGCCATATTGAGCTTACGCAGCAGCCGCTCGAGGAGGCCCATCGGCTGGACGCCGGTGGCGGCCATCGCGAACGATCGCGCCGCATACGAGTGGTCGGGGGCATTCATGATCATGGACCGATCTCCTCCACCGGCGGCTCGGCGCGCCCGGAGGCGGCGAGTCACCGTGGTGTCAGGGAACGGTCCGGCTAGCTTCAAGCTGCGTGCCAATGTTGAGGTCGGGGCGTTCAACCTCGTCGTACCCGGCGAACCCAAGCCGATCAGCGGGCGAAACTGCCAGGAACAGCCGCCGGCGAGCAAACGGCTGAGCCGCGCTCGAGTCGGCGATTGATGCAGTCCGGGCCGGCTGGTGTATTGGGGACGGACAAGCAGAACGATACAGACGACCGGCTGGCCTCGCCGGCCGGGGTGCGCGATTCAGTCTTCGAGAGAGGTGTTGTCGGCCGCCACGGTCGGGCTGGCGTGCGTGCGGGACACGATCGGGGCGAACAGGTGATCGAGCGTTCGCGCGTAGTAGCGCAGCATCATCCTGTTGCGGACACGGAAGCGATTCTGCTCGACGACGAGCACGCCGCGCCGGACGAATGGACGCGCCGCTTCGGCCACGGCCTGCCGTCCGCTCTCCACCGAGAGGTTGGCCTTACGCTCGCGCAACTGGTCGAGCATGCCGTCGATCCGCGCTTCGAGGTCACGGCGTTCGATCGACGGCCTCATGGCGGCGGCGACCAGGGCCGTCGGCGTCACCTTGTAGAGGAGGCCGATCGCGTCGCGGGTGCGGTGGGCCAGGTCGAGGATGTCGCGCCTCGACTGCGAGTTGTACTCGGACGTGTGGATCGGCGTGCCGAACGTGACGAACGCGCGCGACCGGTAGCCGACCGCGTCGCGCATCATCTCGGCAAGCTCGCGCGCGAACGGCCGCTGGCGGCGCTTCACACCCTGTCCCGCGAGGATGCGGTCCTCGAGCACGATGTCGTAGGCGATCGCCATCGGCAGGATCACCAGGTTCTCGGTGTCCGACTGCATGGCCGCGTGGATCAAGCCGGTCTTCGGGGACTTCAGCTCGCCGCTGTAGCTACGCCCGCCCTCGATGTAGAACAGCAGGTCGTGGGCGCGAAGCAGCTCCGCCACGTACGCTTTCAGGGTGATCAGGTACGCGGGGTCCTTCGTGTTGCGGCGAATCGGGACGGCCCCGGTGACGTACCGGTGCAGGAGGCCGAGGGGCCCGGCGAAGAGGTTGATGCCCGCCGCGATGATGGGCGGCCGAATCCCGTTGTCGTCGAGAACGAGCGGCTCGACCAGGTAGTCGGTGTGGCTCTTGTGGTCCGACGCGTAGATGACCCGGCCGCCGGCCGTGGCGGCGATCGCCCGATCGATGTGCTCCACGTTCCGCGTGATCTTCCGCAGGATCGGATAGACGGGGTGTTTCAGCGCCCGGTACAGCGTGTAGCGCTGCGTGGTGCGCATCTCTTCCAGGTAGGCGTACACGCGCTCGTGCGCCACGTCGGAGCTCTCGCCGTGGGTGCCTTTCAGGTACCGCACCACCTCGTCCCGGGAGAGGACGGCTTGCGAAAGTTCGTCGAGCATCGCTCCTCGGAGACTATACCACCCCGCTTATAATAGGCCCATCGGGCGTTCCGTGGTCGGTCCTTCGTCCGGCGCCGGATCGTCGCCACCCTCGCGCGCGGCGGGGTCTTCCTGGAGGTTTCGAGTGCCTGCTGACATCGCCATGGTCCCGACACTGCACAACGTGGCCACCCGGCTCCGGATCGAGTCGATCCGCGCGACGACGGCGGCGGGGAGCGGCCACCCGTCAACGTGCTGCTCGGCCGCCGACATCGTGGCGACGTTGTTCTTCGCCGAGATGCGGTTCGACCCGAAGCGCCCGCAGGACCCGGACAACGATCGGTTCGTGCTCTCCAAGGGGCACGCCGCGCCGCTGCTGTACGCGGCGTGGGCCGAGGCCGGCGCGTTCGATCGGTCCGAGCTCCTGAGGCTGCGGAAGATCGACTCGGATCTCGAGGGCCACCCCACGCCCCGCCTGCCGTTCGTGGACGTGGCGACCGGCTCGCTCGGGCAGGGCATCTGCGCCGCGGTCGGCATCGCGCTGAACGCGCGCCGGATTGGGTCGGCGCACCGCACCTACGTGCTGCTCGGCGACGGCGAGTCGGCGGAGGGCTCGGTGTGGGAGGCGGCGGACGTCGCGCAGCACTACGAACTGTCGAACCTGTGCGGCATCACCGACGTGAACGCGCTCGGCCAGAGCCAGATGACGGCGTGGGGCCACGACATGGAGGCCTACGCCAGCCGCTGGCAGGCGTTCGGCTGGCACACGGTCGTCGTTGACGGCCACGACATCAGCGCGCTCCTCGGAGCGTTCGACCGCGCCCGGCGCGTCACCGACCGGCCGACGATGATCGTCGCGAAGACGATCAAGGGCAAGGGCGTGTCGTTCGTCGAAGGGCTCAATGGCTGGCACGGGCGGCCGTTGAAGAAGGACGAGGAAGCGAAGGCGATCGCCGAACTCGAGGCCCAGTTCCTCGCCGAGGGCGGAGGCCCCGACGTGGCGCCGCCCGCCGTGCAGCCGCCGCCGAAGACAGGCGCCCGCCAGTCGTCCGGCCGGGCCGAGGTGACGCCTCCGTCGTTCGCGCTCGGCCAGAGCATCGCCACGCGCGAGGCGTACGGCATGGCGCTCGTCAAGCTGGGCGAAGTGGAGCCCCGCGTCGTCGTCCTCGACGCGGACGTCAAGAACTCCACGTTCAGCGACAAGTTCGAGAAGGTGTTCTCCGGCCGCTTCTATCAGAACTTCATCGCCGAGCAGGCGATGGTGGGGTCGGCGATGGGCCTGGCGAGCCGCGGCGCGATCGCCTTCCCTTCCACGTTCGCGTGCTTCCTCACGCGGGCGTACGACTTCATCCGGATGGCGGCCATCAGCCGCCTCAACGTGAAGCTGGCAGGATCACACGCGGGCGTGTCGATCGGCGAGGACGGGCCGTCGCAGATGGCGCTCGAGGACCTGGCCATGATGCGCGCGCAGCCGAACATCGCCGTCCTCTACCCGTGCGACGCCGTCAGCACCGAGCGCCTGGTGGTCGAGGCCGCGTACCACGACGGTCCGGCCTACATCCGGACCTCGCGGCCGAAGACGCCGGTGATATACGGCCCCGACGAACGGTTCCCGGTCGGCGGCTGCAAGGTCATCCGCCAGAGCCGGCAGGACGTGGCGACCGTCGTCGCCGCCGGCGTGACCGTGTTCGAAGCGCTGAAGGCGTTCGACGAGCTGAAGAGCGCCGGCATGGCCATTCGCGTCATCGACCTCTACTCGGTTCAGCCGATCGACGAGAAGACGCTGAGGCAGGCGGCGGCCGACACGAACGGGCGGATCGTGACCGTCGAGGATCACTACGCGGGCGGTGGCATCGGGGACGCCGTGGCGGCGGCAACCTCGGGCGCGGCCACCGTCCACGTCCTGGCCGTCCGCGAGATCCCGCGCAGCGGCACGCCGGAGCAACTCCTGGATCGCTTCGGCATCTCCGCGCGCCACATCGTGGAAACGGTCCGGTCGATCGCCGGCTGACGCCCGATGCCGCGCCGCGCCGACTCTTCTCCGCGCGTGGTCCTGGTCACCGGCGCGTCGTCCGGCATCGGGAAGGCGTGCGCGGAGTTCCTCCACGCGAAGGGATGCCGCGTCTACGGCACGAGCCGGAGGGCGCCCCGCGCCGTGGTGCGAGCGGCCGCCCCGGACGGCGCGCCCCTGCTGCAGATGATTCCGCTGGACGTGAACGCCGACGAGTCGGTGCAGGCGGCGATCGGGCTCGTGGCGGCGTGCGAAGGCCGGATCGACGCCGTCGTGAACAACGCGGGCTTCGGCCTGGCCGGCGCCGTGGAATCGACGTCGCTCGCCGACGCCCGCGCGCAGTTCGAGACGAATCTCTTCGGCACCATGCGCGTCTGCCGCGCGGTGCTGCCGATCATGCGGCAGCAGGGCGGCGGCCACATCCTGAACGTCAGCTCGATCGCCGGCCGGATCGGCGTGCCGTTTCAGGCGCTCTACAGCGCGAGCAAGTTCGCCGTCGAGGGTTTCACCGAGGCGCTTCGGATGGAAGTGGCGCCGCTCGGAATTCGCGTGGTGCTCGTCGAACCGGGCGATTTCCGCACCGGCTTCACGGCCAGCCGGCGCACGGCGCAGGATGGCGCATCGTCCGTCTATGCGGAGCGGCAGGCGAAGGCGCTCGGCGTCATGGAACACGACGAGACGCACGGCGCCACCCCGGAAGCGGTCGGCCGCCTCGTGTACCGGATCCTCGAGACCCGGTCGCCGCGCCTCCGCTACGCCGTCGGCCCCGCCTCCGAGACACTGGCGCTCGCCTTCAAGCGGTTCGCTCCCGCCCGCCTGTTCGAGTGGGCCATCGCGACGTACTACCGGGTCCGGTAGTCTGCCGCCTGTCGATTCCGAGCCTACGGCCGGTCGATCGCTTCCGCCGCCGGCGACTCCGGCCAGACCGGCAGCGGCGCCGCCGCGTAGCTGGCGTGGGCCAGCAGCGCCTGGAACAGCGAGACCTCCGACGCGTAGAACACGAGCTTCACCCACACGCGACCGAGGAGGTACAGCTCGCTCACGGCGAACCCCAGCCACATCTCCCACCCGGCTCCACCCGCGCCCGGCGCCACCGCCCCGTAGACGGCCAGCACGACGACGAACAGGAGGCTGTCCACCAGGTAGAGGCCGACCACCTGCCCCGGGTTGCGGCGGATGAATCGGAGCGCCGCGACGAGCGCGCCGATCATGCTCCGGCGGTCCTCCACGACGGCCCTCACCTTCGTGTAGTCGAGCCACAGGTTGAAGGCGAGCAGGACGCCGCCGAACAGGACGTAGAGCGCCAGCCGCAGGAAGAACGCGTTCCGCTCGACGGTCCAGTCGTGGGTCGCCCACGGGTAGAAGACGTCGAACATCCAGCGATGAAGCGCGCCGAAGAGGAACAGGTAGCCGAGCGCGGCGAAGACCGCAAGGCGCAGGAATCGGAAGAAGTACACGCCGCACGCCGAGAAGAACGCCGCCGTGCGGGTCGGCCGGCTCCGCGCGTAGCGATCGACGATCCCCCCCACCAGGAAGGTCCACAGCAGGACGTACGCCACGGCGGCACCCGTCACGACGAGCGCCTGGCCCCGCGCGTCGAGCACGGCGCTGATGTTCGAGAGCACCGCGCCGAGGCCGATGATGCGCGGCGTGAACGTCACCGCCAGGCCCGACGCCTGCGAGGCGAACATCGTCCACCACTCGGGGTTGACGCCGCTCGCCGCGGTGTTCGCCGCGAGGCTGGCGCCCAGGCTGTCGGCCAGCATCCCGCGCAGGACCAGGCCGAGCGGCAGCGCCAGCAGGGAGGTCAGCACGAGCACTCCGACCAGCACGGCGGGCGCCTCGTTGACGCGCCCCGCCCCGTCACGAACGGCCTTCATCACCATAGATCCCCGCGTCCAGAAAGCCTCAATCACCCCTCTCGCGGCTGACGGCTCGCGGCCGGCGGCTCGCGGCCCGACGCTCACGGCCGAGCCCTGAGCCGGCCGACTTCCCGACGTTCAGACGAAGAAGGCGGCGGTCAGGAGGAGGTCCTGCAGCCAGGACATCCACTTCAGCGTCCACTTGGTCGCCGCCTCCCCGCCGCGCGGCTCGAGCGTCCGGCTGTTGTTCGCGTAGTCGATGTCGAGCAGCAGCACCCGCTCGGGATCCACCTGCGCCGAGACGGCCTGGGCCGCCCGCTCGTAGGTGAACATCTTCCACCGGTCGCGCCCGTCCCACCGTTCGCGCCGTTTCTCGCCGTCCTTGAACGTCACCAGCACGTCCACCGGGAACACCCCTTCGCCCAGCCTCCGGACGACGACCGTCGTGCGGAAACGGCCAGGCGTCGGGTTCTCGGCCTTGAAGCCGGGCCTGCCCTTCACGTCGAAGAACCCGCTGGACGTCACGGGCCCGCTTTCCAGGTCGGACACCGCGTAGTCGAAGACGTTCGAACCGCGATAGACCTGGTCGAAGAACCACGTCATGTCCCGGCCCGACACCTCGTTGACGACGGCGAAGAAGTCCTGGGGCTTCGGATGCCGGAACTTCCAGCGCGCGAAGAACGTGGACATGATCCGCTGCACGGTGGACCAGCCGAGGTGCCGCTCGAGGGTGTTCAGCCACAGCGCGGTCTTGGCGTAGGAGATCGCGCCGGACGCGCCGGGCCAGTAGCGGTACGACGGCGTGGACTGCGCGTCGAGCTTGGCGCCCTCCCGGTAGATGTCCAGGCGGTTCTCGTCCACCTCGCGCGTCAGCCGGAAGTCGTGCAGCACGATCGGCACGAATCCGCCGAACAGGCGGTACGACTGGTAGTTCGGCGTGAACGCCAGCGCCATCGTCCGCCCGGTCGAAAACGTGTTGAGCCCCTCGTCGATCCAGGCATCCTCGAACTCGTTGTTGCCGACGAGGGCGTACCAGAACTGGTGCCCGCACTCGTGCACGGTCACCCCTTCCGGGTCGGCCACATCGGCCGGCGCCATCCACCGGGTGCCCGCCGTGAACAGGGTCGGGTACTCCATGCCGCCCGCGTCGCTTTGCCAGGCGGGATCGATGATCGTGATGTGCGGATACGGATATGGGCCGAACCACTGGCCGTAGTAGCGCAGGGCCGCCCTCGTCGCCTCGAAATGCCGGTCCGCCTGGTCCGCGTGCTCCGGCTGGATCAGGAGCCGCATCTCCACTGGCGGCAGGCCCGCCTGCTCGAATCGCGCCTGCTTCACGACGTAGCTCGGGCTCGTCGTCCAGGCGAAGTCGTGCACGTCTTCCTGGTAGAAACGATGCGTGGTCGTCGCGTCCGCGTTGTCGCGCGCCTCGCGCTCGACGCCGGTCGCACCGACCACCCAGCCCTTCGGCACGGTCAGCTTCACGTCGTAGACGCCGTAGTCGGAGAAGAACTCGGTGCTCGCGTGGAACTGGTGGCAGTTCCAGCCCTCGTCCTGGAGAACGCCCGCCTTCGGGAACCACTGCGCGATGAAGAAGAAGTTGCCGATGGCGCCCGTCCGGGCAAACGTCCGCGGGATCTGGGCCGTCCATTCGAGGTAGACGCTGATGGTCTCGCCCGGCTCGACCGGCCGGGGCAGCGGCACGAGCATCACCGTCTCGTCGTCCTTGTTCCCGTCGTCGGGCGCGATGTAGCGGCGGTTCGCCGTGAGGTCGGTCGGCGGCGCGCCGTCGGCGCCCTCCAGCCGCACCGTCGTCACGGTCGTCCAGCCCCAGTCCTTCTCGCCGAGCGAGGGGAGCGACTGCGGCAGCCAGCCCGTGTTCCCGGCCTCGCGCATCCACGTGGACCGGGTGTTCTTGAAGGCGTTGTAGTAGAGGTGGTAGCGGAGTTCGGAGGTCGGGGAGCCGGTAATGTTCCGCCACGTCAGCCACTCGCGGCCGGTGATCATGCGCCCGCGCGAGTCGAGTCGGGCCTCGATCACGTAGCTCGCGTTCCGCGGCGACAGGGCGCCCGGAGCCGTCAACGCGTCCGGCGCGGCGGCGGGAACCGGGGCCGGTGCGCCGGCCCGAATGGCGGACGCCGTCTCCGGCCGCAGGGCCTGACTGGCGCGGCGCCCGTCGAGAACGGCCACGCCGATCGCAAGCATCAGCAGCAGCGGGACGACAGGCTGCAAGCAGCGGCGCATGGGACCTCCGTGTGGGCGAACAGCGCCATGCTACATCAGATCGGGGCGGCGGTCCCGACCTCCGGTCTCGGCACCGGCGTCAACACTCCTTGACGAGTGTTCACGGTCGAACTAGTCTACCCGTCTCCGCCGCGATATCGAAGTTCGTGCCCCTGAGACCGGGTTCGAACCGGGCTGCGGTTCAGGAGTCGCCATGCCGGACGAATTCCGCCCGCTTCCGCTGTCGCCGGTCGAGTTGAGGTCCCGTTTTCGCCGTGGCGACCTGGCGCGCCCGACCGCCGGGCTCGCGCCCGGGTTCGTGCAGGCCAATCTCGTGGTCCTCCCCCGCGCGCTGGCGTTCGACTTTCTCCTCTTCACCCAGCGCAACCCGAAGCCCTGCCCGCTGCTGGAAGTGGTCGAGGCGGGGTCGGTGGAGCCTCGGGAGATGGCCCCGGGGGCCGATCTTCGTTCCGATATCCCGAAGTACCGCGTCTATCGCGACGGCACGCTCGTCGAGGAGCCCACGGACCTGTCAAGGCTGTGGACCGACGACCTGGTGTCGTTCCTCATCGGCTGCAGCTTCACGTTCGAGTCGGCCCTGATCGAGGCCGGCGTCCCCGTGCGCCACGTCGAGCAGTGCACCAACGTGCCGATGTACATCACGTCGGTGCCGACCAGGCCGGCGGGCGTGTTCCACGGCCCGATGGTGGTGTCGATGCGGCCGGTGCCGGCCGGCAAAGTGGTGCGGGCGGTGCAGGTCACCTCGCGGTTCCCCGCGGTCCACGGGGCCCCGGTCCACATCGGTGACCCGGCAGTCATCGGCATCCGCGACATCGCGCGGCCGGACCTCGGCGACCCGGTGGAGTTCCAGCCGGGAGACGTGCCGGTGTTCTGGGCGTGCGGCGTGACGCCGCAGGCCGCCGCGATGGCGTCGAAGCCGGCGCTGATGATCACTCACGCGCCGGGGCACATGTTCATCACCGATCGCCGGGACGCGGACTTCGCCGTGCTGTGATTCGGGCCAGGGACGCGCATGTCAATCGAGAACATCGTCCTGTCGCGTGACCACCGGGGCATTTCGGCGCTGAGGCCGTACCTGCCGCCGGATTTCTGCGAACGCGCGGCCACGCTGATCCTCGACCATCCCGGCACCGTGATGATTGCCACCGGCTTCTACATCCCGGCAGGATCCGCGACCGAGACCGACGGCCCGCCAGGAGCCGTCGCATTGGGCAAGGTAATCGCGTCGCTCGGCTCCCGCGTGATCTACGTCACCGACGCCTACAGCGCGCCGCTGCTCCACGGCCTGCTCGGAAGCGGCGGGGAGGTGCTCGAGTTCCCGATCGTGGACCACCAGGCGAGCTGGCGCCATGCAGCCGACCTGCTCACGGCCCTGGCGCCGAGCCTGACGATCGCCATCGAGCGCTGCGGGCTGACGGATGAAGGCGTGTACCGCAACATGCGCGGCGCGGACGTGTCGGGCTATCACGCGAAGATCGACTACCTGTTCCGGCAACACAGCGTCAGCGTGGGCATCGGCGACGGCGGGAACGAGATCGGGATGGGCAACCTGGCTGCCGCGATTCCGATGGTGATGTCGATCGCCGGCCCCCCGTGCATCACGACGACGACACGCCTGGCGATTGCCAGCGTGTCGAACTGGGGCGCGTGGGGCATCATCGCCGCGATGTCGCGGCTGCGGCAGCAGAACCTGCTGCCGACGGTGCGCGAAGCGCACGACATGCTGTTGCAGGCCGTCGCGCTCGGCGCGGTGGACGGCACGACCGGCAAGCGCACCGAGACCGTGGACGGGTTTCCGCTCGCGGAGAACGATCGCGTGCTCGCCGAGATGCACGGCTGGCTGAGCCGGCACGGGATAGGGGAGTAGTAGACAGTAGGCGGTAGCCGGTAGCCGGTAGCCGGTAGCCGGTAGACAGTGGGCGGTAGGCAGCTTGGCGGGCGGATCAGCGACGCAGGAGTTGCGGCAGCAGGTCGGGGCCAGACGACACCTCCTCGCGAACGACGAGCTTCCACGTCCCGTGTCCGCGGCGGGTGTTCGGCGCCAGATAGTCCCACGTGACGATGCCGACCTCGGCTTCGATCCAGTAGGACGCGCCGAGGCGCGCGTCGAAGGTCGTCGAGGTCTGGCTGCCTGCCTCCCAGGTGACGTTCTCCTTGACGACGAAATCGGCGCTGACCGTGCGATGCCCGGGCATCACCGTGTTCACGCCGAGCAGCGATTCCTTCACGTCCTTGCCGTCGATCGTCAGGTGTCTGATGCCTCCGCCGAATGTCACCGTCGGGAGGAGTTCCTTGCGATCCTCGGCCACGAGTTTCGCGATCTGGCTCTCGTCGGTCAGGCAGTTCGCGGCCTTCCGACGGACCCACTTGGCCTGGTCCTTCCGGGCGATCTCGGCCACCAGGGTCTGGTCCTTCAGCCGCTCGATGGCGGCCCCGCGCTCGACCGGCCCCTTCCCGTCGCGCGCGAGCGCCGCCAGCGCGTCCTGATCGATCAGGCCGCGGATGGCCGCCACCCGGATGGGGCGGTCATCGGACGTCCTGGCCAGGTCCGCGAGGGCCCGTTGATCGGTCAACTTCCGCACCGCGGCCAGCCGCACCTCGGTCGTCGCCGGCGACCGCGCCAGCTGCACGCACGCCTGCTGATCGCCCGACTGGCAGTTCGTCGCCAGCTTGGTCTGCCCAGCCGCGGGCGCCGCCCATGCGGCGACGAGAACGGCGGGCAGGGCGAGGAATTTCCGCATACCTGGAACGACACTACCTCTCCGCGCCGGGAGCGTCAAGAGGGAGGGCGGCGGCCCGTTGCCATCCCCGGCGCTCCGCGCTAGAGTGTCACTACTTGGACGGAGGCGACACGATGCGCAATGTGGTCCTGGTCGGCGTCATTCTCGTCGCGTGCGCCTGCGGCGCCGCGGTCATCGCGCAACAGAACCCGTTCCTCGGCCGGTGGGACATCACCGCGACGACCGCCAAGGGAAGCTATCCCCTCTGGCTCGAGGTCCGGGAAGAGGGCGGGCAACTCGTCGGCGACTTCCAGGACCGTGGCGGCGCCGTCCGGAAACTGCCTGAAATCGCGCGTGAGGGTGCCGAGCTGGTCTTCTCGCAGGGTGCGCCAAGCCGCGCCGGCGCCCCGAAACCGATCTACCGTGCCCGCGTCGAGAACGGGAAGCTCGTGGGCTCGCTGACGCGCGGCGCCGAAACGGTTGCCTGGGTCGGTGTCCGCCCGCCGAAATGGGGGCCTGCCAACGCCGGCGGCGCGCACAAGCTCGGCGCGCCGGTGGCGCTGTTCAACGGGCGCGATCTGTCGGGGTTCACGTTCCAGTTCGCCGACCAGCCGGCCGGCTGGGTCGTCGCCGACGGCGTCATGACCAACCAGCAGACCGGCAACAACATCGTCACGACGCAACAGTTCAAGGACTTCTCGCTGTCGATGGAATACAAGCTCGAGAAGGACAGCAACAGCGGGCTCTACCTCCGGGGGCGGTACGAGCTCCAGGTCCTCGACGATGCGGGGAAACCGCCGTCGTTGACCGGCCACATGTCCGTCTACGGCCGCGTCGCGCCCTCGGTCAACGCCAGCAAGGCCGCTGGCGAGTGGCAGACCGTGGAAGTGACGCTGGTCGGCAATCGTGTGACCGTGATCCTGAACGGCCAGAAGGTCCAGGACAACACGGCGATCGACGGCATCACCGGCGGCGCGCTGAACAGCGACGAGGGCGCGCCCGGCCCGATAATGATCCAGGGGGATCACTCGAAGATCTGGGTGCGACGACTCGAGATCAGGCCGATCGTGTAGTGGCAGGGACGCGGCCCGCCGCGCCCCGCCTCCCGTCACCCCGTCATCCAAGAGAGCCATGGATCCGACATCGCCCGCCGGCACGATCGATCGACGCGACTTCCTCAAGACGACGGCAGCCGCCGGGCTGGCGCTCGGGTCGACCTCGCTGGCCGCGGCCGCCGGCGGCAGCAACGACCTTCGCGTCGCGCTCGTCGGCGCGGGCAACCAGGGCATGGTGCTGCTCGAGTCCTGTCAGAAGATCCCGAACATCCGGATCACCGCCCTCTGCGACATCTGGAAGGAATACCGGCAGAAGTACGTGTCCGGCCGCCTGAGGACGTACGGCCAGACGCACAACACCTACGTCGACATCCGGGAGATGCTGGACAAGGAAAAGGGAAGGCTGGACGCGGCCATCATCGCGACGCCGGACTTCTGGCACGCCGAGCACGCCATCGCCTGTCTGCAGGCCGGCCTGCACGTGTACTGCGAGAAGGAGATGTCCACGACGGCGGAGGACGCGCGGCGAATCGTCCGCGCCGCTCGCGAGTCCGGCAAGCTCCTCCAGGTGGGGCACCAGCGGCGGAGCAACCCGCGATACCTGTTCAGCTACCAGAAGCTGATTCGCGAGGCCTCGCTGCTCGGCCGGATCACGACAGCGAACGGACAGTGGAACCGGTCGCGACAGGACCTGCTGACGATGCCGGCGAAGTACGCCATCCCGCCGGAGACGCTCGAGAAATACGGCTACCGATCGATGGAGCAGTTCCTCAACTGGCGCTGGTATCGCGGCCTCGGCGGCGGTCCAATCGTGGACCTCGGCTCGCACCAGATCGACATCTTCAACTGGTTCCTCGGCGCGACGCCGCGGACCGTGATGGCGAGCGGCGGGACCGACTACTACGGCCGGGACACCCACGAGTGGTACGACACGGTGATGGCGGTCTACGAGTACCCGACGCCCGCCGGCACCGTGAGGGCCTTCTACCAGACCGGGACGACGAACGGCTTCGGCGGGTACTTCGAGCTGTTCATGGGGGACCAGGGGTCGCTCGAGATCTCCGAGTCGGGCGCCAGGGCCAAGGTCTATCGCGACGTGGCCAACGCACCCGACTGGGGCTCCCTGGTCAAACGGGGCCTGCTGATGGCGCCGAAGGACGAGCCGAAGCCGCAGCCGCAGGTGGTGCTCGACGTGCGCGAGACGGCGCCGCCTCCGAGCTACGCGCTGCCCGTGCAGTCGCTGAAGCTCTATCACCAGCCGCACCTCGAGAACTTCTTCGACGCCGTCCGCGGGCGGTCCAAGCTCACCTGCCCCGGGGAAATCGGCTTCGAAACGGCCGTCACGGTGCTCAAGGTGAACGAGGCGGTCGAAGCCAAACGCGCCGTGGCGTTCTCGCCATCCGATTTCGAGATCTGAATGCGTATGAGGCCGCTGCGCGCGCTCGGGCTCCCGGTCGGCCTCCTGCTCCTGGCGTGTCCGGCGTCGGCCCGGCAGGCGTCAACGCCGACGGGGCCGGGCCGGGCGGTCCAGTCCGGCGCGCAACGGTCCGCGCCGCTGCTCGGCGATCAGACCGACGGCAGCCGCGCGCGGCCGGTCCACCGCATCCCGCTGCGCGACCCCGAGGGCGAGGTGGTGCGGCTCACCGACCGTCCCCTGTTGCCGTTCTCCGGGCACCAGACGTGCGGCGCCGATTGCCACGACGTCGCGACCATCGGCCGGGGGTGGCATTTCAACACCTCGGCCGCGGGCCCCGCGCGATTGAGGCGCGGTGAGCCGTGGATCCTCGTCGATCCGGACACGGCCACCCAACTGCCGCTGTCGTACCACGCGTGGCCGGGCGCGTTCAACCCGGAGCAGGTGGGCATCTCGCCGTGGGAGTTCGCGCGACAGTTCGGCGGACGAACGCCCGGTGGACTGAACGGCGCGCGCGAGCAGGGCCCCGATCTCCAGACGCGGTGGGCCGTCTCCGGCGCGCTCGAACCGAATTGCCTGGCCTGCCACGACATCTCGCCGGCCTACGACCACGCGGAGTACGGCCGCCAGGTCGGCCTCGAGAACTTCCGATGGGCAGCTGCTGCCGCCAGCGGAATGGCGCTGGTGACGGGTGCGGCCAAGGAGATGCCGAACAGCTACGATTACCTGCTCCCGTCGGTCGAGGACGCGCTGCTGCCCAGGATGCCCTCGGTCGTCTACTCGCCCGAGCGCTTCCTGCCCGGCGCCAAGGTGGTCTTCGACATCGCCAGGGAAGTGCCCGCGCGGCGCTGCTACTTCTGCCACTCCAACGCCGACCTCGACCAGACCGGCCAGGGACGCTGGGCCGCGGATGGAGACATCCACCTGTCGCGGGGCATGACGTGCGTGGACTGCCACCGGAACGGCCTCGATCACTCGATGACGCGGGGCTACGAAGGCGACCCGTCGGGCGACCGCGCGATGACAACGGCCGTCACGTGTCGAGGCTGCCACCTGGCGGCGGAGCCGGAGCGCGTGTTCGCGCGCGGCCGGCTGGGCGCGCCGTATCCGAGGCACGCCGGCATTCCTCCCGTCCATTTCACGAAGCTCTCCTGCACGGCGTGCCACTCCGGCCCGAGGCCGGGCCCGACCGCGCGGAAGTTGAAGACCAGCCTCGCGCACCGGCTGGGCGGCCTCAACGTCAACAAGTCGGGAGAGGCGCTGCCGCACCTGCAGTACCCCGTCTTCGCGTCCGGGGCCGACGGGACGACGGCGCCGAACCGGTTGTTGTGGCCCGCCTACTGGGGCCGCCTGTCGAACGGCGCCGTTCTTCCGATCGCACCCGAGCGGGTGAAGCAGTTGATGGCGAAGGCCCGCGTCGCGCTCGAACGCGCCCCCGACGGCAGTTGGCCCAGGCTCGACGATGCGACGCTGGTCAGGATCCTGGATCTTGTCGAGGGAGACGCGTCGGCGAAGGGCACGGCCGTATACGTGGCGGGCGGGAAGCTCCATCGCCTGGATCGATCGGGCCGGGTCACGGCCGAGGATCACGCGGCGGCCCAGCCGTACCTGTGGCCGATGGCGCACGACGTCCGTCCCGCGGCCCTGGCGCTCGGGGCACGCGGCTGCGACGACTGCCACGACACCGCCGCGCCGATCTTCTTCGGGCGCGTGCCGGTTGACTCCCCGCTGGCGTCGGCACGCGGCGAGGCGTGGGCGATGTCCCGGTTCCAGAAGAACCTGGACACGGTCCATGCCGCCGACTTCGCCCGCACGTTCCGCTATCGACCCTTGCTGAAAGGCAGCGTCACGGCCTCGGCCACGTTCCTGCTGCTGCTGGCGCTCGCCTACGCGGTGCCCGGGCTCCGGAGGTTGTCGGCCGCCAGCGACGGGGAGCGGTGGCTGCGGGTCCTCGTCGGCGCCGCCGGTGTGGTATCGTGCGCGGCAAGCGTGGTCACCGGGTTCCCGGCGCTGTTCTCCGGCGAGTCGCTCACCGGGACCCGCCTGATGATTCACGTCGGGACGGCGCCGGTGTTCGCGGCATGCGCGGTGCTCGTCACGCTGTTCTGGGCCGACCGGAACCGGTTTGGCCGCGCGGATTGGCAGCGCGTGCGCCGGCCGTTCGGCGCGGCGGCGCGCTACGGTGCGGTGCCGTACGCCGTCGTACTGAGGAAACTGTCGTTCTGGATCGCGGTCGCGGCAGCGATTCCGGCGGTGGCGTCGGCCACCGCGGCGATGTTCCCGCTACTGGCCTCGGTGAGGCAGCCGGACCTCTTCCTGGTCCACCGGTGGTCGGTGGCGGTGCTGTCGGCGTCCGCCCTGGTGTTCGCGGTCACGGCCATCGTCTTCCGCGAGGCGCGAGCCGCAAGCCGCCAGCCGGAAGCCGCGAGCCGCCAGCCGTGAGCCCCCGGCCGGAAGCCGCGAGCCGCCAGCCGGAAGCCGGAAGCCGCCAGCCGTGAGCCGGCAGTTGTGTCCATGCATCGCTTCCAGCACACGGCGATGGCGGCGCAGTTCGAGATTCGCTGCACGCACCCCGACGCGGAGTACGCGCGGCAGGCTGCCAGGTGCGCGTTCGGGGAGGTCGATCGGCTGGAGCAGCAGTTGAGCCGTTTCGTCGAGAACAGCGACGTCTCGCGCATCAACCACCTCTCCGAGGGCGAATCGACCATCGTCGGCTACGAGACGATGCAGTGCCTGCTGCTGGCGAGACTAGTCTACGGCGCGACGGCCGGGGCGTTCGACCCGTCAGTCGGCACGGGATTCGAGCGCATGGATCTCGTGCCCGGAGAGTTCGTCGTTCGCGTGCGCGGCGACCTGATCGAGCTGGACCTGGGCGCCATCGGCAAAGGGTTCGCGGTCGATCGGGTGGCCGAGCTCCTGGAGGACTGGGAGGTCGGCGAGGCGCTGATCGACGCGGGCTTCAGCTCGGTGCTGGCGCTCGAGCCCCCGTCGGGAGGCGAGGCGTGGCCGCTCACGCTGAGCATTCCGGGCGACTCCGCGGGAGGCGTCTTCGCCCGCATCGGGGCCAGGCAGCGCGCGCTGGGCGCGTCCGGGATCCGAAAACGGGACCACATCCGGAACCCCGCGGATCGAGCGCCGATCCGGTCGAGGCAGGCCGCGTGGGTGTCGGCCCCGCGGGACGTCCTCGCGGACATCAGCCGCGAAGCAGGGATTGAGGGGTCGCCGGCGGCATTGGCTGACGCGCTCTCGACCGCGTTCATGATCATGCCGGCGGATGAGATCGACACGTATTGTCAGCGCCATCGAGGTGTCGAGGCGTGGATCCTCGAAGGCGAGGTCAGGCATTTCGCAACTGCGGACACGCGGCAACAACGCCCCTGAACCGGAGAGACCGCCATGGACGAGCAGAACACGCATCCGACCTTCATCTCCCGCCGCGCCTTCGTCGGGGGCGTCGCGGCTGCCGCCGGAGTCATGATCGTACCGCGGCGCGTGCTGGGCGGACCCGGCTACCAGGCGCCGAGCGACACGGTCAACATCGCGACCGTCGGCTACGTGCACGGCATGGGGACGAGCAACACCAACGCGTGCGGCAAGGAGAACATCGTGGCGCTCTGCGACGTGGACGAGAGCGAAGCCGCGATGCAGAAGATGCGCCGCTCGAAGACCCCCATCCTCGATCGATTCCCGAAGGCCGCCCGCTACCGCGATTTCCGCGTGATGCTGGAAAAGCAGAAAGACATCGACGCCGTCATCGTGGCCACGCCCGACCACGCCCACGCCGTCGTCGCCATGGCCGCGATGCAGATGGGCAAGCACGTCTACGTGCAGAAGCCGCTCACGCGAACGATCTCGGAGGCGCGGGCGCTGACCGAAGCGGCACGCCGGTACAAGGTCGTCAGCCAGATGGGAAACCAGGGACGGTCGGGCGAGGGCGTCCGGCTGATCCAGGAGTGGATCGAGGACGGCGCGATCGGCGAGGTCAGGGAAGTCCACTGCTGGACGAACCGGCCCATCTGGCCTCAGGGCATGGCGCGGCCGACCGACACACCGGCTGTGCCCGACGGCCTCGACTGGGATCTGTGGATCGGCCCGGCGCCGATGCGCCCGTACAACATCGCCTATCACCCGTTCAGCTGGCGCTCGTGGATCGATTTCGGCGCCGGCGCGCTCGGTGACATGGCATGCCACGTGATGGACGCGTCGTACTCCGTGCTGAAGCTGGCGTCGCCGACGAGCGTCCTGGCTTCGGTGGCCTACAACGTCGTGGCGGTTCCCGCGGAGAACGGCGGCACGTCGAACGAGCGGCTGAAGTACGACGACAGCTTCCCGCCGGCGACCGTCATTCACTACACGTTCCCGGCGCGGGGCAAGAAGCTGCCGGCGCTGAAGTTCCATTGGTACGACGGCGGGCTGCTGCCGGAGCGCCCGGAGGAGCTGGAGCCGGAACGCCGGCTGCCCGAGAGCGGCACGATCTTCGTCGGCTCGAAAGGCAAGCTGATCAGCGAAACATACTCGGAGAGCCCGCGGCTCATTCCCGAGACGCGGATGCAGGCCTACAAGCGGCCGAAGAAGACGATCCCGCGCATCGTCGGCAGCCACGAGCAGAACTGGATCGACGCGATCAAGGGGAAGGCGAAGGCGACCTCGCCCTTCGACTACGCGGGGCCGTTCACCGAGACCGTGCTGCTCGGCAACCTCGCGGTGGCCTTCCCGGGGAAGAAGCTCAACTGGGACGGCCCCAACATGAAGGTCACGAACTTCGAGGAGGCCAACGCGCTGGTCCAGCACCAGTACCGCGACGGCTGGAAGCTGTAGGGGGACGTCGGGTAGGGCGAGGCTTCAGCCCTGCCTGGGTGTGGGGCGGGCCCGGGGTTCGCGGGCGGTGAGCCGCCGGTTTGACACGGTGAGCATGGTCATCTACAATGACCAACTGGAGACCGCCATGACCCTTGTCAACGTCGCCGAGGCGAAGGCCCGCTTCTCCGAACTGGTCCGCAAGGCCATGTCCGGGGAAGAGGTGGTGATCGCCAGGGACAACAAGCCCGTCCTGATGCTCGTGCCTCTCGCGGCGACGGGACAAAGGCGGGTGCCGGGCTCCGCGCGAGGGCTCGTGCGCATGGCCCCTGATTTCGACGCCCCTCTCCCCGATTTCGAGGACTACACGTAGTGCGGCTCCTCCTCGACACCCACGCGTTCCTGTGGTGGGTCGATGGCGGCCGGCGCCTGTCGTTGCGCGCGCGCCGGGCGATCGCGGATCCCGCAAACGACTGCCTGTTGAGCATGGCCAGCGCATGGGAGATGGCCATCAAGGTGAGCCTGGGGAAGCTCGAACTGCCCGTCTCGCCAGGCCGATTTGTATCTGACCAGTTGGCCGCGAATCGCTTTCGCGCCCTCGCCATCGACTTGCGGCACGTGGGCGAGGTTGCCGCCCTGCCGTTCCACCACCGGGACCCGTTCGACCGCCTCCTGGCGGCGCAGGCGCTGTCGGAGGGACTGCCCATCGTCTCGGCCGACCCCATTTTCCGACGATACGGTGTCAAGCGAGTCTGGTAGGAGCCCTGCCTCAGGCACGGCCATCCGGCCGGTTCCGTTGTCTAATCTCGTGTTGGAGGTACTCCGTCCCCCGCCCTGGAGGCTGAGATGGTGCTCGCCGTCAAGGTGGAGCCGTTCCTGACCGCAGGCGGAGGGCCGAACAACTTCGGCACGACGGCCGACGGGGCGCTCGTCTTCACGGTGCACATCAGCATCCGCTCGCCGCGGTCGTCGGACGAGGAGGCCGACAACCAGCAGCCGCCGAGGACCGAGGAGAAGATCCTCGTCTACCTGCACGAGTTCTTCCACTGTTTCGCGCGGGGACGGATCGACCCGCAGTACGGGAACCTCCAGCTCAACGCGGACCGCGACTACGCCACGTGGTCGCAGATCGAGGGGATGGCCCTCGAGCGGGCGTACAAGGCGGGGGACGATGCCACCGCCCGCCAGCGGGTCCGGGAGTTCGTCGCGGCGCGGGCACTCAAGCGCCAGACGATGACCGAAGACCAGCGGGGCGAAGAGTCGTCCGACGACGTGCGCGAGGGCACGGCGACCTACGTGATGCTCAGGACGCTGGAGATCGTCAAGTCCGGCCGACTCAAGCCGGGCCTGACGACGGCGGAGGATCCGTACTACCACGGGTTCGCCGACGTGGACCGCATGATCGCGTCGTACGCCGAGCGCCTGGCGAAGTCGGCTGCGAGGCACGACGATCCGAAGATGAAGTGCTACGACTACGGCTGCTTCCAGTGTGCGCTCGCCGAGCGGCTGGTCCCCGGGTGGCAGCAGCAGGTCGAGCAGGGAAAACCGATGGACGCGGTGCTGGCGGCAGCCATCCCCGTCGCCGACTCGGAGCGCGGTGACGTCGAGCGCCGGCTGCGCAGCGACTACCCGTACGAGGACGTGCGCCGGGCGGCGACCGCGTTCACCGAAGCGCGAGACGCGGCATACCGGACGGTCTCGTCGCGCCAGGGCCGAGTCTATGTCGTCGATCTGAAGACGACGGGCCAGTTCATCGGCACGCTGACCGTCAAGGCGGGCGGGCACCGGCTCGGGCTGCTCACGCTGTTCCCGGACGGCTACCCGGGCTTCACCCTCGATGAGGTCGAACTCTCGCCGGTGAAGGTCCCGTGCAACACCGACCAGCTGTACTACTTCAAGGCGGTGGACACCGACGCGCGGTCACGAAAGGCGGCGCATACGGTCACCGGGAAGAAACAGGACGACGGCACCTGCCTGGACGCGGTAGTCACCACGCCGCTCTTCACGTTGAAGGCGCCGAAGCTGCGCATCAAGGAAGCCGGGAACCGCGTCAAGATCCAGGTGCTCGCGCGGGTGAAGGGATAGGGGTGGGAATCTCGCGGATGAAGATGTTGCGCCAGCGGATTTCGCCGCCGTGCGTCTGCAGCTGGATCGGCCCGCGGGCCGGGATCGGCGTCTTGCGGTCGTAGTAGTTCTCGAGCGTCGCGTGGTCCACCACCAGCTTGCCGTTCAGCCAGACGGTGACCTTCGACCCCACCATCAGGATGCGGAAGGCGTTCCACTGGCCGAACGGCTTGTCGGCGAGCACCAGCGGGTCCTTGCCCGGCGCGCCCGCCGAGTTGTTCCAGAGGCCGCCCGAACCCTTGTCGGCGCCGAGTTCGAACTTCGCCTTCTCGGTGTAGTCCCAGATCTGGACCTGCGGCACGCCGCGGAGGTAGATGCCGGAATCGGCCAGCGGCACCGTGCGGTACTCGACCAGCAGCTCGAAGTCGCCGTAGTCTTTCTCCGTGGTGGCGTAGGCGCCCTGGCCGTCGTTGACCAGTTCGTTGTTCTCCGCGCGCCAGTGCTCCTTCATCGAGGCGGTCCACGTCGCGATCTTCGCGGCGCGCTCCTCGGCCGGCATCGCGAGCAGCGCGCGGTGGTCGAACGTGTCGCCGCCGCGCCAGCCCGTGAGGTCCCGCCCGTTGAACAGCGTCGTGAAGCCGGGCGGAGGGCCCTGCGCCCGCGCGCCCGCCTCGAACGCGGCAGCCGACGAGAGCACGAGCAGGCACAGAACCCCGGCGAATCGGCTCTTCATAGTTGTTATCCTGCTAGCCCCGCGTTTCGCGGGGCCAGCCAACAGCGTTTCTGGCTCTAGCGAGGCGGGCGTCGTCGCCGGACATGCTTGGCGGTCCGAGGCCCGCCTCGCTAGAGCTGTTCGGCGCCGCGGCCCTGCTGGATCAGCGGCACGTAGGTCTCCAGCTCCTTCTGCGTCCCCGGGTCGGTGAGGTCCACGACGCGCTTCTT
>Ga0209048_10000754_pt1 | contig 34363 bp, 30 predicted proteins | sample FrelakmetCRP12CR_FD_187146 | JGI IMG/M metagenome (GOLD analysis project Ga0209048, IMG submission 187146) | Freshwater lake sediment microbial communities from the University of Notre Dame, USA, for methane emissions studies - CRP12 CR (SPAdes)... | ecosystem: Environmental > Aquatic >...
CGGCCAGTTCAACGTGGTCTGGAAGGATCCCAAGGGCCTGGTGCGCGCACAGCCCTGGAGCCCGTTCATCGCCGGCAACGAGAAGAAGAAGGACGAGCCCGAGAAGAAGTAGCTGCGACGGGACGGAAGGAGGCGGCGGCAGCGGCTCGTGAGCACCCGCTGCCGCCGCTGCGCTTCGGTCGAGCCAGCCACGTTCGCGCCACATGATCCCTCCCGCCGAAGCGTTCCGCCGCATCGCGCCTGCGCTCGCCGGCATCCTGGTCCTCGCCGCATTCGCCGCAGGGGCGCAGGCGATCGCGCCGGAGCTCGTCCGCGATCTCGCGCTCGGCGAGAACGACGCGAAGGTCAAGGCGATCGCCGGTGTGGCCGCGTCCGGTGATGGCGGCGCGCTGCCCCTGCTGCAGGCGCTGCAGGACGGGGAAGTGCAGACGGCCGGGGACACGGTGCTGCAGGTCAGGGGTGGCACGGCGGTCGATCTCGCGACGGGCAAGGCGATCGAGCCGATGCCGGAGCCGCGCGAGGAAGTCGTGCTGAACAACCGCGTGCGGCGCGAGCTCGCGACCGCGATCGCCGCGCTCAAGCTCACGTCCGAGGACCGCGCGACCCGGCTTGCCGCGGCGATGGAGCTGCAACGGGGCGCGGACGAGGAAATGCTGCCCGCGATCCGGCGCGCGGCCGAGCGGGAGCAGGATCCGCAGATCAGGGGCCTGCTCGCGCTGTGCCGCGCGACGATCGAGCTGGGCAGCCAGGACAAGACGACGCGCGTCGGCGCGATCCGGGCGCTGGCGGAGAGCCGCGACCCGAACACGCGGACGCTGCTGCTGCCGCTGCTCGAAAGGAACGGCGCCGAGTTCGCGGAGCCGGACAGCGACGTGCGCGCCGAAGCGGAGCTGTCGCTGCGCGCGATCGAGAGCCGGCTCGCGACGGGCGAGATGATCGGCCGCGTCTTCAGCGGGGTGAGTCTCGGCAGCATCCTGCTGCTCGCCGCGCTGGGCCTCGCGATCACCTACGGTCTGATGGGCGTCATCAACATGGCGCACGGCGAGCTGATCATGGTCGGCGCCTACGCGACCTACGTCGTGCAGAACCTGTTCCGGAGCTACGCGCCGGGCGCGTTCGACCTCTACCTGGTGGCCGCGGTGCCCGTGGCGTTCGCCGCTGCGGCGGCGACCGGCATGGCGCTCGAGCGCGGGGTGATCCGCTTCCTGTACGGCCGGCCGCTCGAGACGCTGCTCGCGACGTGGGGCATCAGCCTGGTCCTGATCCAGACGATGCGCACGGTCTTCGGCGCCCAGAACGTCCAGGTCGAGAACCCGGCATGGATGTCGGGCGGCGTCCATCTGCTGTCGAACGTCGTGCTGCCGTACAGCCGCATCTTCATCATCGCCTTCGCCGCGGCGGTCGTGACGGCGATCTGGCTGCTGCTGACGCGCACGCGGCTCGGGCTCTTCGTCCGCGGCGTGACGCAGAACCGGGCCATGGCGAGCGCGCTCGGCGTGCCGACGGGCCGCGTCGACACGTATGCGTTCGGCCTCGGCTCGGGCGTTGCGGGCCTCTCCGGCTGCGCGCTCTCGCAGATCGGCAATGTCGGGCCCGATCTCGGCCAGAGCTACATCGTCGACTCGTTCATGGTCGTCGTGCTGGGCGGGGTCGGCCAGCTCGCCGGCACCGTGTACGCGGCGATGGGCCTCGGCGTGGCGAACAAGTTCCTCGAGGCATGGTCCGGCGCGGTACTGGCGAAGATCGCGCTGCTCGTGTTCATCATCGTCTTCATCCAGAAGCGCCCGCAGGGCCTGTTCGCGCTGAAGGGCAGAATGGCGGATGCATGAGCGCGACGGGCGGAGCCAAGGCCCGAAGGCCGCGTCGTCGCGCGATTGCATGCGCCCGACGATCGGCCGTTCCTCGGCGGAAACCGGTGTGAAGGGCGCCATGAGCGCCGCCCTGCCGGCGGCGATTGCCGCGCCGCTGCGCACCCCGCAGGCGGCACCGCGGCATCCCCTGCTGACGCGCGGGGGCTGGGCGACGTTCACGGTCGCCGCGTACGTGCTGTTCGTGCTCGTGCCGGCCCTGAATCTGCTGCTGCCCGCGACCCATCCGCTGCACGTGCCCGACCATTTCGTGGCGCTCGCGGGCAAGATCATGTGCTACGCGATCGTGGCGCTGGCGATGGACCTGATCTGGGGCTTCGCCGGCATCCTGTCGCTGGGACACGGCCTGTTCTTCGCGCTGGGCGGCTACGCGATGGGGATGTACCTGATGCGCTCGATCGGCGCCGAGGGCGTCTACCACAGCGAGCTGCCGGACTTCATGGTGTTCCTCGACTGGAAGGCCTACCCCTGGTACTGGCGCTTCACCGACCACTTCTGGTACGCGGCACTCCTGGTCGTCCTCGCGCCCGGCGCGCTGGCATTCGTGTTCGGCTACTTCGCGTTCCGGTCGCGGATCCGGGGTGTCTACTTCTCGATCATCACGCAGGCGATGACCTACGCGTTCATGCTGCTGTTCTTCCGCAACGACACCGGTTTCGGGGGCAACAACGGCTTCACCGACTTCAAGCGGATTCTCGGCTTCCCGATCGCCGCCCCCGGGACGCGCGTGGCGCTGTTCGCGGCAACCGGATTCGCGCTGCTCGGCGCGCTGCTCGTGGCCCGGTGGATCGTGACGTCGAAGCTCGGCCGCGTGCTGACCGCGATCCGCGACGCGGAGAGCCGCGTGATGTTCTGCGGCTACAGCCCGCTCTCCTACAAGCTCTTCGTCTGGACGCTCTCGGCGGTGCTGTGCGGGATCGCCGGCGCCCTGTACGTGCCGCAGGTCGGCATCATCAATCCGAGCGAGATGTCCCCGGCGAACTCGATCGAGATCGCGATCTGGACCGCGGTCGGCGGTCGCGGCACGCTGATCGGCCCGATCCTCGGCGCGTTCGTCGTCAACGGCGCGAAGAGCTGGTTCACGCAGGCGATGCCCGAGTATTGGCTCTTCTTCCTCGGCCTCCTGTTCATCCTGGTCACGCTGTTCCTCCCGCGCGGCGTCATCGCGCTGCTGCGGCGCGCATGATGAGCGCGCCGGGCACGGCCGTCGCGGGACCGGCTTCGGCCGGATGGGGCAGGACCGGCGATGCCGAGCCGCCTGAAGGCGGCCCCACGCTCGGGCGGGCACGATGAGCGCCGGCGCGCTGCACACGGTGGACGGCGGCTCGGCCGGACTTGCCCAGGCGGGGATGCGCGTCGCCGGCCCCGGGGTCGACACGACGCACGGACCGATCCTCTACCTCGACGGCATCACGGTGAGCTTCGACGGCTTCCGGGCGCTGAACCAGCTTTCGCTGACCATCGAGGATGGCGAGCTGCGCTGCATCATCGGGCCGAACGGCGCGGGCAAGACGACGATGATGGACGTGATCACCGGCAAGACACGCCCCGACGCGGGCACGGCGTTCTTCGGCCAGACCATCGACCTCACGCAGCTGACCGAATCCGAGATCGCACGCGCGGGGATCGGGCGCAAGTTCCAGAAGCCGACGGTGTTCGAACGGCATTCGGTGTTCGAGAACCTCGAGCTCGCGATGAAGGCCGACAAGCGGGTGCGCGCGGCCATCCGGGCGCGGCTTTCGCGCGAAGACCTCGACCGGATCGCGGAGACGCTGACGCTGATCCACCTCGCGGCCGACGGCGAGCGCCCCGCCGGTTCGCTGTCGCACGGCCAGAAGCAGTGGCTCGAGATCGGAATGCTGCTGATGCAGGAGCCACGCCTGCTGCTGCTCGACGAACCGGTGGCCGGGATGACCGACGACGAGACCGTGCGCACGGCGGAGCTCTGCCTTGCGCTCGCGGGCCGACATTCGGTCGTGGTCGTGGAGCACGACATGGACTTCATCGCGCGGATCGCCCGCACGGTGACCGTGCTGCACGAGGGGAGCGTGCTCGCCGAGGGCCCGATGGACGTCGTCCAGGCGGATCCACGGGTGATCGAGGTCTACCTCGGTCGCTGAACAGGGGGCTCTGCATGCTCACCGTCTCCGCGCTCAACCAGTACTACGGCGGCAGCCACACGCTTCGCGACGTCGCGTTCGAGGCGCCGTCGGGCGCCGTCACCGCGGTGCTCGGCCGCAACGGCGTCGGCAAGTCCACGCTGCTCAAGTGCCTCGCCGGGCTCCTGCCCGTGCGCTCCGGCGTCATCACGTTCGAGGGCACCGACGTGACGAAGCTGCCGCCGCACGCCCGGGCGCGGCTGGGACTGGGCTACGTGCCGCAGGGCCGCGAGATCTTTCCGCGGCTCACCGTCGAGGAAAACCTGACGCTCGGACTCGCGACGAAGCCGTCGGGCACGCCGATTCCGCGGCGCATCTTCGAGATGTTCCCCGTGCTCTCCGACATGCTCCATCGCCGCGGCGGTGACCTCTCCGGCGGGCAGCAGCAGCAGCTCGCCATCGGGCGCGCCCTCGCGATGGGCCCTAAGCTCCTCGTGCTCGACGAGCCGACCGAGGGCATCCAGCCTTCGATCATCAAGGACATCGAGCGGGCCATCCGGCGTCTCGCCGTCGAGGGCGAGATGGCGATCCTGCTGGTCGAGCAATACTACGACTTCGCCCGCTCGCTCGCCGACCGCTACGTGGTGCTGTCGCGCGGCGAGGTGATCAAGGCGGGCAACGGCGCCGACATGGATGGCGACGGCGTGCGGGCCTGCCTGACCGTCTGAGCGCGCGTCCGATCCGGGTTGCCCCCGCAGGCGGAGGGGTTCGTCCGGGGCGCGGGCCGTCTGCCGGCGACGGCGGGGCGGCTGCCCAGCGGTTGATTTCGGTCAAAGAGCCATGTTACACAGCGGGTGACAATCGCTCGCATTGCGGGTCCCACCTCGCCCGTCCGGGTTCGCCCCCATGACCACGACCACCGCCGCCGATCTCGTCCTCGACCTCCCGCTGGTGAAGAAGTACGACACGTTCGGCCCGCGCTACACGTCGTATCCGACCGCCGACCGCTTCCACGAGGCGTTCACCGCCGAGCACTACGTCAACGCGCTGCACGCGCGCAACCAGACGCGCCCCCGCCAGCCGCTGTCGCTGTACGTGCACGTGCCGTTCTGCAACACGATCTGCTATTACTGCGCGTGCAACAAGGTCATCACCAAGGACCACGGCCGCTCGGCGAAATACATCAAGTACGTCGGCCGCGAGATCGGCATCGTCGGCGGCCTGGTCGAAGGCGGCCCGAAGGTGGAGCAGCTGCACTGGGGCGGCGGGACGCCGACATTCCTCGCGCGGGACGAGATGACGACGCTGATGGGGATGCTGCGCGCGGGCTTCGACGTGGCTGCCGGCGCGGAAATCTCGATCGAGGTCGATCCCCGCAAGGTCGACGCAGAAACGATCGCTTTCCTGGGCACGCTCGGCTTCAACCGGATCTCGGTCGGCATCCAGGATTTCGATCCCGAGGTGCAGAAGGCCGTCAACCGGATCCAGACCGAGGAAGAGACGCGGACGGTGATCGACGCCGCGCGCGCCAACGGTTTCGTGTCGGTGAACGCCGACCTGATCTACGGGCTGCCGAAGCAGACGGTGCCGGGCTTCTCGGCGACGCTCGACAAGGTGATCGACGCGTCGCCGGACCGCATCGCGCTCTACAGCTACGCGCACGTGCCGCACCTGTTCAAGCCGCAGCGGCGGATCGAGCTAACGGAGGTGCCGGCGCCGGAGACGAAGCTCGCGATCCTCGCGCTCGCCATCGACAAGCTCGGTGCCGCCGGCTACACGTACATCGGGATGGACCATTTCGCCAAGCCCACCGACGAGCTTGCCGTCGCGCAGCGGCAGCGCAAGCTCCACCGCAACTTCCAGGGCTATTCCACGAAGCCGGACTGCGACCTGCTCGCGTTCGGCATCTCGGCGATCGGCAAGGTGGGTGCCGCGTACGTGCAGAACGTGAAGACGCTAGACGAGTACTACGACCGGCTGGATGCGCAGGCGCTGCCGGTGCTGCGCGGCGTGGAGCTCAACGCCGACGACCTCATCCGCCGCGACGTCATCCAGAGGCTCATGTGCGACTTCGACCTCGACTTCGTCGCGGCCGGGGCGCGCCACGGCATCGTCTTCGCCGAGTACTTCGCGCCGGAACTGGAGGCGCTCGCGCCGCTCGCCGAGGACGGCCTGGTCGAAGTGACCGACGGCGCCATCGCCGTGACGCCGCGGGGACGGCTGCTGGTGCGCACCGTCGCGATGCAGTTCGACCGCTATTTGCGCGAGGCGCGGGAGCGGGCGCAGTACTCGCGGGTCATCTGACTCCGCGACAGCCACCGAAGATTTCCGCCCGCACGTCGTGCCGAGCGGCCGCTGCAACCGTCGCGGCCTGGAATCGGTCCGACGGGCAGCGCCTGCCTCGTCGGCCTCTTCCGTGCGCCCATCTTTCGACAGCGTGCGGCCCGCAGCTGTCCCGAGCCGGACTGCCCGGCAGAAGAGATCGGACGACACGAGCAGGTGCGAAGCGCGATAATCTGACGGCTGCGGATTCGTAGGCCGTTTCCGGGCGCAGGGGCGCGATCATGGACATCCACAGGAAGCCTATTCAGGAGCGAATCGCCTGGCTGTTCGACCTCGCGCGTCGCCATTCGGCGGACTACGCGAGTCCCGAGGCCTTCCTCGCCCGCAAGCGCTACCTCGCCCTCCACCCGACCGCAATCATGGTGCTGAAATGCATGGACGGGCGGATCAACATTCCTGTCGCCACCCAGACGCCGATCGGCATTATCCAGCCGTTCCGCAACCTGGGCGGGATGTTCAACCTCGGCTGGCCGCACCTGGGCGAGGTGCTGACCGGTCACGTGAACGACGTGGTCTCCACCGGGCGGCGCGCGCTGATCCTCATCACCTACCACTTTTCCCGAGGCGATCCGCGGCGCGGCTGCGCAGGCTTCAACCACGACACGCGGGCCGCGATCGCCCACACGCAGGAGGTCAAGGCCCAGGTCGAGCACACCTTCGGCGCCGCACACGCCACCGTCTACCCGATCGTCTGCGGCTTCGAGACGGACGAGGATGCGCTCGTCCTGCACGGCGTCAACGGCCAGACGCTCGACGCGTCCGCCGCCGGCGGCGACGTGGCGACCCTTCCCCATCGGCTGGCTGCGCTGTTCCCCGACATGCCGGCGCAGGTGCGCGAGGACATCCTGCCGCTGATCGTCGGCAACTTCGAGCACATCGAGGCGGTTCGCCGGGCGAAGCGGCAGCTCGACATCGAGCACCGGGAGTGGATCATCTGCGCGGGGAGAGGCTTCGACTTCATGCACATGCCGAATCTCGCCCTCATCATCGGCCCCTACAGCCCCGACCTCGCCGACCCCATTCGGAAGGCGGCCGCGATCATCCAGGCGAACATGGAAGAGCGGCGCATTCCGGACGACGGATTCCTGCTGCTCGCTTCGTCCCCGTACCAGGAAGTCGGCGTGGACCGTGCCCGCGCCGAGCTGAAGTCACGCTTCCTGTCGCAGTTCGCGGCCACGGTCATCGGCGGGGAGTTTCCCGACCTCGCCGGCAAGATGTTCCGGAAAACGGCGGTGCTGAACTGGGGTTCACGGGCGCTGGAGCCGCTCGACGACGCGTGAGCCGGGTCGCCCGCGCGCGCCGGGCGATTCTTCGTCGAACGCTCGAATGCGTCCGGCGCGCCGGGACGTCCCTGTCCGGCAGCGGACCGCGCGCGCGGTGCAGCGAGCCGGTCGCGTGGCCGGGGCCCGCAGTGGCTTGTCCGCGCGGTCGCTTTCAGGCTTCCATCCGCCGGCGTCCCGCCGGAGCCGGCGCGGCCGGGTCGACACCCCGCCGGGCGGCCATCTCCCTCCCGATGGCGGTGAGCATCGCAGCGTTGAACGCTCGCGCGGCCAGCGGGATCAGTTCGTCCTCTTCCTTGGCGATGTGCGCAGCATAGGCGGCGCGGACCAGGGCAACCTGCTTCGGCGAGAGATTCGCGCGCGCGCCGGCGGCGATCGCGGCGAGCAGAGGGCGCAGGCGGCGCCAGTTCGCAGCGAGCGTGCGGTGCTCGCGCTCGAGCTCGGCGAGCAGCGTGTCGGCGCGACCCGGAAGCGCGGCCCGCAGACGCGGAAACACGCTCGCCTCCTCGTCGGCGTGGTGGTTCGGCGCGGCGTCGTCGAAGTACCGGAGGATGCCCCGCGCGGCTGCGCGGGCATCGGTGTCGCATCCGTGTTCCGGCAGGTGCCGCTGCAGCCGGGCGAGCGTCGCGAGCTGGCGCTCGATGCGGCCGTGACACGCGGACAGCATGCCGAGCGGGTCGTCATAGCCGGGCGCCGCCGGATCGGAGAGCAGGTCGTTGGACATGGTCGTTGCCCCTACGCAGACTGCGGAAACATCGGACGAAGGCAGGTCCGACGGGCTCCTAGAGCCGGGCGAGGAACCCCAGCGGCGACTTCGCGATCGCCACCGACACGATGTAGCCGAAGGTCGCGAGCGCGACGGCGAACGCGACGACGCGAATCCCGCGCGTCCGCCCGCGCTTCAGTGCGACGCTGCCCACCACGATGTAGACAGGCAGCGCAACGACCTTCGCCCACAGCCAGCCGCGGGTGCCGTCGCCGCCCGACTGCCAGGCGAGCCACAGCGCGGAGGCGAGCAGCACCGTGTCGACCACGTGCGGGACGAGCTTCACCCAGCGCTGCTGCAGCCGCTCCGGCGCGCGCAGCATCCACGCGCCGCGCAGTGTGAACAGCGCTATCGACAGCGCGGCGGCGCTCACGTGGGCGGACTTGACGGCGCCGTAGTCGACGACCATCCGGGCTCAATACGTCTCGACGTGGTAGCGACCCTGCGCGCGCAGCCCGGGCAGCCGCCGGTCCCAGTCGGCGCCGTGCGCCCGGCAGGCGTCGCGGAACGCCCGGTCGACGCCGTCCTCCATGTCCTTCAGACCGCAGATGTAGACGTAGCAGTTGGGGTCGTCGAGCAGGCGCACGACGTCCGCGCCGCGCTCGCGGATCCGGTCCTGCACGTAGCGCTTCGGCTCGCCGGGCACGCGCGAGAACGCGAAGTTGATGTCGATGAATTCCTTCGGCAGCTTCTGGAGCGGTCCGAAATAGGGAAGCTCTTCCGGCGCGCGCGCCCCGAAGAACAGCATCAGCGCGCCGCCTTCGTTCTGCGCGATGCGCCGCCGCCGGCGTTCGGTCATCGCGCGCATCGGCGCCGAGCCGGTGCCCGTGCAGACCATCAGCAGGCTCGACCCCGGGTGATTCGGCATCAGGAATGTCGTGCCGTACGGACCGACCACTTTCACCTCGTCGCCCTTGACCCGGTCGCACAGGTAGTTCGACGCGACGCCGGTGACGGGCCGGCCGTCGTGGTCCTCCGTCACCCGCTTCACCGTGAGCGCCAGGTTGTTGTAGCGCGGCCGTTCGCCCTCGCGCGGGCTCGCGACCGAGTACAGGCGGACGTGGTGCGGCCTGCCTTCCGCGTCGAGGCCGGGCGGGATGATCCCGATCGTCTGTCCTTCCAGCACCGGGAACGCGGCCGCGCCGAAGTCCAGCACGATGTGCCGGATGTCGCTCGAGGCGCCGGCGGCGGTCAGCCGGAAGTTCCCGCTCACCGTCGCGACCGCCGGTTTCTGGACCGTGTAGATGTTGATGTACGGATGGGCGGCCGACCACGGAGGGACGGCGGTGCCGCCCTGGCCCGACGTCGCTTCGGCGGTGATCCGCACGACCTCGGTGGGCAGGTCCGACGGCGGGGTGCCGGCGTCGATCTCCTGCTGCGGCGGCAGGCTGTCCCAGGAGAGCTGTTCCTCGAGCGTGTACGCCTTCCGCTTCGCGACGCGGCGCCAGTTGTCGATGGAGCCGGTGGGGCAGGGCGCGATGCAGTCGTTGCAGCCTTTGCACTTCGCCGCGTCGACGACGTAATTGCGCGCGTCGTGCGAGATCGCGTGGACGGGACAGGTTTCCTCGCAGGTGTTGCAGCGGATGCAGATCTCGGGATCGATCAGGTGCTGGCGGATCACGTCCACGAAAGTAGGGTCAGACACGACTTTTCCCGTTGATCAGGTTCGGAAACAGGCGGCAACGCCGGAAAGTCGTGTCTGATCCTGCTTTCCCGGCGCTGCCTGCGGCGTCAATTGAACCGCACGTACTCGAAGTCCGCCGGCTGGTTGTTGATGCCGCGTGCCGGCGGCGCGATCCAGTTCGCGAACCTCCCGGGCGCGACGACGCGCCCCATCAGCGACGCGACGAACGCGCGGTCCGTCGCGCTCGGCAGCCAGCGATCGACGTTCGCCGCCCAGTCGGCAGCGGACACGACGTTGCCGTCGGGGTCGATGTTCGCGACGGCCAGCGGCCCGATCCGGCGGTGGAACGCCTTGTGCGGTGCCTTGAGCTTGAACGCGACACCCTGCTTCTCGATCATCCTGTTCCAGCGCTCGATGCCCGCGTCGGCGTCGCGGATGTAGTCGTCGCGCAGCTTCTCGTTGAGTGCGTTGAGCGCCGGCGCCCCGACCGTGACGAGCTTGCCGTCGCGGATTTCCAGCACGGGGTACGTCGCCCCGACCAGCAGGTGATCGTCGTCGATCTTCGTCTCGTCGAAGCGGCCCTTGAGCCCCGTCGTGTAGAACGTCGCGGCATTGGACGACACGTCGGAGCCGAAGAGGTCCATCGTCACGCTGAAGTGGAAGTTGAGATACCGCTGGATTGTCGGCAGGTCGATGACGCCGAGCGCGCGCAGCGACGACGGCTCGTCGGTCCGGTTCGCGACCATCGCCTCGCAGGTGCGCTGGATGACGCGGCCGACGCCGGACTCGCCGACGAACATGTGGTGCGCCTCCTCGGTCAGCATGAAGCGGCAGGTGCGGGCGAGCGGGTCGAAGCCCGATTCGGCGAGCGAGCAGAGCTGGTACTTGCCGTCGCGGTCGGTGAAGAACGTGAACATGAAGAACGCGAGCCAGTCGGGCGTCGGCTCGTTGAAGGCGCCCAGGATCCGCGGGTTGTCGGCGTCGCCCGAGCGGCGCTCGAGCAGCGCCTCGGCCTCCTCGCGGCCGTCGCGGCCGAAGTGCGCGTGCAGCAGGTACACCATCGCCCACAGGTGGCGGCCTTCCTCGACGTTGACCTGGAACAGGTTGCGCAGGTCGTAGAGCGACGGGCAGGTGAGGCCAAGGTGGCGCTGCTGCTCGACCGAGGCGGGTTCGGTGTCGCCCTGCGTGACGATCAGCCGGCGCAGGTTGGCCCTGTATTCGCCCGGCACCTCCTGCCACGCGGGTTCGCCCTTGTGCGCGCCGAAGTTCACGGTGCGGCCGGCCTCCGCCGGCGCGAGGAAGATGCCCCACCGATAGTCGGGCATCTTCACGTAGTCGAAGTGCGCCCAGCCCTTGGGCTCGACGGAGACCGCGGTGCGCAGGTAGACGTCCGCGCTGCTCGTGCCCTCGGGGCCCATGTCGCCCCACCAGTGCAGGAACCCGGGCTGCCATTGCAGGAGCGCGCGCTGCAGCGTCCTGTTGCTCGCGAGGTTCACGTTGTTCGGGATCTTCTCGCCGTAGTCGATGCTCATCGTGGATTCCTCGGATGCGGTCGGTGGGAGGCCGCGCGTCAGACGCGCCCGCGATCGAATTTCGCCTTGTTGCCGGTGCCGAAGACCTTCAGCGCCCCGGCCTCGCCGGTCGCGTTCGGCCGTATGAAGATCCAGTTCTGCCACGCCGAGAGCCGGCCGAATATCCGTGTTTCCATGGTCTCGGCGCCGCCGAAGCGCAGGTTCGCTTCCATGCCGGTGAGGGCGTCCGGCGACAGGCTCGCCCGCTCCTCGAGCGCGATGCGCACCTCGTCGGCCCAGTCGAGCTCGTCCGGCGCGGCGGTGACGAGGCCCAGTGCGAGCGCTTCGCCGGCGGCGAGCGCGCGGCCGATGGCCTCGTTCGCGCACGCGACCGGCTCCGTCTCCCCGTAGAAGCGCGCGTCGACGCGACCGCGGCCATTCACCATCGGGTAGGTGCCGAAGTTGAGCGCGGACAGCGTGACGCGCGGCGCCTGCGCGTGGTCATCGGGCAGCGCGAGCATGTAGCTGCGGTCGGCGGCCAGCGCGAGCTCGAGCAGCGTGCCGGCGAAGCACGACCCCGGCTCGATCAGAGCGTAGAGCGTGCGCGAGGTCACGTCGAGGCGCGCGAGCGTGCGCCGCAGCATGCCGATCGTCTCGCGGACGAACCACTGCGAGCGATGCCGCAGCAGCGCGGCGTCCGCGGCGAGCACGAAGGACGCGTCGCCGGCGGTGCGCAGGATCCAGGTGCCGATGTCGAGCTCGTTGGTGCGCAAGAGCAGGATCGCGTCGTCGAGCTCGCGCGCCATCGCGAGCGGCCACCACGACGCACCCGCTTTGATGATCCCGTCGAGCCCGTCGGCCGGTGCGGCCCTGGGCGCGCTGACCGTGATCGTCGCACTGCGCGCGTGACGGTCGATCCTCACGTCCACGTGCTCGTACCGAAAGCCGTCGTCATCGGTCGTGCGCGCGAGCGGCGGCAGCGGGACGCCCTTCGCGTCGCGCGGCCGGTCGCTCGCCGCGGCAAGCTCCAATGCACGCTCCCGCACCGTCTGCGCGAATTGCTGCGGCTTGGAAAAGCCGTCGATTAGCCGCCACTCCTGCGCGCGCGGCGCGCGCACGCCCTCCGCCAGCGTGCAGAAGACGTCGGCATGGTCGCGGCGCACGCGGCGCTTGTCGGTGAGGCGCGTGAGGCCGCCCGTCCCGGGCAGCACGCCGAGCAGGGGCACCTCGGGCAGGCTCACCGCCGAGGAGCGGTCGTCGACCAGGAAGATCTCATCGCAGGCGAGCGCGAGCTCGTAGCCGCCGCCGGCCGTCGTGCCGTTGCATGCGGCGACGAACTTGAGCCCCGAATGCCGGCTCGCATCCTCGATGCCGTTCCTCGTCTCGTTCGTAAACTTGCAGAAGTTCACCTTCCACGCGTGCGACGAGGACCCGAGCATGAAGATGTTGGCGCCCGAGCAGAAGACGCGCTCCTTGCCGCTCGTCAGGATGACGCTGCGCACCTCGGGGTGCTCGAAGCGGATCCTCTGCAGCGCGTCGGAGAGCTCGATGTCGACGCCCAGGTCGTACGAGTTGAGCTTGAGCTTGTAGCCGGGGTTGATGCCGCGGTCCTCGTCGACGTCCATCGTCAGCGTGGCGACCGGCCCGTCGAAGGCGAGCTTCCAGTGCGCATACCGGTCGGGATGCGCGTCGTACGTGAACTTCGGCCGGCCGCGGGTCGCGGTGTCCGGCGCGGATGAAAGGGTTGCCTGTGTCATGGGTCGCTCCAGAATCACTCGGCCGCGACGGCCCGGCGCAGCTTGGCGAGGCTCGTGGCGGGATCTTCGCCGGAGGTGTCGAGCGTCACGTCCGCCTTCCGGTACAGCGGCTCGCGGGCATCGAGGATCCGCTTGAGGTCCTCCATCGCTTCCGCGTTGCCCTCCATCGGGCGCAGGTCGCCCTGCGCGAGGACGCGCGCCATGTGCTCGTCGGGTGAAGCCCTGACCCACACGGTGAAGCAGTTGAGGAGCAGCACGTTGTACGTCTCCGGCTCCGACACGATGCCGCCGCCGACCGTCATCACCATTTCCGGGTGTGCGGCGACGACGCGCTCCAGGCAGCGGCGCTCGATCCGGCGATAGCCCGCCTGTCCGTAGAGCAGGAACACCTCGGAGAGGCCGATGCCCGCCTCGCGCTCGATTTCGCGGTCGAGCTCCACGAACGGGGCGCGCAGCTCGTGGGCCAGCGCCTGGCCGAGCGTCGACTTGCCGGCGCCGCGCAGACCGATGAGCGCGATGCGCCTGTGGCGCGCCGCCGCCTCGTGGCCGAACTCGCGCATGAGCCGGAACGCGACGTCCTCGAGACGATGGGCGGGCAGCCCCTCGAGAAAGCGCCGGATCAGCCGCTGCTCGACCGAGTGCTCGCGCGGCTCGAGCAGGTCGGCAAGCGTCATCCCGAGGGCGCGCGCGACGTTGCGCAGCAGCAGCACCGACGCGTTGGCTTCGCCCGCTTCCAGCTGCGCGAGGTAGCGCTCCGAGACGTCCGCGTTCTGCGAGATCGCCTTGCGCGCCATGCCGCGCCGCTCGCGCGCCTCGCGCACGTGCCGGCCGATCGCCGCGAGGAACTCGGCATCGTTGCCGGTGGCGGACGGCGCCGCGATGGGCGGCCGGGGCGAAACCGTGGCGGGCATCGATCGGTCCTGGGTGGGGCTGCGGACGGAAGCGGCAATATATTGCATGCCATTGATCCCCGTCAAGCACTTTGGATCGTATCGTGTTGGCGACCCGATGCGCGATAGCCAGCCGACGCGCCCCGGGGATCGCAGGGCCTGGCCACCGCGCCTGCGCCCACTCGCCCCTCAACCGTAGCATGCGGTATTGTGCTTGACGATTCAGGGAGCCTGATCTAAATTGCCAAAGCGTTACGGAGGACTACCCTGGCAGCGGCGGGGTCGCCTCCGGCGCCGACGGCACCGCGCCGAACGGCCGTCCGCGGCGCGGCAGCCGGCGCGATCGAATTCGCCAAGGCCTTGAAGTTCGCGGCGTCGCAGCGGCGCCGGGAGGAGAGCACCATGCCGTCCCTCAGCACGGCCGACCACGGCGCGAGTCCGCCGCGGGTCGAGATCCCGCGCGATTACAACGCCGCGCACGACCTGATCGAGCGCAACCTGGCCGCAGGGCGCGCGGGCAAGGTCGCCTACATCGACGATGCCGGCGCGTACACCTATTTTGATCTCGCCGAGCGCGTCAACCGCTGCGCCAACGCGCTCACCGGACTGGGGCTGCGCTCCGAAGAGCGCGTGCTGCTCTGCCATCTGGACACGATCGATTTCCCGGCCGTGTTTCTCGGCGCGATCAAGGCCGGAATCGTGCCCATCGCCGCGAACACGCTGCTCACCACGCACGATTACGACTACATGCTGCGTGACAGCCGGGCGTGCGCGCTGGTCGTCTCGGTGCAGCTCTATCCCGCGTTCGCGCCGCTCCTCGGCAAAAACCCGCACCTGCGGCACGTGATCGTCTCGGGCGCGACCGGCGACGGCGACGCAGCGCGGCACCTGTCGCTCGCCACGCTGATGGCGGCGGCGCCGCCGGCGTTTGCGCCGGCGGAGACGACCTGCGACGACGCCTGCTTCTGGCTCTACTCGTCGGGCTCGACGGGCGCGCCGAAGGGCGCAGTGCACGTGCACTCGAGCATGATCCAGACGGCGGAGCTGTACGCGAAGCCGATCCTGGGGCTCACGGAGGACGACCTCGTGTTTTCGGCGGCCAAGCTGTTCTTCGCCTACGGTCTCGGCAACGGGCTCAGTTTTCCGCTTGCGGTGGGTGCGACGACCGTGCTGATGGCCGAGCGGCCGACGCCGGCGGCGGTGTTCGCGCGCCTCCGCAGGCACCAGCCGACGATCTTCTACGGCGTGCCGACGCTCTACGCCGCGCTACTCGCGAGCCCCGAGCTGCCGAAGCGCGGCGATCTCCGGATGCGCCGCTGCACGTCGGCGGGCGAGGCGCTGCCGGCGGAGATCGGCCGGCGCTGGACCGAGCGCTTCGGCGTCGAGATCCTCGACGGACTGGGTTCGACGGAGATGCTGCACATCTTCCTGTCGAACCGTCCCGGGCAGGTCCGATACGGGACGAGCGGCATGGCGGTGCCCGGCTACGAGCTGCGGATCGTCGGCGACGACGGCCGGCCGGTGGCCGAGGGGCAGGTGGGCGAGCTGCAGATCAGCGGTCCGACCGCCGCGATGGCATACTGGAACAACCGAGAGAAGAGCCGGAACACGTTCCAGGGGCCGTGGACGCGCAGCGGCGACAAGTACTCGATCGACGTGGACGGCTATTACGTCTATTCCGGCCGCAGCGACGACATGCTGAAGGTCGGCGGCATCTACGTGTCGCCGATCGAGGTCGAATCGGCGCTGGTGACGCACGCGGCGGTGCTCGAAGCGGCGGTCATCGGCAGGGCCGACGACGAGCAGCTGGTCAAGCCGGTCGCCTACGTGGTCCTGAAGAGCGGGCACGCGCCGTCGCCGGCGCTGGCCGACGAGCTGCGGCAGCACGTGAAGGAGCGGCTCGCGCCGTACAAGTATCCGCGCTGGATCGAGTTCATCGACGAGCTTCCGAAGACGGCGACGGGTAAGATACAGCGCTTCAAGCTGCGCGCCAGGGCGGCTTGACCGTCGGAGATCTTGGCGGGATCGTCGCTGCCGGGCGAACCCGCGGGCAACCCAGAGGAGGAGTCCGTGATGAATGCAACCCGCACCACCTTGCACCGCATGGCCGCGACCGCGGTGGCCGGCGTCGCCCTCGGCCTGCTGCTGTCCGTGGGTCCGGCGCTGGCGCAGCAGGCGAAGATCAAGGTCGGCCTGATGCTCCCGTATACCGGCACGTACGCCGCGCTGGGCACGGCCATCACCAACGGCTTCAAGCTCGCGATCGACGAGAACGGCGGCAAGCTGGGCGGGCGCGAGATCGAGTACTTCACGGTCGACGACGAATCCGATCCGGCCAAGGCGCCCGACAACGCGAACAAGCTGATCAAGCGCGACCAGGTCGACGTGCTGGTGGGCACCGTTCACTCGGGCGTGGCGCTCGCCATGTCGAAGGTCGCGCGCGACAACAACACGCTGCTCGTCATCCCCAACGCGGGCGCCGACGAGATCACCGGACCATTGTGCGCGGCCAACGTGTTCCGGACGTCGTTCTCGAACTCGCAGATGGGCATCGCGATGGGCAAGGTGATGGCCGAGCAGAAGAAGAAGACCGCCGTCACGCTGACGTGGAAGTACGCGGCGGGCGACGAATCGGTCGGCGGGTTCAAGGAGGCGTTCGAGGCGGGCGGCGGCAAGGTGATCAAGGAGCTGTCGCTGCCGTTCCCGCAGGTCGAGTTCCAGTCGTACCTGACCGAGATCGCCGCGCTCAAGCCGGATGTCGTCTATGTGTTCTTCGCCGGCGGCGGCGCGGTCAAGTTCGTCAAGGACTACGCGGCCGCCGGCCTCAACAAGACGATCCCGCTGGTCGGCGCGGGCTTCCTCACCGACGGCACGCTCGAAGCGCAGGGCGACGCGGCGCAGGGGCTGCTGACGACGCTGCACTATGGCGACGGCCTCAACAATCCGAAGAACATTGCGTTTCGCGCCGCGTACCAGAAGGCGTTCAAGTCGGAGCCGGATGTCTACGCGGTGCAGGGCTACGACGCGGCGCAGCTGCTCATCGTGGGGGCGAACGCGGTCAAGGGCGACATGTCGAAGCGGGCGGAACTGGTCAAGGCGATGGAAGCGGCGAAGCTCGACAGCCCGCGCGGATCGTTGGCGCTGAACAAGGGCCACAATCCGATCCACGACATCTACCTGCGCAAGGTCGAGGGCAAGGAGAACAAGGTGATCGGCGTCGCGGTCAAGAACCTGACCGACCCGCCGCGCGGCTGCAAGCTCTGATCGGCGCGACGGTCTGCGCGGCCGGCGCCGTCCCGCGTTGGCCACCGTTCCGCCGCGCGGCGCATGCCATTCCCCGCCGCCCTCGGAACCCCACTCGGGCTTCGGGAAATGGCACACGCCGCGCCGCTGCGGCGATCGCTCCCCGCCGCCCTCGGAACGCCACCCCGACTTCGGGAAATGGCATGCGCCACGACGGGCCGGCCGCCCGGCTCCGCCCTCGTCGAGACATCGCTCGGCACGGTGAGTTCGCTCAACCGGGCGTGGGTGGGGCCGTACTCCGCAGTCCGAGTGAGGTTCCGAGGACGGCGGGGTACGGCCCCACCCACGCGCCGATGTATGCCGCCTGATCAAACTCTCGCAGTGCGCAAGGGGTTCCGCGGGGTGCGGGGCGCAATCCCGACCACTCCGCGCTGACCGCCGCGATGGACTTCTACTCCTTCCTGATCCAGCTCCTGAACGGGGTCCAGTACGGGCTGCTGCTGTTCCTCGTCGCGAGCGGGCTCACGCTGATCTTCGGCATCATGGGCATCATCAATCTCGCCCATGGCAGCTTCTACATGATCGGCGCCTACATGGCGTTCACGCTGGCCTCCCTCACCGGAAACCTGTTCGTCGCGATCGTCGTCGGTGTCGTGCTGTCCGTGCTCCTCGGCATCGTCCTGGAATGGGCGCTCTTCTCCCACCTGTACAAGCGCGACCACCTAGAGCAGGTGCTGCTGTCGTACGGGCTGATCCTCGTGTTCGAGGAGCTGCGGAGCCTCATCGTCGGCAACGACGTGCACGGCGTCGCGGTGCCCGAGATCTTCAACTGGTCGATTCCGCTTACGGCGACACTCTCGTACCCGGCGTACCGGCTCGTCATGTCGGCGGTCTGCCTGGCGCTGGCCGGTCTGCTGTACGTGCTGATCCACCGGACGCGCCTCGGGATGATGATCCGCGCCGGCGCATCGAACCGCGAGATGGTGCAGTCGCTCGGCCTCGACATCAACCTCGTCTACCGGCTCGTCTTCGCGCTGGGCGTCGCGCTCGCGGCGTTCGCCGGGATGATCGCCGCGCCGGTGTCTTCGGTCTATCCGGGGATGGGCACGCAGGTGCTGATCATCTGCTTCGTCGTCGTCGTGATCGGCGGGATCGGCTCGATCTGGGGCGCCCTGTTCGCGGCGCTGCTGATCGGCCTCGCCGACACGTTCGGCAAGGTGCTGATCCCCGAGGCCGCCGGCGTCACCGTCTATCTGCTGATGGCGGCGATTCTGCTGTGGCGCCCCGAGGGCCTGTTCAGGCGGGTCGGGTGATGGAGCGCGGCTGCGCCGGGGCGGCGCGGTGAGCCGGAGGCGGGTCGCGCTGGGCGCGGCGCTCGCGTTCCTCGCGCTGTTCCCGCTCGCCGGCGCAACGTTCTACACCGAGCTCGTCACCAAGGTGATGATCCTCGCGATCTTCGCGCTCTCGCTCGATCTGCTCGTCGGCTACACGGGGCTCGTCTCGTTCGGGCACGCGGCCTTCTACGGGATCGGCGCCTACACGCTCGGCCTCCTTGCGCCGAAGTACGAGGCCGCCAATCTCTGGCTCACGCTGCCGGCGGCAGTCGGCGCGGCCGGCATCGCCGCGCTGGCGGTCGGCGTGTTCGTCGTGCGGGTGAAGGGCATCTACTTCATCATGGTGACGCTAGCCTTCGCGCAGATGTTCTACTTCGTCTTCCACGACACGAAGTTCGGCCGGGGCTCGGACGGGATCAGCATGAACTTCAAGCCCGTCGCCACGATCGGCGGCACGACGCCGTTCGACCTCGGCAACGCCGCCCACGTCTACTATTTCGTGCTCGTGCTGATGCTCGCGGTGTTCGCCTTCCTGCGCACCGTGCTCCGCTCGCCGTTCGGCCGCGCGCTGATGGGGATACGCAGCAACGAGCACCGGATGCGGTCGCTGGGATTCCCGGTCTATCGCTACAAGCTCGCGAGCTTCACGCTCGCCGGGGCGCTGGCGGGCCTCGCCGGCTACCTGTCGGCGCTGCAATTCGGCTTCGTGAATCCCGAGCTGCTGTCGTGGCACCAGTCCGGCAACGTGCTGCTGATGCTGATCATGGGCGGCCTCGGCAGCCTCTACGGAGCGGTCATCGGCGCGTTCGCGTTCGTCGCCATGGAGGAGATCTTCCAGTCGCTCACCCGGCACTGGCAGCTGCTGCTCGGCGGCGCCATCGTGCTCATCGTCATCTTCCTGCCGGGCGGGATTGCGAGCGTCGCCGGACGCTTCCGCCGCACGCTCGTCGGCGAGGCCGTCGATGAGTGATGCGATCCTGGCCACGAACGGGCTTGTCCGCCTCTTCGGCGGACTTGCCGCGGTGAACGGCGTGTCGCTCGAGCTCCTCCGCGGGAAGCTGCACGCGGTGCTCGGGCCGAACGGCGCCGGCAAGACGACGCTCATCAACCTCCTGTCCGGCGACCTCGGGGCCTCGGCCGGCAGCATCACGTACAAGGGCGAGGACATCACGCGCCAGTCGGCCGACCGTCGATCGCGGATCGGGATCGGCCGCAGCTTCCAGAAGACGAACATCTTCCCCGCGTTCACGGCGCTCGAGAATTGCCGCCTTGCCGCGCAGTCGCGCACGCCGCGGGCGCTCGCCATCTTCAGCGATGCCGTCGCGTATCCGCCGGTCCGCGAGGCGGCGCAGCGCGCGCTCGATGCCGCCGGCCTCGCCGGGCGTGGCGAGCGCCTCGCGTCGGCGCTGTCGCACGGGGAACAGCGCCAGCTCGAGATCGCGATGGTGCTGGCGACGCAGCCGGAGGTGCTGCTGCTCGACGAGCCGCTGGCAGGCATGGGAGCGGAGGAGGCCGCGTCGATGGTGGAGCTCCTCCGGAAGCTCGCGCCGCGGCATGCGATCCTCCTGGTCGAGCACGACATGGACGCGGTGTTCGCCGTCGCCGACGTGATCACGGTGATGGTCAACGGCCAGGTGCTCGAGAGCGGTCCTCCGGCGCAGATACGCGCGAGCGCCGCCGTGCAGCAGGCGTACCTCGGCACCGAAGGGGCGGTGCAATGAACGATCTCTCCTTGGGTCCGGCTTCAGCCGGATGCGGCATGACAGTGACGCGTGGCCGCCTGAAGGTGGCCCCGCGAGGCCGCCGGCGATGAGTGAATGGCTGCTCGAGGCGCGCGAGCTGCACGCCTACTATGGCGCAAGCCACATCCTCCACGGCGTCGGATTCCGCATCGGCCGCGGCGAGACGGTCGGGCTGATGGGCAGGAACGGCATGGGCAAGAGCACGCTGATCCGCAGCATGCTCGGGCTCGTCAAGCCGCGCCACGGCGAGGTGCGGGTGCGCGCCAGCCCGATGACGGGGGCGGAGCCGCATGCGGTGGCGCGGCAGGGCATCGCCTACGTGCCGGAGGGACGCGGCATCTTTCCCAATCTCACGGTGCGCGAGAACCTCGTGATGGCGGCGCGCTCCGGACCCGACGGCCGCCGCGACTGGACGTACGAACGGGTGCTCGCGACGTTTCCCCGGCTGGCCGAACGGCTCGACCACGGCGGCTGGCAGCTCTCGGGCGGCGAGCAGCAGATGCTGACGATCGGCCGCGCGCTGATGACGAACCCCGACCTGCTCATCCTCGACGAGGCCACCGAGGGGCTCGCGCCGCAGATCGCGAAGGAGATCTGGCGGATCATCGACGACATTCGCGCGCGCGGCATCGCCGCGCTCATCGTCGACAAGAACTACCGTGCGGTCACGGCGATCGCCGACCGGAACGTGATCCTGGTGAAGGGGCGCGTCGTGTTCGAGGGCGACAGCCCGATGCTGCTCGCCCAGCCGGACATCCTGCACAGGCATCTGGGAGTCTGAGTGCCGTTCCTGACGGTCGCCTCGCGCCGGATCGAGTACGAGCGGATCGAGATTGCCCGTGTGCCGCGCCCGACGCTCGTCTTCCTGCACGAAGGGCTGGGCTCGGTCGCGGCGTGGCGGGAATTTCCCGGCCGCGTCGCGCACGCCGCGAACTGCGACGCGGTCGTCTACTCCCGTTACGGCTACGGCAATTCGGAACCGCTGGCGGAACCACGCAGCATCCGGTACATGCACGACGAGGCGCTGGTCGCGCTGCCGGAGCTCCTCGACCGCCTCGCGCTCGACCGGCCGATCCTGATCGGGCACAGCGACGGCGGGTCGATCGCGCTGATCCACGCCGGTGCCGGCGTGCGCCCCGTGGCCGGGGTGGTCACGCTGGCCGCGCACGTGCTGGTGGAAGACGTCTCGGTGGCGAGCATCGCCGCGGCGAAGACCGCGTTCGAGACGACGGACCTGCGCGCCCGGCTCGCCCGCCACCACGCCGACGTCGACTCGGCGTTCCTGGGCTGGAACCGGATCTGGCTCGACCCGGATTTCCGCGACTGGAACATCGAGGAATACCTGCCGCGCATCACCTGCCCCGTGCTCGCGATCCAAGGCGAGGACGACGAATACGGGACGATGGAGCAGATGCGGCGCATCGGCGCGCAGGTCGCCGACGTCGAGCTGCTGCGGCTTTCCGACTGCCGGCACTCGGCGCACAGGGACCAGCCGGAGGCCGTGCTCGGGGCCGTCAGCCGGTTCGTCGATCGCGTCACCGCGCGGCTCTGAAACCGGAGGCCGCCGGGTACGGGTCAGCCGTCGCGAGCCAGCAGCTCGATGAGCGGTTCCCACGATCGCCGGCCAAGCGCGATCCCCGCTGCGATCGCCCGCTTGCGATAGCCGGGGTAGTCGGCCACCAGGGTCCGCACCGCATGTTCCAGCGATTCGACGTCGACGGAGGGCAGCTCGATGCCGGCCGCGTGGGGTCGAATCAGCCGGGCCATCCAGGTATCGGAAGGCACGACGACCGGACAGCCGTGGGTCAGCGCGTCCAGCGTGACGCCGCTCACACGGTCGCGAAAGGCTTCGCGGTCGTAGGGCTGCAGACAGACCGCACCGCGAAACAGGGCGGCGTAGGCGTCGGGTTCGAGCGTGGCGCGGAGCATCGTGAGCGCCGGGTAGCCGATTCGCTCCAGGCGTCCGATGTCGGCGAGCGTCGCGTTGTCGTATCTTCCGTAATGGTCCGCCGAGATCTGGATCGCGACCGGCATGGCGCTGCGCTGCCCCGCGAGCCGCTCGACGAGGTCCACGACGAGACCGAATCCCTTGTCCCGTCGCGCGGCGCCGGCATAGAGCAGGTGCCTGAACGGCGCGTCGCCGGATGGCTCCTCCGCGTGCTTCCCGGTGAGCGGGTAGGGAAGCAGGACGACGTTCGTGAATCCGGCGCGCGAGAAGACCTCGGCCGCCGAGGGCGTCGTGGCAAGTATCGCGATGTGCGGTTGGGCGCGGGCGATCCTGCGCAGGAACGCAACGCGAGAGCCTGTCTCGCGAAACCAGTGGAAATACAGGAACAGCCTCCCCGGCGGAATGACGCCTCCGGCCGCGAGGCGGGCGAGCACGAGATCGCCCCGCCGCGCCGTCATGATCACGACGGGATCCGGCCCTTGCAGCAGCCGGCCCAGGAGCCCGTACAGCTGGAGGACGCGGAGTCTGCGCCGGAAGACCGGATGGAGCGAAACGTCGCCGAAGTCCAGGCTCGCGGAGCCACGCCCGGCCCAGAGCTCGACGTCGAATCCGGTCGCCGCGTCGCAGAAGCTGCGCACGAGCCCGTGACAATGGCCTGCGTAGTCTTCGAGGGTCGGCTCGACGACGTGGACGCGGTGGAGCACGCCGCCGCGGCCGGGCGCTCCGTCAGCGGCCATTGCGTTGCGGGAGCGCGCCGGCGGCCGGGGGCAGGGCCGGCGCGGCGGCGTCACTCACGTGCGCCGTCCCGGGCGAGATACGCGAGCTTGGCGTAGCGGTAGAACGTGCTCTCCGCGGTGGCCACGGCAATCAGGAATCCCTCCCTCCCGTCCAGAAATCCGGCGCGGAGCAGGTACGTGCGCACGAAGGCCCAGAGGCTCTTGCCCAGCGCCACGCCGACCGAGCCCCGCCGCCCCTGGGAGCGCATGTCCCTGGCCGCCAGGTCCGAGTAGAGATTCATCTTCGCGATCACCTGATCCAAGGTCCGGTAGGACTCGTGCAGGAGCGCCGTCCGCATCGTTCCCACTTTCCCGTCCACGATGAGCCGTTCGTGGACGAGATCGTCGCTGAAGCGCGCGGCGCCGCGCCGGAAGAGCCGGGTCACATAATCGGGAGACCACCCCGAGTGGCGAATGACCCGCCCGCAGAAGGTCGAGCTGCGCGGCATGCGCCAGGCGCTCGTCCCGGACCCCTCGCGGATCCGTTCCGCGATCTCCGCGCGCAGTGCGTCCGGCACCCACTCGTCGGCATCCAGCGAGAACACCCACGTGCGCTGCGCGAAGGAAAGCGCGAGGTTCTTCTGCGGCCCGAAGCCGTGCCAATCGACCTCGTGGACCCGGGAGGTGAATCGGCGCGCGATTTCCACCGTGCGATCCGTGCTTCCGGAGTCGACGACGACGATCTCGTCGGCCCATGCCACCGAGGCGAGGCAGCGCTCGATATTCGCCTCTTCGTTCTTGCAGATCACGACCGCAGAGACGTCCATCGCGGTTCCGGGTGCCGCTACCGGATCGTCATTCCGCCATCGGCGGCGAGGACCTGCCCGGTCACGAAACTCGCCGCGTCGGAGGCGAGGAAGACGAACGCCGGCGCGATCTCCTCCGGCTCAGCCCAGCGTCCCATGGGAATGCGCTCGAGGTACATCTCCCTGAACCGCTCGTCCGTGCGGATCGTCTCCGTCATCGGCGTCGCGGCACCGGGCGCGATCGCGTTCACCGTGATCCCGTGCTTCGCGAGCTCCTTCGCCGCCGACATCGTCAGTCCCAGGACGCCGGCTTTCGCCGCGCTGTAATTGATCTGGCCGATCGTGCCGAGCACGCCGGCCGCGGAGGTCACGTTGACGATGCGCCCGTAGCGGCGTTCCATCATCCCCGGGGCGACGGCCTGCAGGCAGTTGAAGCTGCCCGTCAGGTGCACGGCGAGCACCTCGTCCCACTGCGCGGCCGTCATCCGGTGCAGCATCGCGGGCCGGATGATGCCGGCGTTGTTGACGAGGATGTCGACGCGGCCGTAGCGCGCGTGCATCGCGGCGACCATCGTGTCGACGTCGGCGCGGCGCGCGACGTCGCAAGCGAGGCCGATCGCGTCGCCGCCGTTCCCGCGCAGCGCCGCGGCCAGCGCCTCGGCGCGCTCCAGCGCGAGATCGACGACGCCGACGCGGGCGCCTTCGTGCGCGAACGCCCGCGCGACCGCCGCGCCGATCCCCTGGGCCGCGCCGGTGACGATGGCGACTCTTCCGTCGAGCTGCATGGCGGACGTGACGTTAGCGGAAAAGGAGGGTCGGATTCGACTTTCGACGACGCGATCGAAGGGTAACCCGATTGAAGGCACGAAAGTCGAGTCTGACCCTACTTTCGGGGCAGCACCGCCGTCGCCTCAAGCTCGATCCTGGCGGGGCTGTCGAGGAGATCCGACACGAAGATCATGCTCATCGCCGGATAGTGCGCGCCCATCAGCCGGCGCCAGATCGCGCCCAGCTCGCGCCGCGCCGAGAGATAAGCGGGCTTGTCGCAGCAGTACGCGGTGATCCGGCAGATGTGGCGGGCCTCGCCGCCGGCCTGCGCCAGGACGGCGAGCACGTTCTTCAGCGCCTGCTCGAACTGCGGTGCGATCTCGGCCGAATGGAACGTCTGCTGGGCGTCCCAGCCGACCTGGCCCGCGATGAAGACGATCCGCCCGGCGTCGACGGCAATGCCGTTGGCGTAGCCGATCGGCGGCGCCCAGCCTTCGGGAAGAAGCACCTGCATCGGCGGTCTCCTATTCGATGTACTCGGGGGGATCGGGATCGATCGCCCAGTCGGCGTCGGGCTTCGGGACCTTCTTCATCCATGCGCGGACGAGCAGGACGTGCTCGCGCTCCTCGGCCTGCAGCTCACGGGCGGCCTTGCGCACGGCGTCGGTCGTCGCGGCGCGCGCGAGCTGCGCGAAGAAGCGCTCGGCGCGGAGCTCGTTGGCCAGCGCCAGCTCCAGCGCATGATACGGCTGCATCAGGTAGTGCACCTCGTCGCCCGGCGTGGTCTCGGGCGCCTCGAACCCTTCCCGGAACAGGAGGCCCGGGCGCGGGCCCGGCAACGTGGTCCAGCCCATCCCGTCCATGATCTGCTGCGCGTGCTTGCCTTCGATGGTCGCCATCTTGCGAAACAGGGCGGCAACCTCGAGATTGTTGTGCGTCTCCATCGCGTCGGCGAACTCCGCGTACCGCTGCGCCGCCTCGATTTCCATCACCAGCGCCTGGCTCATGAACTCGTCCAGCGTGCGCGGCACGGGGACCGCGGCGTTCGCGGCGCGCAGCGTCGTTGCGGTGCGCCGCGTCTTTGCGTCGGGTGCGGCGGGCCTGGAAGTGCGCGGCTTCTTCGCCGGCATTGCGGCGGGCTTGGCCACGGGCCTCTTCTTCGCCGGGGCTGCGGCGGGCTTTGCCGCGGGTTTCTTCTTCGCGATGGGCGCGGCGGGCTTTGCCGCGCGTCTCTTCGTCGCGGGGATTGCGGCGGCTTTCGACCCTTGCCTCCTCCCTGCGCCCTTCATCGCTTGCGCCTTGCCGGCACTCATTGCTCGAACTCCGTTTCGAGGTCGGCGACCGTCGCCTTCGGCTTGCCGGCCAGCGTCGCGTACGGCTTGCGATTGCCGGCGTAGAGAACGCCGATGTTGAAGCCGTCGTCGGTCATGATGCGCCGCGCCGCGCGCGCGGGATCGTCGGTGGGCGCGACCGGGGCCGGATGCGCCATCTTCTTCCAGTCGCGCTGGTCGGGCCGAAAGGTAACGCAGGGGGAGAGCACTTCGATGAACGAGAATCCCGGATGGCGGATCGCCTGGGCGATGATCTCGGCGGTACCGTTCGGGTCGCCGGAGAATGCGCGCGCCACGAAATTGGCGCCCGACGCGAGCGCGATGACGAGCGGATGGAAAGAGCGGACACCGGTGCCGCCGGGCGAGAGCTTCGAGTCCCAGTCGGGCTCGGTGGTGGGGGAGGGCTGGCCCTTGGTCATGCCGTAGACGTGATTGTCCATCACGATGTAGGTCAGGTCCACGTTGCGGCGGCAGGCGTGCAGGAAGTGATTGCCGCCGATCGAATAGCCGTCGCCATCTCCGCCGGCGACCAGCACGGTGAGCTCGGGCCGCGCCACCTTGAGTCCGGTTGCCGCGGCCAGCGCGCGGCCGTGGACGCCGTGGAATCCGTAGCAGGTGGTGTACGCGGGAATCCGCGACGAGCATCCGATCCCCGACACGACGACGACGTCCTGGGGCGGCACCTGCACGATCGCCAGCGCCTTGGTGACCGAGCTCAGCACCGAGTAGTCGCCGCAGCCGGGACACCAGATCGGCTTGTAGCCCGACTTGTAGCTTTGCGCGGTCAGCGGCGCCGGCGTTGCGACTTCGCTCATCCGAGTTTCTCCTCGATGCGTTTGGCGGGAGCCACGCTCGCTCGCTGTTGCCGCGCCCGATCCGCCTCGCCGCAGGCTACCGCGCGTCGCACGACCCGCGGCACGGCGCGCCTCACGCGCGCCTCCATGCCAGAATCGCCTCCGTGAGCTCGCCCGGCCGCAGCGGCAGCGGGCCCGGGCGGTGAAACGCGGCCGGCTTGCCGGGCAGATCGTACATCGAACGCAGGTAGCGGAAGAGTTGCGCGCCGTGGTTCTGCTCGATCACGAGGACGCGATCGACGCCGTCGAGCGCCGCGGCGAGACGCGCGGGCTGCGCGGGGGCGAGCAGCCGGATCGCGATCAGGCGCACGTCGACACCGGCTGCCGCGGCGCGCGCGACCGCCTCGCGCACCGCGGCGGTCGTCGATCCGAACGTGATCACCGCGGCGGCACCACTGCCCTCGATGTCGGCCCACCACCGGCCGTAGTCGTGCCGGGCCAGCTTGCGCTCGCGCTTGTCGAGCTGCGTGCGGTGGTCGCGCGCCTGGCTGCTCGGGATGCCGCCTTCGTTGTGCTCGAGGCCGTCCGCCGTGTACGCGACGCCCGGCGTGCCGGGGATCGCCATCGGCGAGATTCCCGAGGCGGTGTCGCGGTAACGCTTGTAATCGGAGGAGTTCGCCGCGGCCGTCTGGCGCCTGCCGATGAACGCAACGTCGGCGGGCCGGTCGATGATCGCGCGCGACTGGCCCATGAACTGGTCCGAGAGCACGATCGCCGGCGCCTGCATGGCCTCCGCCAGCTCGACCGCCCACTGCGTCGTCGCAAGGCAGTCGGCGATCGACGTCGGCGCGAGCACGATCCGCGGCGCGTCGCCGGACAAACCGCTGACCGCGAACGACAGGTCGCTCTGCTCGCTCTTCGCGGGAATCCCCGTGGACGGCCCGCCGCGCATGACGTCGACGACGACGATCGGCACCTCGGCGCCGACGGCGAGCCCGATGCCCTCGGTCATCAGCGCGAGGCCCGGCCCCGCGGTCGCCGTCAGCGAAGGCACGCCGCCGTAGGACGCGCCGACGATCATGTTGATCGAGGCCAGCTCGTCTTCCGCCTGCAGCAGCGTGCCGCCGACCCTGGCGAGCGCCGGCGCCATCCACTCGAGCAGCTCGGTTGCCGGCGTGATCGGGTACGCGGCGACGAAGCGCACGCCCCCGCGGATTGCGCCGTAGCCAGCCGCCTCGTTGCCGCTGATGAGCCAGCGCCTGCCCGTCGCCTTGCGGCCGGCGGCGAGCTTCGGCACGCCGTCGATGCCGGAGGCGGCGGCCACGCCCGCATGCACGGCCGCGAGGTTCGCCTGCAGGGCTTCGGCGGAGCGCTTCCACGAATCGCGCACCGCCGCGGCCAGCATGTCCTCGGGGATCCCGGCGAGGGCGCCCGCGAGGCCCAGCGCGACCATGTTCGCCCAGCTTCCGGCAATGCCCTTCGCCATCTTCTTGAGCGGCCGCGGGAAATAGCGCGCGCCCGTGCCGCGGAAGACCTCGGGGGCCTCGCCCTCGTCCGGGTCGCCGATCATGACGCTCGTCGGGGCGAGGGGAATCTCGTCGATGAAACGCCCGACGTTCTGCCAGTCGATCGCGAGCAGGACGTCAAACCGGTCGTCGAGACCGTGCATCGGAGTCTCCCCGAGCCGCACGAGCGCCGCCGCCTCGCCCCCGCGGATCTGCGGGCCGCTCGTGCGCACCATGAGGCCGTAGAGACCGGCTTTCGCCGCGGCCGTCAGGAGCAGCGTTCCCGCGGTCATCACGCCGCTGCCGCCGCTGCCGGCGAGCGCGACCGAAAAGCCGGCCGACGTTTGCTGCGCCGGCGCTTTCCTGCTCACTGTGGCGTGCACGTCGTTCCTCCTTCGGGCGCCTCGATGCGAGCTGCGCGGGCCGCGGCCGTTCCCCGCCTCGATGGTGCGAAGTAGATCGGGTCGGCGCGCCGTCGCAATTGATGCAGATCAAAGCGCCTCCACGCGGCCTGTCGCATCATGGTTTTCGGCAAACCGGTATTATGGTACTGTAATACCAGAATAGGCCGGAACCGCCCCCGTGGTCAAGTCCTGGCGAGTTCCGGCGCCGGTTCCCCCGGCGGCGCGGGCAATGGAGAGGACATCGATGAGTATCGAAGCCTACCGCTGGCTGATGACGGCGCCGAACGCGCCGCTCGAGCGCGCCGCATTCGGGGCGGAGCCGGCCGCAGGCGAGGTCGTAGTGAAGGTCGCCGGCTGCGGCGTATGCCACACCGATCTCGGCTACTACTACGACGGCGTCCGCACCAATGCCGCGCTGCCGCTGGCGCTCGGCCACGAGATCAGCGGTCACGTCGTCGCCGCGGGCGCCGGTGCCGGGAGCTGGATCGGCAAGGCGGTCATCGTGCCGGCGGTCCTGCCCTGCGGCGAATGCGATCTGTGCAAGCGCGGCCTCGCGCCGATCTGTCGCAGCCAGAAGATGCCGGGAAACGACGTCCAGGGCGGATTCGCCTCGCACATCGTCGTCCCCGGCCGCGGATTGTGCGAAGTCTCCGAGACGCGCCTGAAGCACGCGGGCCTCACGCTCGCCGACGTGTCGATCGTCGCGGACGCGCTGACGACGCCCTACCAGGCGGTACAGCGTGCCGGGGTCGCCCCGGGCACACTCGCGATCGTCGTCGGCGCCGGCGGCGTGGGCGGGTACTGCGTGCAGATCGCCCGCGCGTTCGGCGCCACGGTGATCGCGATCGACGTCGACGACGCCAAGCTCGAGGCGATCTCGCACCACGGCGCCGCGATGACGCTCGACGCCCGGGCGCTCGACGGCAAGGCGATGAAGGCGGCGATCGGCGCATTCGCGAAGCAGAACGGGCTGCGTTCGACCGAGTGGTCGGTCTTCGAGTGCTCGGGCACCGCCGCCGGCCAGCTGACCGCCTACGGGCTGCTTGTGCACGGCGCGACGCTGTCGGTCGTCGGGTTCACGATGGACAAGGTTGAGATCCGGCTCTCCAACCTGATGGCGTTCGACGCGCGCGCGCTCGGCAACTGGGGCTGCCCGCCCGAGTCCTACCCCGCCGCGCTCGACCTCGTCCTGGACGGCAAGGTCGCGATCAAGCCTTTCGTCGAGCCGCACCCGCTCGACGACATCAACCGTGTATTCGCCGCCGTGCACCGGCACGAGATCAAGAAGCGCGCGGTGCTCGTTCCCGCCCACTGAGGAAGACTCGAATGAACGCTCCCGACGCCCCGCAGGCAACGCGCGATTTCAAGAACCACGACCTCGTCGACGACATCTCGAAGCCCGGAGTGCGCTACGAGAAGCGGCCGGCGAAGACACCGGACGGGAAGGCCGTGTCGGGCCTGTACAACGCGTGGATCACGCTCGACAACCCCGCGCAGTTCAACTCGTACACGACCGCCATGGTGAAGGGCGTGATCCTCGCGTTCCGCGCGGCGTCGAACGCGCGCGACGTCAACTGCGTCGTGTTCACCGGCGCCGGCGACCGCGCGTTCTGCACCGGCGGCAACACGAAGGAATACGCCGAGTACTATGCCGGTCACCCGCAGGAGTATCGGCAGTACATGCGGCTGTTCAACGACATGGTCTCGGCGATCCTCGCCTGCGACAAGCCCGTGATCTGCCGTGTCAACGGGATGCGCATCGGCGGCGGGCAGGAGATCGGGATGGCCTGTGACTTCTCGGTCGCGCAGGACCTCGCGCGCTTCGGCCAGGCAGGTCCGAAGCACGGCTCGGCGCCGATCGGCGGCGCCACCGACTTCCTTCCGCTCATGTCGGGAAGCGAGCGCGCGATGGCCGCGTGCGTGTTGTGCGAGCCGTTCTCAGCGCACAAGGCGTACTGGATGGGCATCCTGACCGACGTCGTGCCCGCGCTCAAGGTCGACGGCCAGTGGGTCGCCAATCCGCTGGTCGAGACGCAGCGGATGCAGGACGCCTACGGGCGCTTCGTATGCGGCGAGCCGAAGACCGGCGACGCGCTGAAGGAAGGCAAGGCGCTGCTCGCGCGCGGCGCCGTCGACCTGTCGCTGCTCGACGCGAAGGTCGACGAGCTCTGCGCGAAGATGCTGCTGACGTTCCCCGACTGCACGACCAAGACGCTCGAGGAATTGCGCAAGCCGAAGCTCGAGGCGTGGAACCGCAACAAGGAAGATTCGCGCGCCTGGCTCGCGCTCAACATGATGACGGAAGCGCGATCCGGCTTCACCGCGTTCAACGAAGGCACGAAGGACGATCGCGAAGTGGACTTCGTGCTGCTGCGGCAGAAGCTCGCTACCGGCGAGAGCTGGGTGGGTCCGCTGCACGACGCGATCCAGCCCGCGAACAAGCGCCGGGGCTGAGCGAGCGCTGCCCGCGCCTCGATTCGCTCCCCGCCATCCCTTTCGGGAACCCCTGGATCCATGGCCGAATCCTCTCCGCTCAAGGACCGCATCGAGCACGAGGGTGCGCTGCTGCGCCTCACGCTCGCACGACCCAAGGCCAACCTCGTCGACGCATCGATGATCGCGGCGCTGGACGGCGCCTTCGTCGCCTATCGCGGACATCGCGGGCTGCGCGGCGTGCTGCTCGACGCCGAGGGCCCGCATTTCAGCTTCGGCGCAAGCGTCGAGGAGCACCTGCCCGACAAGTGCGCGGCGATGCTCGCGTCGCTGCACGGGCTGATCCTGACGATGGTCGAGTTCCCGGTACCGATCCTGGTTGCGGTGCGCGGCCAGTGCCTCGGGGGCGGGCTGGAGGTCGCGCTCGCCGGAGGGCCGATCTTCGCCGCGCCTGACGCGCAGCTCGGCCAGCCCGAGATGAAGCTCGGTGTGTTCGCGCCGGCGGCATCGTGCCTGCTGCCGTACCGCCTCAATCAACCGATGGCCGAGGACCTGCTGCTCTCCGGGCGGACGGTGAGCGGCGAGGAGGCCAGGGCGATGGGGCTGGTCCAGGCGGTCTCCGCGGATCCGGAGGCGGCGGCGCTCGCCCATTTCGCGCAGCACCTCGCGAACAAGAGCGCCGCGTCGCTCGCCTGCGCGCTTGCCGCAGCGCGCGGCGTGATGGTCCACGACCTGCGGCGGCGCCTTGCGGAAGTCGAGCGGCTCTACATCGACCGGCTCATGCACACGCGCGACGCCAACGAGGGCCTGGTCGCGTTTCTCGCCAAACGCAAGCCGCACTGGGAGCACCGCTGATGCCGACGCCATCGCCCGTCCTGCCGATCGTCGAGCGCTGCCAGGCGCTGTTCGACGACCTCGACCTGGCCGCGGTCAAGGAATGGAAGGCGGCCGCTCCCGGGCGTAAGGCGATCGGCTACATGCCGGTGTACGTGCCGCGCGAGCTGATCCACGCGGCGGGGATGCTGTCGGTAGGAATCCTCGGCGGGGGTGACCAGCTCGAGGTCATCCAGGGCGACGCGTACTACCAGAGCTACATCTGCCGGATCCCGCGTTCGACGATCGAGCTGGGGCTGACGGGCCGGCTCGACTGCCTCGACGGCATGCTGTTCCCGTCGATCTGCGACGTGATCCGCAACCTGTCGGGCATGTGGCAGCTGCTGTTCAAGGACAAGTACGTCAAGTATTTCGACGTCCCGCAGAATTACATCGACTCGATCGGCGGCACGTTCTACATCCACGAGCTCGGGACGCTGCGCGACGATCTGGGCCGGCTGCGGGGCGCGCCGATCTCGGACGCCGAGATCAACGCGTCGATTCGCGTGTTCAACGCCAACCGCGCCGCGATCCGCGACCTCTACGCGTATCGCGCCGCGAAGCCCTGGCAGGCGCCGACCTCCGAGGTGTACCTGCTGCTGCGCGCCGGCATGGTGTTGCCGCCCGAGGAGCACACGCAGCTCGTCCGCGAGTACATCGCGGCCGCCGACGCGCTGCCGCGGCCCAAGCGCGACAACGCGCGCGTCGTGCTGACCGGCGGCTTCTGCGAGCAGCCGCCGCTCGCGCTCATCAAGTCGATCGAGATGGCGGGCTGCTACATCGTCGACGATGACTTCATGCTGGTGACGCGCTGGCTCCTCGACGACGTGCCCGCCGACGCGAACCCGCTCGAGGAGCTCTCGAAGGCATTCCTGCACCGGTCGGCGACGACCGCCGCGAAATACGAGACGACGCGCGAGGAGAAGGGCGTCTTCCTGCTGAACCAGGTCAAGACGCGCGGGGCCGAGGGCGTCATCTTCGCCGCGCCGTCGTTCTGCGACCCGGCGCTGCTCGAGCGCCCGATGTTGCAGGACGTGCTCGGCAAGCACGGCGTGCCGCACACCGCGTTCAAGTACGCCGAGAACACGGGACAGATGGCCCCGATCCGCGAGCAGGCCGGCACGTTCGCCGATTCGATCAAGTTGTGGAGCGCAGCGTGAGCCATCCGCCGAGGCGCCCCGCGCGTAGCGTGGGGATCGACGGTCAGGCGAATCGCTGCGGGCGGCCGACAACGAGGTCGTCCCAATACTCGGCAAATCGTGGAGGCCGCGGGCGTGATTGCCGCAAGGCACAACATGGAGTAACACGATGACCACCGCCGCAATGCCCGCCAGTTCGAAGAAGCCGCCCGAGGAAACGCAGGGCCGCTCCCAAGTTTCCTCGCCCCCCTCGGGGGGAGGGGCGCCGCGAAGCGGCGGCCCGGGGGGCCCACGTCCCGTCCAGAAAGAGGACGCGATGTGGCTGCAGAAGGAGCTCATCAACCGCAACTACCATGAGCTGGCGACGGCCCGCGAGACCGGGCGCAAGGTGTCGGCGACGTTCGTCCCGGGCAACCTCAACGAGCTCCTGATGTGCTTCGACTTCGCGCGCAGCCTGCCGGAGACCAACGCGCTGCAGAACGGCATGCGCAAGAAATCGGGCAAGATGATCATGGACGCCGAGCGCGACGGCCAATCGGAGGACGTCTGCACCTACGTGAAGGCGGACCTCGGCATGATGATGGGCGGCGAGATCGGCCCCACCGGCGAGGTCCTGCCGAAGCCGGACATCCTGCTGCTCTCGTACACCGGGTGCTTCACGTTCATGAAGTGGTTCGAGCTGATCCGCCACAAGTACGGCTGCGAGACCGTGATGCTGCACGTGCCGTACCAGGGTGAAGGCAGGATCGCGCCGAACATGCGCGAGTATGTGGTCAAGCAGCTGAAGGAGACGGTCATCCCGACGCTCGAACGCATCTCGGGTGTTGCGTTCGACATCGACCGCCTGCGCCAGTACATGCGGGAGTCGGCGAAGGCCGAGGAAGATCTCGTCGCCGTGCTGCAGTCGGCGAAGAACCGCCCGTCGCCGATCGACGGGTACTTCGGCGCGGTGTACTACATCGGGCCGATCTTCACCGCGTTCCGCGGCATGCCCGAGGCCACCGAGTACTACCGGGTGCTGCGGCAGGAGATCGAGCAGCGCGTGCGCGACGGCAAGGGTCCGGTCACGCCGGAGGGCGAGATGCCGGAGGAGAAGTACCGGCTGGTCGTCGAGGGCCCGCCGAACTGGACCAGCTTCCGCGACTTCTGGAAGATGTTCTACGACGAGGGCGCCGTCGTCGTCGCCTCG
>Ga0209048_10000755_pt1 | contig 34350 bp, 34 predicted proteins | sample FrelakmetCRP12CR_FD_187146 | JGI IMG/M metagenome (GOLD analysis project Ga0209048, IMG submission 187146) | Freshwater lake sediment microbial communities from the University of Notre Dame, USA, for methane emissions studies - CRP12 CR (SPAdes)... | ecosystem: Environmental > Aquatic >...
AATGTTAGTTTAGCGCTGCGCTGGAGCTATTGGGAGTTAGCTGCGCTTGCATTGCAGCGCAACACAAGTTATAGGTTTGCGAAATTCCCAATAACCCATTACCGGAGCCTCGCTGATGGCGCGCGTCACCGTTGAAGATTGCATCGATAAGGTCGAAAACCGGTTTGATCTCGTACTCCTTGCGAGCCATCGTGCACGTATGGTTTCGGCCGGCCAACAGATCACGGTCGATCGCGACAATGACAAGAACCCCGTTGTGGCGTTGCGTGAAATCGCTGAGGAGACCGTTGAAGCCGATGATCTCAAGGAAGAATTGATCCATTCCCTGCAGAAATACACCGAAGTTGATGAGCCCGAGCCAGAAGCAGTCCCGTTGATTGCGGGAACCGCGGCCGATATCACCGGCGGCAGTGTCGATAGCGACGACAAGGAAGTCGCTCAGGATCGTATGACAGAAGAAGAATTGCTCGCGGGTCTGCAGGGTCTAGTGCCACCGCCCGAGCAGCCGGCAGAGCCGGATGTTGAGGAAGAAGGCGAAGGCTGAGCCTCGCTTTGATTGCCTGATTTCGACGGCCCGGTTCATCCCCGGGCCGTTTCCTTTTGTAGGCGTCGGACTATGTCAGCAAACACTGCAATTCGGCCTTGCGCGCCGCATAGCGCGGCGCGATATGCTGATAGGTAAAGTTTGGGATCTTAATGCTGGATTCGACCAAGCTTTGTGAAAGCGTGATAAACTACTGAGCCGATTGAAAAAACCGAGCATGCGCCGATGATGAGGCAATACGAGCTCGTCGAGCGGGTCCGCCGCTATAACCCGCAAACGAACGAGGCGCTCCTCAACCGAGCCTTCGTCTACGCCATGAAGGCGCATGGGAAGCAGACCCGCGCCTCCGGCGATCCGTATTTTTCGCATCCACTCGAAGTGGCGGCCATCCTGACAGATCTCAAACTCGATGACGCGACGATCGCCGCCGCGCTTCTGCACGATACGATCGAGGACACCAAAGCAACGCGGAGCCAAATCGACAAACAGTTCGGCAAAGATATCGGTGCGCTAGTCGAAGGTCTCACCAAACTGAAAAAGCTTGATCTCGTTTCGCAGCGCGCGGAGCAGGCCGAGAATTTGCGTAAACTTTTACTCGCGATCGCAAATGATGTGCGGGTGCTTTTGGTCAAGCTTGCTGACCGTCTTCATAATATGCGCACTTTGAAGTGGATGCCTGAGGACAAACGCAATCGCACCGCCGAGGAGACACTCGATATTTATGCGCCTCTTGCCGGCCGCATTGGCATGCACGACATGCGCGAGGAGCTTGAGGATCTGGCATTTCGGCAGCTTTCGCCTGATGCCTATCGATCGATTGAAGGTCGGCTTGCAGGTGTGCGCGGGCAAAATAAGGAATTAATCAAGGAGATCGAAACGGAGCTGACTGAGGAGCTGGCGAAAAAAAAGATCAAGGCCAAAGTCAAAGGTCGCGAGAAGCGACCTTATTCGATTTGGAAAAAAATGGAGCGCAAGGCGATTGGCTTTGAGCAGCTCTCGGACATCTATGGCTTTCGTGTGATCGTACCTTCGATCGACGATTGCTACCGCGCGGTCGGAATCGTTCACACCAAGTGGGCCTTCGTACCCGGCCGTTTTAAGGATTACATCTCGACGCCAAAGCAGAATGACTACCGTTCGATCCATACGACTGTCTTCGGCCCTGGCAAACAACGCGTCGAGCTGCAAATCCGTACGCCCGGTATGAATGAGATTGCCGAATACGGAATTGCGGGCCATTCACTCTATAAGGATAGCGCTGGAACGCCGCTTGAAATGCTCGAACGCGATTCCGGCGCCTATGCTTGGCTACGCCGTACAATCGAATTGCTGGCTGAAGGCTCAAGCCCCGAAGAATTTCTCGAACACACCAAGCTCGAGCTTTTCCACGATCAGGTTTTCTGCTTCACGCCCAAAGGCCGTCTGATCGCGCTTCCTCGCAAGGCAACACCGATTGATTTCGCATATGCGGTCCATACCGATATTGGCAACAACGCCGTCGGCTGCAAGATCAACGGCAAAATCGCGCCGCTCGTATCCGAACTGCAAACCGGTGACGAAGTCGAGATCATTCGCGGCGAGGGGCAGCATCCGCCCGCAGCCTGGGAGTCGCTGGTGGTCACCGGCAAGGCGCGTGCCGCGATCCGGCGCGCGACGCGCGTTGCGGTGCGTGCGCAGTATCTCGGCCTCGGCCGCAAGATGGTCGAACGCTCGTTCGCTCGTGCAGCAAAACCTTGGTCCGACGAGCGGCTCGCGAAATCGCTTTCGCGGCTCGCTCGTGCCTCTGTCGAGGATGTGCTTTCGGCCGTAGGACGCGGTGAGTTGAAAGCGGACGATGTCGTGAAAGCCGTTCATCCGGATTGGCGCGGTGATCGGCAGGTACCTGTAAAAGCGCCGCGTGGGGATGGTTGGTTCGGGCTCTCGCGCGTCACCAATTTGAAATTTCGTATTCCCGGTCTTGGCAGCGACAGCGGCAAGGGTGAGAAGGCGCAGTCGGCGATTCCCATCCGCGGTATTAACGGCGAGCTACCTGTGCGCTTCGCACCCGAAGGAGGCGCCGTTCCGGGCGACCGCATTGTCGGAATTCTCACGCCGGGCGAGGGGATCACGATCTATCCGATCCAATCGACTGCGCTCAAGGAATTCGATGACGAACCTGAGCGCTGGCTCGACGTTCGCTGGGATGTGGAAGAGATCACCTCCGCTCGCTATCCCGCCCGTCTCTTGGTCAAGGCCAAGAATGAGCCCGGTACGCTCGCGCAAGTCGCGCAAATCATCGGTGAGCACGGTGGCAATATCGACAATATTCGTATGGAGCGGCGGTCGCAGGATTTCACTGAAATCACCATCGATCTCGGTGTCTATGACCTGAAACATTTGAATGCGATCATCGCGCAATTGCGCACGAAGCCAGTCGTTTCCTCGGCCGAACGCTTCAACGGATAATCGAGATGACGACGATAAAGCCTATCCGGCTTGGCGTGAATGTCGATCACGTTGCAACTGTGCGAAACGCGCGAGGCGGCCGCCATCCCGATCCCGTGCACGCTGCGAAGCTAGCGATTGCTGCAGGCGCCGCGGGAATTACGGTTCATTTGCGTGAAGATCGCCGCCATATCACCGACGACGATGTGCACCGTTTGCGAAGTCAGATTTCCGCACCGCTTAATCTCGAAATGGCCGCGACCCGTGAAATGCTGGATATTGCGCTTGATGTGCGACCGTACGCCGCTTGCATCGTGCCGGAAAAACGCACGGAACGCACCACCGAAGGCGGTCTTGAGGTTGCGCGTGCAAAAGAAAAACTCGCACCGATCGTTTCATTCCTCGCGCAGGCAGGCATTCGAGTCTCGCTTTTCATTGAGCCCGATCGACATCAAGTTGAAGCCGCCGCCGCGATCAAGGCGGCGGCCGTCGAATTGCACACCGGTGCCTGGTGCGAAGCGATCGTACAAAACAAAAGGCGCGAGGCGGAGGGGGAATTCGAGCGTATCCGCGTCGCCGCGGCTCAAGCGGCGCAATTTGGGCTCGAAGTACATGCGGGACACGGCCTCGATTTTGTGAGTGCGGAAGTTATTTCAGCATTACCCGAAATCGTCGAGCTAAACATAGGACATTATCTCGTAGGTGAGGCGATCTTCTCCGGTCTCGAATTTGTGATCCATACTATGCGCGCGGCGATGGACAAAGGACGCGCGCGAGCGCAAGAGCGCATCGCATGATTCTCGGCGTAGGATCCGACATCACCGATATTCGCCGCATCGAGAAAGTAATCGAGCGTCACGGCGAGCGTTTTCTCAGCCGAATCTTTACGGACAAGGAGCGTGCGCGGGCCGAGCGCAAGAAAAACCGCGTGCAAACCTATGCCAAACGGTTTGCGGCGAAGGAAGCTTGCTCGAAGGCGCTCGGCACGGGCATGCGTGGAGGGGTATGGTGGCGGGATATGGGCGTTGTGAATCTGCCTTCGGGCCGTCCGGCGATGCTCCTCACCGGTGGCGCGCTGAAGCGTCTTGAGGCCCTCACGCCACAGGGATTCGATGTCCGCATCGATCTCACCATTACTGATGAGGGTCCGATGGCACACGCTTTGGTGATTATTTCGGCGGTCCCGAAGAGTGCGACTTGAGCGTCATTGCCCGACCGTAATGACCGGGTTATACGGGCGCGGACTTAAAAAAACGGTGCGACACGGAACTCTCAATGGCAATCATTGGACAAGAAAAACAGGAAGGCGGCTGGGCGGAATTTCTCCGCGTCGGCTTTCAAGCGCTCCTTATCGCGCTCATCATTCGCACATTTTTATTTCAGCCCTTCAACATTCCTTCGGGCTCAATGAAGGCGACGCTGCTGGTCGGCGATTATCTATTTGTTTCAAAATATTCGTACGGCTACAGCCGCTATTCACTCCCATTCGCCATCATCCCGTTCTCGGGTCGGATTTTCGGAAGTGAACCGCAGCGCGGCGACGTTGTGGTATTTAAACTGCCCAAGGATGATTCTGTCGATTATATCAAACGCGTAGTCGGCTTGCCGGGCGATCGCATTCAGATGATCGACGGTATTCTGCATATTAACGGCACGCCGGTGAAGCACGAGCGCATCGCCGACTGGATCTCCGAGGATCCGGACGGTCGGGGGCAACACGTTAAACGCTGGCGCGAGACCCTTCCGAACGGCGTTGTGTATGAAACGCTTGATCTTGTGGACAACGGTTTCTACGACAACACGCCGGTCTATCAGGTTCCGCCCGGTCATTATTTCATGATGGGCGATAATCGCGACAACTCGACTGACAGCCGCGTGCTGAGTGCGGTCGGATACGTGCCTTACGATAATCTCGTCGGGCGCGCACAGATGATTTTCTTTTCGGTCGAGGAGGGCACGCACGCTTGGGAAATCTGGACGTGGCCTTGGTCCGTGCGTTGGAGCCGCATTTTTTCTTTTGTGCGATGATCCGTCGGAGGAAAACGCTCCCGTCGCTCGAACTTAGAATCGGGCATCGTTTTAAGGATAAGAGTTTGCTTGTGCAGGCGCTGACCCATGTCAGCGCGATCAGCCACGGTAAGATGAAAATCAGCTATCAGCGGCTTGAGTTTCTCGGCGACCACGTATTGGGGCTCGCAGTTTCCGATATTCTGGTGCGCGAATTTCCGCGCGCGAAAGAGGGCGAGCTTTCGCAACGGCTTTCCGATCTCGTGCGGGCGGAAACCTGCGTGGAGGTCGGCCTCGAGCTTGATCTCGGTGCCTATGTTTATTTCGGCTCGCATGAGATCAAATCCGGTGGGCGGAAAAAGAACAGCATCATCGCTGATGTATGCGAGGCCGTGATTGGCGCGATTTATCTCGACGCCGGCTACGAAGCTGCCGCGAAGTTTGTCGAGAGATATTGGTTAGAGCGGGCGATGTCGCCTCTCCGCCAATTGCGTGATGCAAAAACTCGGCTGCAAGAATGGGCGCAGTCGCGCGGCTTGCCGCCGCCAGTCTATCACCAAATCGAACGCAAGGGGCCGGATCACAAACCCGTATTCAAGATTGCGGTCGATTTGCCGGGAATGGACGTCGTCGAAGGCGAGGGGCCGACCAAACGCGATGCGCAGCAGATGGCGGCGCTTGCGATGCTGGATCGTTACGGCGTGAAGGCGGATGCCTGAAACTTTCGCCAACAAAAATGATAGGCATTGCGCCTTCGTCGCGTTAATCGGCGCGCCCAATGCTGGCAAATCGACGCTGTTGAACGCACTCGTCGGCTCGAAGGTTTCGATTGTTACGCCGAAAGTTCAAACGACTCGCATCCTCGTGCGTGGAATTGTGATTTCCGGAAATGCCCAGATTGTCTTTATCGATACGCCAGGAATTTTCGCGCCGAAGCGGCGACTCGACCGCGCTATGGTTGCAGCTGCATTCACCGGCACGGCGGATGCAGACGTCGTGGCACTATTGGTGGATGCTAAAAAAGGGCTCGATGAGGAGACGCTTGCGATCATCAAAAAGCTAAAAGAAACTCCACATCGGAAAATCCTGATCTTCAATAAGATCGATCTTGTGCAACGGGATGCATTGCTCGCGCTTACGGCACATGCGAACGAAATGCTGCCGTTCGAACGCACCTTTATGATTGCAGCAAAAAACGGCGATGGTGTTCAGGATTTGCTCAATTTCTTAAGTGAAAGTGCGCCGCGCGGGGTCTGGCATTATCCGGAAGACGAAATCACCGATTTACCAATGCGGATGATGGCCTCCGAAATCACGCGCGAAAAGCTTTACCTGAGACTCCACGAGGAATTACCGTATCAATCGACCGTCGAAACCGATTCGTGGAAGATACTGAAGGACGGCTCCGTGCGGATTGAACAGACTATCTATGTTGAGCGCGACGGGCAAAAGAAAATCGTGCTAGGCGAGGGCGGACGAATGATCAAATCGATCTCGATGGATGCGCGCAGGGAAATCGCGGCCGCGATCGAGAAGAAGGTCCATCTATTCCTGCACGTGAAAGTACGCGAGGGTTGGGGTGATGAACCCGAACGCTATCGTGCGGCGGGGCTGGAGTTTCCAAAGGACTGAGATGGAATGGACCGACGACGGGGTTGTACTGGGCGTCCGCCGTCACGGTGAGGCGCATGCGCTCGTCGAGTTGATGACGGCGGCGCATGGCCGCCATCTTGGGCTTGTTCGCGGCGGCTCGTCGCATAAGATGCGGCCTATATTGCAGCCGGGAAACAGTGTACGCGCGATCTGGCGCGCGCGACTCGACGAGCATCTTGGCTCCTATACAATTGAGGGTACGCAATTTCGCGCCGAGCGGCTGATGATATCGGCGGCGGCAAGTTATGGCATCCAGACTTTGGCCGCGCTGCTGCGACTGTTGCCCGAGCGCGATCCGCATGAAGGGATTTATCAGGCGCTCGTCGCCGTCGCCGATCATTTGGATGATCCGCCCATCGCACCGGCGCTGATCGTACGTTTCGAGTTGGGATTGCTGGCTGAACTCGGTTTCGGCCTCGACCTGTCCGAATGCGCCGCGACCGGCAATGAATCCGATCTCATTTATGTCTCGCCGAAATCGGGGAGGGCCGTCAGCCGCTCTGCCGGCGAGCCATGGAAGGAACAGTTGCTGTCGCTCCCGGCCTTCCTGATCGGCGAGGCGAAGCATACTGCCGCCGAAATCACGGAAGGTTTCCGACTTACGGGCTTCTTTCTGTCCCGCCATGTGCTGGAACCGCGCGGCCTTGCACTGCCCGAGGCACGCGCCTCGCTAATTGCGACGCTTGCGCGCGAGGCGCAGGCGGCCTGACGGCTTGTTCCCGACTCTTTCCGCTGATAGCGGTTTTCTATGGGCAAACGAGTGATTCCTCCTGGCGACAAGGGCCGGGATATCGAGGTGGTAGAGCTGAAGAAGGCGCTGGAAGAGCGCTATCTTTCGTACGCGCTCTCGACGATCATGCACCGTGCGTTGCCCGATGCGCGCGACGGGCTGAAACCGGTGCACCGCCGCATTCTGTACGGCATGCGGCAATTGCGGCTCGAGCCCGGGGCCGCGCCCAAGAAATCAGCGAAGATCGTCGGCGACGTGATGGGTAATTTCCATCCGCATGGCGACCAGGCGATTTACGACGCGCTCGTGCGCCTCGCGCAGGATTTTTCCTCGCGCTATCCGTTGGTTGAAGGCCAGGGAAATTTTGGCAATATCGATGGCGATAACGCTGCCGCCTACCGCTACACCGAAGCGCGCATGACCGATGTCGCGCGCCTGCTACTTGATGGCATTGACGAGGATGCGGTCAATTTCCGCCCAAATTACGACGGCCAGTCGCAGGAGCCGGTCGTTTTGCCGGCGGCGTTTCCGAATTTGCTTGCCAACGGCTCGACTGGAATCGCGGTCGGCATGGCGACTTCGATTCCGCCACACAACGTCGCGGAGTTGTTAGACGCAGCGCTTTATCTCATTGACAAACGCTCGGCGAAATCTGGTGAGCTCTTGAAATTCGTGAAAGGCCCGGATTTTCCTACTGGCGGCATCATCGTCGATGACAAGGCTACGATCCGCGAGGCCTATGTTACCGGCCGCGGATCGTTCCGAGTGCGTGCGCGCTGGCACAAGGAAGATATGGGGCGCGGTACCTGGGTCGCCGTTGTCACGCAAATTCCCTATCTCGTACCGAAATCGCGAATAATTGAAAAAATTGCGGACCTCCTCACCCAGAAGAAACTCGCGTTGCTCGCGGACATTCGCGACGAATCGACCGAGGAGGTTCGTATTGTGCTTGAGCCGCGATCTCGCGGCGTCGACCCGAAAGTGCTGATGGAGTCACTTTTTAAGCTCACCGAACTTGAGAACCGCTTTCCGCTGAATCTCAACGTGCTAATGGGAGGACAGGTGCCTCGCGTTGTGGGGCTCGCGGAGTGTCTGCGCGAGTGGCTCGATCATCGCCGCGATGTACTGCAGCGCCGTTCGAAATATCGGCTCGCGGAGATCAAGCATCGTCTGGAAATTCTTGGCGGCCTGCTGATCGCTTATCTAAATATCGATTTAGTCATTAAGATCATCCGCAAGGAGGACGACCCGAAGCCAGTCCTGATGAAGCGCTTTAAGCTTACGGATGTGCAGGCGACTGCGATCCTCGATATGCGCCTCCGCAATTTGCGCAAACTTGAGGAATTCGAGATCCGCAAGGAAAACGAGGAGCTGAAGAAAGAAAAATCCGAACTTGAAAAATTGCTCGGCTCGCCGCCTCGACAGTGGAGGTCGATCGCAACCGAAATCAAGAATGTGCGCGAGACCTATGGGCCGACAACAACGGTCGGTCGCCGCCGGACCACCTTCGAAGAGGCAAAGGAAATCGACCTGAAAGCCGCGACTGAAGCCATGATCGAGCGCGAGCCGATCACGGTCGTTGTTTCTGACAAAGGTTGGATCCGCGCGCTCAAGGGTCATAATGCCGATTTAAAGGGGCTCACCTTCAAGGGCGACGATCAGCTTGCGTTCAGTTTTCTCGCGGAAACGACATCGAAGCTACTTGTGTTTGCCACGAACGGTCGTTTCTACATGATCGATGCCTCGAAACTTCCCGGCGGCCGTGGATTCGGCGAACCGCTGAGCCTGATGGTCGACATGGAAGGAGCCGAGATTGTCCAGATTTCTGCTTTCATCGGTGGGCGAAAATTTCTCATCGCCTCCAAAAATGGCAACGGCTTTGTCGTGAAGGAAGATGATTGCGTTGCCAATACACGCAAGGGCAAACAAGTTTTGAACGTGAAGGCGCCGGACCAGGCGTGCGTAATGACGCTTGTCGAGGGTGATCACGTCGCGACGGTTGGAGAGAACCGCAAGATGGTGATTTTCCCGCTGTCCGATTTGCCGGAGATGGGGCGCGGAAAGGGTGTGCGCCTGCAGCGGTTCAAAGATGGCGGTCTCTCGGATGTAAAGATATTCAAGCTGGACGATGGGCTCACCTGGCTCGATTCCGCCGGAAGAACACAAAAAGTTTCCAAGGGGGAACTGCGCGACTGGCTTGGCAACCGTGCTGATGCTGGTCGACTCGCGCCTAAAGGCTTTCCGAAGGTTAATAAGTTCGGATAAATGTCATGCGTCACTCTCCTAAGCCTGCAGATGGCGAAGACCGGGCTATTAGAAATCCGTTCGACTCGCGAAAACCTCCGATCGTGTCCTGCATGCAGTTGACAATGTCGGCTCGGAACAGATGTTGGTTGCGCTCCCGAACCGCACAAATAATCTGACCTTCGCGGCTACTGACCGAGGATCACGCGATGAAATTCCACCGCGTGTGCTGTGCCGGGTAGCGCGGCTTCGTTTTCTTCTAGGATCACGATATCACTGTCTCGTAAAGGCAGGATATCGCTGGAGGTGAGGCGTCGTTTGACGTCTTTGTACTCGCTGCCCGCTCTCAAGGAATTATAGAGATAGTCGTAGGATTCCAGCCGTGCCAAACAGCCGGCGTTGATCAATGTGCGGGCGAGCTCGTGGATAAAGCTCCCGCCGACCAATGCAATACGCATCGATGAAACGGGAAACTCGCCGCAGCCGCCGGTGCGGTTGAAAGTCACCTTCGGTGTTGGGTAGAGCGTATTTGGCATCAGCACATTGATTAAATCGACGAGATCACGGTCGGTACCCGTTGCTTTATTGGTTACCGTGTACGTCCAAGAAAGCCTCGGCGCGACTGGACGCTTTTCCTCGCGATTGATCTCATCTAATACCGCGTTGGCCGCGTTTGCGATTGCAAGGGCATTCCAATGAACGCCGCCAGCTGGAAAGAGTTCGATTTCGTATTTCCCCTTGAGTTGATGCGTGAGGCGGGCCGCATCGACGAGATGAATGCCGGATTCGGTAAGGAGCCTATCGTATAGGGGCAGCATTGCGTTGCGATCCTGCTCCGAGCTCGCGCAGGCGACGCGATGAACGAAATACTCCGGTAGATGCGCGACTTTCGAAGGTGTTATGAGATAGATGAAGACGTGACCGCGCATCTCATAGAAATCCTGAATCTCCTTTAATCTTGAAATCCAGTCGCGTGCTTTCTGCTCGAATGTGACCAAGTTCCGCGCGCAATATTCCTTAAGATAGCCCTCCTCAATGAGCTGGCCGTTATCCCCGTTGATGATGCCTGGGGCGCCGTAAGCGCCGAATACTTTGTGACGGAGTTCATTGTTGAATCGGATTAGGAGAGGGCGAAGTGGGTAGGCTTCGCCTACTGATGTCGTCACCGCCTTTTGCCAACTGCCATCGGCAAATGCATGCAGGTTGAACGACGCTGGGGCCGGTGGGACCGTCACTCCACGGAGCGGCGGCCCGATTCTGAGTTGCAATTCTGGAGCAAAATGGCTCGTGACCAAATTCCATACCGTCAACAAAGGCAGAACCAGCAGCAACGCTGCGCCTATATAGCCTAGGTGTTTTCCTCCGATTGGCTGCCTGCTCATTTCGCTCACGTCAGAATCGGAAATAGATGAAGGGCTTAAAGGGCACTGCTAGCGCACGGGCACTCGCAATGACAAAAAGCAGAACTAGAGCCCACTCGGTCAATGCGCGCACGCTTTTTTTGCTCTCATAAGCGCGGATTAGCACCGAATAGAGGGGCGTCGCCGGGAGCAAGCTTAATACTGTGCTGAAGAGTACGGTGAGCGGAACTTCGGGCGCCATATCGAGCGAAAGCGGTGGGCGTCCGTGTGAAAAAAGCGCGCTCACATATGCACTGAGATGTTCCATCGATGTTGTACGGAAAATCACCCAGCCGCCCATGACGATCGCGAGCGTCACCACGATCGAGACAAATTTTCCGCTGCGATCCAGCGCTTTAATGAGGAACATTCGATCGAGTGTGAGGAACAACCCGTTGTAGGCGCCCCACAAAACAAAATTCCAGCTCGCGCCATGCCAGATGCCTGACGCAAGAAAGCAAACCCACAGATTGAGATACGTGCGCGCCTCGCCTCGCTGGTTTCCGCCGAGCGGAAAATAGAGATATTCACGAATCCAGCTTGTGAGCGAAATATGCCAGCGCCGCCAGAACTCCGTGAGAGAGCGCGACACGTAGGGCATCATGAAGTTTTCTTTGAGTCGGAATCCGAGCATGCGAGCAAGCCCAATCGCCATGTCGGAATAAGCGGAAAAATCGAAATAGATCTGCAGCGTGAAACAAACGAGTGCGAGCCATGCTTGACCCGCGCTTAACGCAGCTGCATCGGCGCCGAAAGCAAGATTGGCGTAGCTGCCGACAATATCAGCGATCAACAGCTTCTTTGCCATGCCACGGGCGAAACGCAGAAAGCCTTCCTTGAAATCCGCCACTTTGGCCGCAGCCGGATCGGCGATTTGTGCTTCCATCTCATGATATTTGAGAATTGGGCCTGCTAGTAGTTTTGGGAACAGAAAGACGAACAGGCAATAATTAGAAAAATTCCGCGCGGATTTGGTGGAGCCATGATAACAATCGACGAGATAGCTAATTTTTTCGAAGACAACAAAAGATACCCCGATCGGCAGCCCGACATGGATCAGCGAAAGTGCCTTGCCACTGAAGGGTGCGCTTAGTGCATTGAAATTTGTGAGCAGAAAGTCCGTGTATTTATAAAAAACCAAGATACTGAGATTAACGAGAACACCGAATGTGAGCAGGGTGCGCCTCGTTTTTTCGTTTTGCGCTGAGTTCAATCGGAGTGAGATCAAATAATCGATAGCGGCTGATGCAAGAACCACTGGTACGAACAGTGGCTCACCCCAGGTGTAGAAAGCGACGCTGCCAATGATCAGCGTCCATTTTTTTGCGGCGGCGCGGTGATTGACGACGATATAAAGCGTGTAGAACGCCGGAAACAGAAACAGCGCGAACAACGGCTCCTGAAAAAGCATGATGAGGTGCTCGTGGGGGCTGGTAAAACTGCTTCCGTGCCTTGTTAACGCAGCTCCGTACGTCTGACCAATGCGGAAAAGTTGGAAAGAAGAAAATCTTGCATCATTGCTACCCTTTGCCGGCGTTGCCTGCGCGTGAGGCTTAAGGCTTTTATGATTGGAAGGCAGGCCTGTGAAACAGTTTGCAGAGCAGATTTTTGATCCAAGAATTGCGGCTGTAACTCATTAGCAACCGATACTTGGCGACTTAGTGAGAAGCTATGCTTGAGCTTCTGGCAATGATAAGTCCGCTAAGACGCTTCTGGGCTGGCAGTGAAAGGGTGGCTGGTCTCATGCCTTGTTCGAAAGTCTTACTCAAACTATTTTTATGCTTCTATCCGTTCCCAGCCGTCGGGCGATAGCCGTTCCTGCGGAAGAAAGCGGCGTTTGTAGTCCATCTTTGGTGAGCCTTTCACCCAATAGCCGAGATAGACATGGGGGAGACCCATATGCCTTGCACGGGCGATGTGGTCCAGGATCAGAAAAGTGCCGAGTGAGCGGCCCTGTATCTCCGGGTCGTAGAATGAGTAGACCATTGAAAGGCCGTCTGAAAGCACATCGGTCAGCGCGACCGCGACCAACGGACCTTCACCTCGGTCGCTGAAAGTCAAATCCGGTCCGCGGCGGCGATATTCGATCAGCTTCGTTTGCACATGGCTGTCTTCGATCATCATTGAATAGTCGAGGACGGTCATGTCGACCATTCCACCATCGGCGTGGCGGGTATCGAGGTAGGATCGGAAGAGGGAATATTGTTCGGCGGTAGGTGCAGGAGTGCGGGTGTAGCCGATCAAGTCTTGGTTTCCGTTCAACACACGCCGAAACGCTCGATTTGGCTCGAATTCATGCGCCAGTACCCGCACCGAGATACAAGCCCGGCAGGCTTCGCATGCCGGCCGGTAAGCGATCGATTGTGAGCGCCGGAAACCGCCCTGCGTAAGAATGTCATTGATCTCCGGCGCGCGCTCGCCCACGAGATGCGTGAAAACTTTTCGCTCCTGCTTGTTCGCCATATAGGGGCAAACCGAAGGACTGGTCAGGAAAAATTGCGGGGTATCGCGCGGTTGTTGGGTCACGATCGTTTTTTTGCTCCACGCGGCAGCGCTGGAATCTCTTTAGTTAAGCATCGCGCGGTATGCGCCTCTGGTCAAAAGATTATCATTTTCTGTGGGCGAATTTATGTGCGCTTCAATGTTGCAGCGCGTACTGAATTATTGATCATCACGGTTCCGGTCAGGAAATCGTGCAGCAATTTGTGCTGCCGGTTAACGAGCGCGACCAGTAGAATTAACGGCGTCAGCACGCTCACAGAAATCCAGAAAAAGATCGCATGCACCGCACCAAGAAGGAAATATACCTTACCGCCATACCAGGTGCGAAGTTCCAGATCCATCATGCGCATGCCAATAGTGGCCGAGTGCTGTGAGCCGAGGGTGGCGCCAATATAGAGAATCGCCCAAATGACGAAGACAGGCGATAATATCCAAAACAGCAACCAGCCAAGCCCAAATGTCACAAGGCCGAAGACGAAAATGAAAAGCGCCAACAGAATAATCGGACCGATGATCAGCACCGAGTCGATACAGAAGGCCACAATCCGGCGTGGCAAAACCCCTTGAAAAAATTCGGGGTTTTTGTCCGAATCATAGAAGTTGGGTTTTGCTTCGCCTGAATTTCCATGCGGGAGTTCGAACATGATTGGCTCCTCGGCCCCTCAAATGGCGCATGCTTGTCACCAAGACAAGGGCAGCTCAGGCGCTGTGGGCGAGCCTCTCAGCGGCACGTGGAGCGAAATAGGTGAGGATCGCATCAGCGCCTGCACGTTTGAATGAAAATAGCGTCTCCATCATCGCTTTGTCGCCGTCGAGCCAGCCGTTCCTCGCCGCGCCCTCGATCATCGCGTACTCGCCGGATACCTGGTAAACAAACGTAGGCATTCCAAATTTTTCCCGCACGCGCCATAGCACGTCGAGATATGGGAGACCCGGCTTGATCATGACCATATCGGCGCCTTCCTCGATGTCGAGCGCAACTTCGCGCAACGCCTCATTACTGTTCGCGTAGTCCATCTGATAGGTGCGCTTGTCACCCTTGAGTGTGGCGTTCGAGCCGACGGCGTCGCGGAACGGACCATAGAAAGCAGATGCATATTTTGCTGCATAAGAAAGAATTTGGACGTCCGACATACCCTTGTTGTCGAGCGCGTGCCGGATCACGCCGACGCGGCCGTCCATCATATCGGAAGGAGCGACGACATCGGCCCCGGCTTGTGCAAGCACGATCGCCTGTTGTGCGAGCACATGAACGCTTTCATCGTTCATGATCTCGCCATCGATCAGAATCCCGTCATGACCGTGATTCGTGTATGGGTCGAGGGCTACGTCGGCAACAAGACCCAAATCGGGAAATTCTTTCTTGATTGCCGTCAGTGCGCGGCAGATCAGATTATCTTCATTTAGCGCCTCGCGGCCGCGTTCGTCACGTTTTTTCGGATCGGTATTTGGAAAAAGGGCCAGTGCCGGAATTTTCAGTTTCATAGCACGCTCGGCTTCGCGAACTGCCTCGTCAACTGAAATCCGTTCGACGCCGGGCATCGAGTTGACTGGTTCGCGGTGCTTTTTGCCCTCGCAAATGAAGATCGGCCAAATCAGATCGTCGGCTGTGAGCACGTTCTCGCGCACCAGTCGGCGAGACCACTCCGCTTTCCGGTTGCGCCGTAACCGGACTTTGATCGGCAAGCGGTGTTTCGCTTCGCTAGCCGTGCGCTCGTCGATGGGCGTAAAACGGTCGATGGGGCGGCTGCGGCTCACAAATGACGGCATTGGCTTACCCTTTGGGTTCAGAAACTCGAATTTATCCTTATTGCGGGCTGGAGGCGAGTGCCGAATTTGTTCGAAGATTTATCAACAGACGACTTGCATTACGATGGAAAACGCCAAAGCTAGTCCAAAAACGAGCCAGAAAAAGATAGTAGGGGGCCGCCGAGGTGGATTTTGAGCTATCGGAAGAGCAGCGTGCTTTTCAGGACGTGGCGCGACAGTTCGCGCGAACCGAATTCGCCCCGCACGCCAAGGAATGGGACGAGAAATATATCTTTCCGGCGGAAAGCCTGCGAAAGGCTGCAGCCCTCGGCTTTGGCGGCATGTCGATCCGCGAAGATGTGGGCGGCTCAGGTCTTTCGCGCCTCGACGCCGCGATCATCTATGAGGAGCTGGCGCAAGGCTGCACCTCGACTGCAGCCTATCTTTCGATTCACAACATGGCCGCGTGGATGATCGACGCGTTCGGCGACGATCAGGTGCGCAATCGCTTTCTGCCGAAGCTATGCAGCATGCAGCATTGCGCGAGTTATTGCCTGACCGAACCAGACGCCGGTTCCGATGCGGCGAGCCTCAAGACTACGGCGAAGCGGGACGGCGATCATTACGTGCTGAACGGCACCAAGGCGTTTATTTCAGGCGCCAGTAAGACAGACATTTATGTCTGCTTAGTGCGCACCAATGGTCCCGGTCCGGCCGGCATTTCCTGTATCGTGGTTGAAAAAGGAACACCGGGTCTCTCCTTCGGTGCACAGGAAGTAAAGCTCGGCTGGCACTCGCAGCCGACTGCAATGGTCATCTTTGAAAATTGCCGGGTGCCGATCGAAAATCGCATCGGGTCGGAAGGTATAGGCTTCAAGATTGCAATGGCCGGGCTTGAAGGAGGGCGAATCAACATCGGCGCCTGCTCACTAGGTGGTGCGCAGTTCTGCCTCGACCGCACCATCGAATATATGCGTGAACGAAAACAATTCGGCATGCGGCTAGCAGATTTTCAGGCACTGCGTTTTCGCATTGCAGATTATGCGACGGAACTGGAAGCAGCACGGCTTCTGCTCTGGAAAGCCGCGGTGAAAGTACAGGAGAAGCGCGCCGACGCACGGCGTTACGCGGCGATGGCCAAGCGCTGCGCGACCGATGTCGGCTTCGACATCGTGAACGGTTGCCTGCAGATACACGGCGGCTATGGCTTCCTGCGCGATTTTCCGATCGAGCGTGTGTTGCGCGACCTGCGCGTACATCAGATTCTCGAAGGCACGAACGAAGTGATGCGCGTGATCGTCAGCCGTGATTTGTTGAAGAATTAACGTTGGTTGCAATCACCCCCTCCTGCCGCTACCCATCCGCCGCATGTCTCACGAATCCGAAGTTCTTTTCGATCGCCAGGGCGCCGCTGGTATTGTCACGCTCAATCGTCCAAGTGCATTGAATGCTTTGACGCATAACATGGTGCGGTTGCTCGCGGCTAAGCTCGACGCCTGGAAAACCGACAACGCCGTGACGCGCATCGTCATCCGGGCGAACGGTGAGCGTGCATTTTGTGCGGGCGGTGACTTGCGCGAAGTAGCGGTGAAGGGCCGGGAAAAAGAAGCGTTAGTTTTCTTTCGGAATGAATATTTGCTCAATACCTCGATCAAGCGTTATCCAAAACCTTATATCTCGTTGATTGACGGCATCGTGATGGGCGGCGGCGTCGGCATCTCGATCCATGGGTCGCATCGGGTTGCAGGCGACAAATTTATTTTCGCGATGCCGGAAGTGGGCATAGGATTTTTTCCGGACGTGGGAGCGACGTGGATGTTGCCGCGCCTAAAGGGCGAGGTTGGGACGTTCTGTGCGCTGACAGGCGAGCGTTTGAAAGCTGCCGATGGAGTTGGGTTAGGCGTCGCGACACACCGCATTTCTTCGCTTCGCTTTCCTGAACTTTTGGAGGCGCTTTGTGGTCACGTATCGGTCGATGCAATCCTTGCCGCCTTCGCAGAGCCCGTAGCCAACGGCGAGTTAATGGTGCGGCGTGCCATCATCGACCGTCTGTTCGCGGGTTCCACTATTGAAGATATCCTTGCCGGACTAGATCGTGAGGCAAAATCGGATAGTGCTGACGCGGAATGGGTGGGTATGCATGCTGCGGCAATACGCAGAAAATCTCCGACGAGCGTCCGGATCGCGCTTGAACAAATGCGGCGCGGCAAAAAATGGTCGTTTGAGGAATGCATGAAAGCCGAATTTCGTATCGTCTCACGTGTTCTCTACGAAAACGACTTTTATGAAGGGGTCCGGGCAGTGATTGTCGATAAAGACAACAAACCGCGCTGGAATCCGCCGACGCTCGCAGAAGTCAGTATCGACGCAGTTGAGAAACATTTCGCACCGCTCGGTGAGGAGTTGCCGGTATGATTTCATTAGAGCCGGTCAAGAAAGCGGATGCGATTGATTCCAATGATAACTTGATCGACTTAGCAATTGGTCCGGATTCGGTCGAATTTGGACCATGGCAGTCGCGGCTGATTTTTTTCCAACGCATTACCGGCAGTTTCATGCTCGTGAAGGGCTTGATCCACTGGTCGGGTCTGTTCGCGGGGGCCGCATTTCTGGCGCTCCCGATTGAGGTCAGGGCGGCCACGGTTTTCTTCGCAGTGATCGATCTTATCGCGGGAGTAGCACTCTGGCTCGGCTCGGGCTGGGGAGCAGCGCTTTGGCTGTTTGCTGTTGTCTCGCAGGTCGTCGCCGGCCTCGTTTTTCTGCAACTGTCTGTGCTGATGCTCACTCTGACGACCGTCGAGCTAGGGCTCGTCGGAATCTATGCATTCCTGCGCTACAAAGCTTACCGAGAAGAACAACGCTAATAAGAATCTCGAGGGAGAACTGACATGGAAAAAATCGGTTTCATCGGACTCGGCAATATGGGCTTGCCGATGGCACTCAACCTTTTGAAGGCGGGCCATGCCATTGCTGGAAACGACGTGAACCCGAAAAGCATGGACGCGCTTGTGACCGCAGGCGGTACGGCAGCAAAAAATCTCGCGGATGTCGCAGTGTGCGATGTAATTCTGACCATGCTACCCGCGGGCCAACAGGTGAGGGACGTTTATCTTGGTGCGAACGGTCTGATTGCGAATGCGAAGAAGGCAACGTTGTTCATCGATTCATCGACTATCGATGTCGAAACCGCGCGCGTGGTGGCGAGGGAAGCCGAGAAACGGGGAATGCTCCTGGTTGATGCACCGGTCTCAGGCGGTGTCGGCGGCGCGCACGCGGGCACGCTCACCTTCATGGTCGGCGGGCCGGACGCAGCGTTCGCCAAGGCAAAACCCTTTCTCGATCAGATGGGAAAAACCGTCATCCATGCTGGCGGCGCGGGCTCGGGTCAGGCCGCGAAGATTTGCAACAACATGATCCTCGGTATTTCGATGATTGCGGTATCAGAGGCATTCGTGCTCGCTGAGAAGCTAGGACTTGATAAGCAGAAACTGTTCGACATTTCTTCAAAATCGTCAGGACAGTGCTGGTCGATGACGACCTATTGTCCGGTGCCGGGACCCGTACCGACTTCACCCGCGAACCGCGACTATGCCGCTGGGTTTACGGCGGCGATGATGCTCAAGGATTTGAAGCTCGCACAGGATGCCGCGAAATCCGCTGATGCAAAGACGCCGCTAGGTGCGGAAGCCTCGAAGATTTACGATATGTATGTTGCTTCGGGCCAAGGGGGGAAGGACTTCTCCGGTATCATCCAGTTTCTGCGCAAGTGAAGACTGGCGCTTGCCGTCGCCCGGGGTACCAAAGGAAACCCGGTAATAACCCTAGTGGCCTGACTTGAAGCAGGCTCGTTCTCGTTTCGGGAATATGGCATCACAAATCCTGTAAACACGGGGCTCGTCAATCTTTCATCAAGGCTGTTTCGTGAGGAAGAATTTAGCTTCCAATTTAAGGCTTCCTTTGTGCGTCTTCGCTACAAATGACGCCAAGAGCGGGGATAAAAATCACTCGCCGGCACAGGGAAATTGTGAGAGGCGTCATATGAAAAATGTTATGCGTGCGGTCGAAGCCGCCGCTCCGCTGGAGCGTTATGAAGAACTAAAAACACCCTATCTAGAGGCGTTGACTCTCGTCGAACGTCTGCATCGCAGGCTTCTCGACGTGATCAAGGACGAGTTCGATCGCCGCGGTCGCTCGGACATCAATAGCGTGCAGGCGTTGTTGCTTTTCAATATCGGAGACTCAGAACTTACAGCAGGTGAACTCCGTTCACGTGGTTATTATCTGGGCTCGAACGTCTCCTACAACCTTAAGAAGCTTGTCGAAATGGGCTATTTGCATCATGCGCGGTCGCGCGTTGACCGCCGTTCCGTACGCATCAGTCTCACCGATAAAGGCCAAGACGTGCACAAGATTATCGCGGAGCTTTACCAGAAGCACGTGCGCACCATCGAACAAGTAGGCGGCATCGCCTCGACCGAATTACAGGTGCTGAACAAGGCTCTGCAGCGGCTCGAACGATTCTGGACCGATCAGATACTGTATCGGCTTTGAGAAACCTCACCTAAGTAAAAATGAGGCCCGGAACCCCCGGGCCTCATGCTTTTTTAGGGCGGCCATAGTCCCGCCGTGGTTATTCGGCGAGATAGCGGATAATTCTTCGCCAGTGACCCAGCTCAAGGACTGAACCGTGCCACTTACCCCAAGTTCCAGAATGACCCGCAGGGTCTTCATACGCGGGTTGGCTGCGGCGTCCGCGTTTCCGGTTTCAGCTTTCGCGCAAGAACGAGACTATCAAGTCCATACCGCCGAATGGAATCCTGGTTTCGATTCTGCTTCGCGTACAATCACTATGCCGCGCTCGCGGTTTGCGACGCTATCATCTTCGACAGCGCAATCGATCGAACAAGCGATTCAGAACTATCAGGGAATCTTATCCCGTGGCGGCTGGCCCTCGGTTACGTTGGGGCGAGAACGGTTGCGGGTCGGCATGCGCGATCGTGCCGTCACATTGCTGCGCCAACGGTTGATTGTGTCCGCTGATCTCGATCAAGCGGCAGGCGTTTCGGAAATTTTTGATTCCTATGTGGAGGCTGGCGTCAGGCGCTTTCAGGCGCGCCACGGAATCTCCGCCGACGGCGTGGTGCGGGAGGCGACGGTCAGTGCACTAAATGTTCCTGTCGAGTCGAGGCTTCGTCAACTGGAGAATAATCTTGTCCGTGTTCGCGCGATGTCCGGTCAACTTGGTGAACGTTACGTCGTCGTGAATATTCCAGCGGCGCAGCTGGAGGCGATCGAGAATGGCACGGTCGCCTCGCGCCATACAGCGATTGTCGGCAAGCCCGACCGTCCTTCGCCGGTGCTGCAGGCAAAAATTCAGGAAGTGAATTTTAATCCGACTTGGACCGTACCCGCTAGCATCGTGAAGAAGGACTTGATTCCGCGCATGCAAGAAGAACCCAATTATCTCTCTCGCAACAAAATTCACATCTACGACCAGCACGGCCGAGAGCTACAGGCGGACAATGTGAACTGGCAGAGCAACGAGGCTACGAATTACATGTTCCGTCAGGATCCGGGCCAACAGAACTCCATGGGGTCGATCCGCATCAATATGCCGAACCCGCACGCCGTTTATATGCACGATACGCCGAGTAAGAACTTATTCGGCGAGGACATGCGCTTTCATTCCTCCGGATGTGTGCGTGTGCAGAATGTACGTGAACTCGTCGCCTGGCTTTTGCGCGATACGTCAGGTTGGCCGCGGCAACAGGTCGAGGCAGTCATCAAGAGTGGAGAGCGCTTCGACGTGAAACTCGCAAAACCATTGCCGGTGTATTGGGTTTACATCACCGCGTGGGCCAATCCCGACGGCATTGTGCAATTCCGCGATGACGTTTACGGCAACGATGGCGTTGCGCCGGCACCAGTCGTGGGCATGCGCGGCTAAATGCTCCGTTTCTTCGTGAAGTTTATTGATTGACACGAGCGTTGTGAGAGGCCTCGCCGTGGCGAAGCTTAAGCGCCGTCTATCCACGGATAGGGGCTCCCAAGGGGTCGGTACGCTTCATTTTGGGGTTTTGGTGTGCTATTTCGCTCTTATAGCCGTGGGAGCCGATGATGGTCATGTCCAACGTCACGAGGGATCGTGACGCCTCCGAACGTTTCTTTTCGGCAGGTGTCGAAGAAACGGATGCCGAAATCTTTGCTGCGATTCGGGGCGAACTGGGCCGTCAGCAGCACGAGATCGAGCTGATCGCATCGGAAAACATTGTCTCGCGTGCGGTGCTCGAAGCGCAGGGTTCGGTGTTCACCAATAAGTATGCCGAGGGCTATCCGGGCAAGCGCTACTACGGCGGGTGCCAATGGGTCGACGTAGTCGAGACTCTTGCGATCGAACGCGCGAAAAAATTATTTAACTGCAGCTTTGCGAATGTGCAGCCACATTCCGGTAGCCAGGCAAATCAGGCTGTGTTCATGGCCATTATGAAGCCCGGTGACACCTACATGGGATTGAACCTCGCCGCGGGTGGGCACCTCACGCATGGCGCGTCAGTTAATATGTCGGGTAAATGGTTTAAGGCCATTCCTTATAACGTGAAGCGCGATGATCAACGCATCGATTATGACGAAGCCGAGAAATTGGCGCTGGAGCACAAACCGAAGATGATCATTGCCGGTGGGTCCGCCTATCCGCGCATGATTGACTTCGCGCGCTTTCGCAAAATTGCCGACGCCGTTGGCGCGATTTTCATGGTTGACATGGCGCATTTCGCCGGTCTGGTCGCGGGTGGCGTGCATCCGAGCCCATTTCCAAATGCGCATGTCGCGACCGCGACGACGCACAAGACTTTACGCGGACCGCGCGGTGGACTGGTGCTCACGAACGATGAAGATTTGGCGAAGAAAATTAATTCGGCCGTATTTCCGGGATTGCAAGGCGGGCCGCTGATGCATGTTATTGCGGCAAAAGCAGTTGCATTTGGCGAGGCGCTGACGGCCGATTACCGGATCTACGTCAAGAATGTGGTCGAGAACGCAAAGGCACTCGCGGAAAATCTGCGCGGCCATGGCTTCGCGATCGTTTCCGGTGGCACCGACACACATGTAATATTAGTTGATCTGCGCCCAAAGCGGCTTAACGGGAAGATTTCGGAAGAGGCACTCGGCCGCGCGCATATCACCTGCAATAAAAATGGTATTCCGTTCGACCCCGAAAAGCCGACCGTTACTTCCGGCATCCGGCTCGGCACACCCGCGTGCACAACGCGCGGCCTCGGTGTGAAAGAATTTCAGGAAATTGGGAATTATATCGCTGAGGTCCTGAATGTGCTGTCCCAAAAAAGCGTAGAGCAAGACGCGCTAGCCGAAGGTGCCGTGCGCGATAAGGTAAAGAAGCTGCTATCGCGATTCCCCATTTATCGCTGAACCCGATCGAGGCCAGTCATGCGTTGTCCTTATTGCGGCACTATCGACACGCAGGTGAAGGATTCTCGGCCCACGGAAGATTCTGCTGCAATTCGCCGACGCCGGGTTTGCCCGTCCTGCGCTGGACGTTTCACGACGTTCGAGCGCGTACAATTGCGCGAACTCGTTGTGTTGAAACGGAGCGGGCGACGTATTCCCTTCGATCGCGACAAGTTGCTGCGCTCGGTCGAAATCGCGCTGCGGAAACGGCCGGTCGATCCGGAGCGCGTCGAACGGATGGTGTCTGGCATCGTGCGACGGCTTGAGAGTACGGGTGAGAACGAAATTCAGTCGTCGGATATCGGCGAGCTCGTGATGGAGGGTCTGAAGCAGCTCGATGATGTGGCCTATGTGCGCTTCGCCTCAGTCTATCGCAATTTTCGTGATCCGAAGGACTTCGAAAAAGTGCTTGACGAACTTGGGCCTGATAGTGAGCGAACGATCGAACGCGCCAACGAGCGGGCGAAGAGTTCCGGATAATGGTGGCGCCGCTCCGCGTCGCCGAGGCGGCGCTTTCTTCTGAGGCGATGGACGAGCGTCTTATGGAAGCAGCGCTTTCGTTCGGGCGTCGAAATCTTGGCCAGACCTTTCCCAATCCTGCGGTCGGCGCACTCGTCGTGCGGGCTGAACGGGGTCAACTGGTCATTGTCGGGCGCGGCGTGACCGCGCGTGGTGGACGGCCGCATGCGGAGGCGGAAGCATTGCACACGGCGGGCGCGGCCGCGAAAGGCGCTACGATTTACGTCACACTCGAACCGTGTGTGCCGCATGGTCGCGGCGAGCCATGTAGCGAACTAATCGTGAAGGGGGGGATCAAGCGTGCGGTGATCGCATTGCAGGATCCCAATCCTGCAACGATGGGGCGAGGAGTCGCGCGTTTGCGGGAGGCAGGTATTGCCGTGACGGTTGGACCGGGCAGAGTGGAGGCGAGCCGCGCGCATGCCGGTCACCTCCGGCGAATGACTGATGGACGGCCGCATGTGATTTTGAAAATCGCGGTTTCGGCGGATGGCAAAACCGGCCTTATGGGCCGCCGGCCTGCAGACATTTCGGGCGATATTTCACGCGCCGAGGCTCACATGTTACGCGCGACTTCCGACGCTGTTCTTGTTGGCGTTGGCACGGTGCTCGCCGACGATCCGCTGTTGAATTGCCGCTTGCCAGGAATGGCCAATCGCTCGCCGATCCGTGTTGTGCTCGATGGCGGATTGCGTACGCCACTTTCGTCGCGGCTCGTTCGAACCGCGAAGGAAATTCCGCTTTGGATCATTGCTCGCCCCGACGCGCCAACTGATGCGCAGCGCGAGCTCGAAAAAGCGGGCGTGGATGTCTTGCGCGTCGACGCGTTCGGCGGAAAAGTTGATCTTAGCGAAGCGTTGTGGTTGCTTGCGACGCGCGAAATAACACGGTTACTCGTCGAAGGTGGCCCAATTCTGTCGGCGGCCCTCATCAAAGCCAACCTTGTCGACGAAGCGATTGTCGCACAGTCACCGAAGATTATCGGCAAGGACGCACTTCCCGCACTAGAAGACATGCCACTCTCGGCGCTGCTGGATAATCCGAAGCTCGAAACGATCGAACGCCGTATCGCCGGCGAAGATACGCTCGTGCACCTGTTTCGGAGATAAACCGTGTTCACGGGCATTGTCAGCGATGTTGGAACTCTGATTTCGATCAGAGCGGGTCGCGATCTGAAACGTCTTCGCATCTCATGTCGTTATGCGGCCAAATCCATCGTTATTGGCGCGTCGATAATGATTGACGGTGTGTGCATGACGGTCGTTGCGCGCGGCCGCAAGGTCAAGGGAAGCTGGTTCGAGGTCGATGTTGGCGCGGAGTCGATTGCGCGCACCACGGCGGGACATTGGCAAACAGGCAAGCGTCTCAACCTCGAACGCTCGCTCAAGATGGGTGACGAACTCGGCGGGCATCTCGTTACTGGTCATGTCGACGGGGTCGCAAAGATTCTTTCACGCGACGATGTGGGCAGTATGGCGCGTTTTCGCCTACGCGCACCGAAAGCGTTATCTCGCTTTATCGCGGAAAAAGGATCGGTCGCGCTTGACGGTATCTCGCTGACCGTCAATGAGGTGGCGGGAGACGAGTTCTCGGTGTTCCTAATCCCGCATTCGCTCAAGGCCACGCATTGGGCCGACATGAAAGCCGGCGGAGAAGTGAATCTCGAAGTCGATCTTATCGCACGTTACATAGCGCGGCTTGCCGAGGCGCCCTAAGCCTTGTACGTCACGACCAATATCGGACCGATTGCATGCCGCTGACGAAGCCAAAAGACATCAACGAAGCACCCATCCTCGGCGCCCGCATTCTCGTAATCGAGTCGCGCTATCATAACGAGATTGCGGACGAACTGGTGGCTGGTGCGCTTGCACGGCTCGAAATGGCGCACGTGAAATTCGAACCGATCGCGGTGCCTGGCGCGATGGAAATCCCGATCGCGGCGGCGATCTCCCTGGATGTAGCCGCTACCGCGGGTTTGCCCTACGACGGCATTGTCGCGCTTGGTTGCGTCATTCGTGGCGAGACGGAGCACTTCAATATAGTAGCCCACAATTCCGCGCGTGCGTTGATGGATCTCGCAATCTCCCGTCGTATCGCGGTCGGCAACGGCATTATTACTGTGGATACGGAAGAGCAGGCATGGATCCGTGCGCGGCGCACGGAAGGTGATGCCGGCGGTGTTGCCGCGTCCGCTGCCCTCGCGCTTGTGCGAATTGCTCGCTCTCGTGCGGGCCGCTGACTGCCATGACTTCGGCGAAGCCCCGGGAGCGCAGCGTTGCGCGCCTTGCCGCAGTGCAAGCGCTTTATCAGATGGAACTTGCCGCGACCTCGCTGCCCGACGTTCTCGCCGAGTTCGAAGTCCATCGCTTTGGGGCTGAGATCGAGGGCGAAAAATACGCCAAGGCTGAGTCCGCTTTTTTTGGCGATATCATTGAAGGTGTCGTGCGCGAGCAAAGAACACTCGATCCGCTCGTGGACGATGCGCTGAGCAAAGGCTGGCCGCTGAGACGGGTCGAGGCAATTTTGCGCGCGATCCTGCGGGCTGGCGCCTATGAGCTTAAGTATCGTCCCGATGTGCCGGCGCGTGTTGTCATTAGCGAATACGTCGATGTCGCTGCCGCCTTTCTCGAAGGCGAGGAGACGGGCATGGTCAATGCCGTGCTTGATCAGCTTGCGCGCGGTGCGCGCCATGCCGAGTTTTCCGATTCAGCCGAGAGGTAAAAACATGCCGAGCGGCGAGGATCGTCTGATCCAGCGTTTTTTTCGGCCGTTGGCGCGCCATCCGGGAGCGCTGCGATTGCAGGATGATGCCGCGGTGGTGGTGCCGCCGATCGGAAGTGAAATCGTGATTAAGACGGACGCAATCATCGAAGGCGTGCATTTTTTTGCCGAAGATCCCGCTGATGCGATTGCGCGCAAGGCCTTGCGGGTGAATCTGTCGGATTTGGCGGCAAAGGGTGCTGAGCCGCTCGGCTTCGTGCTCACACTCGCGCTGCCCGGCGGCGTGGAGGACCAATGGATTCAATCCTTCGCTGATGGTTTAGACGCGGACAGCAAGGTCTATGGCTGCCCACTGCTTGGCGGCGATACCGACCGCACGCCAGGATTGTTGAGTGTCTCGATCACTGCGCTTGGCCATGTCCCAAAGGGGACAATGGTTCTCCGTTCCGGCGCAAGACCGGATGAAGTCATTGTTGTCACGGGAACGATCGGCGATGCCGCGCTCGGGCTGTGGTTTCGCCGTGAGCCTGAGCGCGCGGAAAAGATGCCTTTGAGTGCGAGCGAACGCGCACATCTGATCGGCCGTTATCTCCTACCGGAGCCACGGAATGCGCTAGCGAGCGCGCTGCGAGAATTTGCGAGTGCTGCGATGGATATTTCGGATGGACTCGCGGGCGATTTAGCAAAACTGGCGGCTGCTTCCGGGGTTTCCGCCAAAGTCGAAGCGGTTCGTCTGCCACTTTCCAAGGGCGCGCAGCGGATAATCGCGGCCGAACCAAGGCTGATCGAGACGATATGCACGGGTGGCGATGACTACGAAATCATTGCTACCGTGCCGAAGTCCGCGGTTTCCAAGCTAAAGGACGCAGCAAAGCGGGTTGGAATCACGCTGACCGAAATCGGTGTCACCGGGACCGGCGAGGGAACTGATATCCTTAGCTCCAAGGGCCAGCCGCTCCGGTTCGAGCGCCCCTCCTACAGCCATTTCTAGGTGCCCTTCGGATCGCACTATCGACTAAATTCCCGCAGGGGTGCGTTGCTTCCGGAGATTGTTTTTGGCATGTATGCGCGGCTTCGGGCGCAGGGGGCGTCCGCGTTTCCCGATAACGATTGAGAACTGAGGTAGGTCCATGACCGCGACTATGACTGCATTGTGGGTAATCATCGCGTGCGGCGCGTGTGCGCTTGTTTACGGCGCTTGGGCGATCCGTTCCGTACTGTCGGCCGATGCCGGCACTGCACGCATGCAGGAGATTGCAGCCGCGATCCGTGAAGGGGCGCAGGCCTATCTGCGGCGCCAGTATACTACGATCGGCATGGTCGGCATCGTTATGTTCATCGTCGTCGGCTACTTCCTTGGCTGGCCGGTGGCGATCGGCTACGCGATCGGCGCGATCCTTTCGGGCATGACGGGCTTCATCGGCATGAACGTCTCGGTGCGCGCGAACGTGCGCACGGCGCAGGCGGCAACCAAATCACTAGCGAGTGGCCTTGAGCTTGCCTTCAAGTCGGGCGCCATCACTGGCATGTTGGTCGCTGGCTTGGCGCTCCTCGGCGTCGCCGGATATTTTCTCGTTCTCACCGGTCCGCTCGGCTTCGCGCCCTCCGACCGCATTGTGATCGACGCATTGGTCGCACTCGGTTTCGGCGCTTCGTTGATTTCGATCTTCGCTCGTCTCGGCGGCGGTATATTCACAAAGGGAGCGGATGTCGGCGGCGATCTCGTGGGGAAGGTCGAAGCGGGAATTCCGGAAGATGATCCGCGCAATCCGGCGACTATCGCCGATAACGTTGGTGATAATGTCGGTGACTGCGCCGGCATGGCCGCGGACCTATTCGAAACCTATGCGGTCACCGTGGTCGCTACGATGGTTCTAGCGGCTATCTTTTTTGCGGGTCAGGGGAATGTTCTCAACGCGATGATGGTCTATCCGCTCGCGATTTGCGGCGCCTGCATCATCACTTCGATTGTTGGCACATTCTTTGTGAGGCTCGGCAAGAGCCAGTCGATTATGGGTGCGCTCTACAAGGGCTTTATTGCGTCCGCGGTACTTTCACTCGGGGGTCTTGCCGCGGCGACGTATTGGCTGATCGGTTTCGACAAAGTGCTCCGCACTGTCGATGGCGTCGCCTTCAACGGCATGTCGCTGTTCTACTGTGGCATAGTTGGCCTTGTGGTAACGGGTCTCATCGTGTGGATCACCGAATATTACACAGGCACCAATTACCGTCCGGTGAGATCGATCGCATCTGCCTCGATTACCGGCCACGGCACCAACATCATTCAGGGGCTCGCCGTCTCAATGGAAGCGACGGCGCTTCCGGCGATCGTTATCATCGCGGGCATCATCGTGACCTACAAGCTAGCGGGCCTATTCGGTATTGCGATCGCCGTTACGACCATGTTGGCACTCGCCGGTATGGTGGTCGCTCTGGATGCGTTCGGTCCTGTCACCGATAACGCCGGTGGCATCGCCGAAATGGCGGGTCTACCGAAGGATGTGCGTAAATCTACGGATGCGCTCGACGCCGTCGGTAACACCACGAAGGCAATCACCAAAGGTTACGCGATCGGTTCAGCGGGCCTCGGGGCGCTCGTGCTATTCGCCGCCTATACGTCGGATCTCAATTACTTTATCGCGAACGCAGCGAAGTTTCCGTATTTTCAGGGGGTGAAGCTGGATTTCTCGCTTTCCAATCCGTATGTCGTCGTCGGTCTCTTGTTCGGGGGCCTATTGCCCTATCTCTTCGGCTCGATGGGCATGATGGCGGTGGGTCGTGCCGGTGGCGCGATCGTCGAGGAAGTTCGCCGTCAATTCCGTGAGAAACCCGGCATTATGAAGGGCACGGATCGCCCCGACTACTCACGCGCGGTCGATCTGCTCACGCGTGCGGCGATCAAGGAGATGATCGTCCCATCACTGTTGCCGGTTCTGTCGCCGGTGGTCGTGTATTTCCTCGTCTACTGGATCGCAGGCAAGAGCCAAGCGTTTTCAGCGGTGGGCGCGATGCTGCTCGGCGTTATCGTCACGGGCTTGTTCGTAGCGATCTCGATGACCTCGGGCGGCGGCGCCTGGGACAACGCCAAGAAATACATTGAGGATGGTCACTACGGTGGCAAGGGATCCGAGACGCACAAAGCCGCTGTTACTGGCGATACGGTCGGCGACCCATATAAGGACACAGCGGGACCGGCCGTGAACCCGATGATTAAGATCACCAATATCGTAGCATTGCTGCTCTTGGCGATCCTCGCGCATTAGGCGCGAGGGTCTTCCCAACTTCTAGGAATTATATTTTCGGTTGGAAGTTCAAGCCCTGGAAGATCTGACGCAGGAAGTTCTGATCAGCGCCGCCGATCGGCGTGGTGCGGCTGATGAAATCGAAAATTTTCCCGTCTTTCATGCCGTAATTTGCGATCCGTTCGACACGTCGATTCTGATCAAAATAGACCGCCACCACGCGCTGGTCGGTGATTTCCGGATTCATGAAGGCGGTACGTTCGGATTTCTGTGAGATGTAATAAAACACTTCTCCCGAAACAGTCGCGACAGTGGAGGGTGTGCCGAGAACGAGCAGAACCTGCTCCTGACTCGCACCGGCCGGGACCTGTTGGAGGGCGGCTTCATCAAGAACATAACCGCGCTGGTAGGTCGAGGTGAATGAGCCACAGTTTGCTAGCGATAGCGCAAGCGCAAAAACACCGGCGAGACGCACAAAACCGGCAGCCGGGCGGACTGTGGCAAAAGTGAAAGTCGATCGATACATCTACTCAAATTCTCATGAGGAACTTGTATTGAGGGTGGCGCTCAACTAACCCGCACCGGGTTCAATTGCAACGAACGTCGCTCGCAGCCGTTGAAATCCCTACATATTGGCGTTGCCAGAGGCCGATAGCATGTTTCCACGAATGGCATTCAAACGAACATCCATCGCCTCTATGGCGCGATCGTGACGCATATGCGAAACTTCATATTTTACCTTGGTTGCGGCGTTCCGGACACGTTAGAGGGAACGTTTTGATCTTATCGTTCCTTGCATTTGCCTTGTTTCCCCATGGCTCGTTGGGGCGGACGAAACCGCGCGTAGCGGCACAAGAAGTCTTCGGTCTCTTTTTTTAAATATGGCAACGAGTTTTTGAAATGAAATCCGAGTCCGCCTGGAGTCACTTGATTGCGGTTGCCGAACTTCCTCCGCAAGGAACAGAGATCGAGCTAATGCCGAACGAGGAAACTCGCGCGCGTCTAGCGCGTTATACCGGCGTACTCGCCGTGCCTTCGCTCACGGCCAAGCTCAAGATTGTGCCGGACGGTGCTGGCGGGGCGATGGTTGCAGGCAGTATGAACGCTATTGTGCGCCAAAATTGTGTGGTTTCGCTCGAATCTTTCGATAACCCCGTGCATGAGGAGATTCTGCTGCGCTTCGTACCTGAGGGCACGCAACTTCATGTAGCGGATGAAGCCTTTGAGAGCGGTGAAGAAGATCCGCAAGATGTCATTAAGGGCGGCATGCTCGATCTCGGCGCGCTCGTTTCGGAGTTTCTCGCGCTCGGCATCGATCCTTATCCACGCAAGCCGGGAGTGGTTTTCATATCCCCTGCTGCCGACGAAAAAAGGGGTGAAGATTCCACTCCCTTCGCGGCGCTGGCTAAGTTGAAGGAAAAAGGCCGTCAAAGAGACTAATCTGCCAACACATTGTGGGTGTTGAGTCCGGACGGTGAAACGTTATTGTCGCGCGGCGCTGTTGCATTTTGCCACAATTCATCCAATCAAACAGGCCGGTTTGAGCCGGCCAATCGGCCAAGCAATGTCCAAACTGGTTCGAATCGCGCTGGACGCAATGGGAGGCGACCACGGGCCATCCGTCGTGGTGCCGGGCGCTGCTATAGCGCACGATCGGCATCCTGAAAGTGAAATTCTGCTGTTCGGCGATAAGGCCAAGATCGCGCCGCTCGTGGCGCAGCACAAGCGGTTGAAGAATACGGCGAAAATCATTCACACCGACGTCGCTGTACGGATGGATGACAAGCCAAGCCAGGCGCTGCGGCACGGGCGCCGTACGTCCTCGATGTGGCTGTCGCTCGATGCTGTCCGCCACGGGCAGGCGGATGTTGCCGTCTCTGCCGGGAATACCGGCGCGCTGATGGCAATGGCGAAGTTTTGCCTGAAAACCATACCGGGGATCGATCGGCCTGTGATCGCTGCGATCTGGCCAAACCTTCGCGCAGAAAGCGTTGTCCTCGATCTCGGTGCATCAATCGGTGCCAATGCGAAACAGCTCGTCGATATGGCCGTCATGGGTGCCGCGATGGCGCGGATCGTGTTCGATCTTGAACGGCCGACCGTGGGTTTGCTGAACGTCGGCGTCGAGGAGATCAAAGGCGTCGAGGCGGTGCGCGAAGCCGGACAGATTTTACGCGCCGCCAATCTTACCGAACTTGATTATCGCGGATTCGTCGAAGGTGATGACATCGGAAAGGGCACTACGGATGTGGTAGTTACCGAGGGCTTCGCCGGAAATATTGCGCTGAAAACTGCCGAAGGAACCGCGCGACAAATCAGTGAATATTTGCGAGCAGCCATGACCCGTACCATTCGTGGACGGATTGGTTATCTGTTTGCCAAGCAGGCGTTCCAAGTATTGCGCGAAAAGGTCGATCCGCGAAAAGTGAATGGCGGCGTGTTCCTCGGTTTGAATGGTGTGGTAGTGAAAAGCCATGGCGGAGCCGACGCAGAGAGTTTTGCCGCCGCGATTGATACCGGTTTTGATGTGGTGCGCAACGGAATGAACGCGCAAATCACGAATATGCTCGCGGAGAAATCGGTCGCAGCCGCGTCGAGTTCCGTTTTAAAGGTTGCCGAATCGTGAGCATTCGCAGGTCTATTGTCCGGGGGGTAGGCGCGTATTTGCCGAAGCGTATCGTGACCAATGATGATTTATCGAAAACAGTCGACACTACCGACGAATGGATTCAACAACGCACAGGCATAAAAGAGCGTCACATAGCGGCGAAAGGCGAATTCACGTCGCATCTCGGGCTTGAAGCTGCAAAAGCGGCGCTCGCCAATGCGAAAACGGCTGCCAGCGAAATTGATCTTATTATACTTGCGACCTCGACACCCGATCAAACATTTCCGGCGACTGCGGTTATTGTTCAGGCGGAACTTGGGATCCTGAAGGGCGCTGCCTTCGACTTGCAAGCAGTGTGTTCGGGCTTCGTCTATGCGCTTGCGACTGCCGATCAGTATTTGCGTTCGGGTTCTTTTAATCGCGCGCTGGTGATCGGCGCTGAAACTTTCTCGCGCCTTCTCGACTGGAGCGATCGCAGCACCTGCGTCCTATTCGGCGACGGCGCCGGTGCCATTGTGCTTGAAGCATCCGAACAGCCGGGAACCCCGCAGGATAGAGGCGTGCTGACGACCCAACTTCGTGCTGATGGCCGTTATCGTGATAAGCTTTATGTTGATGGCGGGCCGTCGACGACAGGCACGACCGGACATTTGCGCATGGAAGGCCGCGAAGTATTTCGGTACGCCGTCGGTATGATCACCGACGTGATCGAGGCCGCCTATAAGGCGACGGGCTATGGATCGGACGACATCGATTGGTTCGTTCCGCATCAGGCCAATCGCCGCATCATCGATGGAAGCGCCAAGAAGCTGGGAATTGCGCCTGCGAAGGTGGTGACGACGGTCGATCGGCACGGCAACACTTCTGCGGCGTCCATTCCGCTTGCGCTCAACGAGGCGGTCAGGGACGGGCGGATCAAACCCGGCAATCTTGTGCTACTTGAGGCTATGGGTGGTGGATTCACCTGGGCCTCGGCCCTGGTGCGCTGGTAGGGGGCGTTGACCCGGCCCTATACGGCGAATATCGTTTCAAATTCAGAAGGATAGTTGAACCGCCAGAAATCGCGGGGGCGTTCATGAGCGGGAGAACCTTAACGCGTGCGGATTTGAGCGAGGTCGTTTATCAGAAGGTTGGACTCTCGCGCACCGAATCAGCCGCATTGGTAGAATTGGTGCTGAAGGAAATTTCGGAATCGCTTGCGCGCGGAGAGAATGTAAAGCTCTCTTCGTTCGGTTCGTTCATCGTGCGCAGCAAGGGGCGCCGGATCGGACGTAATCCGAAAACCGGCGAAGAAGTGCCGATCGAACCGCGGCGCGTCATGGTGTTCAAGCCTTCGAACATCATGAAGAGTAGGATTAATGACAGCAAAAAGCATTGATCAACAAACCAGGCGAGGGGACGTGGAAAAAGGGCCTGACGCCTTCCGTACGATCAGCGAGGTCGCCGACGACCTCGATTTGCCGCAGCATGTGCTTCGTTTTTGGGAGACACGCTTCGGCCAGATCAAGCCGCTGAAACGCGGCGGCGGGCGGCGCTACTATCGTCCTGACGATGTCGATCTTCTGCGCGGCATACGGCATTTGCTGTATGGTGAGGGCTATACCATACGCGGCGTGCAACAGATTCTGCGCGAGCAGGGTGTTCGGCACGTTCAGAGCATCGGACAATCGGTGGAAGAAGAAGCAGCGAGATCGGAAACCGCGATTGCGGAATCCGGGGCAGTACGCGAACGAGCGCGTTCGGGTGAAGGAGGCATTGGCAGTTTCATGAACCTGCTGCCGTCATTGCGCGGCTCAGCCAAGGTGCCGCTGGAATTGCCGCGTGTCGTTGAGGTTCCGATACCGCCGCATAGCACGCCCATGGCGTCCAACATGAGCGAAGATCAGCTTCCCCAATTTTTGCGCAAGGCTTCGATAGGTGCGCGCCCGGCTCCGCGATCGCCAAAAGACGATATTACGGCTCAACCCGCAAATGGTCCGCAGCCACCGATGCTCTCGCCAGATGCAGTCCGGTTACTGAAAGCCACTCTCAATGAGTTGGGCGAGTGCCGTCGAATGCTTGATGCCGCAAGCGAACGTGAATGGTGATGCGGATTCAACGGCCGCAAGCGGCCAAAGGTTAAGGGACAGGGGACAACTGGAAGAAGTCTCATAGGTCTGGAATGGCCTTGCCATTTCCAGAGACAATGGAAGGCGATGGGGAGCTGTAGCGTCGATGAGTGTCGAGACGATTCTCGAAACAGAGAATCTTACCAAGGACTTTGCAGGTTTTATCGCCGTAAGTGGAGTCAATCTCCATGTCGAACGTGGAACGATTCACGCACTGATCGGTCCGAATGGCGCCGGCAAAACGACCTGCTTCAATTTGCTCACAAAATTTCTGACCCCAACGCGCGGCCGGATCATTTACAAGGGCAAGGATATTACTTCAATGGCGCCGGCAGACGTGGCGCGACTTGGTCTCGTGCGCTCATTTCAGATTTCTGCGGTATTTCCACATCTCAAGGTCCTCGAAAATGTGCGGATCGCGTTGCAGCGTCAGCG
>Ga0209048_10000756_pt1 | contig 34330 bp, 33 predicted proteins | sample FrelakmetCRP12CR_FD_187146 | JGI IMG/M metagenome (GOLD analysis project Ga0209048, IMG submission 187146) | Freshwater lake sediment microbial communities from the University of Notre Dame, USA, for methane emissions studies - CRP12 CR (SPAdes)... | ecosystem: Environmental > Aquatic >...
CAATAAGGAGACTGATTATGAAAGAACGAGTCAATGCACTGCAGGTTGCCCTCAACAACGAGATGAAGGAACATGAATTCTACCTTAAGAATGCCGAGAGGACCAAAAATCCCGTGGGTAAGGCCATGTTTCTGCAGATAGGTGGGGAGGAATTGGAGCACTACGAGAGGCTGAAACAGCTCCATGCGAACTGGGAAAAAGACAAAAAGTGGCCCGCAACGGTTCCCCTCAAAGTGAAAGATACGCCTGTTAAGGATGTCCTGAAGAATGCGGCGCAAAAGGCACCCAAGACAGTCAAGGGCGATGCCGATGACCTCAAAGCCATCAGCATAGCCATAGAATTTGAGGGTAAAGGAGCGGAGTACTATGCAAAACTCCGTGAAGAATCATCCGACCCGCAGGAAAAGGCTTTTTTTAATCTTCTTGCCAATATAGAACACGAGCACTACGTGTCTCTCAAGGACACGGAGGAGTACCTGACTGATCCTGTCTCCTGGTTCAGAACTAAGGAACGCACGCATGTGGATGGCGCCTGATTAGCAAGGGGCATTCATCTTCCGTCGGTTTTCCCGCTAAGAAGAATATCGAAAGGGATCTCTGTGAACATCGAATTCATAGAGTTCCCTTTTTTATGCCTGTCATGCTTCCTTTGATCTGCTTTTCTTCCGGAATATAACCCTGATCGGCGATTGGTCAAACCCGAAAGCCTCTCTGAGCCGGTTGGTCAGGAAGCGCCTGTAAGAAAAATGAACGGCCCGGGGTTCGCGGACAAAAAAAACAAAAGTGGGCGGTGCGGAGGATGCCTGGGTTACATAGCTGAAAGTGTTTGCCTTGTTTTGATGCCGCGGTGGAGGGTTTGACGCAAGCACTTCCCTGACAAGTCGATTAATCTCGGCAGTGCTGACCCGTTTTGTGTATTGGATCAAGACTGTTTCGATAATGTCGAATATCTTGGTCACTCTCTGCCCGGTTAAGGCTGACACAAAAATGATCGGTGCATAATCCATGAATTTAGTTGTTTCTCTGATGTTTCTGACATAATCTCCCACCGTAGAGTTATCTTTATCTATAGCGTCCCACTTGTTTACAACGATGATGCAGGCAACGCCTCTTTCTACTGTCAGCCCTGCTATCTTGGCATCCTGTTCGGTCATTCCTTCCTCGGCATCAATGGTGAGTAAAGCGATATCACAGCGGTTAATGGCCTTGAGGGCCTGGACAATGCTGTATTTCTCAAGGACCTTACTGACCTTGCTTTTCCGCCTGATACCTGCCGTATCAACGAGCAGGTACTTGTTGCCGTTTAATTCGAAGGGCGTGTCTATGGCATCTCTCGTAGTACCCGGTATGGGGTTTACGATAGTTCTCTCGTATCCCAGGATTTTATTAACGAGCGAGGATTTTCCGACATTCGGTTTTCCTATTACTGCTATCTTGATTGGCCTTTCTCCCACGGGTAATTCTTCAGCGGGAGATGTGATATGAAAAGCTACATCTTCCATCATTTCATGAACACCGAGTCCGTGCTGTGCGGAGATGCTGTAAATCTTTTGAGTTCCCAGTTCATAAAACTCATAGGCCTGGGCTTCCTGCTTGGGACCATCTATCTTGTTGACAACAAAGAAAACCGGTTTTTCAATTCCCCTGAGGATATGTGTGATTTCCCTGTCTCCCGGAGTCAAACCTTCCCTGCCATCCATGAGGAAGATAATGACGTCTGCTTCATCCATGGCCAGGTGTGCCTGCTCTCTCATTTGTGTCAGGATTGTTTCCGCGGATGCAGGTTCAAATCCGCCGGTGTCAATAAGGATAAAATCCTTGCCGTACCATGTGGCATCCGCGTAGTTACGGTCTCTCGTGGCACCGGGTTCATCGATAACGATAGCCTTGTTCTTTTCAGACAGGCGATTGAATAGTGTGGATTTCCCGACATTTGGCCTGCCGATGATAGCGATTACAGGTTTCACCTGACTCTTACCTCATAACTTACAGCTTTCATGTCTTTTCTGCATACCCGAATTCCCTGAGCATTCCTACATCGTGAGTCCAGTCTTTTCTTACTCTAACGAACAACTCAAGGTATATTCTGGTGGCAAAGAATTTCTCCAAGTCCTGTCTTGCCCGTTTGCCAATTTCCTTAAGCATGGAGCCTCTCTTGCCGATTACAATCCCCTTTTGCGAATCTTTCGCCACAGTTATCGTTGCCTGGATGACCAGCAAATTTTTATCTTCATCTTCTTTGAACGAATCCACAACAACCGCTGTTGCGTAAGGGATTTCCTGATGGGTTAGCATGAGAATCTTTTCCCTGATGATCTCTGCCGCGATAAAACGCTCGGTCCGGTCTGTCATCATATCATCAGGGAAGTAGCGCGGGCCCTCAGGCAGAAGCTTCCATATTTGTTCCATGAGAGTGCGGAGGCCGTCACCGGTCAGGGCGGATATCGGGATAATCTCGGCAAAAGAAAAGAACTGCTGGAACTGGTCTATGACGGGAAGGATATTTTTCTTCCGGACAAGGTCGATCTTATTGATAAGCAGTATAACAGGCAGCCTGATGTTCCGGAGGGATTCAATAATTAGCTGATCGTCGCTGTGAACGCCTTCCACGGCCTCCACAACCAGGAGGATGATATCAGCGCTTCTGAAGGTATCCTTTGCCGCAGCCACCATGAATTTATTTAACGGTGTTGTCGCCCTATGGATGCCCGGCGTGTCAATGAATATCAATTGCCCGTTCTCGATATTCTTGATACCTGTGATCCTGTTTCTCGTAGTCTGCGGCTTATGGCTGGTTATGGCAATCTTTTCGCCTATGATCTTATTTAGAATCGTTGACTTTCCCACATTCGGTCTGCCAATGATGCCTATAAATCCCGACTTGAACATCTGCGATTTCTCCATCTTGTTAGTCTTTGTGGCGTATGACGATTGTATCTCCCGTCTTAGTCAAGAATATCATTAATGACGGGAACTTCGTGTTATTGATTTCCTGCCATCGACGATCATGGCAAGAGTCCCTCTTTCTTGGACGGGGTCAGCGGAAACGCCTATTCCGGTGAGTCTAAAAAGCTCTTTCAGGGTCAGCATGTTCTTATTCTTGTGGCCTAGGAAGAATGAAACATCTTTGGGAGAGAGCGAAAAAATTACTTCTTGCTCACTTATCTTTCGGTCAGTAATCATTGCCGATGCCATATCGAAGAACATGGATTCCTCGACGAGTGAACGGAATGCAGGGTGATACGGACCAGCGATGACGCTGCCCTTCATCTCCATTTCCCGGGTTGTTTGTAAACCGACACGTATCACAATGATATTGGCTTCTCTAAATCTTCTCAACGCATACTTGCACCTGTCAATGGCTTCATGCATGCTGAGTGGTTGATAAGTTCCGTTTAAGAAAAGCTCTGCCAAGCCTGTATCTTGAAGGACTACTGTGGGATGAATCCTGACCATGTCCGGTTTAAGGGCGATAGTCTCTGCAATTGTATATTCAAATCCCGACTGACTGTCTCCCGGAAGGCCCGCCATGAGGTGTATACCCGTTCTGAATCCTCGCTCCTTCAGCATCTCCATGGCGGCAGCCACATCCGACGCTCCGTGCCCTCTTTTGGAAAGGTAGAGCACTTCATCCACCATAGATTGGGCGCCGATTTCAACAGTCGTTACACCGAACCATTTTAATATATCCAGGGTTTCTTTATTAATTGTGTCGGGTCTTGTAGAGATCCTCACGCCAGAGACGAGCCCTTGTTCAAGGAAGGGATGGGCAAAACCCAAGAGTTCAGCCTGGTAATTTTTCTCCATGCCCGTAAAATTGCCGCCGTAAAATGCGATCTCAGCGCCATTTCCTTTTCTCTTTGGGTGATTAATATATTTGTGAACCGTTTTCCGGAAAGTATCTTCTGTAATCCTCTCAGAAAAGTTACCCGCAGTCTTATGTACGTTGCAGTATATGCACCGGTTCGGACAACCTTGATAAACTATAAAAAAAGGGATGATCATTTTTGTCATATATTTCTATTCGGCCTCACTCATCAGTCGGAGGAGAGGAGGCCTCCTGCAGTTTGGCAAACTCCTCCAGGGCCCTCCGGGCCGCCCGCTGTTCCGCTTCTTTCTTGCTTTTGCCCATGCCTGTGGTCGTGATCATACTTGCTACAGTCAGACTTATTTTAAAAATTTTGTCGTGGTCGGGACCGACTTCGTTAATCAGCGTGTATCTCGGCGTCTCCTTAAAGCGGTTCTGGCAGATTTCCTGGAGCGCCGTCTTATAATCACTGTAGATAACACTTTTTATTCCTTCCTCAACCAGGGGCTCAAAGATGTTTTTCAAAAATTTGTATGTAATCTCAAGTCCGCAATCGAGATATATAGCAGCTGCAACCGCTTCGAAGGCGTTCGAAAGAATAGATGCCTTTGTTCTTCCTCCTGAATTTTCTTCTCCTCTCCCGAGGAGGAGGTAATCGCCGATATTAAGCTTCCGCGCAAGACCGGCAAGTGATTGTTCATTCACAACGTAGGCCCTGAGCTTGGAGAGCTGACCCTCGGCATAATCGGGGAATTTTCGAACCAATAAATCGCTGAGGCAAAGGCCTATAACAGCATCTCCCAGAAATTCTAGCCTCTCATTGTCTTTGTTCCCGAGAGCCGGGTTCTCATTAACAAAAGAGCGATGTATCAACGCGTTATCAAGCAGATCGATAGTGTTGAAGCAATAATCGAGTTTCTGCTGAAAAATCTTGAGGCTTGCAATCCGTTCATCTGTCATCGGCGGTAATCCTTCCGTACAGTTTGCCTTCCACAGCATTAATCGGTATCACATTCAGTACACTGTTTACCAGTGAAGAGTTCCCATTCTCTATGACGACGGGTATGTAGTTGTCAGAAAATCCTTTCATAAAGCCTGTATCTTTGTCTTTCTTATCCTCAACAAGAACTTCCAGCTTCTTTCCTATAAACCTCCGGGTGAAGGAATTTCTTTTTTCCTTCCCCAGCTTCCTCAGTATCTCACCGCGCCTCCTTTTGACTGCTTCGTCAACCCTGCCGGGGAGCCCCGACGCGACTGTGCCCGGACGTTCTGAATACGGAAATACATGGAGATAGGCAACGGGGAGTTCTGCAATCAGACGGAGTGTATTATCAAATTCTTTTTCCCCTTCGCCGGGAAATCCGACCATGACATCAATACCGATGGCAATATCAGGTATGGCCTCCCTGATTTCCTGCAGGCGGTTCTTAAAGAACCCCGAGTCGTAATTCCGTCTCATGGCGGAAAGAATCATATCATCTCCACTCTGGAGAGGAATATGGAGGTGTCTGCATAACGTGGTTCCTTCTGCTATGAGCCTAATTATGTCATCCGAAATTTCCATGATTTCTATGGAGCTCAGGCGTAATCTTCTCACCATCTTACCCTTCTCTACGTAATTCATTACCTCGTACAGATTTGATGGGGGGACCAAGTCCTGACCATAGACTCCCAGATGAATGCCTGTGAGGACTATCTCTCTGTAATCTGACCGGGCCAGAGTTTCGATTTCTTTCAAAACATCCGTTTGTGGCTGACTCCTGCTGGGACCTCTTGCATAAGGAACTATACAATAGCTGCAGAAACTGTTGCAGCCATCCTGGATCTTGAGGAATGCCCGCGTGTGTCCGGCAAACTTTAGGGGGTTGAGGCCGGAAAATTCTCTGGCCTTGCATATGTCGCTTACGAGTAACTGTGGCGCTCCTTTTACCAAGCGCTCGATGAGCCGGGGGATATGCTCCTTTTCTGCATTTCCTGCGATGAGGGTTACACCGGAAATTCTGGCAAGATCATGAGGTGCGACCTGGGCATAACAACCTGTAACAATAATGCATGCTTCTGGGTTTGCCCTGATAGCCCTTCTAATAAGGTTTCTTGACTGGTAGTCCGTCCGGCCCGTAACAGTGCATGTATTAATTATATAACAATCAGCCTTCGTATTGAATGGCACAGACACATAGATACTCTCATCGAGCATCTCCAAAATGCCAGCGGATTCATACTGGTTAACCTTGCAACCGAGGGTTGATATGGCTACTCTAATCAATTTAAAGGCCTCTATTTACACTATATATTTTGAATCTAAGCTCCTGGAGCATTATTTGTCAAGGCTAAAGGATTACTGGATTTTTGTCGATAAATGGAGTAAACTCAGCTCATGTTCATGATGGAGGTTCAAAAATGAACAGCATTATAGATTACTTGATTACCCATCAATTCACTGCCGGCGTATGCATCTTTGTTGCAATCTTAATCATATATTTTCTTTTTAAGAAGCTCATCAAACTTGCCTTATTCTTTATTCTGGTCATCATAATACTGACTGGATATGCATATTTTAAGGAGTCCGGTAGAATGCCGAGAAGCATACAGGAAGCCCTGCATAAGGCCAAGGAAGAAACCCGCACGGTGGTGGAAAAGGGCAGGGGCACATATGACGGCGTGATGTCGATATTCGAAAAGCGCAGAAAACCTGTGACTGATTATATTGATAAGATTACGGAACAGGATAAAGAAGCCGCTAAGAAGAAAAAGCCCGCACCGTCGGATCAATCAAATCAACCGGGCATTAAAGGAGAGTCAGAGTCACGGTATTAAAAAGGGACCTCGCTCAGAAAATGTTAACCTCCATGGCCCTTGGGGGACAAGCTAACACACAGAACTCACAGCCATTGCATTTTTCCGGATCGAAGACGACCTTCATAGATTCTTTTTCCAGGGAGAGGGCATCAGTCGGACAGAAAGCGATACAGGCGCCGCAATGCACACATTTATCTATATTCTGGCTCACATTTTTTGAAACGGGCTCGACCTTGAGACCCTTTTCTTTGAGAAATCGGATACCCTGATCAAAATTCTCCTTTGTACCACTTAGTTCAACAACAATAATTCCTTCCCTTCTGGGTAGGATCTGGGCCTTGAGAATGTTGAATTCGAGATCGTGTTTTTTTACAAGCTGGCATATAATAGGTTGGTCAACATTGTCCGCTGCATACCGGATAACAACTTTCTTTGAATACATATCTTTTCTTTAGACTCCCATCTTTTGCCTGATGTTAAGAGAATGCTGTAATATTGTCAAGTAATTAGTTGCCTCTTGCAATACCTACGTATCTGAAACTGCTTATGAAGTTTCCAGAAGGTCATCCCAGTTCATGAGGCTGAATGTTATATGGAGAGAATGGTCATCGTCAACAAGATGATATTCGAGGTTTGGGAAAATCTTCCGGGCGATGTCCTGGACGGATGAGGGGGAAACCACATGATCATCTCTGCCATGATAAATAACAACGGGAAGCAGGAGCTGCCTGCCTAGGTAGGGCTTAAATTCATATATATCAAGGGCAGGGGCCAGGAGAACAAGCTTCTTAATGCTCTCTTTATTATTGAATGCATACACGGCGGCCATTAATCCGCCATAGCTCGAGCCAACCAATATCAAAGGCGCCTTGCCGCCGGATAGTATATTATTCAACTTTTCCATTCTGTCTTTGAAAGTACCGACGAAATCTTCAATGATCATGTCAGGATATTTGCCCCTGAAGAATACACCCTTTGTTCCCATACTGGAACTTTCCAGTCCGTGGATAAAAACTCTCGTTAGCTTCATGTAGATTCCTTTATCGACCTTACTATCGTCTTGTGTTTCAGAGTTAAACAGGCCAGTTTAACAATGGCGCTTTTGAATTGATTTCAATATGTCAGTATGCTAAAAATTTCGCAAGAGGAGATTCTGTCATGTCTATTGTCATTCCCTTTAAGGCGCTGCGACCGCACATGCAATTTGTCAAGGCCGTTGCCTCTTACCCCTACGATGTGGTGAGTGTGAAGGAGGCAAGAGAGATTGTTAAAGATAATCCCTTGAATTTCTTGCATGTGGAAAAATCGGAAATCGATCTGCAATCTCCGATAGGAGCAAATGACGAGAGACAATATGAGATTGCGAAGTCAAATCTTGATAAACTGATAGAGCGGAAAGTCTTATTTCGGGAGAAAAAAAATTGCTTCTATATATACCGACAAAGGGCTGGTTCCCACGCGCAGTGCGGCATCGTTGCTGCGATTAGCCTCGCTGAATATGAATCTGGCGGGATCAAGAAACATGAGCTTACAAAGGCAGATAAGGAACTTGATCGTACTCGGCATGTCATGACAGTAGATGCCCAGACAGGACCGGTATTTGTGACATACAGAGCCCAGGATTCCATAGACAGGATGGTCAAAAAAATGGTCGAGAGTAAGCCCGAATATGATTTTGTTTCTGATGATAACATCTCTCATACGGTATGGGTTATAAGCGCCGAAAAAGACATTACAGCTTTAACAAAGGCATTTGCCGAGGTGCATACTCTCTACATAGCCGATGGCCACCACCGGGCTGCTGCAGCCGCAGCTGTGAGAAGACTGAGAAAAGAAACAAATCCGGAAGGCGGCAGAGATGAGCCGTGTGAATATGTAATGGCCGTGCTGTTTCCCCATAATCAACTCAAGATCATGAGCTATAATCGAGCCGTGAAAGATTTGAACGGTTTGGATGAGGCCGAATTTCTTCGTGAGGTTCGCGGCCAATTTCTTGTATCTGAAAATTTTGCAGGGAAGTCACCGGCTCAGTTCCATGATATCGGAATGTATCTGGGCGCTAGGTGGTACAAGCTGAATGCAAAGGACAATAGCTATGACAAGAATGATCCCATTAAAAGACTTGATGTTTCGATCCTTCAGGATAATCTTCTGAAGCCTGTCCTGGGGATTCAAAATCCCCGAACAGATGAAAGGATAGAATATATAGGCGGTATAAGAGGGGTGCAAGAATTAGAGAGGCTGGTCGATTCAGGTGAATTTGCCGTTGCTTTTTCTCTTTATCCGACAAGTATGGAACAACTCATGGCCGTGTCAGATGCCGGCAAAATCATGCCTCCCAAATCTACCTGGTTTGAACCAAAACTTCGCAGCGGCATATTCATTCATCTCCTCACATCATGAAAAAGAATGGTCCACGCGTTTCAATGTTAAGAAGGGAGGGAGAAACCGTCGATGAACTTCTTGGCAGACGGGTGAAGATCTTTCAGAAAGAGAAGGGGTACCGGTTTTCTATTGATGCCCTTCTTTTAGCTCATTTTGTTCGCGTGAAAAAAGGAGACATGATTGTTGATCTCGGAACAGGCAGTGGCGTGATTGCCATCATCGTGGCACAGAGAAAAGAATGTGGTAAAGTCGTCGCTGTTGATATTCAGGAAGGGCTCGTTGACATGGCGAGAAGAAGCGTCATGCTGAATGATCTTCAGGAGAAGGTTAATATCTGCCGTGGAGATATCAGAAAAATTGAAACCCTCTTTAAGCCGAGATCTTTTGACGTTTCAATCTTTAACCCTCCTTATAGAAAAGTAAGTTCCGGAAAACTAAATCCCGATGCTCAGAAGTCCGTGGCACGGCACGAGATCAAAGGAACGGTGCACGATTTTCTGAAAGCGTCTGCATATGTTTTAAGAAAATCAGGACGCGCGTACATCATATATCCTGCGACAAGGATGGTGGAGCTTCTCTCTTCCATGAGAACGGCCGGTGTGGAACCCAAGAGAATGCGAATTGTGCATTCGTATAATTTATCCCGAGGGGAGTTTGTCCTGGTGGAAGGGGTAAAAAATGGGCGGGAAGAGTTGGAAGTCTTGCCGCCCCTGATAGTCTATTCCGAAGATGACCAATATACGGAAGCGATGGACTCCATCTTTAGAGATCTTTCCGATTTGCCGAAAGCCTCCGCCGAATGATATTTTTCGTCATCACCCTTCTTAGAATTTCCTTCAATTCAGGGTCCTCCACTGAAGAAATGCTTTTCTCGATCAATTTTTTGTCCTTATCCCTCAGGGGATAGGAGTCCGGTGAGAATGATGAACTATATGAATTCGTGGACATCGTCGAGGGGATTGCACCGATGGAAAAGTGGACATTTTTTATCAATTCCTTCCCCAGGAGCTCGTTGATCTTTTCGATAATATCCTGCTTAAGGATATGAAGCTGATGCATCCATACGGAAGAAGAAACTTTTACGAAAAGGGTATTCCTTTTAAGCCTGTCGGGGCGAGTCTGGACTGAAATCTGCGGCCCTACAGCCTTTTGCCAGACTTCCAGCAAGCGCTGTTCCTCAGAGTCAAAGAAAATATTGTGCTTTTTTAGTATGCCCTGCAGGACATTGCCCAATCTTTGTAGATTTACTTGCTTAGCTCTTTTGCGCATAACTTATGATTGCATGGTTCTTTGACGAGGTCAAGAATGTATGACCTCATCCAAGATGTGTCTCTATGTGATTTTTCTCAGTTCCTCGGCAAATATTTCGTATGTCTTGCGACCGAAAAGAACGAAGCGAACCAGCCCAATATCGGCGTGTTCTTTAAGATAATCTATAACTGTCCTCATGGCAATGTGTGCCGCTTCGCTTACTGGATAGCCATAGACGCCTGTGCTGATGGCTGGGAAGGCCACGCTCTTGAGCTTCTTTGACGACGCGAGCTTAAGACTTTCCAGATGGGCGCTTTTTAAGAGTGCTGCTTCACCTTTTGTACCGTCCTGATAGACAGGTCCCACGGTGTGGATGACATATTTTGCCTTGAGATTCCCCGCAGTGGTGATAACCGCCTGTCCTGTAGGGCATCCTCCAATGTTTCGACACTCCTGCATGATGGACGGTCCGCCTGCACGATGTATGGCGCCATCTACGCCTCCACCTCCCGCGAGTCTCGAATTAGCAGCATTGACTATTGCATCTGTCTCCTCTTTTGTTATGTCTCCTTCAACGAGGGATAATATCGAATTGTTAATCTTCACCTCCATGATTCAACTCCTTTCGGTTACGGGGATTCCCTCCCCATAGACGAGCATTCGATATGCCTTTTCGATTCTGCTCCAGTTTTCCTCCCTGTCCATGGACCAATATCTCCCTATAACTGAGACTACCTTTCCTAAATTGATGGCTCTGCATTTCTGTTCTAAAATCTCTATATACTTGGCCCCGCTCTCGAGCATTTCTCCCCGCCTGCCGAGCATGGCGTGAATAAAAACATCCCTTATTTCCTCCTGCTTCGCAAGGTCCATTAAGGCAAGAAGATGATTGACAGATCCGTGAGAACTGAAGAACGACACGATTCCCATAAGGTGCAGTGCATTGCGTGTTTCCTTTGCGTTACGTATGACATGAAGAAAAGCCTCATTGTGAAAAAAAGATGTATCAGCAACTGCCTGATCGACTCTCACCTTGTCGGAAGGGATTCTTCTCCCCGACCCTATATGGAGGTGTCCGGCCTCGGAGTTTCTGACTGCTTCACCAGCGGCGGCAAGCAGCGTATGGGGGTACATTTTCTTTAGCCTTTTCCGTGACGGCGTAGATGGACATTTCCGGAGCTTCGTCAAGAAGGATGACATCTCTTCGTGTCGGAACGATTACCCTCTCTTCTCCCGGCAGGACTTCTGTGTTTTTTCCGTTGAGGAAGAAGCCTACGTGACTCGCCTTTTCAGCCTCCGTAATCTTGGCCTGTTTCAGGTTATGCCTTGCAATGATTTCGCTCAGGGTATCTTTGATGGCGCTCTCCGGTGGAAAGGCAACATGAACTCTCAGACCCTTCTGGTATTCTATCATCGTAGCAAAATGCAGAGCAAGGTCATTCTCCGCCGGAAATTTATCGAAGCCGGCGTCTTTCAGGCTCTGGGTAAGTTCAAATTCCCTTTCTCCCTGGATGTTATAGTATATAGCGGATCTCCTTTTTTCAATCTTCCCACAGGTCGACCCTTGCGATCAAATAAAACGAGGGGTGGCAATGTCTCATCTTCTTTGCCATTCCTGTACGCATCTCTAACTGCACGAGACATGATAGATCTGATAATCGGCATGGATTTTTCTCTCTTGGCAGATCAACATTTTTGCATCAGTTCGGGGTGCATCGTGTTCTGGCAAGAATGCATGATGTCTTTTCATTTCTAGCTAAATATCGGAAGACTGTAAAGTTAAACTTTGTGATTCATTAATGAAAAGGCCTTTTATATTGAAAACTCCATGTCTAAATGATATATTGAACTGATTAAAATAATGGAAAATGTTTTCTATGTTAAAGATAGGCAGGGAGAAAGATCCCGAAAATATACTGCGCGAGGAGATGCTGAAGGAAAGAGCGGAAGTCCTCGGTCGTGCTGGCGAAAAATTAGCAACTGCTATTGAAAAGATGAGCATCATAGAGCAGGGCATTGATGAGCGACTGAAGCATTTCCGCTTTGTTGCGAAGGAATGTGAGGAAAATGGTGACGATGACGAAATTGTTTCTATGAAGAAGGATATAATGGCAGAAATAAATCGGGAAATTGGTAAATTCAACCGCGCCAGAGAATATGCCAAGTTAAGATATTACTACCTTATTGTGACTAGAGAAGCTATGGGTATGCGCCGTCATCATTGGGTAGACGAGTGCTACAGAATTCCTCCGAGGAAACCACACTTTCGGGACATATGATGGACCGTTACGTAAAACAAAGAACGAAGATGGTCGAATCTCAGATAAGAGCAAGGGGAATCAGGGATCCCCGTGTCCTCACGGCGATGGTAACGGTTCCACGGCATTTATTCGTAAATGAGGCTTTGCGAGACCAGGCACACAATGATAGTCCGCTCCCTATAGACAGCGGACAGACTATATCTCAACCCTATATCGTTGCTCTGATGACGGAAGCTATGGAGCTTAAGGGGAAAGACAAGGTTCTGGAAATCGGAACAGGTTCAGGTTATCAGACTGCCATATTGGCGGAACTCGCAGAACATGTGTTTTCCATCGATCGTATCGCATCTCTGGCAAGTGCAGCAAGGAATCTTCTTGAATCGCTTAATTATTTTAACGTGGCTATCAGGGTTGGGGATGGGACATACGGTTGGCGGGAAGAGGCTCCCTTCGATGCGATTATTGTTACAGCCGGTGCTCCGAATATTCCAAAGACTTTAGTTGAGCAACTCTCCAGTGGTGGAAGACTCGTTATCCCTGTTGGCGGACGACATTCTCAGGCACTCGTTAAGATGACCAGATTGTCCGACGATGTAAACGATGTAAAAAAAGAAGACCTGGGTGGATGCCGGTTTGTGGATCTCATCGGTGAATACGGATGGTAATTTTTATTGCCTCGAAAATACCTGAAAATATATGGAATGAAGTAAATGTCTCTATAGAGTCAGAATTGAAATTACTCATTCGACGTTCTTGAAACTGATCCAACCAATACTAATATGTCCTGGCGCTTGATCATTATTCCCCTTCTCCTAGTAAATATCTTGTATGCGTGTACCGGCCATTATGCCAGAAATGTAAAAACTAAAGGCATATACTATAGAGTGAAAAGCGGTGATACGCTCTGGAGCATTGCCAAAGCCTATAATATAGATATTCAGGAACTCGCTGAGTCGAATAATATCACGGATCCAAAGCTGATAGGAGCCGACACTGTTCTGTTTATTCCTGATGCAGACCAGATTATCGATGATGTCATGACTGCGGTCGGCGAGGTTGAATCTGCAAAAAAAATAGCGAAGAAGGAAGGGAAAACATCAGAGCCAAAGACTCGTAAAGCAGAACGCCCCGGTGATAAGGAACCTTCGACACGTGAGATTATATCAATGCGAGATGTCTCCAAGGGCAAGGACGGGGTGACGGCTAAAGAAGAATCAAAGGGGATCAAGGCCAAGAGCGCAGAGGAAGGATCACCATTAGCTGAAAGTGTGTCACCGCGAGAGGAAACAGGACGAAAAATCGAGCAAAAAGGTAAGGAGAAAAATAGCGGGGGAGAATCTCCTAAGATAAAGTTCGACAAGGAGCGCTTCATATGGCCGGTGAAGGGAAAGGTACGGTCAAGGTTTGGTTTTCAGCGCGACGGTACGTATAATAATTGGATCATCATAGCGGCAAAGGAAGGGGCGCCGGTGCTGGCTGCGGCGAGTGGGACGGTAATCTTTTCCAATTCGTTGAAGGATTACGGAGAAACAGTTATCATTAAGCATCAAGACAATTTCGCCACTGTATATACCAATTTGAGCGGCAGAATAGCGCAAGTGGATGATAAGATCAAAAAGGGCAGTCGTATAGCCTTCCTGGGCAAAACAGAGAAAAAAGGTGAAGCCTCTTTAAGATTTGAAATCCGCCATAAGAATAAGGCCCGCAACCCCCTATTTTTTCTTCCGTGATTTTGAAGATTAATTACACGGGTCATATTCTGTCGTATTTTGTTATCCAGATGTATTTCAACATGAGCGATCTGAAAGGAAATGAACCTAAACTGGTCGGCTGGCTGTAGCCGAATATCTGAGAAAATGCAAATGAAGTACGACTTTGAACAAGGGCCCATAAGGCCACCCAGTGAGGTTGCAAGCCTTCTCATTCGGGCAACAAGGAACTGCCCGTGGAATAAATGCACCTTTTGCCACACCTATCGCAATACAAAGTTTGAACTGAGACCCGTAGACGAAATTAAGAAAGATATTCAAAAGGCAAAGGATATAGCAGAGCAAATCAGAGAACTCTCGTGGAAGCATGGTGAGGGTGGGCGCATCAGCAAAAGCGTAGTGAATCTCATATACGGTCGTGATGAGGTGTATAGTGACACTGTGAGATCGATAGCTGCCTGGCTTTATTACGGTGGCGAGTCCGTATTCATCCAGGATGCGAATTCGATCATCATGAAAACCGATGATCTTGTAGAGATATTATCGTTCATTAAAAATCAGTTTCCATCTGTGAACAGGATTACCTCGTACTGCCGTTCGAAAACAGCTGCAAGGAAAACTGTGGAAGAATTCACGATGATGAAAAGCGCTGGCCTTTCACGAATTCACATAGGCATGGAAAGCGGATACGATCCTCTTCTAAAATTTGTCAAGAAGGGCGTCACGGCCGCCGAGCATATAGAGGGAGGGCGAAATATTAAAGAGGCAGGCATTTCACTTTGTGAATATGTAATGCCGGGTCTCGGTGGCGATCGATGGTCAAAAGAACATGCCGAAGAAACGGCGCGCGTCATCAATGAGATAAATCCCGACTTCGTTAGATTGAGGACGTTTCATGCTGTTCCGGGAACGGATCTTTTTGAAATGGTGCAGAGTGGTGAGTTCAATCCCATTGGCGATGAGGAAATACTGAGAGAGATAAGAAGGTTCATTGAATTTCTTCATGGCATTGAAACTACCATAGTAAGCGATCATATTTTAAATCTTCTCGAGGAGTTGAACGGTAAACTTCCGGAAGACAAAGACAGTCTCTTGGGAATCATTGACGGATATTTTTCTCTACCTGATGATGAAAGGCTCGTTTACAGGATTGGAAGGAGAATCGGCGCCTACAGGGGGCTTGCTGATCTTTCAGACGAAGGCATGTATGAGAGGGTAAGAAGTATTATCGATCAGTATAGGAATCAAGATAGGGATCAAATGGATAAAGATTTACTAAAAATAATGAATAGATACATACAATGACGTTTTCCCGCCGATAATGGTTGTTATTGACTATTATTTAAAAGCGTGATATAAGAATAGTTTCAAAATAATTAGTAGGTGGACATGATGTTTAAAGTAGGAGATGTGGCAGTCTATCCGGCGCAGGGCGTTGGAATTATCGAAGCTATTGAAAACAAAGAATATATGGGTAGTAAACAGAAGTTTTACGTCATGAAGATCATGAGCAACGGCATGAAGATAATGATTCCCATCAATAGTGCAGAATCCATCGGGCTAAGAGAGGTAATCGCTGAAAAGGAAATTCCTAAAGTATATGAAATCCTTAGAAATAAGGACGTTACTATAGATAAGCAGACGTGGAACAAGAGATACAAAGAATACCTGGATAAGATCAAGACAGGATCGGTTTTCGAGATTGCGAGAGTACTAAGGGATCTCATTATTTTGAAGTCCGACAAGAATCTTTCCTTCGGTGAAAGGAAGATGATGGACACGGCCAAGAGCCTGTTGGTTAAAGAAATATCAGTAGCAAGTAACTCTGAAGAAACCAAGGTGGAACAAGATCTTAGAATAATCTTAACTGTTCAATAAGTTTTAGGAATAACTCTGTCGGAGTGTTCATTCTTCTCTTTGAAAAAAGAAAATTATCGCGCCAAGTGAGCCGGTTTAAAAGTAATATAAGTAAGAAAGGAGGTGAAAATATTGATCATAAAAATTCTTTTGATGGCTGCTTGTTCAATCAGTGGTTATTTTATCGCTTTTACCTATTATGGGTTTCCCATAGCATTAATAGGATTATTTTCAGGATTTTTAATTGCCATTTCTGTCATACGAGCTGAGCAGGCCATAAGAAAGGTATCGCTCAGGATCATATTTGGTGGCGTTGTAGGCATGATCATAGGTCTTTTCATAGCTTTTTTTCTGGCCTATGGTCTTAATTTTGTAGGGGTTACCTGGGAAAAACAGCAGGTTGCTCCTTGGATATATGCCCTTCTTACAGGTATCATGGGGTATCTCGGACTGGTTATCGGGTCAAAGAAAATTGAAGAATTTAGTTTATTTAGTTTTAGCCAGCCAAAGGAAAGCTCTGATTATGGAATCCTGGATACAAGCGTGATTATCGACGGCAGGATAGCAGACATATGTGACACCGGTTTTATTGAAGGTACGCTTGTAGTTCCCCGCTTTGTATTGGATGAGTTACAGTACATTGCCGACTCTTCCGATTCTATGAAGCGCTCCCGTGGCAGGCGAGGACTTGATATCCTAAACCGGATGCAAAGAAGCAGCGGCATCAATATCGAGGTCGTTGATCAGGATTTCCCGAAGCTGAAAGGTGTTGATGCGAAGCTCGTAGCTATGGCGAAAAAAATGACCGCGAGAATTATAACCAATGACTTTAACTTGAACAAGGTCGCCGAGCTGCAAGGCATAAAAATCTTAAATGTTAATGAGCTTGCAAATGCCCTGAAACCCGTGGTCTTACCCGGTGAAATAATGACGGTCAAGATAATTAAAGAAGGAAAAGAACCCGGACAAGGGGTGGCATATCTCGATGATGGAACAATGATAATTGTCGATCATGCTCAGAAGTACCAGGGTTCAAGTGTCGAAGTCATCGTAACCAGCGTGTTGCAGACTACTGCAGGCAGAATGATATTTTCTGAGATGAAAGAGGTCGTCAACGACAAGAAAACCTACGGGTTCAGTGCGAAACAGTAGTGGCATGTTGAAGCCCGGAGAGCTGGAAGATCGCCGGGCTTTTTTGTTTGCATCGAAAAGAGCTTCTGGAAAAGTCAATATAATGCGTTCTGACGTATCCCTCGATATTTCAATGTATGCGTATGCTTGCGGGAGAATGTGAATCAGTCTCTACGTCCGCCGCACATACTTAAGGTGACGCGAAGGCGAAACGGGTTATCAAGTATTCCTTCCTTGGAAGATGAGCGATTTGAGAAGCACTTAAATTGCACCTTGTCTCCGGACGTTTTGCAAAACTGTCTGTTATGGTCAGAGTTGCGATTCGTAAAGAAACCATTGTGAGCGTTCTGATGAAGACAGCGGCGATTATCCCTGCAGCTGGTTCAAGCAAACGGATGCAGAATAATATATCGAAGCAGTATCTATTGCTTGACGGTATTCCCGTGCTGGCACGTACCTTGGGAGTATTTCAAAGATCGCCAGAGATAGATGAAATCTTTCTCATAGTACCCAAGAGGGATGTCGAGTTCGTCCGCAATGGTATTGTTGACAGATACGGCATGTCAAAGGTCAGCAAGATATTGGCGGGAGGTAAGGAAAGACAGGATTCAGTACGAAACGGCATTAATGCTTTGGGAAACGATCATGATATCGTCGTTATTCACGACGGTGTTAGGCCTTTTATATCGCAAGAGTTGGTCCATACGGCCATTCTGGAGGCGTCCAGGGCGCAAGCGGTGACGGTAGGTGTGCCCGTTAAGGATACTGTCAAATCAATTGATCGCCACGGGATTGTAGCGGAGACACTCAACCGTAAACATCTCTGGCTCACACAGACCCCTCAGGCATTTGAAAGGGACATCATAAGAAAGGCCTATGAAGCAGCATACAGAGATAATTACTATGGAACCGATGATGCCTCTCTTGTTGAGAGAATAGGCGTCAAGGTCATGATGATTCGAGGTTCCTACGATAATATTAAGATCACTACGCAAGACGATATTATGCTGGCGGAGATTCTCATAAGAAGACTCAAGTGATATGCCTCCGTAAGTGAGTTCATAATGTAATTCATAAGGAACTAATTTGCGCCGTTTATACTTTGACAGAAACACTGACGGCAAAGAAGAGGAATGAAATGAGAGTAGGTTTTGGATATGACAGTCACCGGCTGGTTCCCGGGAGAAGACTAATCCTTGGAGGTGTGGACATTCCCCATGAAAAAGGACTTCTTGGCCATTCAGATGCGGATGTGCTTGTCCATGCCATATGTGATGCCATTATCGGCGCCATAGGAAATGGCGACATCGGCAGATATTTTCCCGATACTGACCCTGCTTATGAAGGCATATCCAGTCTGAAATTGCTTCATCTGGTCTGTGTTATGGCAGGAGACAAAGGTTTTGTCGTGAATAATGTTGATTCTACGGTAATCCTGGAAAAGCCGAAATTGATGAACTACATACATGATATGGAATTGAATATTTCGAATACATTAAACATCCCCGTGGAGAAGGTTAATGTCAAGGCTAAGACCAATGAAGGGATGGGCTTTTTGGGGCGTAACGAAGGCATCGCCGCCTTTGCTGTGGCTACACTCAACAACAAGGACAGCAAATGATTTCACATGTACGGAGGGTCAGATTTGCTCCATCGCCGACGGGAGACCTTCATGTCGGGAATGCAAGAACAGCCCTGTTTAATTGGCTCTTTGCCAAACACTATGGTGGCGATTTCATCCTGCGAATAGAAGACACCGATCAGGAAAGGACTTCCCCTGTCTTTGAAAAGAATATTCTGGAAGATCTGAAGTGGCTCTCAATAGAATGGGATGAAGGACCCGAGAAAGATGGCAGTCTTGGGCCTTACCATCAGATTCAGAGACTCGACATTTACGATAAATACACAAAAGAGCTGATCAGCGCCGGTAAAGTCTACCCCTGTTATTGTACAGAAGAAGAATTGGAGACTGAACGTGCCTCGCTCCTTTCCATGAGGATGATGCCGAGGTACATGGGGAAGTGCAAGAGGCTGACGGAGAAGGAACGTGCAGCCCTTGAAAGCAGCGGCAGGAAACCTGCCCTTCGTTTCAGTGTGGACAAAGGTGCAATTGAATTTAACGATCTCATTCGGGGAGAAATGAAATTTGAGGGTGATGCCATTGGTGATTTTATTATAGTTCGTTCCAATAGCATACCTTCTTATAATTTTGCCGCCGTCGTAGACGATCACCTTATGGAGATTACCCACGTAATCCGCGGAGAAGACCACCTGTCCAATACGGCGATTCAGATTCTTCTCTATAGGGCCCTTGATTTTAAACCGCCTGTATTTGCTCACCACTCACTTATACTGGGAAAAGACCGCACAAAATTGAGCAAACGCCATGGGTCGGTCACTGTTAGGGAATTCAGGAACAGGGGCATCCTGTCTGAGGCTCTTTTGAACTATTTATCTCTTCTGGGCGGTTCTATCGGGGAGGGGAAAGAATTTGCTTCCATGGAAGAGATCATCAAAATGTTTTCTCTCGATAAGGCCGGCAGGAGCGGAGCCATATTCGATGAGGGCAAGCTGAGATGGCTGAATGCAATATATATCAGGAATTGCGATATCGACAAGCTGACGGAAAGGCTCCTTCCATTTATTAAAGAAGCCGGATATGACATTGATCTTATGAATAGCGGGTGGCTTCATCAGGTTGTGGAGGCTCTCAGAGACAATCTCGTGACATTGGCCGACGTCGGTCTATACCTGGATATTTTTTTTGATGACAGGTACCGAATTTCCGAAGAGGCGAGGGCAGTCATCAGGGAGGGTGCTGCTGCTGTCGTGAAAGTTCTTCACGAAGAGTTGGAGCAGGATAAAAGTGCTGATCGAGATTTCTATCCTAACCTGATCAATTCCGTCAGGAGAAAGACAGGTCTCAAGGCTAAGGATCTTTATCTTCCCATCAGGGCAGCAATAACCGGCAGGACTTCGGGTCCGGAACTGGAAAAAGTCTTTGTCATCCTTGGTAAAGAATCAATTCTCAGGCGGCTGGAACGGGCAATTCAAATCGCGACCTGACCGTACAGACCGATTGATCCAACTCTCTTGCCTGCAACTCTCCACAAACACAACATTATGAGCAGAGCAGATTAGCGGTTGAAACCACCATTTGTGTCAGCTATCCAGATATATCAAGAATCACCTTTCCTCACGGCGTCTCACCGGTCCCTTCTCAGTCAGCGTTTTTACGGCTTCTTGTCAGGTTTTTTTGTGGCAACAATAATCAGAAGATACTAAGAACAGATAGCCGGGTGGATGTGCCTTCCCATTATGATGTCATTACCGTCTCGGGTGCACAGCGCGAGATAAAGATAACTGCACAGGCTCATGGTTACTCGCTCAAAGATAAGTTCTTAACTATGAATTGACATTTTCACCCCACCCGTTTAGACTCCACCGAAATCACCAGTTCATATTGAGGAGAGCTGTATGAAAGGATCGGACCTGGAAAAATATTGTGAAAAGGCCATACAGGGAGGAGCAGCTCACGCCAAAGAAATTCATCCCAGCAGCGTCGTAACAGCCCCCTGGGTGGTGTTGAAATGCATGTTCGGATGCCCTTACAGAACGGGTTTCTGTTGTCCCCCCCATACGCCGACTCACGACCAGACAAGAGATGTCTTGGACTCTTATCAACGAGCCATCCTCTTTCATCGAGAAGCCCCCAGGACGAAAGAGCGGGGAGAACAAAACATGAAATTCTTCGATATGCTCCTTACGATGGAAGGAGACCTCTTCAAAGAAGGCTATTACAAGGCTTTTGTAATTCTGGCCGGCCCCTGTGCGCTGTGCAAGGAGTGCGGCAAGGTTCAAGGGGTATCATGCCGATTCCCGGCTAAAGCAAGACCGTCCATGGAAGCATGTGGGATCGACGTTTTCCAGACGGCGAGGAATAGCGGCTTTTTCATTCAAACCCTCCGAGAAAAAACGGAAACACAAAACCTTTATTGCCTGATGCTAGTCGATTAGTATCCTTCATCCGCTCTCCGAAACAGCGCATGTCGGAAGTGCACATTATTCATTAAGTCGAGCCGGGTGTGGGCTTTTGGGCTCCCCACATCAACAGGTCCTGTCAATTATGGCCCCGGCTGATACGACACAATTGCACGAACGAAGAGAGGAGTCCCGTAAAGGAAAAAAATGAACCCCCATCGACGCGAAAACGGGGATTTCTGTCTTGACCAAAATTGGCCAATAAGATATATACTGTCGTCCTTTTCCAGGGGAAAGATATTAAACTGAATGGATGCTGAAGAAAGGGGGAGCTATGAAATTTATTGACGAGATAGATCTCAAGGGCAAAAAGGTTTTGTTCAGGTTTGACTACAATGTTCCTTTGGACAGTACCTTAAATATAGCCGATGATATCAGAATAAGAGCGACACTTCCCACGATTAATTATGCCCTCGATGAAGGAGCAAAGGTGATAATTATGTCCCATCTGGGACGACCCGAAGGAAAGGTTTCTCCTGAGTTCAGTCTTGCTCCGGTGGCGAAAAGGTTATCGCGACTCATTAATAAAGAGGTAAAGTTGGCAAAGGACTGTATCGGTGATGACGTGAAAAAATTAGTGGCGGGCATGACTCCGGGCACTGTTGTCCTTCTTGAGAACTTGAGGTTCCACCCTGAGGAGGAAAAGAATTCTGATGAATTTGCTAAGGAACTTGCCAGTCTGGGGGATGTGTATATCGATGATGCCTTTGGAAATGCCCACAGAAAACACGCATCAAATGTGGCAATCATCAAGTTCATAAAGGCATCCGGGGCAGGTTTCCTGATAAAGCAGGAGTTGAATTACCTAAAGAATGCTGTAGATAATCCGGCCAGACCTTTTGTCGCCATAATCGGGGGTTCGAAAGTATCCGGCAAACTTGAACCACTGCTTCACCTGATTGAAAAAGTAGACAAGATGATTATCGGGGGAGGCATGGCTTTCACCTTCCTCAAAGCGCAGGGACATGAAATCGGTAAATCCATTTTCGAAGAGGAACTCTTGCCGAAAGCAAAAGAGATCATGGAGACAGCCAAGAAACTGGGCATAAAATTTTATTTGCCCGTTGACTGTGTCATCGCTGAGGATGCGAGCGCCGAAGCGGAAACCAAGATTGTCCCGGTGCAGGAAATCAACTCCAAGTGGAAGGGCCTTGACATCGGTCCTGCAACGATAACCCTCTTTACGGAGGCGCTAAGTAACGCCAAAACGATTGTGTGGAATGGTCCGATGGGGATGTTTGAAATCGATGCCTTCGGCAGGGGCACTTCGGCTTTGGCACACAGCATCGCAAATTCCTATGCCGTCACCATTGTCGGCGGAGGAGACACGGATGTTGCCATTCATAAAGCCGGAGAGAGCCATAGAATCACGTACATATCGACAGGCGGTGGGGCATCTCTCGATCTTCTTGCCGGTAAATCACTCCCGGCCATTGAGGCCCTTGATGGAACTGAAAGTTCGACCTGATCATAAATGGAAACGGCGAAGGGGGGAATAAGACCCCCCTTTTATTTTGAGTTGATTATTGCGAGAGTTGGACGGTAAACATAAGGATGTGTCGATCAGATATGACACGCAATATAAAGATGATCCTGGAATATGATGGGACAAGGTATCATGGATGGCAACGCCAGGCCAACAGGCTGACAGTCCAGGAGGTACTTGAAGAAGGCATCAGTAAGATTACTCAGGAAGACATCAGGGTTGTGGGTTCAGGGCGAACGGATGCCGGCGTTCATGCCATGAATCAGGTGGCAAACTTTAGAACGAATTCAAACATAAAGGAAACAGGTCTTCTTAGAGGAATAAATAGCCTTCTGCCTTGGGATATTGTGGTCAAGGAACTTGCCGAGGTAGACGCATCTTTTCATGCACGGTATAATGCTAAAAGTAAAATATACATGTATCAGATATATCGTGGAGCCATCCGCTCAGCCTTATACAGGGATTACGCTTGGTTCGTCCACGATATACTTGATACAGAGAAGATGAAGGAAGCGGCTCAGCTTCTTTTGGGAACTCTTGATTTTTCTTCCTTCTGCGCTACAAATTGCGGGATTGGGAATCACTTAAGAACTGTGATGTCAGTCGATATGGAAACGGACCGCCGCGGCATGGTGAAATTCTGCATAGAAGCAGATGGTTTCTTGAAATATATGGTTAGAAACATAGTCGGCACACTTGTTGATGTCGGGAGAGGGAAACTGTCCAGAGCTGAATTTATGCGCATCGTAGAAGCAAAAGATAGAAAACAGGCGGGGCAGACGGCGCCTGCCCATGGACTCTTCTTGAAGGCCGTGAAATACTGATTAAGAGGGTATCACTGATGAAGGTTCTCATACTGGGCCATAAGGGCATGCTTGGGAGTGATCTTTTTCTGAGGCTTTTTGCCTTTCATGACGTTACGGGCCGGGACATAGAAGATTTCGATATTGCCTCTTCAGAGGACTGCGAAAAAGTTATTTCAGAAACCGAACCTGATGTTGTTGTCAACGCGGCTGCCTATACGGATGTAGACGGCTGCGAAGCGAATAGAGAAAAGTGTTTTTCTGTCAACGCGGAAGGAGTGAAGAATATTGCTCTATCATGCGGAGAGCGTGGCATAAGAATCGTTCACTTCAGTACGGATTATGTCTTTGACGGGAAGAAGCAAACACCCTATCTGGAAGACGATACATGCAATCCCATCAATGTCTATGGCCAGTCAAAGCTTGCAGGGGAGCAGTATTTGAAGCAATTTTCCGGCAACTTTCTCCTCGTACGGTCAGCGTGGCTTTACGGGAAGAACGGGAAAAATTTTGTTAAGACAATTGTGGAAAAGGCAAGGACAGAAAAGTATCTGGAAATAGTTGATGACCAAGTGGGGTCTCCCACATTCACCTGGGATCTGGCGGGCGCCGTCCAGCTGTTGATTGAGGGTCAGTATAGCGGGACCTTTCATATCACCAACAGAGGGAATTGCAGCTGGTATGAATTCGCCCTGAAGATATTAAAATTCGCCGGCATGACAGGCGTAACCGTCAAGCCCATAAAATCCGATAAACTGGCAAGACCAGCCAAACGTCCGCACTACAGCGTTCTCAACTGTCGAAAGTTTTCTCAGTCCACGGGAAAAACCATGCGATATTGGCAAGTTGCCGTTGATGATTATATTGGCAAAGTAATATTATAAATTGTTGATGCGTAACTTACGCCATCATCAGGGATTGCAATGATTTCTTTAGTAATTTTCCTGAATTAATCTTGACACTCTATAGCTATTTCAGTATATTCTTTAGCGCTTCCTTCCAGCAGTATAGATGCATGTTATTCGAGAGCCGCAGATCTTCGTAAACCTGAGATATTGCAGCAAGAGGCATGCTATATCCATCTTCACTATATCTTAAAAAATAATAAATGGACGTCTTACTATGAGAAGATTATTAATTTCCATCTTTGTAGTGGGCATGATCCTTACTTTCTTCTTCCCGGTGGTTCATGCCCAGGATAAGGTCCGGTCAGTTGGCATGGCCACGATTTATGATAATGCCATTGACATTGCCAGAGACAAGGCAATTGATAACGCCCAGCGCAATGCGGTGGAAGAGAAGGTGGGTGTCATGATCACCAGCGTCTCAGAGGTCGAAAATTTTCAGGTAAAAATGGATCAGATACTTTCTGAATCCAAGGGATTCATAAATTCGTATGAAATAATTTCTGAAGAGAAGGCGGGCAATAACTACAAGGTGCAAATTGAGGCCGATGTAGGTACCGGCAGATTGAGAGACCGTATGGCTGCCATAGATCTTATCATGGCCAGGAAGTCTAAACCCCGCTTGATAATTATATTCAGCGAGAAAGCCCAAAAGGATGCTATAGCAGAAGCGGCTATGTCCAGGTATTTTCTGTCCTACGGCTTTAAACTTGTAGATGCCGACTCTGTCAAGAAAGGCAAGGCGCGTGAAGCAATACAGACCCTGGGCAGTGACCTTAAAGAAGTTACCAGAATCGCTCAGAACTACGGCGCTGAGGTCGTAATTCTCTGCAAAGTGGAAGTGGTAACCAAGTCATACAAGATGAGTGACGTTAAGATGGGCGATATAGAAATAACTTCCAATGATGTTACAGTATCGGGAAAGGTTATAAATGGCGATACTGGAGAAGTTATCGCGACAGACAGTAAGACAAGGAAAGGCGACATTAAAGTTGCTGTGGAGGATGCAGCAAAGGATCTGGCCCGGGGAATGAAGGAGGAGATCCTGGAGCGGTGGTCTTCGGAATTAACAAATGTGGCAACAGTGAAATTGGAGGTATCGGGTCTAAACGCGTATCGTGATCTTTTGCGCTTTAAAGAACTTTTGGCGGTGAAAGTAAAGGGATTCAGGCAGCTTCACCAGCGGTCCTATGCTAATGGCGAGGTTGAACTGGACGTTGAGATTAAAGGGAATACGCAGAGCTTAGCTGATGATATGGCTGCGATTACGCTTGGCAACAGAAAAATGAAGATACTCAAAATAACGCAAAACAAAATAGAGGCAAAATTGCTGCCGTAATTATGCGTATATATCCAGGAATATTAATGTCAGGGAGGCCGTAATGAAGATAAAGAAATATAGGATATGTCTTATTGGTTTGCTCGTTCTCATTTTTCTTTCGGCTTGTGCCGTGAGTGAGAGTTACAAGACCGGCCAGGATCTTAGCAGGCAGAATCGATGGGACGAAGCAATTGGCTATTTCGAGACCGCACTGAAGGAGAGTCCCGACAATCAGGAATACAAGGCTGCTCTTGTTAGAGCCAAGCAAGAGGCGGCTAGAATCCACTATGAAAAAGCGAAATCTTCATTGGCTCAGTCTCAGGACAGCATACCCGCACTCGAGCAGATTTCAAAAGAGAGTGGCCTTGCATACAATCTTGACTCTAATAATAAGGAGATCAAGAGTTTTCATGATAATCTGCGAGAAAAGATCAACTCCTTAAATGGGACAGTTAAGACGCTATACAGACAATCGGAAATGGACATGATGAAAGAAGACTGGATGGCAGCCATGGCCAAACTAAAGCATGTCAATAAGCTTTTCCCCGGCTACGAGGATACGGGTGCGAGGCTGGCCAAGACAGAGCAGGAAGGGGCCAAGCTCTTCTATCAGCAGGGTGTCACATTGAGTAAGCAGGAGGATTGGAAGATGGCGGCTCAGGCATTCAAGTCCGTCATTGATATAAATCCCGATTACTACGATGCGGAAAAGCTTTATCGGGATGCGATGTCGAAAGATAACGCCGGCTATTACATTGCAGCTGCTGATAAGGCTGCGCGTGCGCAGAGCTGGGAAAAGGCCATTTCCCTGTATGAAAAGGCAGTGGCATATAAACCGGAAGACAAATCACTTTCGAGCACGCTTAATGGCCTGAAGGAGAAGGTCGGACGCATCTATTTTGATGAAGCCGTAAAGTTTGCCGATCAGGGAAAGCTGTATGCCGCCCTGCGAAAGGCCGAACTTGTTAAATCCTATACACCGTCTTTTTCAGGGGATGCTGCTTATAGAAGTTTTGTCAGTAAGGTCTCTGCAAAGCTTATGGAGAGGGCTGAGAAATACAATGAAAAAGAATTGTGGGGTAACGCACTGGTATGGTTCCAAAAACTAGAGGTGATAAATCCAAGTTACCAGGAACTGTTTCAGAAGATGCTCGAAACTAGAGATTACATTAATAAGCGGATCAAAAAGTCTATCGCTGTCTTTGATTTTGGTAGCCCCAGCAATAACAAGGATGCGGGAAAGATAGCGGCAAATAAACTGATAACCTATCTTCACAGGAATGCCAGTGGTGACCTTCGCATTATCGAAAGGGAAAACCTGCAGTCCATCCTGAGGGAGATGCAGTTGGGGCAGACTGGCATCGTTGACGTTAAATCAGTGCAGACAGCCAAGATGAGAGGTATTGACACATTCATCATGGGGGATGTTCTTAACTTCTCATCTAGAACTACAGACAGCCCGAGCTCCAGTCAAATAAAAGTACTTGTGGATGAAGAAGATATCCGTAATCCGGAATTCTCAGACTGGTTAATTATGCATCCGAGACCAACTGAGGAGGAACTAAAGACCGCCCCGCCCAGAACAATCAAGAAGAAGAATTATCAATTCGTCTCTTACAGGCAGGGAGTTACCCGGATCAGCGCCATGATCGAGGTTTCCTATAAGCTTGTGGATACTGCCACAGGGGAGAACGTTTTCACAAATACAGTGTCCGGAAAAATGCTCAAGGAAGATAAGTATCAGGACGCCGTGCCGGCGGCGAATATTCCGCAAAAAACCTTGGAACTCCCCACGGAGGCCGAAGTCCTTGATGATTTGACAAACGAAAAAATTTCCGAAGTGGGGAAAAGCGTTCTCAAAAATTATCAGAGCCTCGAAGTCGAATATTTCAACCAGGGCGAGCAGCAAAGGCTGAAACGACGAAACAACGACCTTGCTATTGAAAGATATACAGATGCTATTTTTGATGAGAAATTAAAGGGTATCTCAACACCCATATCCCAGAAATCAGCGGAAATGATTGATGCATTGATTCAAAGCAGATAAGTCTGACTGAGATAATACTGAATGAAGTGCGAAGGTGTATCTGGAGGGAAGATATGGCGAATAGATTGATCCGCGTTTCTTGTATGTTTCTCCTAATATCACTAGCTGTATGCCCATCCATATCTTTTTCTGCAGCAACGCCTCAAATCAGGATTGCCGTTTTTAATTCCGGTACACTTAACATCGAAGCCTCAGGTTACAATACTATGGTAACCAATCTGCTTATGAATGATTTAGCCTGTGTTCCATCTCTGGCTTTGCTTGATCGCAAGGAACTTGAGGCTTTTTTAAGTCTGAACGACCTTCAGCAAAATGATGATGTTGAAAGCGTAGCCAATATCGGTTCGAGATTAGGCCTAAATATGATCGTTGTTGGTAGCGTGGGGAAAAAAGACACAGTCGTCGTTGTCAGTTCTAAAGTAATCCATATTGAGCAAAGGCGGGTCATTTTCGAGACACAGATAAGTGCTCTCGGCGATGCAGGCCTCATGAGTGAATTAAAGAATATGAGCGCATCGATTATCGCTGCCATATCAGGTTATGCATCGAAGCAGAAGGATTGGGAAAAAGCAGCCGCGCAGGGACCAGTCAATGTGAAAAAGCGATCGGGTAACAAATGGGTTCGTCTAAACTGGGAAGACCCGGCGGGAATGACTGCATCCGGATATGAGGTATTTCGCGGCACCGCCGAAACCGGACCTTTCAGCAAGATTGCGCAGGTAGAAAGACCTGAATATCTTGACCAAGACGTGGAAAGAGGCGCTTCCTTTTTTTATAAAATACGTTCCTTCGGTGTGAAGGGCATCAAAAGTGATTTTTCATCCGTAATTTCTGCTGGAACAGCCGTGACCCTGAATCCACCTGTTATTCTGAGAGCTGATGCTCATGTAAAAAGCATAGAACTGACATGGTCTCCCAGTCCCGTAGCCAGCGATGACCCGCTAAAAATGAAGGGATATAAACTGTATAGGTCTAAGGTGGAGCAGGGGCCTTATAAAGAAGTGGCCGATCTCTCAGGCAAAGATTTGGGCATCGGCGCGGATTCCACGACAGCCCCCGATAAACTGCTCAAGGTAACATACTTGGATAAAGGACTCGGAGATGGAGAGGAATGTTACTATAAATTGACAACCTACAACGACAAAGACATGGAGAGTGATTTTTCATCTGTTGTTAAAGGCGCCACGATACGGGCTGTCAGTGCCGTCTCCGCCCAGGGAGATATGATAAGGGAGATAAGATTGTCTTGGAATCCTATAGATTCACCCGTAATAAAGGGATATCACATCCACAGAAGTCCATCAGAAAATAGTGATTTTGCCGGGATAAAAAAAGTTGATGTTTCAGACACAGCAGGCGGAAAGATTATAGATTATGCAGACAAAGACAAGTTGGGAGATAAGACCCGTTATTATTACCGGATAACTGCCGTAGACAGCCAGGATACGGAAACGTCGCCATCTGTGACGGTTTCGGCTGTTACGAAAGGCAAGCCGCCGACTCCACAGGGACTCGCGGCGCAGAACGGGCTTGTAAAGAGAATTGACCTGACATGGACTGCGAGTCCCAATGACGAAGTTGAGGGCTATAATCTTTACTGGTCTAAGGAAAAGGCGGGCAAGTACTTGCTGCTGAAGCGCATCGACGGGCGGACGATAAATAGTTATACGCATGGCGGAGGAGGCTTCGACAAACTCACGGATAATGGTACATATTATTACGCCTTGGCGGCCTTCAACAAGGTTGATGTGGAAAGCGATCTCACTGAGATCGTTTTTGCCACTACCAAACCGCGGCCATCTAAGCCTACAGGCTTGAAGGGGGAGGCCTTGAAGGTTAAAGAAGTGCCCCTTACGTGGCTTGCAAACCCGGAGAAGGATATTGCCGTGTATCATATACATCGTGGCACAGGTTCCGAAGATGGATTTTCCCGTATTGCAAATGTTCAGGGCAAGACCAAATACGAGGACAAGGAACTGAAGGACGGGCATATATACAAATATAAGATACGGGCGGAGGACAAAGACGAATTGCTTAGCGATTTTTCCGAGACAATCAGTGTAGAGACAAAGCCGAAGCCTAAGAAACCCGAGGGACTCGCGGGCGATATCGTTCAAGGGAAGGTCGAACTTACCTGGCAACGCGGGAGCGAGCCCGATATTTCCTATTATACCGTCTATGAGAAGCGGTTCTATGGCCTTGAAAGGATTAATACAGTAAAGGCAAACAACTTTACTGAGGCTGGATTGGTGAAAGGTAAGAGCAAGACATATGTTGTGACAGCCATCGATAACGGCGGTCTTGAGAGCGAACCAAGCCAAGAGGTGACGATTACCGGAAGATAATTGGCGCTCACTATCACTTTGTCATCACGAGAACACATGTCTCAATTTGAAAGACACTTGTTTTTTTACAGTTATGAGGAGGTATCTACAATGGTGTTAAGGCAGTTAGCCCGCTTGCGGCGAAAAAAAGGTTTACGTAGTCGTACTGTCAGGAAAAAATGGGTGATTATTTTCACCGCCTTCTTCATCTTCGTCTCTGCATTATCCTTTGCAGCCGAAACAATGAAATATCAGGTCGTAGCCGGCAGTGATGACAAGGCATATCTTGTCGATACGACAACGGGATATGTATGGGTGTTGACCTATCGAACGCTCGCCACCGGAAGGGAACCTATTGCCATACCATATAAATTTATTAAGTTAGCACCAAAGGGTTATCCGGAATTTCTGATTGAGAATATTCAGGGAGTTTCAATGCCGCCGGGCGGGAAGCCGTAGCTAATTATATTTGTTTGAAAGTATGGGGTATAATCCGAGACCCTTCAATTTCTGCACATTATTGCGTTCTCGTGGAAATGGAAAAACACTAATGTTTCAGGGTTCGCGCACTTTCTGGGTAGACGTCTAATTTTATGAAAAGCCATTCGGGGGGCTTCAAATGAAGAGAGGATTGCGAAGGTACTTATTGATCGTTATAGCTCTGCCTTTGATGGTTATGTTTCAGAGTTGCGTTGTTGCCACAAAAGAAACTGCCATCACGCCTCAGATCAGAGATCTCTTTAAGGGGACATACAAGATAGACCCTTATATGGAAAAGCACAAACCCCAAACTGTTGCCGTTCTTCCCTTTATCAATCTTGCTAGAAGCCAGCAGGGGTCTGAGGAGGTTCGCAAGGCATTTTACAATCACATGAGCTCTTTGCCCTATAAAGGCATGAAACCCTATATCGTGGATAATAATTTGAGGAAGGCTGGATTAACAGATCCTGAAGCCATTAATAAAACCTCTCCCAAGGAACTAGGCAAGATCCTCGGTGTTGATGCTGTCATCTATGGTAATATCTCAGATTTTGACAAGTTATTTGCGGTTGTTTATTCCTCCGTCTCGGTTGGGGCAGAGATTAAGATGTATGATACTAAGACGGGGAATTTTCTCTGGAGCGGTCAGCATGTCGCCCGCATTCATGAGGGCGGCATTTCTACGACACCCATAGGGATAATCGCGACGGTCATCGCGACAGCCATGAATATAAGGGATATCCAGTTGCTCCGCGCCTGTGATGACCTCTTCAGAGACATGGTAAAGACAATCCCCGTTCCCACCATAGCCGAGGCCCTCCGGCCGCCGGTCATTACTCTTCTCACACAGGATACGAAGAATATGCCGAAAAAGGCGGGTGATGAAATCAAGGTGGTCATTCAGGGTGCGCCAAAGATGCAGGCCTATTTCGATATCGGTGAGTTTAAGAGAAATATAGATATGCAGGAAGTTGAACCGGGTGGATACCTGGGCGTATATAAAGTTATTCCAGGGGATAACGTGACAAAGGCCGTGATTACGGGGTATCTAAGGGATGAAGCCGGCAATACGGCTCAGTGGGTTGATGCAGTGGGAACAGTAACGCTCGACACCATACCTCCTGACAAAATCAAGAACGTTAAGGCTGTTGGTAGGAACAAGATTATTCTTTTGGGCTGGGAAAAGTCGCTAGCCCCGGACCTGGCGGGCTACCTGGTCTATCGCAGCAACACCCCTCTCTCCGGTTTTCAGCAGATTGCGAAGATGGAATTGAACGAATATCGCGATGAGAATCTCGTTAATGCGCAGAAATATTACTATCAGGTAACTGCCTTAGACTGGGCGGGTAACGAAAGCGACAAGTTCTATACCATAACCGGTATGCCTGTTGAGCCGGGACCGACGCCCGTTTTAGGCATCATAGAATCTGATACCACCTGGTATTCAGGTGCCAGTCCCTATATAATCAAGAATGCAGTGATCGTCAAAGATAAGGCCCTTCTGACAATAGAGCCGGGCACTGAGATACGCTCCCAGGGCGGCGCCCTTGTGATCGAGGGAAGACTCATTGCGCAGGGGGATGAGGAGCACATTATTATATTTGACGCGGCAGAAGGCGCCAAATCATGGGACGGAATAACCTTCAGCAACGTCAAGGAAAAGGACAATCTGGTAAAGTTCTGCCGCATCAGGAATGCGACAGTGGGGATTACATGCGAGGCGTCTTCGCCGCAAATAGAAGCCTCTGAGCTCATGGAAAACGGAATTGCTATAAGAATCTTGGGAGCGTTTTCAAAACCGCAGATCATAAAAAATACAATCCATAAGAACAGGGAAGCCGGGTTTTTTATTGCAGACGGAGCCCAGCCTAAGCTGATGGAAAACAATATCCAGGATAACTTGAAGGAAGGCATCTTGATTCAGTCGTCAGCGCCCGTAATCACTCACAATAGGATTACCAGAAACGAGGGGAATGGAATTATCGTAAAGAACGCCCATCCCTTAATTCACGAAAACAATATAAATGACAACAAGCAATTTGATATCACGGGCGATATGACGGGAGAAGCCGTCAATGCCCTGAACAACTGGTGGGGTTCTGCCAAGGGTCTCGAAATCCTGGCGAGAATCCATGGGAAGATCAACATCAAGTCTGTTCTTAATGCAGCTTATCCTGAGGGGAAGCCGCAGGAACTGCCCATACTTCATGAGGTCCTTAGCGGGCCAATAAAGGCGGATGCTTTTCTTATCCTTTCCAATAGTCCTTACCGGGTGGCCAAGGATGTCATAATCGGTGGCGGGGCAACCCTGTACGTCGAACCTGGGGTGACGATCAAATACGACCAGAATACATCCATCATTGCTGAAGATGGCGGTGTTGTGGCAAAAGGTACCAAGCAGCATCCAATTGTATTTACAGCTTCTGGAAATTCTCCGTCTCCCGGCTTTTATAGCAATGCCGTACGACTGACGAAACCCACAAAGGTTAACAGTGCTTTTGCATACTGTGTCGTAAAATATGCTAACACCGCCTTTGACGTTTATTATGGCTCACCGGAAATTTCGTCTTGCAGCATTGCACATAATGCTCAGGGTGGCATATACACCCGTAATGATGCCTCCCCCAGGGTATTCTATAATACTTTCGCCGGCAACCTCGGAGAGGGCGCCATCAAGTGCGTAGGCATGTCGAATCCAGTCATACATAATAATAATTTTATCAATAACACCGTGGCCATTCAGACATTTTCCTCCATTTATATTGATGCGAGAGACAACTGGTGGGGCAGCAGCAGGCCCGATCAGAACTTAATCTGGGGAGATCTGGAGAAAAATATCAATATTAAGCCATGGTTAGAAGCCCCAGAAAGCAAAGCATTTGCAGAAATGAACTGATGTGATTTCTTCATTGAAACGTTTGCGGCATTCTGCTATTTTAGCGAGGTGTTTTCCAGGAAAGATAAGTATACCAATTTTAAGCACGGTTGATGTTGTAGTTATATGGGTGAGTTTCCAAAACCAATTGTAAGGAGGATTGTATGAGATCTAAACTTATCGTCACAGTAAGTGTTATCGTAAGCATGTTGTTCCTCTATGCAGGGATCGGTTTTTCTCAGGAAAAAGTCAGCGGGTCCCAATGGACTCAGATTGTCGAACAGATGGGCGATAAAGGAAAGATTAACTGGTCCGAGGGCTATATAGAGGCAGTGGGGATCGGCGCCCCTCCCGAAAGGTACATAGGAAAACCCAACGCGCGTCCCATGGCTTTGAGGGCGGCCAAGATAGATGCCTACCGTAATTTGCTGGAGACGACAAAGGGTGTGCGCATTGATTCCACGACAGTGGTCAAGGATTTTACGGTGGAGAGCGATGTCATCAATGCACAGGTAGAAGGCCTTGTAAAAGGGGCTAAGGTAGTGAATCAGGATTACCTGTCCGATGGAACAGTGGAAGTGACTTTGAGAATGCCAATGGCTGGCGGTTTTGCGGAGATCATTATACCTAAAGCCCTTGAGAAAAAACCGGAGGTAGTGCCTCCAGCACCCCCGGCGGGACCGGCACCGGCAGAACCAGCACCGGCGGGCGATGTTTTCACTGGTATGGTGGTTGATGCCAGAGGGCTACAGGCCAGGCCAGCTATGGCTCCCAAGGTTCTCGATGAGAATGGCAAGGAAGTCTATGGTTCCATGAATGTTGACAAAGAATTTGCCGTTCAGCAGGG